>Ga0335079_10010005_pt1 | contig 10791 bp, 11 predicted proteins | sample Lox_Sample_33_FD_206719 | JGI IMG/M metagenome (GOLD analysis project Ga0335079, IMG submission 206719) | Soil microbial communities from Loxahatchee National Wildlife Refuge, Florida, United States - Lox_Sample_3.3 | ecosystem: Environmental > Terrestrial > Soil > Wetlands | place: USA... | reverse complement strand
GGCGGCGGAGGAGGGCGCCGTCCGCGCACACATCCGACCGCGTGCTGGCCGAGCTTGCCGCGATCGCGTTCAGCGACATCCGCCGCTACGTCACGGCCGCTGACGGCAGGGTCGTGCTCGTGCCGAGCAAGAAACTGGTGCCCGGCGATGCCGGCGCCATCGCCTTCGTGGCACCCGCCGGCCGGCGCACCGGCGCGCGCCTCCGCCTCCACGACAAGGTGCGGGCGCTGCGCGCGCTCATGCGGCATCTGGGCCTGCGCGACGAGCGCATCCATGTCGATCCGCTGGAGCAGGACAAGAAGGCCATGGCCGTACTCCTGCGCATTTTCCGCGAGGCCGGGATCGCGCCGCCGCCGGGCGTGCTGCCAGCGCCGGACGCGCCGGCATGAACCATCGCCAGCGCCGCTTCACATCGGAATATCTCGTCGATGCCGACCGCGGCGCCGCGGCGGTCCGCGCCGGCTATAGCCGCGAGCGCGCGGCGATCCAGGCGTGCGAACTCATGCGCAATCCCCAGATCGCACACGCCATCGCGCGCGCGCAGCGGGCGCGCGAGCTGCGCACCGGCATCACGCGCGAGCGCGTGCTCGTCGAGCTGGCGCGCATCGCCTTTGCCGATCTCGCGCGCTTTGCCGAATGGGACGCGCGCGACCTCACCGTGAAGCTCGAGGATCTGCGCGAGGAGGACGCGGCGGCGATTGCCGAGATCAGGACCGATCCGACCGGGCAGCGCGTCGCCGTGCAGTTCTTCGACAGGGGGGCCGCGCTCGAATTGCTGGCGCGGCATTGCGGCCTCTTCGACGACGGCGCGGGCGAGGCGCCCAGCTCGGGCCGCGAGCGGCTCCTGGCGCGGCTCCGGCCTTATTTCGAAGCGGCCGAAGAAGCGGGGGAGTGAGGCGCGGCTTTCCATGGATAAACCGGAATTCTTCTCGTCATGGCCGGGCTTGTCCCGGCCATCCACGGGTTGAAGCGAAGGAAAACTCGTGGATGCCCGGCACGAGGCCGGGCATGACGAAAGAAGAGTGCCGGGGAGTGCACGGCAGGCAGGCGTGACTTGGGCCGCGGCGGGACTTAAACTCGCCACAGGCCGGGGCTTCCGGTTGCTCTCGCGAGAGGACGAGATGGCGAGATTCGATCCCGAACGCCTGAAGGCGATGACACGGCCCGGCGGCATGCCATTCCGCATCGGCAAGATCGGGCACGTGGTGCTCCACTGCCGCGACATCGAGCGCACGGTGCGCTTCTACACCGAGGTGCTGGGCTTCAAGGTGAGCGACGTCTATCCCGACGAGATGGTGCCGGGCGGCATGGTGTTCATGCGCTGCGCGTCGGACCATCACGGCATCGGCTTCGTCGGTTGCATGGACGAGGAGTCGGAGCATATCGAGCTCAACCACGTCGCCTTCGAGCTCGGCTCGCTCGACGAGGTGTTGCGCGCGCGGGAGCACCTTGAAGCGCACGGCGTGCCGCTCGATTTCGAGGGCCGGCGCCGCGCCGGCTCGCAGATCTCGCTCGAGTTCAACGATCCCGACGGGCACCGGCTCGAGCTGTTCTGGGGCCTTGACGTGGTCGGCACTGATGACCAGATCCGGCCCGCCGCGCAATGGAAATGGGCGCACTCGCTTGAAGAGGCGATCGCCGATCCCTGCGTCGGCCAGGACACGCACGTCAACGACACGCATCTCCTGAGGAAGCGCAGCGACGACGAGAAGAAGCGCAACCTCGAGCACTCGCTCACGACCCAGCGCGCGAAGCTCGGCCAGACGACCTGAGCCCTTGGGGCACGAGCCGCTCGTTCCGGTGAGCGGCCTCCTCGTGGGGGCGCTCGTCTGCGTCATCTCCGCGCTGGCCGTGGCCGGGCGCAACCTCGTCTTCGCCGTGGCGCTCTGCGTCGGCGCGGTCTTGTGCCTGGGCTATGCCGCGCTCGAGGTGATGGCGGTGTTCTGAACGCGCCGTACGCTTTTTCCTTGACTCTGTCCGATCGGCGATGTTCCCCTACTTGACGGGTGCGGGCGTACATTCTATGCACGCTTCAGACAGGCCGGCGCACTAATTCTGGTATTGGGATGGGGACTGCTGAACGCGCAATACGCTTATCCTTTAACTCCAATGACGATGTGGACTGCGCGCACGTTTTGGGTGTGGAGATTGAACCCTTCATCCGAGGCAATAATGCCTGCGGCGGTCAGCGCAGCGATCAATGCGGCCGCCGCTGGCGCAAGAGACGCGCGCGATTGGGGATGGATATGGATTTCGACGTTGGTGCCAGAGCCTATTCCAGAAATAGGCATTGGTGCCTGTCTTGAACCCATACCGCTATTATCGATCCAGTCAATGTGCGACCATCCTGCGTCAGCCAGCGCGTGCCCTAAGTCCCACCAAAAGTGCATAACTTCGCCGCCTCGGTCTATCGCGGCGTCGAATGGCGTGCCGCTGAAGGCTGAGACAGACGCCACAAATGTGGCGCGATGTGGTGCGAATATATCGCGTCTGGGACGCCTAAATTCCCTCAATTCTGTTTCCGCACGTGCGGCTCGGTCGAGTGCGTCAGTAAGTGTCATGTTTAAGCGCTTCCGCAGCTCGGCTTGGATGCGATTATTCCAGATCGTGCCAAGCCCAATTTCTCCAACAATACCTAGTGCAACAAGTGCGCCCGTGATGCCCGATTCCGTCAGGAACAGGCTGTATGGGGGCTTCATGAAATCAACGACGAATTCCGCAATCACGGCAACGACGACGACTCCGGCGAATCCTATTCCCCAGCACTCACACGACGATGACGCGGTCTCTAATTCCTTGTCTTCGGCCTTTATCATCCCGCTCGGCAGACACCACGCTGGCAAAGGAAATGTTCGCGCCCTTTTAATTGGCGCGGGACTTGGCGCATTAGCGTTTGTCATCCTTTCCCTCGTCGCATGGATGTGGCAATGACAATTCTAGCTGCAATGGCGGCGCTGGCGCGGCCTCAGATTCCTCCTGAGGCACCCGCCAGTGTTCGTGCCTCAGCAACCTGCTATGGCCGTACCGAAGATGTCCGCGTTCTCGCGATTATTGTAGCGGAATTGGAACTCGGCCACGTAGAGGGGAAGGTACTTCTTGCTGACCTTATGGTAGCTGCCGACGATGCCGCGCTTCAGCAGCGACCAGAAACCCTCAATCGTGTTCGTGTGGATCGCGCCCACGATTTCGTCATAGGCCACGTATTCGTCGCGCGAGTGATCGACGCTGACACGCGGATAGCGGACGGGGCTGAGGATGCCGTAACCGGGCCATTGGTCAGTCGCGAGGATGCTGACGTTCGGCTCTACGGTCTGGACGATGAAATCGCGGATCGTCTCTTGCGTCGTGTCTTCGATGACGCGCGCAACGACCGTCTTTTTGGAGCGGCTGACGGCACCCGTTACGATGGCTTTGCCGCCGGGGCCACTTTGGCCGCCGCCGCGCCCATCTCGCTTGCCCTTATGGCGATTGCCACTCTTTCCGCCGATGAACGACTGGTCGATTTCGACGATACCCATGAGCTTCTGGAACTCTTTGTCGTGCAACGCGGCACGGATGCGCATGCACATGTACCACGCGGTTTTGAGCGAGCCGAAACCCATGTAGCGCCAGACCTGCCGGGAACTCATGCCCTTCTTGGCAGTCAACATGAGATGGATCACGCGGAACCAATCGCGCAAATCCATATTCGTGTTCTCAAAGATCGTCCCGGCGATGTCAGAGAAGCGATAAGCGTTGCCCTTCGCGCAGTCCATGCACTCCCAATGCCATTTCTTGGAGGGCAGCGCATACACGTTCGTGGAGCCGCAACGGGGGCAGTTGACGCCATCGGGCCAGCGGTGCGCGACCAAATACGCATCGCACGCATCTTCGTTAGGGAACAAGCGTTCAAACTGCTTGATGGTCAGTTGCTGGATTTGCTTAGGCTGCTTCGCGCGGGCCATCGGGTTCCCTTTCCCCATCAACAGGAAGCAGCCTAACATGGAAAAATCTATCCGTCAAGTAGGGGAACATCGCCGTCCGATCGAAGTGATATAAGACCGTCATCCTGAGAATTGCGCCCGGGCCGCAGCAAACCGCGAGCCCGGGCTTTTCATTGCCGCGAAAGACGGGGGCGCGCGTGGGCGCAGGAGACGCGCCGGCGCCGGTCGAATGGCTCGTGCGCAGCCGTGCGGCGCGCGCGCTCATCGACCGCCTCGACGACGACGCGGCCGCCGCCTTGGCCGAGGCGTGGAGTGCCTTTGCGCGCGGCAAGCAGATGCCGCCCGCGGGCCCGTGGCGCACCTGGCTCCTGCTCGGCGGGCGCGGCTTCGGCAAGACGCGCAGCGGCGCCGAATGGGTCAAGGCGCGCATCGAAGGCGGGCTCGCGCAGCGCGTGGCGCTCGTGGCGCCGACCGCGGCCGACGCGCGCGACGTGATGATCGAGGGCGAGAGCGGCTTGCTCGCGACCGCGCGAACGGGCTACGCGCCGTCGTGGGAGCCCTCGCGCCGCCGCCTCGTCTGGCCCAACGGCGCCATCGCCACCGCGTTCTCGGCCGAGGAGCCCGAGCGCTTGCGCGGGCCGCAGCACGACACGGCCTGGTGCGACGAGCTTGCCGCCTGGCCGCGCGAGGAGGCGTGGGACAATCTCATGCTGGGCCTGCGCCGCGGCACCGATCCGCGCTGCGTCGTCACGACGACGCCGCGGCCGATGCGGCTCTTGCGCCGGCTTCTCAGGGATACGGAGCATGTCGTGGTGACGCGGGGCGCGACGCGCGAGAACGCGCTGCATCTGGCGCCGGCTTTTCTCGAGCTGATCGTGCGCCGCTACGAGGGCACGCGCCTCGGGCGCCAGGAGCTCGAGGCCGAGCTGCTCGAAGACGCGCCGGGCGCGCTCTGGCATCGCGCCATGTTCGAGCGCGAGGGCGCGCGCGTGGCGGCGGCGCCGCGCCTGCGCCGCGTCGTCGTCGCGATCGATCCCGCCGTCAGCGCGGGCGAGGATGCCGACGAGACCGGGATCGTCGCCGCGGGCCTTGCGCATGACGGGCACGGCTATGTGCTGGCCGATCTCTCCGGCCGCTTCTCGCCGCATCAATGGGCGGTGCGCGCGCTCGAGGCTTATCGCGCTTACGCCGCCGACCGCATCGTCGCCGAAGTCAACAACGGCGGTGACCTGGTGGCGGCGACGTTGCGTGCGCTCGACGCCGGCGCCGCCTTCAAGGCGGTGCGCGCCTCGCGCGGCAAGATCGCGCGCGCGGAGCCGGTGGCGGCGCTCTACGAGCGCGGGCTCGTGCATCATGTGGGCGCCTTCCCCGCGCTCGAGGACCAGATGGTCGGATTCACCGGCGAGGCGGGCGGCTCGCCCGACCGGCTCGACGCGCTCGTCTGGGCATTGTCCGAGCTGATGATCGAACGCGAGGAGGCGGCCGGGATGATGGAATATTACCGCCGCCTCTACGAGAAGGGGCTCTGATGCCGGACTTGTCCCAGGCGATGCGCGTGTCGGAGTTGGCACTCGAGCCCTATCGCGTGCGCGTTCAGCCGATCGCGGGCGCGAGCGGGCCGGGGGCCGGCTGGTTCGGGCCCTTGTCGCCGCAGCCGCCCGGCGCGCCCAAGGAGGTGGCGGGCCGCAGCTTCGACTTCCCGCCGGGCTTCAACCTGCAGACGCGGCCGCGCGCCTACGAGCCGATCGGGTTCTGGGAGCTGCGCGCGCTCGCCGATAATTACGACCTCGTGCGCCTTCTCATCGAGACGCGGAAGGATCAGCTCGCGCGGCTTCCGTGGGTGATCCGCGCGCGCGGGCGAGGCGGCGACGCGCATGATGCGCGCATCGTGCGGCTCGAGCGCTTCCTCGCGCGGCCCGACGGCGAGACGCCGTGGGACAGCTGGCTCCGCACGCTCGCGGAGGATCTTCTGGTGATCGACGCGCCGACGCTTTGGTGCGAGCGCACGCGCGGCGGCGACCTCGCGGCGCTTCATCCGATCGACGGCGCCACGATAAAACGAGTGATCGACGATTGGGGCAGGACGCCCGCGCCGCCGCTGCCCGCTTATCAGCAAGTGCTCCATGGCTTGCCGGCCGTCGACTACACCGCACGCGATCTCCTCTATCGGCCGCGCAACGTGCGCGTCCACAAAATCTACGGCTTCTCGCCGGTCGAGCAGATCCTGGTGACGGTCAACATCGCGCTGCGGCGCCAGGTGTTTCAGCTCCAGTACTACACCGAAGGCAACGTGCCCGAGGCCTTGATCGGCGCGCCCGACAGCTGGACGCCCGACCAGATCGAGCGCTTCCAGCAATATTGGGACGGCGTCCATGCCGGCAACACGGCCGAGCGGCGCCGCGCTAAGTTCGTGCCGGGCGGTATCGCCAAGACCTTCATTCCGACGAAGGAGCCCGATCTTACCGGCGCCACCGACGAATGGCTCGCGCGCGTCTGCTGCTTCGCTTTCTCGGTGAGCCCGCAGCCGTTCGTGCGCATGATGAACCGCGCCACCGCCGACAGCGCGCACGCCGTGGCCGAGGACGAGGGGCTCGAGCCGCTCAAGTGCTGGGTGAAGGGGCTGATCGATGGCATCCTCGCGCGCGAGTTCGGCGCGGGCGATCTCGAATTCCGCTGGCGCGACGACCCGGCCGAGGACGCAGCGGGCAAGGCCCAGGTCGCGCGCGACTATGTCGCGGCCGGCATCAAGTCGGTGAACGAGGTGCGTGCGGAGCTGGGCCTCGATCCTGTCGTCGGCGGCGAGCGGCCGACGGTCGCGACGGCGCAAGGGCCGGTGCTGTAGATTCGGCAGGCGTCATGGCTACCGGACGGCGGAGGTAAGTTGTGCCCTTCAGTTTTCTTGCACGCTGCTCACCCTATTTGGCGCGCGAAATTGACGGCGCGAATGATTCGACCCGGCGGGCCATTGTCCTCGCCGTATGCAAGTGGGCGGTGGAAAGTACGATTCCAACCGACCCAATCGCGAACTCTTCCTTGGACGCCCTGGCAGCTGGAGCTTATGGAGACCGCCAAGCCATCGCGAATTTCCAGAAGCATGTGGATGACCTGGATCAGGTGTATTTTCGAGCCAAGGAGGCGAGGCGCGACTATCAGCTGCTCTTCGCCAAGGCGCGAGCGGCTAATTCCGTAGTCTGCGCGCTGGACCCTGAGCCGTTTAGAGCCGCCGTCGGCTCGCTCTATGAAGTGTGTGCCGGACTAGGGTCCGCTCCAGTCGAGGCCGAGGTCAGGCGCGTCTTCGGTTTGCCAGCCGGTGACGATTAACTCCGCGGCGATCCCGCGAGTAATGCCCAGGTCGCGTGCGACTATGTCGCGGCCGGCATCAGGTCGGTGAACGAGTAAGTGAGGAGCTGGGTCTCGATCCCATCGCCGGCGGCGATCGCCCGACGGTTGCGACGGCGCAAGGGCCGGTGGAACTTGGCTAGGTAATTGCCTCTTGTTTGCATATAGTGTGAGCGCTGGCGCGTTTACGAAATTGGACTGCGCCAAAGGAGCGGGATGAGTAACTCAAAAAAAAGCGAGACCAAGCCGGATAAATCCCTTTCCGCGAAGTCGGTCCGATCACACGCGGGGCGCGTCCTTGCCCAGTCGAAACGCACCTTGCAGAAGGAGGTCAGCTACGCCTCGCGTGTCGTCATCGAACGAACCTCCACCACCTTGAGGAAGGCGCTCAAGCGTCTTGCCGACAGATAGGCAGGCATTACCGCATAACGCTCGAGGAAGTTTTTCTGGCGCACGATCATGCGCTTGCGTTTGGCGGCCGTGCGGGGGTGAGGGACGTTGGTTCGATCGAAGCGGCGATCGCGCGCCCGTATTCCGGTTACTATCGTCTCATCGCGCAGAAAGCGGCGGCCCTTCTCCATTCGCTTGCAACCAATCACGGCTTTATCGACGGAAACAAGCGAACCGCGCTGTTCATGACAGCGCTTCTCCTCACTCGCAGCGGATACAAACTGCGGGATGACGACGAAGATTTGCTGAACCGCGAGGTCGAAGAAATGGTGCTGGCTGTAGTCGAGCACCGGATGAATTTTGACGATCTCAAAGCCTGGTTCAAAGAGCGAATCGTCAAGCTTTAGCTACCATCGCGTAGTGCTTTTTGACGCGCATCGAGGCGCGATGTGCTGGATTCCGCCCATCCCATGAGGACCGAATGACGCTCAATCTCTTCTGCCCGATCGCCAAGGTCGATGCCGAGCAGCGGCTCGTCTTCGGCTACGCCTCGACCGAAGCCTGCGACAGCCAGGGCGAGATCGTGAGGAAGGCGGCGATCGAGGCGGCGCTGCCCGCCTACATGCGCTTCGCCAACATCCGCGAGATGCATCAGCACTCGGCCGTGGGCGTCGCCAAGGAGGCGATGGTCGATGCCAACGGCCTCTGGCTCAAGGCCAAGATCGTCGACGACGAGGCGTGGAAGAAGGTGCGCGAGGGCGTCTACAAGGGGTTCTCGATCGGCGGCAGCGTGACCGCGCGCGACGCCGAGGATCCAGGCGTCGTCACCGGTGTCGAGCTGACCGAGATCAGCCTCGTCGATCGCCCGGCCAATCCTGACGCCGTGTTCGCGCTGTGGAAGAGCGAGGATGCGGGTGCGGCCTTGAAGGCGGCGCGCGCGAAGATCAGCCAGAAATGGCTCGCGAGCGATGGCCGCCCGTTCGAGCGCGCGGATGAAGCGGCGCGGCACGAGGTGTCGTTGCAGAAGACGACCTTCGCGGAATTGTCCGACGCGACGAGCGGCCTCACGCACTACGACCTCGACGGCGCCAAGGCCGCGGACAACATCGATTACGCCGATCCCGGCTTCCAGGCGGATGGCAAGAAGCGCTATCCGCTCGACAGCGAGGAGCATATCCGCGCCGCCTGGAGCTTCATCCACCAGAAAAACAACGGCGCGCCCTATAGCGCGGCCGAGCTCGACCACATCAAGGCCAAAATCATCGCCGCCTGGAAAGCGAAGATCGATCCCGCCGGCCCGCCCGCCGCGCGCCCCGAGCACAGCGAGCACCCGGCGCATGAAAAGCTCGCGAAGGCCGTGGACGCGAACGAACGCGAAGCCGCGCAGCGCATCCATGATCACGCGGTTTCGCTCGGCGCCGAATGCGCTGGCCCCGCGGCGCACGAAAAGCTTGCGGGCGCGGCAATGGCAAAGCTCCTGGCGCGAAACCAGGCGCTCGAGGAGCGGCTCGCCGCGGCGCTGCCGCTTCTGCACGAGGTGAAGGCGCTCGTCGAGAAGGTGGCGGCGCAGCCGGCCGTCGTGCCGCCGGCGCGGCTCGTCGCCATCGACAAGCGCGCCGATGTCGCGCGCGAACTCGACCGCCTCGCCGAGCAGCCGCCGGCCTTGACCGCGCTCGAACTCATCAAGCGCGCGGTGCGCGAGCCATTGCCGTTCGGCGGCCGCATCGAGCCGTAGTTTTACCCTCTTCCCTCGGGGAGAGGGCAGGGTGAGGGGGATCGGCTCCTTGCCTCTCCTCGCGTCCCCCTCACCCTCCATCGCTTTCTCACTCTGACCTCACCACCTCGCTTCGACTGAAGAGAAAGGAGCTCCCATGAGCGTCCTCGCGCAGAGGCTCGCCTCGCTGAGCCTCGACCCCAACCTGGTGCAGCAAACGATCGCCGCGATGAAGGAGGCGGCCCGGAGCCCGGTCACCGATCCGGCGCTCGCGGGCTTCGCCGGGCTCGCCAAGGCGAGCACCTTCGCGCAAGCCACGTCGTCGACCGACGGGCTCACTTATTACGACCTCGAGGCCGGGGCGAAGTTCCTCGTTCCCGTCATCACGCCCTTGCGCAATGAGATCCCGCGCGTCTCCGGCAAAGGCGGCATCGAGGCCGATTGGCGCGCCGTCACCGGCATCAACACGGCGGGCGTGCGCGCCGGCGTGTCGCCCGGCAACCGCGGCGGCACCATCGCCGTGCAGACAAAAGACTTCACCGCGGCCTACAAGGGCATCGGCCTCGAGGCGTCGATCGACTGGGAAGCCGAATACGCCGCCATGGGCTTCGACGATGTGCGCTCGATCGCCGGCACGACGCTGCTCTGGTCGCTGATGATCGCCGAGGAGCAGATCGTCCTGGGCGGCAACCGCCAGCTGCCGCTCGGCACCACGCCGACGCCGACCGTCACCGCCGCCACCACCGGCGGCGCGCTCGCGGCCGGAACCTACTCCGTCATCTGCGTCGCGTTGACGCTCGACGGCTTCATCAACGGCTCGGTCGCAGGCGGTATCCAGGGCCAGGTCTCGCGCACCAATGCCGACGGCTCGGTCGACACGTTCGGCGGCGGCTCGGCGCAGAAATCGGCGAACCAGACCGCGACCGTGTCCTCGGGCTCGACCGGAAGCCTCATCGCATCGGTGGCGCCGGTCAAAGGCGCCGTCGCCTATGCCTGGTTCTGGGGCGCGGCCGGATCGGAAGTGCTGGGCGCGATCACGCCGTCCGTAGCCGCGGCGCAGACCAACTGCAGTTCGAGCGCGATCAACTCGATCGTCATCACCGGCACCGCGAGCGGCACGCAGACGGCAGCATCGCTCGCGGCGGCCGACAATTCGGCCAATGCGCTGGTGTTCGACGGGCTTCTCACGCTGCCGCTTCTGTCGGGCGCCAACGGCTATTACGCGGCGCAGCCGACCGGCACCGCCGGCACCGGCACGCCTTTGACCGGCGACGGCGAGGGCGGCATCGTCGAGTTCGATACGGCGTTGCGCTCGTTCTGGGACAATTGGCGCATCAGCCCGAGCGAGATCTGGGTCTCTTCGCAGGAAGCAATCAACATCTCGAAGAAGATCGCGCAAGGGCCGGGCAGCGGTGCCTCGAGCCT
>Ga0335079_10010002_pt1 | contig 10791 bp, 11 predicted proteins | sample Lox_Sample_33_FD_206719 | JGI IMG/M metagenome (GOLD analysis project Ga0335079, IMG submission 206719) | Soil microbial communities from Loxahatchee National Wildlife Refuge, Florida, United States - Lox_Sample_3.3 | ecosystem: Environmental > Terrestrial > Soil > Wetlands | place: USA... | reverse complement strand
TCTGGGCACGCCCGGGCGCCCCCGTCGAAATCTGCCGGCCGACCGTGTAGTATGCAGCAGTGGTCACCCCCGGCCCCGGCGGCCCCACTCCGACCTCTTTGCTGTCCCTCGACATCCTGGCGCCCTACAAGCGTCCGGATTGGAGGCGCAGCCTGCGGCAGGTCGCGACCACGGTCGCTTCGCTCGCGGCCCTGTGGCTCCTGATGCTGCTGTTCGTCGAGCGGGCGTACTGGCTCACCCTGATGCTCGCCGTGCCGGCGGCCGCGTTCCTGGTCCGGCTGTTCATCATCCAGCACGACTGTGGGCACGGGGCCTTCTTCCCCTCCTCGCGGATCAGCAACATCACCGGGTCCGTGATCGGGATCTTCACGCTGACGCCCTACGAGTACTGGCGGAAGGTCCACGCCATGCATCACGCGACGTCGGGCAATCTCGAGCGCCGCGGCTTCGGCGATATCGACACGCTCACGGTCCGGGAGTATCTCGGACGCAGCTGGTGGCAACGGCTGAAGTACCGGCTGTACCGCAATCCACTCGTCCTGTTCGGCATCGGCCCGCCGGTCCACTTCATCATTCGCCATCGGCTGCCCACGCTGGTGCCGCGCTCCTGGAAGCGCGAGCGGCGCAGCATCTATTGGACCGACCTGGGGCTGGCGGCGACGGTGGGAGCCATGGCGCTCACGATCGGGCTCAAGCGCTTCCTCCTGGTGCAGCTCCCCATCACGCTGCTCGCCTCCTCGCTCGGCGTGTGGCTGTTCTACATCCAGCACCAGTTCCGCGAGACGTACTGGGAGCACGAGGCCCAGTGGGACTACCTGGCGGCCGGGATTCGGGGCAGTTCCTATTACGCACTGCCGCGCGTCCTGCAGTGGCTGACGGGCAACATCGGCTTGCATCACATTCACCATCTGAACAGCCGGATTCCCAACTACCGCCTCCAGGAGTGCCTGGACGCGAACCCGGTGTTGCAGCGGGTCACGCGCCTCACGCTGCGGCACAGCCTGGCGTGCGTGTTCCTGAAGCTGTGGGACGAGGAGCGGCGGACGCTGGTGGGCTACAGGAGCGCGCGGCGGCAGGGGGCTCTTCAGGGCCACACGGACGCACAGTCAAGAGACGTCAAGCAGGCGCCTGCGCCTGCCACACGCCAGCAGCGGACCGGCTGACAGCCGAGGCGCTGCGTGCGCTTCGGCGGAGTGGCCAGGGGCAGAATCGAACTGCCGACACGCGGATTTTCAGTCCGCTGCTCTACCAACTGAGCTACCTGGCCCGGGCCCAAAGATAGTGGGCGCCGGCACGGAGTTGCAGCCGACGGAGAACCCGTCCGGTTGCCGCCCGGTGGCCGCGCTCATGTTGCCGCACACCTGAGTCGGCTGTATACTGGTCGGCCCCACCGACACATCGCGACACCGCTTATCCGAGGCGCAGCCCTTGATGGGTGCTGGGCTCAGGAGTGCAGGGTGCATCCGCTCACGCTGACGTGGCGAGGTGCCGTGGCCGCCGCGATCGGCGCGGCCACAGTGGGGCTGCGCGCAGGTCCGACCACGCCTGCGGCGCCGGCCAAGCCCGCGCCCGTGGCGGCGACGGCATCCGACACACTCCGCGAGCCGCCGACCCTCCACAGCGTCTCGCGTGTGCCGGGCGTGGTCGAGGTAGAGTTGACCGCCGCGCCCGCGCGCTTGCGCCTGCTGCCCGGCGGCCCGCTGGTGAACGTGTACGCGTACAACGGCAGCATCCCCGGTCCGACGCTGGACGTGCACGAAGGCGACAGCGTCGTCATCCACTTCCACAACCGCCTGCCCGACACCACGACCGTCCACTGCCACGGCCTGCACTTCCCGGCGGCCGAGGACGGCAGCCCCCTGATGCCCATCGCCCCGGGCCAGTCGTACGACTACGCCTTCCGCGTTCCCAGGGGCTGGGCCGGCACGTACTGGTACCACCCGCACGTGGACAGGAAGACGACGTTCCAGGTGGCCATGGGGCTCTTCGGCGCGATCATCATCCGCGCGCCGCACGACCCCCTGGCGGCCCGGCACATCCCCGAGAAGCTGCTGGTCCTCTCCGACAACCGCTTCGACTCCGCGGGCGCGATCGCGTTCCCGGATCCGACCTCGGTCCAGGCGGAGATCGATCTGGAGAACGGACGCGAGGGCAACGTCCTGTTCGTGAACGGACAGGTGATGCCCACGATCCCGATCCGGCGCGGCCAGGTGCAGCTCTGGCGCATCGTGAACGCCTCGGCGTCGCGCGTGTACCGCCTCTCGCTCACGAATCAGCCGCTCGTGCACGTCGGCAGTGACGGCGGGCTGTTCGAGCACCCGCTGGAGGAGCACGACCTCCTGCTCGCCAACAGCGGGAGGGTCGAGGTGCTGGTGCGGGGCACGGGTGCCGCCGGAAGCGAGGCCGTGCTGCAGGACCTGCCCTACGACCGGTACATGCCGCAGACGCGCCCCGACGACTGGGACAGCACCCGTACGCTCCTGTCCCTGCGCGCAACCGGCACCCCGATGGTCCGGCCCGTGGCGATTCCCACCGAGCTGCGCGCGATCCCGCCCATCGACACGACGCACGTGGCCGCGCACCGGGTGATCGTCATGTCGCAGGGCCTGATCGATGGGAAGCGCATGGACATGCACCGCGTGGACATTCGCGCGCGGCTCGGCACGACCGAGATCTGGGAGATCCAGAACGTCGTAGGCATGGACCACCCGTTCCATCTGCACGGGTTCCATTTCCAGGTGCTCGACCGCGACGGCGTGAGCGAGCCGTACCGGAGTTGGCAGGACCTCATCAACGTGCCGAAGCACTCGTCGGTGCGCATCGTCGTGCACTTCGACGACTTCCCGGGGGAATGGATGTACCACTGCCACATCCTGGATCACGAAGACGAAGGGATGATGGGCATACTCGAACTCACCAACTGAGAGGGGGCGGCGATGTCCGGATGGCGCGGCAGGTCGGCAGTGGCGGTGCTGGCGGCGGTGATCCTCCCGATCATGGCGCTAGCGGCGGCGCACGCCGTACGGCGCGACTCCGGTCGCGCGACCGCCTGGCCGGGCGAGACCACCGCGGACACCATCGCGCACGGCCGGTTCATCGTGGTCACCCACGACTGCAACGGCTGCCACGGCGGGATCGATCCGGCCTCCGACGGGTGGCTGGCCGGCGAGACGACGCCGGACATGCAGTTCATGATCGGGCCGTGTTACCTCACCCCCGGCGCCAAGCCGTGCTTTCACACCCATCCCCGGAACCTCACGCCGGACAACCAGACGGGCCTGGGCCGCTTCACGGAGCGTCAGATCTTCAACGCGCTGCGCTACGGCCTGCGCCCGGAGGAAACGCCCGACGTGACGATCACGTCCATGACGCCGGGCGAGGGGAACTTCCCGCTGCATCCCCGCTACCTGGCGGCGCCGATGCCTTGGATGGCCTGGCGGTTCATGCCGGACGGGGATCTCTGGTCCGTCGCGGCGTATCTGAAGCGCGGCCTCAAGCCGGTGCACAACCTGGTGCAGGAGAGCGAGGGTCCGCCGGACTTCTGGGCCAGCGCCTACACGCCCGACAAGATCGGCGCGTATCCCGGGCCGGCGTTCCCGACGAAGAATGAGCAGGCGCCGAACTGAGGCGGAGAAGCGGCCGCGGCGTGGAATCGCATCGTGACGAGGGCTGCAACGCACCGCGGGCTACGGGAGACTCTCTTCCCGTAGCTCGCGGCGGCGCGCAGTATTAGGCATGCCCACGTTCTCGAATCTCACGATCCTCGACCATCCGCTCATCCAGCACAAGCTCGCCCTGCTCCGTGACAAGCGGACCCCGGTGAAGGATTTCCGCGACCTGGTCGGCGAGATCGCGATGCTGATGGCCTACGAGGTCACCAAGGACCTTCCCACCGAGCCGATCGAGATCGATACGCCGCTCGAGCACATGACCGCGGCGCGCGTCGCCGGGAAGAAGCTCGCGCTCGTGCCGGTCCTCCGGGCGGGGCTGGGGATGGTGGACGGCATCCTGCGCCTCATTCCGTCCGCGCGGGTCGGGCACATCGGCATGTACCGCGACCACGAGACGCTCCGGCCGGTGGACTACTACTTCAAGGTGCCGAGCGCGCGCGAGCAGCGGGACTTCTTCCTCCTCGACCCGATGCTGGCCACCGGCGGATCCGCGGCCGCCGCGTGCACCACGCTGAAGAAGATGGAGGCGCGCTCGATCCGGCTGCTCTGCATCGTCGCCGCACCGGAAGGCGTGCGGAAGATGCTGGACGTGCACCCCGACATTCCGGTCTACGCCGCCGCGCTCGATCGAGAGCTGAACCGGCACGGCTACATTCTCCCCGGCCTCGGCGACGCCGGGGACCGCCTGTTCGGGACCAAGTAGTGAAGCTCACCTGCTGGGGTGCGGCCGGCGAGGTCACCGGCTCGATGCACCTGCTCGAGATCGGCCCCAAGCGCATCCTGCTCGACTGCGGGATGTTCCAGGGCCGCCGCGAGGAGGCGCGCAAGAAGAACGAGAACTTTCCGCTCGACGTCCACGACATCGACGCCGTCGTCGTGAGCCACGCCCACATCGACCACACCGGCCGGCTGCCGCTCCTGACCAAGCTCGGCTACAGCGGACCGATCTTCTGTACGCCGGCGACGCGCGACCTGGCGAGCGTGATGCTCCCCGACTCGGGCTTCATCCAGGAGAAGGACTTCGAGTTCCTCCAGAAGCGCGGCCAGGACCATCTGGCGGAGCCCCTCTACACGGCGCACGACGCCGAGCTGGTCCCCGACCACATGGTGAGCCTGCCGTACGATCGTGCGCTCGACATCGCGCCCGGGATCCGGCTCACCTACACGGACGCCGGCCACATGCTCGGCTCCGCGTCGGTCGTCCTCGACGTCGAGGCCGCGGGCGCCACGAAGCGGATCGTCTTCTCCGGCGACATCGGCCGCTGGGGCCTGCCCATCATCCGCGACCCCAAGCCGCCGAAGGGCGCGGCGGACGTGCTGATCGTCGAGAGCACCTACGCCAACAAGGTCCACGAGTCCGTCGTCGAAGCGCAGGGGATGCTGGCCAACTACGTGAACAAGGTGGCCAGGCGCGGCGGCAAGATCTTCATCCCGGGCTTCGCCATCGAGCGGGCGCAGGAGATCATCTACGAGCTGCACAGCCTGGCGCGCGACAACGCGATCCCGAAGATCCCGATCTACGTGGACTCGCCGCTGGCCGTGAACGCCACCGACGTCTTCCGCCTGCACCCCGAAGCGTTCGACGTGAGCGAGCGGCTGGTGCGCGAGACCGACGACTTGTTCCGCTTCCCGATGGTCAAGTACGTGCGCTCGGTGGACCAGTCCAAGGGGCTCAACGCCCTGCACGGACCGCTCGTCATCATCGCGGCCTCGGGGATGGCCGAGAACGGCCGCATCCTGCACCACCTCCGCAACGGCATCGGCGACAGCCGGAACCTCGTCCTGATCGTCGGCTTTCAGGCCAGCTACACCCTGGGCCACCACCTCCAGGAGGGGGACAAGGAAGTCCGGATCTACGGCGAGATGGTCCCGTGCCGGGCGGAGGTCGCGACGATCGGCGGTTATTCCGGCCACGCCGACAGGAACGAGCTGCGCCAATGGGTGCAGGGTCTGGAGCAGACGCCCAAACGTGCGTTCACGGTCCACGGAGAGACCGAGCAGCTCCAGGCGATGGCGGGGTTGCTGCGTGACCTGGGCGTGAAGCAGGTGGACGTGCCCAGCCTCGGACAGCCCTTCGACCTCTGACCCTCCAGCCGCTGGCTCGGCCTTCGCGCGGCGGCTAGGTTCCCGGCATGCGCCGCATTCTCTGGGCGGCGGCCGGGCTGCTGGCGGCGGCCTGGATCGTTTCGCTCGTCGAGGTCGTCGCCGCCGCGGGACGGGAGAACGCGGGGCCCGCCGACGCCATCGTGGTGATGGGAGCCGCCCAGTACAATGGTCGCCCCTCCCCCGTCTTCAAGGCGCGTCTGGACCACGCCGCCGAGTTGTTCAGGCGGCATCTTGCGCCGCGCCTGATCGTCACCGGGGGCATCGGCTCCGGCGACACCGTGAGCGAGGCCGAAGTGGGCCGACGGTATCTGGTCGCGCCCGGCGTCGATTCCGCAGCGGTCGTCGCGATCGGAACCGGGCGTTCGACCGAGCCGTCGCTCGAGGCCGCCGCGCAGTGGATCCGCGCGCGGGGCGGCAGCCGAGCCATCCTGGTGAGCGACGGCTTCCACATGCTGCGGCTCTGCCTCGTCGCGCGCCGGCTCGGCCTGCAGCCGCTGGGCTCGCCCGCGCGCGCGAGCCCCATCGCCGCCAACCGGCGCATCGAGATCACGTACATGCTCGCTGAGTCGATCAAGGCTCCGATCGCGTATCTCCTGGCGAGGTGATCATGCGCCGGAAGCACGGACCGACCGACCCGCGGACGCGCGGCCTTCTCGGGCGCGTCTCGCCGATCGCGGTGCCGACCGGGGCCGTTCCATGAGCGATGCGCCCCGGGACCGCGTGGCTACGCGCCGCGTCTACTCCGGCCGCGTCCTGAACCTCGACGTGGACACGGTGCGTTTCCCCGACGGCACCAGCGGCGACCTGGAGATGATCCGGCATCCCGGCGCGGCAGCCGTGGTCCCCGTGCTCACCGCCGACGGAAGCGAGGACCCCCAGATCCTGCTCATCCGCCAGTACCGCTACGCCGCCGGCGGGCCCGTCTGGGAGGTCCCCGCCGGCCGGCTCGAAGCGGAGGAGAGCCCGGAGGCGTGCGCCCGTCGCGAGCTGCTCGAGGAAACGGGCGCCACCGCCAAGCGCTGGGACCGCCTGACCACCATCTTCACGACCCCCGGCTTCACCGACGAGCGCATCCACATCTTCGCCGCCCGCGATCTGGTCGTGAAGCCGCAGGAAACCCGGCGTGAGCCTGACGAGTTCATGGAAGTGAAGCCGGTGAGCGTCCGGACGGCCATCCAGATGATCCGGGACGGCGAGATTGTGGATGGAAAGACGATCGTCGCTGTTCTCTTTTTCGCCGGTTTCAAACTAGGACTGTAGCAATTAGGGGACGGCACCCTCTGGACGGCGACGAATCCCACCGGCGCCGCCGCGCAGTCAAGTCGTTCACTGGCAAGCGGTTGGGCCATGAGGCAGGCGACGAGCGTTACCCGGTACGGTTAATGCCTGTCTACGTGATGCGGATTCCCCAGAAAGCGTGAGCGAGCGCGACGTGACCTCGGCAGTACACTCCTCCCTGCGCGCGCACCGGGCCAGCCCGGCTTCTCCCTTTGCTGAGCTGGACGACTCGCACGTTGTCCAGGCGTTCTTGAGCGGCCAGTCGCGCGCCTTCGACGAGCTCGTTGCCCGCTATCAGGCTCGCCTGCTCAACTTCATCTACCGCACCATCGGAGACCGGGAGCGGGCGGAGGACCTCGTGCAGGAGGTCTTCATTCGCGTCTACCGCCACCTGCATCGTTTCGACCAGGCGAAGAAGTTCTCGACCTGGGCGTACACGATCGCGTCGAACCTGGCCAAGAACGAGCTCCGGAATCGGAGCCGGAATCCCCTCGTGCTCTTCCAGGCGATCAGGAAGCACTGGGAGGCCGACCACCGGCCGCTCCAGTTCGAGGACTCGAGCTCCCGGCCCGACGACATGTACCGGAAGCGACACCTGCGCGCCCTCGTCGAGCAGTCGGTGGAGCAGCTGCCCGAGCACCACCGGGTGGTCTTCGTCCTGCGCGAGCTCGAGGGAAAGACCTACGAGGAAATCGCCGAAATCACCGGCTGTAACCTGGGGACGGTGAAGAGCCGCCTGAACCGGGCCCGGAACAGCTTCGCCACGATCATCGCCCCGCACCTCGACTAGCCGGGCCGCCCTCCCCAGAGGACGCCCCGGAACCCTGCGCCTGGCCGGATGTACAAGTAGCGTTCTCCGGTAGGCACCATGGATTGCTGCGAGTTTCGAGAAAAGTACTCCGATTTTGCTGACGGCCTGCTCGATGACGAGTCGGAGCTGCGTGCGCGGCGGCACCTCAGTCTGTGCGCGCCGTGCCGCCGTTTCGACGCGGCGTTCCGGACGGGCGTCCGCGCGCTGCGGGATCTCCCCCCCGTGGAGGTTTCCCGGAGCTTCGACGACAACCTCGGCCGGCGGCTTCGCCACGAGCTGGTCGTGCGAGCGCTCGCGGTGAACCCGGCGTGGGGAGCCGTCGCGGCCATGCTCGTGATGGTCACGATCGGGTTGGTGACGTGGGACCTTGCGGAGCTGCGCGCCGCCAGGCATGCCGCCTCCGCCGTCGCGGCGAGCGCGGCAGCGCCGCACGCCATCCTCATTCCGCCCCCGGTGGAGATCCGGATAGACACGACGCAGATCTTCGGCGACATCTCGCATCCTTTCGATCCCGTGCTGCTCGTCGCCGACACCACGCCGTTTGCGGACGGCAGCACGCTACGTTTCGACATCCCAGCGGTTTGGGGGGGGCGGTAGCGCCTCCCCGCCTTTTGCGGTACCCCGTTTCGGGCTAAGTTGCGCCCGATGCCCGGGCGGACATACGATGAGCTTCGGCGCTCTCTCTCCAAGGGCGACGTTCAGCCCGTCTACTACCTCCACGGCGACGACGACTTCCTCAAGGACGACGCGGTGCGCCAGATCGTGGCGCTGGCGGTGGACGGGGCCACGCGGGACTTCAACTTCGACCGTCGGCGCGCCCCGGAGCTGGCGGCCGAGGACTTCCGATCGCTGGTCGAAACACCCCCGATGATGGCGGCGCGGCGCGGCGTGGTGCTCACCGAAGTGGAATGCCTCCAGCAGCGTCGGCCCCGCCAGCAGGCGCTCAGGGCCGCCGTCACGGACTACCTGCGACGTCCCGCACCTGAGACGGTTCTGGTGCTCGTGCAGGCCGCCGGCGAGAAGCCGGACGCCGCGCTGCAGGAGGCAGCCTGGAGCGTGGACGTCGCTCCCCTGCCGCCCGAGCGGGTGGGCCGGTGGATTCAGCACCAGGCGAAGGAGCTGGGCTTGGCGATCGAAACGGAGGCCGCACGTCACCTCCAGGCGGCCGTCGGCGAGGATCTCCAGCAGCTCTCCTCCGAGCTGGCGAAACTCGCGGTCGCGACGGCGGGAAGGGCCGCGACGATCGCCGACGTCGCGGACCTGGTCGGCGTGCGGACCGGAGAGACGGTGTACGACTTCGTGGACGCCGTCAGCACCCGGCGGTTCACGGCCGCCGCGGCGATGGTCCCGCAGCTGATCGCCGGCCCCGGCAGCAGCGGGGTGCGACTGCTCGGCACCCTTGGCACCGTGCTGGTGGGGCTGGCCCTCGCCCGCGCACGCATCGACGCCCGGGACGCGCCGGCCTCCGCGACCACGCGCGTCCTGAACGCGATGTTCGCCGCGCGGCCGATGGGGCTGCGCCCCTGGAAAGAGGAGGCCGCGCGCTGGGTCCGGGACGCGAGCGGGTGGACGGCGGCCGAACTCGACGAGGGCCTGGCCACCCTGCTCCGCGCCGACGCGCGCCTCAAGGACACGCGGCTCGCGGGCGAGGCCGAGGTCGTGATCGAGGTCGTGCTGTCGTTCGGCCGGCCAGGCGCAGAGGCGGCGTGACGACGGATATGCGGATGCATGGACACGCCGACGCGCGGCGCGGAACGGGCTGGCTTGGTCCGTATGTGCGCCTGGGCGCCTGCGCGTCCGCTTTCCTCTGCGTGTCTGCGCGAGCGTCGGCCGCCCAGGACAATCCAGCCATCCGTTCGGCGGTTCAGCTCGCGGCCGAGGGGCGCGGCGACTCCGCGCGGAGGATCGTCGCTGCGGAGCTCGCGAAGGCGCACCCGGGCTCTCGCGATTACGTCGAAGCGCTGTTCTGGCACGGCCGGCTCGCCGCCTCCGCCGACAGCGCCGAAGACGACCTGCGCCACGTCGCCCTGGACTACTCCAACTCGAAATGGGCGGACGACGCGCTGCTCCACCTGGCCGAGCTGGCCATGGCGGGGGGCAATCCGACGGGAGCGCTGCAGCTCGCGGAGCGCCTGCGCAGCGACTACCCGGGCAGCGCTCTGCGGCCTTCCGCGGCGCTCTGGGGCGGTCGCGCGGCGTTCGACCTCGGGAACCCCGCGGCGGCCTGCGCGCTCCTCGATTCGGCGCGCGCCGAGGGCGCGGACGACATCGAGTTCGAGAATCAGGTCGCCTTCTATCGCAGCCGCTGCACGGCGGCGGTGCTTCAGCCGCCCCCGGCGCCCGACACAGCCTCCGCTTCGGGGGGAGACACCACGCGCCACGCCGCGGCCGCGCCACCCCGCAAGGAGCCTGTTGCGGCCGGCGCCCCGGCGCCTTCACGCGGGCCGCAGTTCGAGGTGCAGGTGGCTGCCGTCCGCTCGCGGACGCAGGCGCAGACCATCGCCCACCGCGTCGAGCGCTCCGGCGAGCGCGCCCGCATTGTCACCGGCCGCGACGGCCTCCTGCGCGTGCGCGCCGGGCCGTACGTGTCGCGGAAGGACGCGGACGCGGCCGTGGAGCGATTGCGCCGCCTGCTGCACGGGCATCCCATCGTGGTGAGCCTGCCATGACGCTGCCCGGTCTCGAGGTCTCCACGCCGCTGATGCAGCAGTACCGGGAGATCAAGGCACGCCACAAGGACGCCATCCTGTTCTTCCGGATGGGGGACTTCTACGAGACGTTCGAGAACGACGCGGAGGTCGCGTCGCGGGCGCTCGGTCTCACCCTCACGTCGCGGAACAACGGCGCCGCCGCGGAGATCCCGCTGGCGGGCGTTCCGGTGAAGGCTGCCGCGACCTACATCAAGCGTCTCGTCGAGCGCGGCTT
>Ga0335079_10010001_pt1 | contig 10792 bp, 7 predicted proteins | sample Lox_Sample_33_FD_206719 | JGI IMG/M metagenome (GOLD analysis project Ga0335079, IMG submission 206719) | Soil microbial communities from Loxahatchee National Wildlife Refuge, Florida, United States - Lox_Sample_3.3 | ecosystem: Environmental > Terrestrial > Soil > Wetlands | place: USA: Florida... | reverse complement strand
GCAACTTTAATCTGTTGGGCATTGCTGGAGTGGCCATTGGTCGAAACCACGACCGATCCCGAAGATGCGCCTTCTGGAACGCGCGCCACCACGAAATCATCGGAGCTGATGACGACTGTGCCTTCGGCTTCGCCAAAGCGCACACGCGGTCGACGCAGCTCCGGTGGACGAAAGCCGCTTCCCAGAATGCGCACTTCGCCTCCGGGCAGCGCCGCGGCGGGAGCCACAGCCTCAATGTGCGGGCGGCCGTTCACATTCTTTTTTCCGAGAATTCGGTCAGAGATAGACATCAGCGCTTATCGTTGGAACCTACTTTGAAAGAAGCCCGAAATGCAGCAGAAGTTGCATAACCACAAGAGCAAGAATTCCGGCTGCCACATCGTCTATGACGATGCCAGTTCCGGCGGGCAGTTTTTCGAGCTGCCGCACCGGCGGAGGCTTCACAATATCGAACCCACGAAAAAGTATAAAGCCCGCGAGCAGGGTTTTCCATGTGACAGGTGCAAACAAGAATGTGATCCATTGCCCCGCCACTTCGTCAATCACTACGAACTGCGGATCTTTTGTTCGGGACGCTCGCGCTACACGAGTGGCCGCGGGAATGCCAAGAGCGACTGCAGTTGCGGCGAGAGCCGCCAAGACTGGAGTTTGTGACTCGGCAGGGAACAGACGGCTTAGCCCGAACCAAATAAGCGTGGCGGCTGCAGAACCCCAGGTTCCGGGGCCGGGCTTTAAGTTTCCTGTACCGAAAAAAGTTGCGACCAGAGTTGCCCAGAGCGGTACAGGCGCGGCCGCGACCTCGCGCGGAGTTGTAGAGGTTTCAGTCTTCATCACGGGAGTTGGGCCGGTGTTGTATTTCGAGCTCGTCGGAAATGTCTTTCACGGGAGAAGCGACAACGTATTCGCCGCTCGCCCATTTGCCAAGATCGATGAGCCGGCAACGTTCGCTGCAGAAAGGGAAGTCCGCGACGGCGCTTTCAACCGGCTGCTTGCAGGTCGGGCATTTCAGTTTGACCTTGTGTTTGCGAGGCACGGTTTAATTGTAAGCGCGCGGATGGATGGCGGCGCGGACATGCAGTATCGCAAACAGATCGTAAAGCCATCAAATTGTCGCTCCGAAGGCCTTCAGGGCTAAGGGGTCCGCTTTTGGCCGTGACTGCTAAATGCGCGGCAAACATTGTGACTTGCTTGAAAAGGGTGCGGCTTTCAGCCGCACCGTAAGTCGGAAACAGGCGATTTACGCGCCGCTAAGGCGCCGCTCTACCACGTCATATCTCTGTCTGGCAACGGCACATGTTAGTCCGCTGCGCTCGCGCTCACCTTGGGCTGCTCGTAGGGCTTCTGCAGATAGCGGCGGGCTTCATCCATCGCGCCCTGGGTATTGTCGTTGGTCTGCAGGGCCTGACGATATTCGCTGGTGGCACGCTCACGCTGGCCGGTCACGTCGAAAATCTTACCGAGTTGTATGTGGCTCCAGACCTCGGTCCAGCGCGGGTCGCCATCGCCGTTCAACGAATCGCGATACGCATTCGCCGATGCCTGATAGTTGTGCTGCAAGAAAAACACTTCAGCAATACGATAATGCGCCAGCGAGCTGTTTTTGTTGATATCAAGGGCCTTGTTGAACTCGACCAAGGCGTTCGCCAAGTCGCCCTGCTGCACCAACTCCTGACCGCGGACGATGGCGCCGCGCAATTTGATATCAGGTGAATTCTTAAGCAGATCGTCGTTCGGATCGAGGCTGATGCGGCGCGGACGCCCGAACGTGTCCACGGAAAATGCCGATTCGGTGCCCACTACGTCGATTCGCTTTTCTTCAGTTTTGCCGTCGGTATCAATTTTCAGCTCAACCGGCATGCGGAACAGATCGAGGTCCTGCGTGATCTGCCCCACACTGCGAAAACCTTTATTGTTGCCGAGGCGATAGATTGTGTACTTCGTCTTGAACTCAGGAGCGCCGGTTGAATCAAGCCATTGCGTGAAGAACCACGTCAGCTGCTGGCCATAGTTTTTTTCCGCGAGGGCCTGGAACTGATCGGCACTGACCGACTTTCCCGCGTACTGCGATGCGAACTCGCGCATGGTCTGGTCGAATTTCTGATCACCGACCACCCAGCGCAGCATGTGCAGAATCATTGCGCCTTTATCTGTGGTGAGCGACTGAAATTCTGGCGAGAACATATCCAGTTTGCCCACTTGCGACATTGGCACGGTGTCGTAAGAAAGCGCACCGACCGACATGTCCTTCACCATCTCCTGCAATCCAGCCGCTCCGGCGGCGCTTTCCACGTATTGCGCTTCTGAATATCTCGCGAATCCATCCTCAAGCCACCAGTCATCACGGCTCGCCGGGCTGACGGAAACGCCCCACCATTGGTGCGCAATGGCATTCGCAAGCAACCGGTAATTCGTGCGTGGAGTAATACCGCGCGAGGCGAGCGCGGCAAGTTGCGGAGCCCAAGCCGAAGGTACAGTGTCATCGGGCAGCTCTACTACGCGGAGAACGTTCGAAGCCGGGGGTCCATACAGAGTGATGAAGTAGGTGTACTCGCGCACTGCGGTTTCGGCGTATTCCGCAGCCAAATCTTTATGTAGCGGCTTGAAGTAGACGTGCAGGTCCATGCCCGCTTCCGTGCTCGAGTAATCTCCGAAATCTCCGGCGACAATCGTTCCCGGAAAACTCGCCCGGTCATATTTCAGCGTGTAAGTCCTGTTATCGCTCGCACCGGTGGGAACACCTTTGAGCGCCGGAACATTGCTCATGGTGGTCACGCCGCTTCCGATGACCATCATGTACGCGGGCACGGTCACGTTGATTGTCGAGCTGAACCGGTCAATTCCGTACGCGCTGACCGGAAACCAATCTCCCGCGTAAAGCAGATAAGACGTGTCCTGATTGATGGACGTCAGCTTCAAGCCAGGTACCGGCGAATCGTCGCCGGAATCGAGCACGCCTTCGTACTCGAACGTTAGGGTAGTCGAATTGTCCTTGGGAACAATGTTGGCCAATGTAACGCGCACGCTGGAATCCTGCGGCATGCGGTCGGCGACGAGCGGCTTGCCAGAATCGTCGGTCACCCTTGTGAGGCGAAGATCGTTATGCAGATTGAATACTGCAACGTTGAGTTCCTCAAGCGCAGTGATCTTCACCTTGGCGCGGGCGGTGATCTTGTGATCGTGCGGGTTGAGCACCGCATCGATCTGATAGTCGTCGACGTGAAATCGGGGCTTTTCTGCCGCCAACGAGGGCAAAGCAAGAACTAACAAGGTGAGAACGGCAACCAGCTCTCGACGCCGCGGCCGAGCTAAAACACACATTTTGAGGGATCTCCTACGCGCAGTACTTCCTATCGCGAATACTTCCTTATTTTATGATGAAAACTCAATCGGAAAAGATGCTGGGGCTGAAGCATTTACGGGCATTGCCCCAGAGCTGGTTCGATCCTTCGGCAATTCAAAAGTCACAGGACGTGAGGCGTGAGGTGCTGGGGCATGGACTCGGGACTCCGAGTTTGCAGCAAATTGACAATCGCTTCTGCCGCGCGGCCTGCCGCATGACCGCGTGCACACTCTATGCGAAGTAAAGTTTTGACCTTATGGAGGCGTTCGATCATCCTCTGGCGCGGCACGCCATCAGCAATTATTTGCCTTAGCTCAGCAACGACCCTCTCGGCGGTGAACTCCTGCTGTACCAACTCTGGCACGACTCGTTCGCCGGCAATCAGGTTCACCATGGCAAAGTGCGGGACCTTCACCGTCCACCGGCCAAGCAAGTAGGTGAGCGGAGTCACGCGATAGACCATGACGAAGGGTGTTTCCATCATTGCTGCTTCAATGGTTGCGGTGCCGCTGGCGACGATCGCGGTGCGGGAGTGCGCGAGGGCTGGGAGAGCTTCGGTAACGAGATGGACTCGTGCGGGGCGTAATTGTGTAGGCTCGGGCGTCCACTCCCGGGCGGGCTCGCCAATTGACGGTTGCGCGATAGGGCGGGTGTGGACACCCGCCCCTATACGAGCACCGATAAGGTCTTCAACGAATTTTTGATCCAGTGTCGGCGCGACCGGAAGGAGGAATTCGTAACCTTGCCCCAGAACCGACGCCGAACTGAGCATCTCTGGCAGATTCATCCGTACTTCCTTCCGGCGGCTTCCGGGCATGAGCGTGATCCATTGCTTTCCGTGATCGAGTCCGTGCTCGGCGGCATATTGTTCGCGTGAAATAGCCGGGCGGGGAAGTTCGGCCAAGGGATGGCCCACGAACTCGGTATCGACTCCACGGTCTGAATAAAACTTTTTTTCAAAAGGGAAGATGACCAGCGCTTTGTCGACGTACTTGCGCAGGAAGCGCACGCGTCCCTGCCGCCACGCCCAGAATTGTGGACAGACATAGTAGACGACAGGGATACCACGCTTCTTCATCTCCCGCGCGACGCGCCAATTGAATGCGGGCGAATCGATGACGATCGCCAGTTCAGGCCGGCGCTTATCCACTTCCGCGATCAACTTGTGAAAGAGGCCCCAGATTTTCGGCAGATGACTGAGGATTTCCGTAATACCGACGACGGAGAGTTCCCTAGCGTCAATGACGAGATCGCATCCGGCGGCATGCATCTTCTCGCCGCCGACACCAAAAAATTCAAGCTGGAGTGGTGTGGCGCGGGCGCCCTCGCCCGCGAGATTGGAAGGAGTATTGTGCTCGACGGGCGAGAAGCCCGTCGCCCCACAATCCGGTTTGGCCAAGCGCTGCCGGAGGGCCCGAATCAGCTGAGCCCCATACATCTCTCCAGAAGCTTCGCCGGCAGAAATCAGTATTCGCACGCTAGCATTGTAAAGGGAGTGCCCCGCTTCAACCGCGCGCGGGTGGCGAGCGCGCTTTGCATGCACTCGAGGTTTACTTGATTTCAACCTCATCAATTTCAAATTCAAATTTCCCCGGCTCCTGCGCGTGCGCGAACGCAATGCCAGTAACGTCGTGCCCGTCGGTTTGGAAATCGGACATCGGGAATGTGTACTGCTTCCACTCTGGTCCGGCGACAAACGGCTCGATTCCTGGCATTCCACCGGCATTGCTCTCCGTTAACACCGCAACCGCGTAGTTCTTGCCATCGCCTTTTGCCCAGAAGGAAATCACCTTCCTGCTCGAAAGATTCACGGCATCCTCCGGCGAGTCTCCCGGATGAAAAAGAACTCCAGCGAATACGAAGTCCGCCCCCGGCACGATTTCGCCCGAAACTTGCAGTGCGCCGCGCGACCCATTCGCCCCGCCCTCGACGGCCTTCATCGACGCAGTCGATTTTCCACCCATCTGCTGATCGGAAGTGACCATCCAGGCACCGTAGGCAGCCGAAGTGGTCAGATCGTCGAAGTTGCTGACGAGGCCGGATGCTGATCCTCCCGGTGCCAGAGGTAAGGCAGATTGCCCAGTCTGTCCCTCAGCCCCGAGAACCGTGAGCGTGACCATTTGCGTTTGCGCCGAACTTGGGCCGACCATGATGTCGAACGCTCCCGGCTCAACGACTTTATGCATATCGGCATTCCATAAAGACAACGAGTCCGGCGTAATCGTGAACTCAACCGTCCGCCTTTCGCCGGGATTCAAATGAATGCGCTGAAATCCTTTGAGCAGCATCACTGGCCGCGTTACAGAAGCCACGCGTTGATGGATATACATTTGCGGAACTTCATCTCCGGCGCGGTCGCCGGTGTTGCTCACCTCCACGCTGACCCGCGCTGTTCCACCGGGATAAATCTGCGGCGGATCGACGTGCACGTTATCGAACTTGAACGTCGTGTAACTCAGCCCATAACCAAAAGCAAAAAGCGGCTGGCGGGTGCTGAATTCGTAAGTGCGGTTGTCGGAAGGCTTGTGATTGTAGAAGTCAGGAAGGTCGCCCACGGAATGCGGAAACGTTATGGGTAGTTTGCCGCCGGGATTTACATCGCCAAACAAAACATTCGCTGCTGCGGTTCCGCCTTCTTCGCCCAGGTACCACCCCTCAAGTATTGCTGGAACACGTTCGGCGATGTAGTTGATGGAAAGCGGTCGACCGTTGATGAGCAGAACCACTGTAGGCGTTCCGGTTTCAACCACTTTCTTGACCAACTGATTTTGCGCGCCCAGCAGATCGAGCGAATCGCGATCACCGAGATGGCGCTCTGACCATGCCTCGCGATTTGTGCTCTCGTTCTCGCCGACAACGAGAATGGCAACGTCAGCGCTCTTTGCCGCCGCGACCGCTTCTTTAATTTTGTCCTGCTGCGTAGCGGGATCGATCAGCCCCACGTTGTCGTCGAACCAGCCGTGCCAGTCCTGATGCTTGTCAGTGAAGCGGCAGCCTTCGGCATAAACCACCTTCGCCTTTGAACCGACTCGATCCTGTATTCCCTGCAGAATGGTCACACCGTGTACCGGATTCCTGCTGTAGCCGCCAAGGTGCAGGCCATCGGCATTCGGTCCGATGACTGCGATCGTTTTCAGTTTGCTGAGATCAAGGGGAAGAAGATGCTTGTCGTTTTTCAGAAGAACGATCGTTTCCTGCGCCGCTTCGAGAGCAAGTTTGCGGTGGTCCGGGCTGTTGGTGGTTTGTTCAGCCGCATCGGGATCAACAAACGGATCGTCGAATAATCCCAGCCGGAACTTTGCCGCGAGAATTCGCGAGACGGCGCGATCCAGCTCAGCCTCGGGAACAATTCCTTGCCGCACTTGCTCAATCAGCGTGCGATACACCGAACCGTCTGACAGGTCGTAATCAACTCCTGCAGCCAACGCCAGCCGGGCAGCATCAGCCTTTGTCGCGGCAACGTGGTGCGTAGTGACCAGCATCTGCAGGCCCTCCCCGTCAGATGTGACGAAGCCATCGAATCCCCACTCCTGCCGCAGAACTTTATCGAGCAGCCAGTGATTGATGTGCGCGGGAATGCCGTCAATCTCGTTGTACGAAGCCATGACGCTCCCGACATGACCCTCTTTGACCGCCGCCTCGAATGGCACAAAAAAATTCTCGCGGATCACGCGCTCGGAATAATTTCCCGGCGCCGTGTTCGTTCCGCCCTCCGGCTGGCTGTGCACCGCGAAATGCTTCATGGTCGCCATAACGTGGTGTGGCCCGATGAAGAATTCATCTCCCTGCAAGCCCGTCACTGCTGCGACCGCCATTCGCGAAACCAGGTATGGGTCTTCGCCGTAAGTCTCTTCGGTTCGTCCCCAGCGGGGATCGCGCGCCAGGCCAAGCACGGGAGTAAAGACTTGCTCAACGCCTGCTGAGCGGGCCTCATCACCCGCAGCGGTGAACACCTGCTTCACCAGCGCGGGATCCCATGTGCTCGCCAGTCCAATCGCTTGCGGAAAACTGGTGCTGCCGTACTCCATGAATCCATGCAGCGCCTCGCCCATGAACAATTGTGGAATTCCCAGCCGCGTTTTCTCGCGGGCGTAGCGCTGAATCGCGTTACGGAAAATGGCCGCGCGTTTGGGTGTGAACTCGAAGTCTGGATTTTGCCATTGCTGCATCATCGTGGCGCGTGCGCTCTCGTCCGTGAATGTGCCCGTGGGGTCGATCACCGAAACTTCTCGCTCGCGAAATGGCGCGATCTGCTCAACTTTTTCTTCCAGCGTCATGCGCGAGAGCAGATCGGCGACGCGGTCCTGAATGGCCAGTTTGGGATTGCGATACGGGGGAACCGGCTGGTTTGCTGCCGTTTTTTCCTGAGCGCGAACCGGCGAGTAAACAAGCAACATTGCAAATGCGAGCCAAGCTAAACTGCGAAGCGAAAGGCGCACGCGGGGCCCTCCTGGGAGGAGTTTGGAAATTCAGAGTACGCAAGTATAGACCGTGTAGTTCCGCTTTATGGAGGCATTCGAATTAACCGATCAATTTATGATTGGAATCGCTGGGCAGGGCGGCCGGAATTTCTACAGTTCAGATTGTTGCATTTCCTGCATGATTGCTCGGGCCGCCGCGGCGGGGTCTTTGGCCGCGGTAATTGGCCTGCCCACCACGATGTGGCTCGCGCCTGCCGCAATCGCCTGGGCCGGCGTCACGACTCGAGCCTGATCGCTGTGCTCGGAGCCCGCGGGCCGGACTCCTGGCGTGACGATCAGGAAATCATCGCCCATTTTTGTGCGAAGAGTTTTTGCCTCTCGCGCCGAACTCACCACGCCGGCGCATCCGGCTTTTTTCGCTACTAAGGCGAGCCGTAGAACCTGATCGATGACGGCTCCGGGCACTCCAGTCTGATTCAAATCGTCTTGATCCATGCTGGTGAGTACGGTCACCGCGAGGATTTTCGGAATGACTGGATGAGCGTGGACGCCGTTTTCCAAACGAGCATTGGCGCGCGCGGCTTCAACCGCCGCTTCGAGCATTTTCGATCCGCCAGCGGCGTGGACCGTCAACATGCCGGCTCCCAGTTGCGCTGCTTCACGAACTGCCGCCGCTACAGTGTTCGGGATATCGTGATACTTCAGATCGAGAAAAACCTCGTGGCCGGAGCGGACCAATTCGCGAACGATCTCAGGCCCGACGGCGGTGTAAAGCTGCATTCCCACTTTGTAGAGATGTACCGCTTCGCCCAGTTCCACAACAATTCTTTGCGCCTCGGCCGCGGATGAGACGTCGAGGGCAACGATGAGCCGATTCTCGGCGAGTGCTGAATTAGCATTCGAGAGAAGAGAGGTTGAGGCGGTCATCGGCTATCAGTTTAAGCGAAAGCGTGGGAATTTCCAGTTTCGATGACTGTGCCAGGCTCGGAAGTCTGCCACACAATGTAACAGACCTCCCGAGCCTGTCCCCTCGAGAACGTGAATTTGAATGTGGGCCTATCGTCCCAATACGGGCTCGCGCAGCAGAGCCAAGGTGGCAGCTGGATCCCACGGGATCACGTCGAGTCGTACCCGTTGCAACCCTTTGCGGTCGAAGCGCAGCACCCTTGCGGCGTTAAAGGAAAGGTCGATAATTCGTCCTGGAACGACCGGTCCGCGGTCGTTGATGCGGACGATGACCGAGCGCCGATTATGCAGGTTGGTGACCCTTACGAGCGTTCCCAGCGGCAGGGTCGGATGCGCAGCCGTGAGGTCATACATATTATAGGGTTCGCCGCTGGCAGTCGGCCGGCCTTCGAAGTATTCCCCATACCAAGAGGCGGTTCCGACCTGATAGGGCCGGACATGCCGGTTGGCGGGAATATTAATCGCGCTTGCCGTCTGAACTAAGTCTGTTTTCTGGTTAGCTGACCCTGAGCTGGTTGGCCCCTGAGCCGCTCCCAAGCTGACGAGTAAAACCAACGTCAACCCCTGAGCTATTCGTAATCGCATCAGATACCCTCCATCGTCAAAGTCGCCTCCTCGCCAAACTTTCGTTCAATATGCGAAATGCTACGGGGCCAAGGGTAGCCTGTCAATCGAGATCGCTTGGTACAAGTACCTTAGTATAGTTATAGATAGGTGAAGTAACCTGCCTCTTGTACTCACTTATTTCGCGTATATTGCTGATAATCAGCACCCTATTTATTTGCAACTTAGTAAATAACCCGCCAAAATTCAGCTAGTGCAATTTTTTCGTAATTGTTTTTTCAGCAACTTACGAGGAATTTAGCGAACTCCTTTAATGCCTGCAGCTTAGAACCAAAGACGCCCAATTCCAGCTTAGAAACGGCTTGCTTTTCCTTCGAATCAGGTTTCCGATACATTCCGATCATGGCTGAAGCCCCGCCAATTGTTCTCACAATCGCCGGGTTTGACCCTTCATCCGGCGCTGGCGTAACCGCTGACATAAAGACAATCGCGGCGCTGGGCTGCTACGGAGTGGCAACGATTACCGCACTCACGGTTCAGTCCACAGCTGGTGTGCGTCGCGTACAGCCGGCCGATCCTCAATTGCTGAAGGATAGCTTGGACGAGTTGATGCGGGACGTGAAGGTCTCTGCGGTACACATTGGAATGCTGGGGTGCGGAGAGATAGCAGAACAGGTCGCGGGATTTCTCGCACATTATCGGCCGCCGAATGTCGTGTTGGATCCGGTGCTGAGGTCGACTTCGGGTGCTTCTCTATTGGATCAGGCAGGGAGCAAGATACTGATTCAGAACCTCTTACCAATGGCCAACGTGATCACTCCAAATGTCGACGAAGCCTCTGCGATCACTGACTTGGGAGTGCGAAATCCTGAGCAAATGGAGCAGGCCGCTCGAAGGCTGCACGAAATGGGCGCAAAGGCGGTGGTCGTGACAGGAGGGCATCTGGATCGGGCTGTTGATCTGCTTAGCATTGATCGCGAAGGCGTACGAAACTTCGAGGCCGAGAGGGTTGATTCTCCGAACACTCACGGCACCGGGTGCGCGTTTTCGACGGCGATTGCCTGTCATCTGGCGCTGGGGCAAAGTTTGCCGAATGCGGTTCAGCTTGCGAAGGCTTACGTCTTGCAGGCAATCAGGGACAGTTATTCGATCGGAACAGGCCCCGGCCCAATAAATCACATAACTGGAAACAAAAATCGGGGGAGATAGAGTGACTCGTTTTAATTCTGTGGCTTTCGGTTCCGCAGGAGAATCCCGGCCAGGAATGCGGCACAGGCTGCCATCAGCCACTGGATGCGCCAGAGTTGGACGGCTTCGAAGTCGGAGGTGTCGTGCACGCTGATGAAGCCCATCGAGAGCGCCACGATCAGAAACCCGATCCCGACGAGGAATGCGCAGAGGGAGGGCAACGGTAATCCGAACCATGACGTCACGCTGCCGAATTCGAGTGCCCGCAGGAAACCAAGGTATTTGGCCCAACTTTCCGACGGAACCAAATCGG
>Ga0335079_10010000_pt1 | contig 10793 bp, 9 predicted proteins | sample Lox_Sample_33_FD_206719 | JGI IMG/M metagenome (GOLD analysis project Ga0335079, IMG submission 206719) | Soil microbial communities from Loxahatchee National Wildlife Refuge, Florida, United States - Lox_Sample_3.3 | ecosystem: Environmental > Terrestrial > Soil > Wetlands | place: USA: Florida... | reverse complement strand
TCGCCACCAGCACGTCGATCCCGCGCCCGTGCTCGCCGACGGCCGCGTAGAGCCGCTCCAGGTCGGCGACGACGGACGCGTCGCCGCGCACGCCGGTCACGTCCCGGCCGATTTCGGCCGCCGCCGTCGAGCGCGGGCTGCCCGCGCCCGGTGACGAAAACGTGGGCGCCCTCGGCCACGAAACGCTTCGCGACGGCCAGGCCGATGCCGGCCGTCGCGCCGGTGACCACGGCGACCTTGCCCGCCAGCTGCCCGGTCCCCGAAGGCGCCATAAGTTGAGCCAGTGTTCGGGGGCGACGGCCAGCGCGTCGAGTTCGGTCCAGAGCCCGGCGGGGATCTGCTCGGACATGAACGCGGTGATCTCTCCGATCCGCGACGGCTCTGACACGCCCACGACGGTGGAGGCGACCCGCGGGTCGCGCAGGGAGAACTGCAGCGCCGCGGCGGCCAGCGGCACGCCGTACGCAGCGCAGGCCCGCTGCATGGCCCGGACCGCGTCCCGGACCGCCTCGCTGGCCAGCCGGTACGCGTACTTGGGCTGGACGTCGGGTCCTTTGGCCAGCATTCCCCCGCCGTAGGGCGCCCCGTTCACGAAGGCCACCCCGCGCTGGCACGCGTCGTCCATCAGCGGCTCCGCACTCCGGTCGACCAGCGTAAACCGGTTGTGGTTGAGGACCGCGCCGAACTCACCCGTGGCGATGAAGTCTTTCATGAGCCGAACGGGCCCGCCACCTTCGCGGTCTGGCTGGGGACCTCCACGGCCGGGCAGGAGCAGGTCGCGAACGCGCTCGATGACATCGCCGCGCTCAAGGGCGTCCAGCCCAACTGGTCGAACATCAGCCTGGTGACGCCCAGCGTCCAGCAGGCCGCGCTCAGCAAGCTGATCACGAACGCGGTGGCCTCGTCCGAGCCGCGGCTGGCCACGGTGAGCCCGAACCTGCAGACCGCCATCGGAAACGCCTCGACCGCGGTGGCCTCGGGCAGCGCGACGCCCGCGCAGGCGGCGGCGACCCTGCAGGCCGCGGCGGCCAAGATGCCCGACCACGGCGCGGTGTAACGGCGAGCCGGGGTGACGAGAGGAAGAGCCTGACGTGAGCAGCATAGAGACGACGGTCTCCCCGGCACGGCAGTCGCACGCTGCCGCGGGCCGCGCCGAGCCGAAACGGCGCCGGCGCGGCCCGCGCAGGCCGTCAGGCCTGCCCTGGATCCTCCCGGCATTCGTCTTCGTGGTCGGCTTCATCTACTACTGCATCGGCTACACCGGGTACATCTCCACGCTCAACTGGGACGGCGTCAGCCCGACCCCGCAGCACATCGGCTTCGCGAACTACACGCAGGCCTTCCACGACCCGGTGTTCTGGGACACGATCCGGCACACGGTGATCTTCTTCGTGGTCACGTTCACGGTGCAGACCGCGATCGGGTTCTCGTTCGCCGCGCTGCTGCACTCCAGGATCAAGCTGCCGAACCTGTACAAGGTGATCATCTTCGTGCCGGTGGTGCTCGCGCCCGCCACGATGGCGCCGATCTTCCGGCAGATCTTCTCGGCCGGCGGCCAGCTCAACACGATCCTGTCCGACATCGGGCTGGGCTCCCTGGCCCATCCGTGGCTGGCCCAGTCGAGCACGGCGCTCCCGGTCATCATGGCCATCACCGTCTGGCAGTGGACCGGCGTGACCTTCATCCTGTATTTCGCCGCGATGACCCAGATCGACAAGGAGATCCTGGAGGCGGCCCGGATCGACGGCGCGAACGGCTTCCGGGTGCTCACCCGCATCGTCTGGCCCAACGTGCGGGGCACCACGATCGCGCTGGCCATGCTGAGCGTGATCGGGGCGCTGAAGACGTTCGACGTACCGTACCTGGTCACCCTGGGCGGACCGAACTACGCGACCGAGTTCCTCGGGACCTTCATCTACCGGATCAGCATCCCCACCGCCGAGGTCGGGTACGGCGCGGCCCTGTCGATCCTGCTGCTGATCCTGGCGCTGGCCGGGGCCATCGCCTTCGGCGTCCGCGGAATGAGGAGGAACTAACCCGCCATGTTCGAGACCCGGCGCCTGAGCTCGAAGATCATCCTGCAGGTCCTGCTGACCATCATGGTGCTCCCCTTCCTGTTCCCGCTCATCGCGATGGTGCAGGAATCCCTGGCCGGCCAGGGCTGGGATAACTACAAGGTGGTCTGGGACACCGGGGTCGTCCCGGAGTTCTTCCGCAACAGCGTGATCATCGCGGCCGGCGTGATCATCATCGTCTACGGCCTGACCATGCTGGCTGCGTACGGCTTCTCCAAGCTGCACATCCGGTTCCGCGAGGTCTACTTCTGGATGATGCTGGTCGCGCTCACGCTGCCGGAAGTCGTGCTGCTCACGCCGCTGTTCGCGACGGCCACGAGCCTGGGCATCTACAACACCTACGCCGCGGTGATCCTGCCGCTGGCCGCGCTGCAGATACCGTTCGCGGTGCTGCTGACGCGCAACTTCGTCAACGGCATCCCCGACGATCTCTTCGACGCCGCGCGGGTCGACGGCGCCAACGCCGCGGTCATCTTCTGGCGGATCATCCTGCCGCTGACCCGGCCGATCGCCGCCGCCATCATCATCTTGACGCTGATCGGCGCCTGGAACGACTACCTGCTCCCCCTGGTATTCCTGCAGAGCCCGAGCGCCCAGACCATCACCTTGCTGCCGTCGTTCTTCGTCAGCGAGTTCAGCGACGACCAGACCAAGGTGGCGGCGGCGGCGGTGATCACGGCCGTCCCGGAAATCGTCGCCTACCTGTGCCTGCAGCGCCTGTTCGAGCGCGGGCTGACCGCCGGGGCGTTGAAGTGAAAGTCACCCTGGCCCAGGTGGCCGCGGCGGCGGGCGTGTCGGTGCCGACCGTGTCGAAGGCACCAACCCGGAAGCCCCAGAGAACCCACAGAGCCCAGAAACCCCGGAAAGGAGCTCGATGACACGACGCGACGACGACCTGGACCAGCTGGAGGACCAGCTCAGTGTCCTGTCGCCGAACGGGGACGACGCGCGGCTGGCCGCCTGGCGCGACACCAGCCGCCCGGCGGAGGAACGCGTCGAGGACCTGCTGCGCCGGATGACGCTCGCCGAGAAGGCCGGCCAGTTGCGCAGTACCTGGCTGAGCGGCGGATCCAACGGAGACGGCCGGGCCGGCCGGGACGGCGGGGGCGAAGGGGAGCAAGGGGACCAAGGGGACCAAGGGGACCAAGGGGACCAAGGGGTGGCGCCGCTGCACAACGAGCTGGCGAGCCCCCCGGCCGACTGGGCCGGGCTCATCCGCGACGGGCTCGGCCAGCTGACCAGGCCGTTCGGCACCGTGCCCGTCGCCGCCCGTGAGGGCGCCGAGGCGCTGGCCCGCACCCAGCGGGAGATCGCCGCCGCGAGCCGGTTCGGCATTCCGGCCATCGCGCATGACGAGTGCCTGGCCGGCTTCACCGCCTGGACCGCCGCGATCTATCCCGTCCCGCTGGCCTGGGGAGCCAGCTTCGACCCGGCGCTGGTGCAGCAGATGGCCGTGCAGATCGGCACGAGCATGCGAGCCGTCGGTGTCCACCAGGGACTGGCGCCCGTGCTCGACGTGACCGTCGACCCGCGGTGGGGACGGACCGAGGAGACGATCGGCGAGGATCCTTACCTGGTCGCGACGGTCGGCACCGCGTACGTCCGCGGGCTGGAATCGACCGGGCTCATCTGCACCCTCAAGCATTTCGTCGGCTACTCGGCCTCCCGCGGCGGCCGCAACCTGGCGCCCGCCGCCGTCACCGGACGGCAGGTCGCGGACCTGCTGCTGCCCCCGTTCGAGATGGCCATCCGGCTGGGCGGAGCGCGCTCGGTGATGCACGCCTACACCGACATCGACGGCATCCCGACGGCCGCGGACCCGTACCTGCTGTCCGACCTGCTGCGGGACACCTGGGACTTCACCGGTACCGTGGTGGCCGACTACTTCGGCATCAGCTTCCTGGAGCTGCTGCACGGCGTGGCGGCCGGCCCGGCCCAGGCGGCCGCGCTGGCGCTGGCGGCCGGCGTCGACGTCGAGCTGCCCACCGTGCGGTGCTTCGGCGCGCCGCTCATCGGCGCGGTGCAGCGCGGTGAGGTGGACGAGGCGCTGGTCGACCGGGCCGGGCGCCGGGTGCTGCGGCAGAAGTGCGAGCTGGGCATGCTCGATCCGTCCTGGGAGCCCGCCCCGGCCGGGGAGGTCGACCTGGCTCCCCCGCCGGCCAGGACCATCGCCCGCCAGCTCGCCGAGGAGTCGGTCGTGCTGCTGGCCAACGACGGCATCCTGCCCCTCTCCGGGCCAGCAGGGTCCGGCCAGCGCCGGATCGCCGTGGTCGGCCCCCGGGCCGATGACCCGATGGCCATGCTGGGCTGCTATTCCTTCCCCAGCCACGTCGGCGTGAAGTACCCGGAGCTGGGCATGGGGGTGGAGATCCGCACGTTCCTGACGGCCCTGCGCGAGGAACTGCCTGACCGCGAGATCAGCTACTCCCCCGGCTGCGGCGTCGACGACCCCGACCCGTCGGGCCTGGACGCCGCCGCGGCGCTCGCCGCCGTCAGCGACGTGTGCATCGCCGTGGTGGGCGACCGGTCCGGGCTGTTCGGCCGCGGCACGTCGGGCGAGGGATGCGACGCCCCCGACCTGGACCTGCCCGGGATCCAGGGGCGGCTGCTCGACGCCGCGATCGCCACCGGCACGCCGCTGGTCATCGTGTTGCTGACCGGGCGGCCCTACGCGCTCGGCGCGTTCCCGGCGGCCGCTACGGTGCAGGCGTTCTTCCCCGGCCAGGAGGGAGGTCCCGCGCTGGCGCGGATCCTGTCCGGGGCCGTCAGCCCGTCGGGCCGGCTGCCGGTCAGCGTGCCCAGGCACCCCGGCGCCCAGCCGGCCACCTACATCGGCTCGCCGCTGGCCCGCAAGTCCACGGTCAGCTCCATCGACCCCACCGCCCTTTACCCGTTCGGCCACGGCCTGGCGTACACCACGTTCTCCTGGGAGGACATCCGGTGCGCCGATGGCCAGATGGCCACCGACGGCGCGGTCAGCGTCAGCCTCACGGTCCGCAACACCGGCGAGCGCTCCGGCACCGAGGTCGTCCAGGTCTACCTGCACGATCCGGTCGCGCAGGTGACCCGGCCGGTGGTCCTGCTCATCGGCTACGCCCGGGTGGAGCTCGAGCCAGGCCAGAGCCGCCGGGTCGAGTTCACCGTGCACGCCGACCTGACCTCGTTCATCGGCCGGGCCGGCCGCCGCGTGGTCGAGCCCGGCCGGATCGAGCTGCGGCTGGGCCCCTCGAGCGCGGCCGCCGTCGCCACCGTGCCGGTCGACCTTACGGGGCCGCAGCGCGTCATCGAAGGCGCCCGGCAGATGAGCGCGCAGGTCCGGATCAGCGAGATAGCCAGTTAGTTAGGGAGAAAAAGGGCTCGGGAAGGAGCAGCCGCATGCCTGATCAGGTTCTCCGGGTGCGGGGCGAGGCCCTCGTCGACGGGTCCGGTCAGCCGGTCATCCTGCGCGGGTACAACATCGGCGGCTGGATGAACATGGAGAACTTCCTGACGGGGTACCCGGGCACCGAGTCACAGCACCGGCGCGTCCTGCGCCGGGTCCTCGGGACCGAGCTGTACGAGGCCTTCTTCGACCGGTTCATGACCGTCTTCTTCGGCGACGCCGACGCGCGCTACCTGGCCTCGCTCGGCCTGAACTCGGTCCGCATCCCCTTCAACTACCGGCACTTCGAGGACGACGCCAGGCCGTTCGAGCTCAAGGAGGAGGGGTTCGCGCTGCTCGACCGGGCCATCGGGCACTGCGAGCGGCACGGCCTGTACGCGGTCCTGGACTTCCACGCGCTGCCCGGCGCCCAGAACCAGCACTGGCACAGCGACAACGAGACGCACAAGGCCGGATTCTGGGCCTACCGGCACTTCCAGGACCGTGTCGTGCACCTGTGGGAGACCCTGGCCGGGCGCTACCGGGGCAACGCCACCGTGGCGGGCTACAACATCATGAACGAGCCCGCCGACCCCGATGGCGACATGATCAAGCCGTTCTACGACCGGGTGGTCGGGGCGGTCCGCCACGCCGATCCCGACCACATCATCTTCCTGGACGGCAACCGGTACTCGACCGACTTCAGCGCGTTCGAGAACCTGCCGGTCTACCCGAACACCGTCTACACGGCGCACGACTACGCGCTGCCCGGCTTCGTCCGCGGCTGGGCGTGGATCACTGGGGCTCGCTGGACACCGGGATCCGGCACATCATGACGCCCATCGAGGAGACCTTCGGCAAGGAGTACCCGGACTTCGACCCGTTCCCGTTCGGGTCGCAGAGCTGGATCATGACCCTGGTGCGGAACATCTTGCTGGCCGAGCCGATGCTGGACGACTTCGGGCGGTGCTTTGCCGACGTCAGCAGGGGCGAGACGACCGGTGAGCTGGCCGACTCGTTCCGGCTGGAGAACTACGCATGAGGCGCTGATCGTGCCGGTTCCGCCTATATAGAGCACGCTGCGGCCACGGGAGGGCGCTGTCACATTCTCCGCCTTGGTGGGCTGCCGAAACTATTCGAAAGTTTCGAATCTATGTCACCTGTCCTTGGCCGCAAGTAGATCGCCGGCCTGGCCGGATGTCAAGACTCTCGGCCGGTTCGGCGCCTCGTGCGCCGGTCAAGGGCTGATAATTCGCTGGTCATCGGAGCGTGAGCCCGGGCGGCGTCTGGTTTCTCGAAATTTCGATAGGAAGGGAACCCGGATTCGGCCGGGAGATCCACCAGGCGTCCACGATTTACTGGAGATTCCCGTCGGCATTACGAGGACTGGTGCGCCGGCCGCCTGCACGACGAGTGAAAGCGGTGAATCCGGGTTCCCGGCTCGGCAGCCCTGTCACTCCATAGTCAGGGGTCTACCGGACCCTGGACATCACCCGGGAGAGGGTGATTTCCGGCGCTATTCACCTGTGTCGGGTGATGCCAGCTGTGATGTGCAGTGGTTGTATCAAGTTGGACGTCGGGCACGTGACGCCGACAGGCGCTGATAGTGGCGTCGGCGGCACGGGACAGGAGCCGATGTGAATGGATCGAAGCATGCGCGGAGGTCACGCCAGTGGCTGCCCTGGGCGGCGGCGGGAGCCGCGCTGGTCGTGGGAGGCGTGGTAGGCGGCGTCATCGTCGCCGCGACGAGCTCGACGGCCAACGGCGAAACGTCGAGTCCTGCCAGTTCCTCCAGTTCCTCCGCGATCAGCGCCTGCGCGGTGACTTCGGTCGCTGACCAGGTCATTCCCTCGGTAGTGACGATCTCCGCGCAGGGCCAAGACGGGGCCGGCACCGGCTCCGGGGAGGTCATCAAGTCCGACGGGTACATCCTGACCAACAACCACGTCATCGCGATCGCCGCCAACGGCGGCAAGGTGGAGGTGCTGTTCTCCGACGGGCAGAGCGCCCCCGCGGTAATCACCGGCCGGGATCCGCAGACCGATCTGGCCGTGCTCAAGGTCGACACCTCCAAGAACCTCAAGGTCATCCAGATGGGCTCGTCCGCGTCGGTGAAGGTCGGCGAGGCGACGGTGGTGATCGGCGCCCCGCTGGGCTTGTCCGGCACCGTCACCTCCGGCATCGTCAGCGCCCTGGACCGGACCATCCAGGTCCCCGCTGAGAACGACACCACGGCCCTGCTGGTCTCCGCGATCCAGACCGATGCCTCCATCAACCCCGGTAACAGCGGCGGGGCCATGGTCAACTGCGCCGGGCAGCTCATCGGGGTGCCGACGGCGGGCGCGACCGTGCCGAGCTCGTCCGGCGAGTCCAGCGGCGGCAGCATCGGGCTGGGCTTCGCCATCCCGGTCGACCTGGCCAAGACCATCGCGGATGAGATCATCGCCACCGGCCGGGTAACCCACGCCTACTTCGGCCTGGGCACGGTCCCGATCCCGCCCGCGGCCGCGGCCCAGGCCGGGCTGCCCGAAGGGCTCTACGTCCGGGCAGTGGCGCCGGGCGGTCCCGCCGAGGCGGCCGGACTGCGCGCCGACGACGTGATCACCAAGATCAACGGCGAGCCGGCCACCAGCAACATCCAGCTGCAAGAACTGACCCTGACCAAGAAACCCGGGGACACCGTTTCCATCGAGTACACCAGGAACGGCACGTCCGCCAGCACCACCGTCACGCTCGGCGCGCAGCCATGACCCGCGACGTCACCGGCCACGGCCAGGAACGCCGGTAGCCGCGGCACCGGGAAGTGGACCGCATGGCGAGCACAGCCGATCACCGCCCGGGGCGCCTTGGCTGGGCGATCGCAATCGTCGTCGTGGCCCTCGGATGCATCAACGTGATCGATATCCGCGTGCGGCACGCGTCGCTGGTGGTCGGGCCGGTCGGCGCCGCGGCGCTGCTGGCGGTCGCCCGGTGGGCCGGGCTCAGCTGGCAGGAGCTCGGCCTGGGCCGGGGAACGTGGCGGCGCGGCCTGATCTGGGCGCTTTGCGCCATCGGGGCCGTGGGGGTGGTGTTCGCCGTGGGCGCGGCGCTGCCGGCGACACGCGACGCGTTCCGCGATGCCCGCTACCGCCTGGACCTGGGACATGCCCTGCTGACCGCCTTCGTGCTCATCCCGGTGGGGACGGTGCTGTTCGAGGAGGTCGCCTTCCGCGGGGTGCTGCTGCTCGGAACGGACTCGTGGTGGGTCGGGGCCAACATCCCGGGGAAGCCGCGGACGCTCTATCCGTACGTCGGCGGCGTAGGGCCGTTCCGGGTCATCTGCCAGGAGGTCGCGGAGAAGGGCTACGAGGGCCTGGTGCTGTCGCCGCACGAGACGCCGCACGAGGCGCCGCACGAGGCGCCGGCCGAGGTAGGCCGCTAGGTACGCCACCGACGCGAAGCCATCTGCTACAGTCCCTGGTGACCGGCCTGCGCCGGGATCCATTGTCTGCGGCGGCAGCGCCGCGGTAAGGGCGATCTGGTGTCGTACTCCCTCCCGCTGACGCGCACCGAGGCCATCGTGCGGCACCTGCGCGAGGAGATCGTGGCCGGGCGGCTGGCCCCGGGCACGGTCATCAAGGACGCGGAACTCGCCGACCGGCTCGGCGTCAGCATCACGCCGGTCCGGGAGGCCATCGTGCTGCTGTCGGCCGAGGGCCTCATCGACATCTCGCCGAACCGCACCCGGCGGGTCACCGATGTCTCGCAGAAGAACGCGCTCGAGCTGATCGACGTCATGTGCGTGCTGGCGTGCGCGGGCGTCGAATGGGGCGTGCCCAACCTGACGGACGCCGACCTGGCCCGGATGCGACAGCTGCTGGACGAGATGCTGGCCAGCCTGCGATCCGGCGACGTCGGGGCCGCAACCTCCTCGGGTGCCGACTTCAGCACCATCATGATCTCGGCCAGCGGGAACCGGGAACTGCAGACGCACGTGGACCTGGTGGTGACCCGGATGCGGCGGCTGCTCGGGCTGACTCCGGAGAGCAGCCACTGGCGGCCGTGGATCGACGGGTACTCCGAGGTCCTCATGCGGCTGGAACAGGGCGCCCCGCAGGCCGCCATCACCCGTTACCGCCAGATCTACGCCGAGGTCCGGGCCGAATTGGAGTCAGGCGAGGGCGCGGCGCAGAGCCTCGATGCGGCGGGCCCAGATCCGCTGCGCTAGCGGGGCGTCCGGCGCGAACACCTCCGCGGCGTGGTACGCGCCGGGATTGACGACCAGCTCCGTCGGGACGCCGACCTGCATGAGCCGCGTCGCGAACGCGATGTCCTCGTCCCGGAACAAGTCCACGGTGCCGACGTCGATGAAGGTCGGGGGCAGGCCCGCCAGGTCCTCGGCGCGGGCCGGGGCAGCGTACTGATCGGGCTTGCCGTCGCCCAGGTACCACTTCCAGGCCTCGATGTTGCCCGCGCGGTCCCACAGGCCGATGTCGGTGATCTCGTGGCTGGACGGGGTCTCGTTCCTGTCGTCGATCATCGGGTAGATCGGCATCTGGAAGCGGACCGCCGGGAAGCCGCGGTCGCGGGCGAGCATCGAGACGGCGATGGTGAGGCCGCCTCCGGCGCTGGCGCCGTAGACGGCGAGGCGGTCCGGGTCGAAACGGAGCTCGGCGGCGTTGCGCGCCATCCACACCAGGCCGGCGTAGCAGTCCTCGACCGGCGCCGGATAGGGATGCTCCGGGGCCAGGCGGTACTCCACCGAGACCACGACCGCGTCAACGTGCTCGCAGATCATGGAGCTGACCGCGTCCTCGCCGTCGATGTCCCCCAGGATCATCCCGCCGCCGTGGATGAAGTAGATCCCGGGCAGCGTCCCGGTGGCGTCCACCGGCCGGTAGACCCGCACCTTGACGTCCGGTGCCCCCTCCGGGCCCGGGACCATCCGGTCCTCCGAGGCGACGTTGGGGTTCGGCGGGATCTCCAGGGCGGCCAGCATCTGCGACACGATGTCCCGCCGCTGCACGATGTCCGGGATGGTGTTGAAGCCGCCGGGCATCACCTGAAGCAGCTGGTCAAGGGGTTCGCGTACATCCGGGTCGATGAGATCACGGCGGGACATGAACCCTCCTGTAGCTAGCTGACGATGCAGAATGCATCCTACGTAGGGATCGAACTCACATCAATGCCCGGCTTTCCGGGGCCGCCAGGCGGGCGCAGCGTCCGGGTGAGGCGCGGGCCAGGCGGGGAGGCGCGGGGTCAGGCGGGGAGGCGCGGGGTCAGGCGGGGAGGCGCGGGGTCAGGCGAGGAGACGCGGGGTCAGGCGGTGCGGCCGTAGAAGAGTTCCTGGGTGAGCCGGCTGAGCTTCATCCCGGGGT
>Ga0335079_10009999_pt1 | contig 10793 bp, 11 predicted proteins | sample Lox_Sample_33_FD_206719 | JGI IMG/M metagenome (GOLD analysis project Ga0335079, IMG submission 206719) | Soil microbial communities from Loxahatchee National Wildlife Refuge, Florida, United States - Lox_Sample_3.3 | ecosystem: Environmental > Terrestrial > Soil > Wetlands | place: USA... | reverse complement strand
AAGGGCTCGCTGTCCGCGAGCGTGAGGTGCTTGAATTGCGTTTTGGAATAACGGATGGCAAGAATCATACCTTGGAGGAAGTCAGTCGTTATTTCGATCTCACGCGTGAGCGCATCCGTCAAATTGAAGCCAAGGCTTTGCGAAAGTTGCGCCATCCAGCGCAAAGCAAGCCCTTGGAGGATTATTTAAGATAGGGTTCCCTGAAAGGCATACTTGAATCATTGCTCCTTTCCTGATATTCCAATCCGACCAATATCCTCCTGTTTTGTGCAATACGGCACATTATCTAGCATCCAAAAAACACTTATGATATACTTTATTGCCAGTATGCTGGTCTGCACAACCGGGCATACGCAGTGAGGATCTCTTCGAGGTGTCTATGTTGCTTCCGTATATTGCCATCGCTGTGATGGTTGTAGTGGCCACTTTCATTGCCCTGGCGGCGATTGGCTTGGGGGAACTGTTCGGGACTAAGAAGAAATCGAAAGTCAAGGAAGAGCCGTATGAATCTGGGATTGCATCTATCGGTCCGGGAACGCGGCGTATGCCGGTTCGGTTTTATCTGATCGCTGTATTGTTCATTTTATTTGATATCGAAGTCATCTTCTTCCTTCCATGGGCGGTGGTCTTCCGTCAGATGGGTTTGTTCGGATTGGCTGAGATGGCTGTGTTTATTGTTATCTTATTGATCGGTTACATTTACGCGTGGAAAAAAGGAGCATTGGAATGGGAGTAGAGCAAAAACTTGGTAATATGGGTGTGGTAACCACCACGCTCGAAACGGCTGTAAATTGGGCGCGCACCAACGCCATGTGGCCCATGCAGTTCGGATTGGCGTGTTGTGCGATCGAGATGATGTCGGCGCAGGCTGCGACTTATGATATGAGCCGTTTTGGTATGGAGTTGATGCGTCCAAGCCCGCGTCAATCGGATCTGATGATCGTAGCCGGACGCGTCTCCCGCAAGATGGCACCCGTCCTGCGCCGTTTGTATGACCAAATGCCCGAACCCAAGTGGGTGATTGCCATGGGCGATTGCGCCTCGTGCGGAGGTGTTTTCAATAACTATGCCATCGTTCAAGGCGTGGACGAAGTGGTGCCGGTTGATGTTTATGTGGCGGGATGCCCGCCGCGCCCGGAGGCCCTGATTCATGGCGTGGTGACGCTGTTTGAGAAAGTCAAAGGCGAGAAGTTCGAGGATTTTGTGAAAGCATAATAAAGTAGTAGCGACGCAAGTCGCTACTACCGCAAGTTAGGCATTCTCATGGACACGAGACTCGAAAAGATCATCAAGGTATTACAAGAAAAAGCTAGTGCGACCTACGAAGAATTTCGCGGCGAGGTGCACGTCTTTATCAACGCCGGACAAATCGTGGATGCATTGACTTTTCTGCGCGACGAACATCAATTCTCTTTGCTCTCGGTAATGACGGCGGTGGATTATTGGCCTCAGGATAATCCGCGCTTTCATGTGATTTATCAACTCACTTCGTTGACGCAAAATTTATCCATTCAGTTGAGAGTTCCGGTCAACGGAAACCAGCTTAAAGTCCCGACTGCGACGCGTGTGTTCGAAGTGGCAAACTGGCGCGAGCGCGAAATCCTCGATATGTTCGGTATCGAGTTCGAAGGTCATCCCGATCCGCGCCGTATTCTGATGCCTGAAGATTGGGAAGGTCACCCGCTTCGCAAGGATTATCCGTTGGGCTATGAAGAGCCCCAATTCACATTCAACTTTGAAGAGATCGATTTGCGCAAGCCGTACGCCAAGGAATAGTAATGAGTGAATATCAACTTCAAGAGGTGCCGGTCGGCCCTTATAAACATTTAGTTTCGGAGCGCGCCGTCTCGGGCGAGACCATGTTGCTGAACATGGGACCTCAGCATCCGTCTACACATGGCGTGCTGCGACTCCTGCTTGAGCTGGATGGGGAAGTGATCATCAATTGCATTCCCGATATTGGCTACCTCCATACCGGCATTGAAAAAAATATGGAAGCCAAGACTTATCAAAAGGCCGAGGTGATGACCGACCGCCTCGATTATATGAACAACATGGGCAATAATCTTGCTTATGTGATGGCGGTTGAAAAGCTGGTTGACCTCGATGTGCCGCCGCGCGCCCAAACTCTGCGCGTGATCCTGACTGAACTTCAACGCATCGGTTCGCATTTGGTTTGGCTTGGCACAACGGCACTCGATCTCGCGGCGATGTCTGTCTTCTTGTATTGTTTCCGCGAACGGGAGATCATTCTCGATATTTTTGAAATGGTCTCCGGTCAACGCATGATGACAACATATTTCCGCCCCGGCGGTGTGTGGCGCGATGTGCCGGTTGAATTCGAAGGCGCGGTGCGAAATTTCCTCAAGATTCTTCCCAAGCGAATTGATGAATACGAAGCGTTATTAACGAAGAACCCGCTCTGGCTGGACCGAACAGTGGGCCTCGGCAAACTCGATGCGGCTACCGCGCTTCAGCATGGTGTGACAGGACCGATGTTACGCGCTACAGGTGTCAATTGGGATTTGCGTAAGGTTCGCCCTTACATGGGTTATGAACAGTACGACTTCAATATTCCGATTGAAACCAGAGGTGATACGTATGCGCGTTATCTGGTGCGCGTACAGGAGTTGCGCGAATCGTTAAAGATCGTGGAGCAGGCGCTAAACAAATTACCGATGGGTCCCGTGCGCAGTGACAACCGCAAGTTTGTCCCCCCGCCGCGTTCGGAGCTCGGTACGAGTATGGAGTCGCTGATCCATCACTTCAAGTTGTGGACGGAAGGTTTCCCCGCGCCAAAGGCTTCGATTTACAGCGCCGTTGAAAGTCCGCGCGGCGAACTGGGAGTTTATCTCGAAGGTGATGGCGGGCCGAAACCGTATCGCGTTCATTGGCGCACACCCTCCTTCGATAATCTTTCAGTGCTATCCAAAATCGTTAAGGGACATCTGGTGGCAGATTTGATCGCTATCCTCGCTTCTATTGATATCGTCCTCGGAGACATAGACCGATGAGTCTTGCGAAAAAATATCCAAAGGAAGTCAAACAAATCCTGGCAAAATATCCGCACGAACAAAAACGTTCGGCGGTGATGCCTTTACTATATCTCGCACAACGCGAAGAGGGTTACATCAACAAAGATGCGATGCGGGATATCGCAGATACATTGGAAATTAGTGTGACCGATGTCGGTACGATTGTCGGCTTCTATACGCTGTTCCACGATAAGAAAGAAGGCAAATATCGGATGCAGGTTTGCACCGACCTGCCTTGCGCATTGCGCGGCGCGGATCAATTCATGGAATCATTGTGCACGAATCTCGGGATTAAAGTCGGTGAGACGACGGCAGACGGCTTGATCACACTCGAAGCTGTAACCTGCCTGGCCGGCTGCGATCGGGCGCCGATGTTCCAGATCCAAAGCCGCGACGGGTTGAAGTATTACGAAGATATGAACGTGGATAAAACCATGGAACTTATCGAAGCGTTGAAGAATGCCGATCAGGAGGCGGAATAATGCCTCACATCGTCCTTCGTCATCGCGATATTCCCGATATCAACAACCTGAGCGTTTATAAAAAAAATGGCGGCTTTGATGCGTTCAAAAAAGCCGTGACCAAGATGAAACCCAACGAAGTGACCGATACGGTCAAGGCTTCGGGTCTGCGTGGACGCGGTGGGGCGGGGTTCCCGACCGGTGCAAAGTGGTCGTTCATTGACAATAAGATTTGGCCGCATTATGTGGTGGCCAATGCGGACGAGTCCGAACCGGGAACTTTCAAAGATCGCGAGATCATGGAGAGCAATCCGCTCCAGTTTTTGGAAGGCGTGGCAATTGCATCCTATGCAGTTGAAGCGAATGCCGCATATGTTTATCTGCGCGGCGAGTTCTGGCAGATAGCAAAATCCCTCGATGAAAAGATCGCGGAGATGGAGAATGCCGGCCTGCTCGGCGAAAAACTTTTTGGCACCGGTTATTCGCTTCATATCTATACTCATCTCGGTGCAGGGGCGTATATCTGTGGTGAAGAATCGGCCATGCTCGAATCCATCGAAGGCAAACGCGGACAGCCGCGCATCCGTCCTCCATTTCCGGCAGTGAAAGGCCTGTACGATAAACCAACCGTCATCAATAATGTTGAAACGTTGACCAATCTTCCGATGATCCTTGCCAACGGCGCGGATTGGTATAAGACCATGGGCACACCGGATAGTACAGGCGTAAAAATTTTTTCACTTTCAGGCCGTGTCCGCAAACCCGGAAACTATGAACTGCCGTTCGGAACCACGTTCCGTCAACTGATCTATGAACATGGCGGCGGCGTTCAGGATGGGCGGCCTGTCAAAGCGATCATGCCAGCAGGTGCATCTTCTTCATTTATTGTTGCGGATGACAAGGTCCTTGACTCGCCGATGGATTATGCCACCGTCCGCACGCTCGGTGCGGACCTCGGTTCGGCTTCTGTGATCGTGATTGATGATACGGTATCAATTGATTGGATCATCAACAAGACCATCCATTTCTTTAAACACGAATCCTGTGGCAAATGTACACCCTGTCGCGAAGGCACATATTGGATGGCGCATTTGATCGAAGATTTCCGCGAAGGCAAACAAACAGATGCGAGCTTATTGCTCAACGTTGCCAAACAGATTCAGAATAAAAATTTATGCCCATTGGGTGAATTTTCCACGATGGCAGTCATTACAGGTATCGAAAGATTTCCACAGGATTTTAGAAAGGCATAATTCGATATTCGCTCGAATATCGTTTTATCGGAGACTTATGACCAAACAAGTCACGCTGACGATTGACGGAAAACAAGTAACGGTTCCCGAAGGGATGCTGGTGGTGGATGCTGCCAAGTCTGTGGGGATTGATGTTCCCGTCTTTTGCTATCATCCCAAAATGGAACCAGTCGGCATGTGCCGCATGTGTCTCGTTGAGATTGGCCGCCCGATGACGGATCGCAACACGGGCAAACCCATCCTCGATGATAAAGGCGAACCCAAACTTCAATTCCTGCCCAAGCTCGAAACCGCCTGCACCAATCCGGTTTCGGATGGCATGGTGGTTCTGACTCAATCTGAGAAAGCCAAAGCCGGACAAAAGAGCACTCTTGAATTTCTGCTGACTTCGCATCCGCTTGACTGCCCGATCTGCGATAAAGGCGGAGAGTGTCCGCTTCAGGACCTGACGATGGCTCACGGTCCGGGCAAAAGCCGCTTCTTATATGACGAGAAAATGCACCTCGCCAAAAATGTTCCGCTTGGCGAATTGATCTATCTCGATCAGGAGCGTTGCATTCAATGTGCGCGTTGCATTCGTTTTCAAGATGAAGTCGCGGGCGACTCTGTTCTTGGCTTCGATGAGCGCGCTCGTTCGACAAGGATCGTTTCTTTATCGGACCCGGGATTTGATTCCGTTTTCTCCGGCAATACCACCGACATTTGTCCGGTCGGCGCGTTGACCACGGCGGACTTTCGCTTCGGCGCGCGTCCGTGGGAGCTGGATGCTTCGGCTTCGATCTGCTCGCAATGCCCGGTGGGATGCAATATCACATTCAACACGCGGCGTGAAGCGAAGGCGGATGGTAAGACGGTGATCAAGCGCGTGATGCCGCGGCAGAACGAACAGGTCAACGAAACCTGGATTTGCGATAAAGGCCGCTTTGCTTTTCATTATGTGGAGAGCAGGGAGCGTCTGAATAAACCGCTGGTCCGCAAGGCCGGCAAACTAACGCGTGCTTCATGGGAGGCCGCGACCAAAGCTGCGGGCGAATCATTTTCAAAAGCCAAGAAGAACTTTGTGGTGCTTGCTTCCGGCCGTTTATCCAATGAAGATTTGTTCAACTTGAAAGCACTGGCAGACCAGGTGGGCGGAAGGGCTGTATTGTATTCCGGCATGGGCGGCGGTGATTTGACCTCTGTGGTTGGTGTGGGTCAAGGCACAAACATCGGCGAGATGGGAACAGGTTCAACCATTGTGGTTATGGCTTCTGATTTATATGAAGAAGCGCCCATTTGGTATTTACGCATCAAACAAGCGGCTCAACGCGGTGCGACGTTGATCGTTGCCAATCCGCGCGAAACCAAGCTGGATCGCTTTGCATCATTCATCATTCGTTATGCCTATGGCGATGAAGTAAAGACCGCCCAGGGTCTGACGAAGAAAGGCAAGATTGGCGATGCCTTTGCCAGAGCCGAAAATGCCATCATCTTGTTTGGCAGTGAAGGTCTCGGCTTGGAAGGTTCTACAGCATTAGCGACAGCCTGTGCCCGCGCCTTGAATGACACAAAACATGTTGGCAGGCCAAACAACGGTTTGATCGGCGTTTGGCAGCGGGCAAATGATCAGGGCGCTTGGGAGGTTGGCTTCCGTCCCGAGCAGAATCTCCAGGCCGTTTTTGATAAAGCGGACGCGGTCTATATCGCTGGCGCTGATCCGTTCGGCGATGGGATGTTGAAGATCAAAAATGCAAAACGCAAGCCGTTTATTTTGGTACAGGATTTGTTCGAATCCGAAACTGCAAAAATCGCGAATGTGGTTTTGCCGGCGCAAGCGTATACCGAGCGCGATGGCACGTTCACTTCCGGCGAACGGCGCGTACAGCGATTCTATCCCGCCGTTCCGGCGCTGGAAGGAACCAAGCCCGACTTTGCGATCACTTCACAGGTGGCAAAGCAAATGGGCGTGATCCTCGAAGGCACGTCGGCATCAGTGGTCTTTGAAATTATGGTTGAAGATCAACCATCGTTTGCAGGGTTGGATTATTCCAAATTGGCAGAAGTGAAATCCCAATGGCCAATTGTCGGACGCGGGGATTTGTATTATGGCGGCACAACTTATGAGAACAAGCAGGGATTGGGCGTGCAGTTGTCGAGCGCCGCGCAACGCGGAGAAAAATTCAGCCTGCCTCGGGTCCAGAAAGTTGCAGCGCTTCGTCCAAAGGAAAAGAAACTTTTAGCGGTGCCAATTACCAAATTGTATGATCGCGGTGTGACGGTGTCCACTTCCGAGTTGTTGGATCAAAGAATCGGTGAGAACTATATCGCATTGTATCCTTCTACAGCAGAACAGTTCAAAGTGAAGGCTGGCGAGTGCGTTAAGTTTAGTCTGGGCGGTGTGAGCGAAGAAGTGCGGATCAAGGTGGATGATACCATTTCGGCAGGCGTAGTTTTGGTGCCGCGTTCGATGGGACTGCCAATCCATGAGCCGACCGAGGCAAGCGTCAAAGCCATTAAGAAGGCGGCAGTGAGGTAGCGATGGAGCTGTGGATTGAATGGATCATCAAAGCCTTCGTCCTGGCGTTTCTGATTTTGATAGGCTTTGCTTATCTGACTTTATATGAACGCCGCGCCCTGGCCCGCATCCAGACGCGTATTGGGCCAAACCGCGCGGGACCGCAAGGGTTGTTACAACCGATTGCAGATGCAGTGAAGTTGATTTTCAAGGAAGAGTTGATCCCGGCTGGTGCGGACAAGGTATTATTCGTCATGGCACCCATCATGACGGTTGTGCCTGCGCTGATTATCGCGGCGGTCATTCCGTTTGGGACGCAGTTCGCGCTTCCATTTGTGGATCACCCGATCACTCTTTATGTGGCGGATATCAATGTCGGCGTGCTGTATCTGGCGGCGATTGCATCCATCGCAGTTTATGGGATTGTGCTGGCAGGCTGGTCATCGAACAATAAATATGCAATGCTGGGCGGAATGCGAGCCACGGCACAGATGATTTCCTATGAACTTGCACTTGGATTTTGTTTTGTGATCGCGATCATACTTGGCAATTCCATGAGGCTGCTCGATATTGTCAATGCCCAGAAAAATGTCTGGTTTGCTTTCGTTCAACCCGTCGGCGCGCTGATCTTCCTGATCACCACATTGGCCGAAGTCAATCGTGCGCCGTTCGATATGCCCGAAGCGGAACAGGAACTGGCGGCGGGCTATCACAGCGAATATTCCGGCATGAAGTTCGCGCTGTTCTTCATGGCCGAGTATTCGAAGATGATCGTCGTCAGCATGATCGCGGCAACGTTGTACTTCGGCGGTTTTCGTGAGTTCTGGTTCCTGCAGGGTACGATTCTCAGCGTGGATCATTTCTGGTGGTTGGGTCCCATCTATCTTTTTTTGAAGGTGGTCGTGCTTTTATTTTTCATGATCTGGGTGCGCGCAACCTGGCCTCGCATCCGTTACGACCGGTTGATGGCTTTTGGCTGGAAAGTGTTGCTGCCGCTCTCGCTGACGCTGGTCTTCCTTACCGCGCTGGGCATTCTTTTGGTTCAACAATTTGGCGCAGCATATCTGTGGTTTATTCCGATCTCATCCATCGTCGCCGGTTTGATCGCGGTATTACTGGTAAATCAATCATTGAGAAGGAAGGTGGCTCGTGCTTAGAGAATTGACGCGTGGTCTCGCCACGACGCTTAAATCCATGTTTGAACGGCCGGTGACGATTCAATATCCGGAAGAGAAGCGTCCCGTCCGCCCGCGCTTTCGCGGACGCCACGTCTTGAAGCGCTACGATAATGGACTGGAAAAGTGTATCGGATGTTCGCTCTGCGCGGCAGCCTGTCCCTCGGATGCCATCTTCGTTGAAGCAGCCGAGAATACGGACGAGAAGCGTTTCTCGCCAGGCGAGCGTTACGCATCAACGTATGAGATCAATATGTTGAGATGTATTTATTGCGGCTTTTGCGAAGATGCCTGCCCGACCGAAGCCATAGTCCTCGGCGATAACTATGAATTGACTTTCACAGATCGTCATGACGCCATCTATGATAAGAACATGCTCCTCGAACCTGCGCCGGCTGGTAAACAAACGACGCCGCAGAAAACATCCCCCGGTGAATTCACCCGCTCGGTGCCTCAAATGAAGGATGCGCACGATTAATCATGAATGTACAATTGATCACATTTTTTATTCTTGCGATCATCGCCATTGCCGCGGCGCTGGGAATGTTGTTCAGCCGCAGCGCGGTCTACTCGGCATTATTCCTCGTGCTGAATCTTGGAACGGTGGCGGTCTTCTATATTATTTTGAACGCGCCGTTCATTGCGATGGCGCAGATCAGTGTGTATGCGGGCGCCATCATGGTGTTGTTCCTGTTCGTCATCATGCTCCTGGGAACCGAACTGCTTCCACCATCCAAAGCGTTGCCGTGGCAGAGACCGCTGGCGATTTTCCTTGCTGTGATTCTTTTAGGCGAGTCGATCTATCTGCTCTTTATCCGCAAAGCCGCGCCGGGTGATGTTCCTCAGCCCGTTCAAACATTTGGGACTCCGCAGGCCGTGGGGCAGGCCTTGTTCACCTCTTACCTCCTTCCATTTGAAATTACTTCCGTATTGTTGTTGATCGCCATGGTGGGCGCGATTGTGTTGGCCGTCCGGGAGAAAGGAAAATAGCAGATGGTTCCAGTTACTGATTATGTTGCTCTCTCTGCCATTCTGTTTACCATCGGTGCGCTCGGGGTGCTCATCCGCCGTAATCCGCTGGTCATCTTCATGTCGATTGAATTGATGCTCAACGCGGCCAACCTCGCTTTTGTGGCTTTCACTCGCGTTTACAATGTGATTGCGGGCCAAATCTTCGTCTTTCTTGTAATGACGGTTGCGGCGGCGGAAGTGGCGGTCGGCCTGGCTTTGATCGTCACCATCTTCCGTACCAAGCATAGTATCGATATTGACCAGATGAACAGTCTCAAGGGATAACTCATGACGTTTTTTTATCTCGCTCCCTGGATCATTTTCTTTCCCGTTATCGGTCTGCTAATCAACATTATCTTCGGCGGTCGTTTTGGTGAAAAAGTGATCGGCACGATTGCCAGCCTTGCATCGGGCCTCGCGTTCATTGTCTCCGTTTTGCTCGCGTATTCATTAACTCAACATCCCGAAGCCGTCCGTTGGACGATTGCCGAGTGGATTCGTGTCGGGACTTTGCAACTCGATTGGACGTTCCGCGTCGATACGTTATCCACAACGATGATGCTGGTGGTCTCCAGCGTCGGGACGCTGATCCATATCTATGCCATCGGGTACATGCATGAGGATGTGCGCTTCAAATCGGACCTCAAGCGCTTCCGCCGTTTCTTTGTTTATCTCAACCTGTTCATTGCCGCCATGATGATCCTCGTCGGCAGCGACTCATACTTGATGCTTTTCATCGGCTGGGAAGGCGTGGGACTTTGTTCGTTCTTGCTGATCGGCTTTTGGTATGAGATGGATACGCTCGGTCGTCCATCGTGGGCGAATTCCAATGCCGCCAAGAAAGCCATGATCGCCAACCGTGTCGGTGACTTCGGCTTTTTGATCGCGGCTTTCTTGATGTTCTGGGGTTTTGGCAGCCTGCAGTTCGATCAGGTCTTTCAACAGGCTCCCGCTATTGCCGCGAGCAATCCCGGTTTGATCACTGCCATCACGCTTTTCCTGCTTTTGGGCGTGACCGGCAAGTCGGCTCAGATTCCGCTCTTCGTCTGGTTGCCCGATGCGATGGCGGGTCCAACGCCGGTCTCTGCGCTGATCCATGCCGCGACGATGGTCACGGCGGGTGTGTACCTCATCACGCGTTCTGCCGCGTTATACGTGACGGTCCCCGCCGCGCAATACATTGTGGCGTTGGTCGGCGCGGTGACTGCCCTCTTCGCCGCGACGATCGCGGTGGGTCAATATGACATTAAGAAGGTGCTGGCGTATTCGACCATCAGCCAGCTTGGATACATGGTTGCGGCGGTTGGCATGGGCGCCTTCGCAGCCGGAATGTTCCACTTGGTTACACATGCTTTCTTCAAGGG
>Ga0335079_10009997_pt1 | contig 10794 bp, 13 predicted proteins | sample Lox_Sample_33_FD_206719 | JGI IMG/M metagenome (GOLD analysis project Ga0335079, IMG submission 206719) | Soil microbial communities from Loxahatchee National Wildlife Refuge, Florida, United States - Lox_Sample_3.3 | ecosystem: Environmental > Terrestrial > Soil > Wetlands | place: USA... | reverse complement strand
AGCGATCGCGGTCGGACGAGCGGATGGGCCGGGCGGCCGCGACGGCGGCGGTGGTCGCCTCGTCGATCATGCCGCTCCGGATGGCGGTGCTGGCGGGCGCGGTGAATGCGGGCATCCTCCCGCGGCTGCTGCCCGTCATCGGGGCGATGGCCCTGGTCGGTCTCGTGGCGGCGTGGGTGTTGTCGCGGCGCCGGCCGGACGAGGCGGACGAAACGGGCACCAGGATCCGCAATCCGTTCAGCGTGATCGCGGCCCTGAGCTTCGCGGCGATCTACGGCGTGGTGCTGCTGGTGGTTCACGGGGCCGGCGCATACTTCGGTGCGGGCGGCACGTACGCGGCCGCCGGACTCTCGGCCGTCGCGGACGTGGACGCCGTCACGATCGCCTTCTCGCGCCTGGGCCCCGGCGCGGGCGGCTGGCAGACGCCGGCGGCGGCGGTGACGGTGGCAGCGGTCACGAACACGCTGGTGAAGCTGGGGATCGGCTTGGGGATGGGCGCGGGGCGGTTCCGGCGCTACGTCACGGTGTCGCTGGCGGCGATTGCGGCGGCCGGAGCGGCCGCCGGGGTGCTGGTCTACACGACGTTCTGACGCCGGGCGCCCGGGGCGCTCAGCTCGCCTTCGGCTCGTCGGGCTCCCACAGGCCGCTCATGTCCATCTCCCAGCCGGTGCCGCGGCGCTCGGGCGGCAGATTGGCCCGGTACATGATCACCTTGGCCCGCTCCAGGGTGATCAAACCACCCTCGATCATCTGGTCGATTTCGGGGAGAATGGCGGTGATCTTCTCCTCGGTCTCGACGCACTCGACGACGATCGGCAGATCGAGCGAGAGCACTTCGATCCGGTCGCTCCGGAGGTGCGCCGTGGCGCCGAAGCCCATCACGGCGCGAAACACCGTGGCGCCGGCGTAGTGCCTGGCTCGCAGGAGCTCGACGATGGCCTCGTAGAGCGGCTTCCCGTGGAACTTGTCCCGCTCGCCGATGTGGATGCGCATGAGCACGCGCTCGCCTTTGAAACCGTGCATGGGCTAGAGCCTCCGCCGCCAGTTGAGCACTTCCCTCGCCAGGCCGATCCCGATGAACGTCGCCGCCAGCGACAATACGACGCTGAGGCCGACGTACCAGGCGGCGCGATGGTAGGCGCCCTCCTCGATCAGGGCAACGCTCTCGTAGCTGAAGGTGGAGAAGGTGGTGTAGCCGCCGCACAGGCCAGCCGTGAGCAGCGCCCGGAACTCCGGGCCGATCGCCGGCGTCGCCAAGGCGTAACGCACCACGAAGCCGAGCACCAGCGAGCCCGTCACGTTGATGGCGAGGGTGCCGACCGGGAACGTCGATCCGGTCTTCTGCTGGATGAGGGTGCCCAGCAGGAAGCGCAGGACGCCTCCGGCGGCGCTGCCGATCGCGACCCAGACGTACAGAGGCATGAAAGAAGAAGCTCCCGCCCACGACGTGTCAGGTAGGAGTCATCAGCGAGCGACTCGCGGTTCCGGGTGAACTCCATCACCCCGCGGCCGGGGCCGCGCAGCTTCTGCCGAATACTACCGGGGCGGGGGCCCGGGGCCTAGTACGCTCTCACGTCGCGGACCTCGTCCAGGCGGACCACCATCCGCTCCCCGCTGTCGCGGCGCCGCGCCTCGACATAGTGCGTGCCGTCCTCGCGGTACCACGTCCGCAGAAGCACCTCGACCGGTCCCTGGTCCAGGACCAGCTGCACCAGCCCCCTGACGATGATCGCGGCCTCCAGCTTGTTGTACACGTGGGTGGGAAGGTCGCCGGCTGTCGTGGAGGGGCTCACGGCGTCGAGGGTCATGGTGGCGGTTCTCCCGGCTGTCGCGGTCGGGCGGGCGGCACGGATCGCCGCCGATATTGGGGACATACGGCCGACCGGTCGGTGAGGTTGGTCACGGCGGCTGCTTCCGCCTCGCGCCCGAGGTGCGGGACACTATACTTACCCCCACCATGCTCAGGGTCGCAGTGGGGCAGTTCAAGCCTGCGAAGGGCGACTACGCCGGGAACGTCAAGCGCGTCGGCACCTTGCTCGCCCAGCTGGGCGAGTGGCCGGAAGCGCCGGACCTCCTGGTCCTGCCGGAAGCGGCGATGTCGGGGTACCTGGTGGAGGGAGGGGTGCGGGACGTCGCGGTGACGGCCGGCACGCTCCTCGACGATCTCGTCGCGCAGCATCGACTGGCGGGCGCCCCCCCCGTGGACGTGGCCCTCGGCTTCTACGAGCGGTGGCGCGACCGGCTGTACAACTCCGCGCTGTACGCCTCGCTCGGGAGCGACCCGAAGATCCTGCACGTGCACCGCAAGGTCTTCCTCCCCACGTACGGAGTGTTCGACGAGGAGCGGTTCGTCGAGGCGGGCCACGAGGTCGGCACGTTCGCCACCAGATGGGGGAAAGCGGCCATCCTGATCTGCGAGGACGCCTGGCACTCCCTCACGCCCACGGTCGCGGCCCTGCGTGGGGCGCAGCTCGTGATCATCCCCTCCGCCTCGCCGGCTCGTGGCGCCGCGCCGCTGGAGGGGCGCCCGTCGCAGCCGGCCAACGTCGCCCGCTGGGAGCGCATCGCGCGCGATGTCGCCGAGGAGCACGGGGTGTGGGTGGTGGTGGCGCAGCTCGTGGGGTTCGAGGGAGGGAAGGGCTTCGCGGGAGGATCGGTCGTGGCTTCCCCGCGGGGCGACGTCGTGGTCCGGGGGCCGCTGTGGGACGAGGCGCTGATCGAGGCGCGGGTGGATCTCGGGGAGATCGCGCGCGCGCGTGCAGACCAGCCCCTCCTGGCCGACCTGGAAACGCACCTGCCGCACCTGCTGGCCTCACTGGAGGGGCGCGTGACGTCGGGCGCCCAATGGGAGCAGGGAAGCGGCGGGCCGCGGGCCGCGGCCACTCCGCCGACCCGCGGCGCGGGCCCGGCGCACGCCACGGCTCCCCCGGCCGATCCGTTGGCCATCGACTGCGCGCTCGTGGAACGGTGGCTGGTGGAGTTCCTGCGCGAAGAGGTCAAGCAGCGGCGGGCGTTCGAGCGGGTCGTGATCGGGCTGAGCGGGGGCGTGGACAGCGCGGTGACGGCATTCCTCGCCGCGCGCGCGCTCGGAGCGGACAACGTCTGGGCGTTCATGCTGCCCTACCGGACCTCGAGCCCCGAGAGCCTGGAGCATGCGCAGCTGGCGGCTCGCGCGCTCGGGATTCACTCGCGCACGGTGGACATCACGGCGGCGGTGGACGGATACGTGGGCCAGGCGGAGCCGGATGCGGACGCGTCGCGCCGCGGCAACGTGATGGCCCGGGTGAGGATGATCGTGCTGTTCGATCAAGCCTCCAAGCTGCATGCCCTGCCGCTGGGGACCGGCAACAAGACCGAGCGGCTGTTCGGGTACTTCACCTGGCACGCCGACGATTCTCCCCCGATCAATCCCCTCGGCGACCTGTTCAAGACCCAGGTCTGGGCGCTGGCCCGTCACCTCGGCGTGCCGGAGCCGATCATCGACAAGCCGGCCAGCGCCGACCTGATCCGCGGGCAGACCGACGAGGGCGACCTCGGCGTCTCGTACCTGAAGGCGGACCGGATCCTGGCCGCGCTGCTGGCCGGCGTGAAGCCGGCCGAGATCGTGAGGGTCGGATACACGGAGGAGGAGGTCGGCGTGACCGCGCGCCGGCTGGCCTCGACGCACTGGAAGCGGCGCCTGCCGACGGTCGCGATGGTCAGCCCGACCGCGATCGGCGAGTCGTACCTGCGGCCGGCGGACTTCTGAGCGATGGAAGGCCGCGCGCCGCGCCTCTCGCACACGACCATCGCCGAAGTGATGATGCCGCACATGGCGAATCTGCTCGGCAACGTGCACGGCGGCGTGATCCTGGGGATGCTCGACCGGGTCGGGGCGGTGAGCGCGATGCGCCACGCGCAGCGCACCTGCGTGACGGCGTCGGTGGACCGGGTGGATTTCCGGCAGCCGATCCACCTCGGCGAGCTGGTGACGATGTACGCCAGCGTGAACTACGCGCACCGCACGTCGATCGAGGTCGGGGTCCGGGTGGAGGCGGAGAACCTGCTCACCGGTGCGCGCCGGCACACCAACACCTGCTACCTCACCTTCGTGGCCCTGGACGAGGCGGGCCGGCCGGCGTCGGTTCCGCCGGTGGCACCGGAGACCGACGAGGAGCGGCGCCGCTTCGCCGAGGCGCAGGCGCGCAGGGCGCAGCGGGTGGCGGCACTCGAGCGGCGGGAGGCCCGGTGACGATCGAGCCCGAGCGGGTCGTCCTGGTCCTGTCCGGGGGCGGGATGAAGGCCATGGCGCAGGTCGGCGTGCTGCGCGCCATGGACGAGGCGGGGCTCACGCCGTCGGAGATCGTGGGCACGTCGGCCGGAGCGCTGGTGGGAGCGCTGGTGGCGTCCGGCCTGTCCTACGAGGAGATCGTGCCGCGGGTCTTCAGCGTCGGCCGGCACGAGCTCGCGTCGCTGGCCCGCTGGTCGGTGCTCGCACGGGGCCTCGGCGCGCCCAGCGTGCTGCGGCCGGAGCCGATGCGGGCGTTGCTGCGGCGGCTGCTGCCGGCGCACTCGTTCGCGGCGCTGCGCCTCCCGCTGCGGATCGCGGCGGTGGATGCGGACGCGGGTGAGCTGGTGGTGTTCGGGGCAGGCGGCCGCACCGACTGCACCGTCGTCGAGGCCGTGATGGCGTCGATGGCCCTGCCGCTGTACCTCCCGCCGGTGTCGATCGACGGGCGCCGCTTCGTCGACGGCGGGCTGCTCGCGGTGCTGCCGCTCGAGATCGCGGCCCCCATCGCCGCCGATCTGGTGGTGGCGGTGGACGTGGGGCCGGTGGCGGCCGCTCCCCCGGCACTCACCCCGCTCGGGCCGGCGCTGCTCGCGGCGCACGACCGCGCGATGGCGATCGTGATGGCGAGCCAGCGCGCGCGCGCGGTGGCGGCGTGGAGGTCGGCCGAGCGCCGGCCGCCCCTGGTGCTGGTGGAGCCGGAGGTGGATCCGTACGGCACCTTCGCCTTCGACCGGACCGGGGAGTTCATCGAGGCGGGCTACCGCGCGGGTCACGCGGCGCTGGCGGGGCGGGGACGGGGGGATCGCCAGCCGGGGCCGGCTCGCGAGCGCGGGACGCGGGGAACGAGCCCGGTCCGCGGCGCCGGGACGCGCTGACGTGGCGGACATCAAGGTGTTCACCGTGGAGCAGGCCAACCGCGCCCTGCCGCTGGTGCGGCGCATCGTGCAGGACATCGTCGCCGAGCACCCGCAGTGGAAGGACCTGGTCTCGCGCTACGAGCTGGCCGCCGCCGGAGCGCGCCCGGAGTGGGGTGAGTCGCTGGAGCAGTTGAAGCTGCGCGGCGAGATCGACGTGCTGGCGCGGCGCATCAACGGGTACGTCGATGAACTCGCCGGAGTGGGCTGCCTGTTGAAAGGCTTCGAGGAAGGGCTGGTGGATTTCTACGGCTATCAGGAGGGCCGCCTGGTGTTCCTGTGCTGGCGGCTCGGCGAAGAGCGCGTGACGCATTGGCACGACCTGGACGCGGGATTCGGCGGCCGCCGGCCCATCGCGCCGGAGTTCGCCGCGACGGAGGAGGGGTAGTCATGAGATACGGCACGTCGCTCCTGGCCGCCCTGCTGCTGGCGGGCTGCGCCCACCACTGGCCGGTACGGGAGGCGATCCACCCGCAACCCAACCGGCCGTACAGCCAGGCGGTTCGGGTCGGCCGCTCCTACTACTTCGCCGGGAAGATCGGCGTCACCGACTCGACCCGCGCGCTCACGACGGGGCGGACGGCCGCGGAGACGCGGAACGTCCTAGAGTCGTTCCGCGCGCTGTTCGCCGAACTGGGCCTGACGCTGGGCGACGTGGTGCAGGCGACCGTGTATCTGGCCGACATGGCGGACTACGACGAGATGAACCGCGTCTACGCGGAGTACTTCCCGGCCGGCCCGCCGGCGCGCGAAACGGTCGCGGTCAGCGGCATCGTCTCGGGTGCGCGGGTCGAGATCTCGTTCATCGCGGTTCGAGAGCGGAGGTAAGTCGGATGCTGCGTTTCCTGCATTGGGTCGGCATCGCGGTGTGGCTCGGCGCCCAGCTGACCTTCATGGTCTGGGGTCCGCAGACGCGGGCCGCGGGCCTCGAGGCGTGGGCTCACACCTGGAAGACGCTCGCCAGGGTCCAGGGCCTGCTGATTGCGCCGGCCGCGGCGATGGCGACCATCACCGGGATCGTGATGACGATGCAGCTGGTCGGCCTGCACGCCGACGAGACGGTGGCCCTGGAGCTGATGCAGGGCTTCGGGCTGGTGGCCGGCGTGATCGCGGTCGCGGTGGTGACGCCGCTGGCCAACCGGGTGGCGTACTACGCACAGGTCAGCGTGGAGAAGGGCGCGAAGGACCCGCGCGCCGAGCGCGCCCGGGTGCTGCTGGCGTGGGCGGGTTCGCTCACCGGCGTGGCGATTCTGCTGGCGCTGTACTTCGGCGCGCAGACGCCGCGGATGCTGCCGTGAGGACCAGCCGGCGCGACTTCATGCGGAGCGCGGCCCTCGCCGGGGCCGCGTTCGCGTTTCCGGGGGCCGGGTGGCTGGACGCCGCGGGGCAGCCGGGCCCGGCGGAGCCGTTCCGCCCGCTGCCGCCCGACGCCGTGGACGACGAGGTGTACTGGCGCCGGGTGCGAGACCAGTTCCTCCTGTCGCCCGGCGGCATCTACCTCAACACCGGCACGGTCGGCGCGTCGCCGCGGATGGTGCTCGACGCGGTGGTGAACCACATGACGGCGCTCGAGACGGTGTTCGACGCCCGTGGCGTGGACCTCGAGGCGCTGCGCCGCTCCGTCGGCACCCTGCTCGGCGCTCCGGCCGCGACGCTCGCCTTCACGCGGAACACCACGGAATCGATGAGCTGGATCGCCGGAGGCCTCGACCTGCAGCCCGGCGACGAGGTGCTCATGACCACCCACGAGCACGTCGGCGGCATGTGCCCGTGGCAGGCCGCCGCCAGGCGGCGCCACCTGGTGCTGACGCAGATACCGCTGCCGGTCCCTCCCACCAGCAGCCGGGAGATCGTGGACACCTGGCGGCGCGCGATCGGTGAGCGCACCAGGGTGATGATGATCAGCCACGTGCTGTTCACCAACGGCCTGATCCAGCCGGTGAAGGAGCTGTGCGCCCTGGCGCGCGAGCGCGGCATCGTCACCGCGATCGACGGCGCGCATCCGCCGGGCATGCTGCGGTTCGGACTGACGGACCTGGGGTGCGACTTCTACGCCTCGAGCCCGCACAAGTGGCTGCTCGCCCCGAAGGGAAGCGGGCTCCTCTACGTGAGCGAGGCGTGGGTCGACCGGCTGTGGCCCACGATCGTGAGCGGCGGGTGGGACGCGCTCCAGGACAAGGCGGTGCGGTTCGACCGCAAGGGAACCGTCAACGAGTCGCTGCTCGCCGGCTTCCAGGCGGCGGTGGACTTCCACACCCTGATCGGGCCCGAGCGCGTGGAGCGCCGCATCCGGTGGCTCGGCGACCGCCTCTACGACGGCCTCGCCCGCCTTCCCGGCGTGGAGCTGAAGAGCGCGACCGACGCGGGGCTTCGCGCCCCGATGGTCTCCTTCACGGTGCGGGGGCTGAGCGCCGACGACCTGATCCGGGCGCTGTGGGAGCGCGGCACCGTGCGGGTCCGGCACGTAGCGGAGTACGACTACCACTGGGTGCGGCTGTCGACGCACGTCTACAACACGCCCGACGAGGTGGATCGGGTCGTGGCATTGGTAGGGGAGTTGGCGGGGGGCAGAAGCTAGAGCGCAGAGCAGTTGTGAGACGCTGAGTGGCGAGTGGCTACGAGTTGGCGAGATACCAGGAGCAGTCACTGCTTACCGGACACTGAGCGCACTTCGGGGCTCTGGCCGTGCAGACCAGGGCCCCGAGCTCCATCAGGGCCTGGTTAAAGGCCCAGATGGTCGCGCGGCGCCTCGGCTGTAGTAGCTGAGCCATGTTCCTGGTGGTCTTCGCCGTCTGACAGCCGAACACTCGACCGAGAACCCGGGCCACATTCGTGTCCACGGCGGGCGCGGGCTTCTCGTAGGCGAAGCTGGCCACCGCGCCGGCGGTGTAGGGTCCGACGCCCGGCAGCGCCTCCAGCTCCACGGGGTCCGAGGGCACGGTGCCGGCATGACGCCGGACCACCTCCCGCGCGAGGCGGTGCAGGTTGGCGGCGCGGCGGTAGTAGCCGAGGCCCTCCCATGCCTCGCGCACCGCGCGCGGCCTGGCGCGGGCCAGCGCCTCGAGGTCCGGGTAGCGCTCGAGGAACCGCGGGTAGAACTCGAGCACGCGCGACACCTGGGTCTGCTGCAGCATGAACTCCGACACCAGGACGCGATACGGGTCGCGGGTGCGCCGCCAGGGCAGGTCGCGGCCAGCGGTGCGGAACCACGCGAGCAGCCTGCGCCGGAAGGCGGCCGCGTTTCTCGGGGTGGACTGGAAGCGCATGGGAGGCGAGAATATAAGCCGGCAGGGGTTTGGGTATTGGGGGTTGGGGTTTGGGGCCGCCGCCCCTCCCCACGGTACGCTGATCACTCCCCAGGCCCCAACCCCCAAGCCCCAAACCCATGGATCAACTCACCACCACCGCCGAGCTTCCGGTTCCGATCAACGCCGCGCGCGCAGTGGCGCGCCCGGTGCTGTCGGCCCTGGAGAACGTGGGCCGGTTCGGCATGATGCTGGTGGAGCTGGTGCGCGCGCTGCCGGAGTGGCGGGCCTGGCTTCCGCTCACGATCGAGCAGTGCCGGCAGGTGGGGTACGGCAGCCTGATGATCGTGATCCTCACGTCCGCATTCGCCGGCGGGGTGACCGCCTTCCAGGCCGGTTACCAGTTCACCGGCAGCATCCCGCTCTACCTGCTCGGCGCGGTGATCGCCGAGAGCATCATCCTGGAGCTGGGACCGGTGATGACCGGGCTGCTGCTGGCCGGGCGCATCGGCGCGCGCTACGCCGCCGAACTGGGGACGATGCGCGTCACCGAGCAGATCGACGCCATGGAGTCCCTGGGCCGCAACCCGGCCTCGCACCTGCTGCTCCCGCGGGTGCTGGCCGGGCTGATCATGCTGCCCGCGCTGGTCGTGATCGCCGACGCGACCGGGATGGTGGCGGGCTTCCTGGCCTCTCGGCAGTCCATCCACATCACCGCCGCGGATTTCGCGTACGGTACCCAGCGCTTCTACCACAGCTTCGACCTGTGGTACTCGGTCATCAAGGCCGAAGCGTTCGGCGCGGTGGTGACGATCATCCCCTGCTACGTCGGTTACGAGGCCGCGGAAGGCGCGGAGGGCGTCGGCCGGGCCACCACCACCGCGGTGGTCACTTCGTGCGTGCTGATCCTGCTGCTCGATCTCCTGCTGGCGAAGCTCCTCCTGTAGCGCCGTGATCGAGCTCCGGAACGTCCACAAGAGATTCGGCCGCCACGTGGTGCTGGACGGCGTGGACTTCAGCGTGGCGGACGGGCAGACCGTGGCCCTGCTGGGCCCGTCCGGAAGCGGGAAGAGCGTCCTCCTCAAGCACATCATCGGCCTGATGCGGCCCGACCAGGGCGACGTGATGGTGGACGGGGAATCGGTGACCCAGCTCGGCCGGAAAGCGCTGGCGGCGCTCCGGGGCCGGATCGGCTACGCGTTCCAGACCGGCGCGCTGTTCGATTCGATGACGGTCTACGAGAACATCAGGCTCGGCATCACCGACGACGCCTGTTACCGGGACCGCGACTTCTGCCGGCGTCGGGTGGCCGAATGCCTGCGCCTGGTGAACCTCACCGACGACGTGGGCAAGCTGATGCCGGCGGAGCTGTCGGGCGGGATGCGCAAGCGCGTCGGCATCGCGCGGGCGATCGCCGGGAGGCCGAAGTATCTTCTGTACGACGAGCCCACGTCGGGCCTCGATCCGGTGAACGCGGACGCGATGGACGCGCTGATCGAGCGCCTGCAGAACGAGCTGCACGCCACCAGCGTGGTGGTGAGCCACGACGTGCGCGGGTCGTTCCGGGTCGCGGACCGCATCGCGCTGCTGCACAACGGGCGGATCCGGGCAGTGGGGACGGCGGAGGAGTTCATGGCGGCGAAGGACACCGTGGTGCGCGAGTTCCTGGAGCGCGACGTGCAGTTCGCGGCGGAGGGCTGATGGAGCTGCGCTACCGGCGGGAGGCGGCGGTCGGGCTGTTCCTGGTCGTCGCCACCGTCATCTTCGTGTTCGGGATGGTCTGGCTGCGGGGCAAGTCCATCCGCAGCGGCGACCTGGTGGAGACGACGTTCTCCGACGTGGCCGGCCTGAAGGTGGGCGACCCGATCCGCACCTCCGGCGTCGCCGTCGGCCAGATCAAGGACATCCGCCTGCTCAAGCCGGGGCAGGTGCTGGTGGTGATGGACCTCAAGGGCGGGCAGCGGCCGCGCAGCGACGCGCGCGCCGTGGTCCGCTCCCTCGACCTGTTCGGCGCCCAGTACCTGGACTACGATCCCGGCGCCGCGCCCCAGCCGCTGGCCAAGGGCGCGGTCATCCCGGGCGAGCGGGAGCAGAGCGTCGCGGAGCTGGTGTCGGGCCTCACCGGCCCGGGCCGGCAGGCCCTGAACAACGCGGGGCAGTTCCTCTCGCCGCAGAACGCCACGGAGCTGCATGCGCTGCTCGTCGAAACGCGGCGGGCGGTCACGCAGCTGGGGACCTCGGCCGACGCGCCGAGCCGGGAGGCCGCGACGGCGCTGCTCGCGCTCCGCGGGCTGCTGCAGCGGCTCGACCTCATGGTGGGCAGCAGCTCGGCCCAGCAGACCGTGGACAACCTGCGCGACGCCAC
>Ga0335079_10009996_pt1 | contig 10795 bp, 12 predicted proteins | sample Lox_Sample_33_FD_206719 | JGI IMG/M metagenome (GOLD analysis project Ga0335079, IMG submission 206719) | Soil microbial communities from Loxahatchee National Wildlife Refuge, Florida, United States - Lox_Sample_3.3 | ecosystem: Environmental > Terrestrial > Soil > Wetlands | place: USA... | reverse complement strand
AGGCAGGACAGCATGTCCAGCGCCCGGTACATATTCATCCGCGAAGAACATAAAATCATCCAAAAAGGGAATCAGGCTGTTGAGCTGCTTGATGGGGGCCTGCCTATCGTGCGGCATATCCTGGTGTGATGCGAATGACACCATCATCGCCTTCGTTCCTTCAAGTGCCACTGCATCCTCATCAGCGTCGAGAGAAATGGCCATAAACTCATCAGCACGGGAGTATTCAGGCAGGAAAAGAACATCGGTAAACATTCCGGTAGGGATGACCTCTTCCAGGAGACCTATCATCAGCATCGACCGGTGCTTGTGTGGCAGTGCATTGAACAGGATTGTTTCAGCCTCTATCATGCCCTGATTCGTCTCGATGTTCACAGATCCGTTATTGTTAAAGGAAATCGTAGGTGCCGTCTCATTGTACCTGACATCGCCGTCATGCTGAAGGATTACACGATATAGCTGATCGCCAAATTTCTTGAAGCCACCGTCCAGGTGGAGTGGAGGAGTACAGCAAAGTATTGTCAGTGCAGATAGTGATATGTCCTCTATGGGTTTTTGAAAGAAGAATCGTGACTGGACATCAAAAAAAGCCATGACTTCCCTGCTGAAACCGTACCTGCGAATAACACCTGCCGCAGAACGGCGGCATGCAAGATATCTGGCAAGATACTTTTTTGAAATTCTCCGTGCTGTTACATTTATATCCTGATAGAATTTCTGAAGGGCATCAATTTCCGTCCGAAATTCCCTCCTCAATTCCTCAAGTGTTTCTGCGGGATCTGCATAAACGGTAATTCTGTGATCCGGAAGTGCCACCTGGTAACACCGTGAACGAACGGATACTTTCTGCTCGATCCCGAGCCTGGCAGAAAGTTCCTGGAGCGTTCCACCCTGTTCGAAACCGTACGATAACGCGGGCCCCACGGAGAAAACAAATCCATCCTTCTCAACAGTCCCCCATGCATCACGGAGTGATATCCCTTGCTCGATGACGATGGTCTTTTTGCGTTTACTGGACAGTAATGCCGCAGCTGCAAGTCCACCGAGGCCCGCACCAATGACCGCTACATCATATTTATGCATGATTCCTCCAGATACTCTGGCCAACACTTTACCCATGCATCGTGCACCATGGGAAAACAGTTTTGCCTCATAGCCTAATGCAGTATGTATATTAGCTTTGAACTTGCACTCCCCCTATTGACATCTGGCCCCCTTCGCCATGTCATTCACAACTCTCAAGAACAAATGCCCCTCTGCCTCCACGATTATAACTATTTCAGAAAATCGAGAAGTGAGTTGGAAAGAACCTGGGAAGATGACTCGCGAAGCGCGCTAAGAACTGTCTCGCTTTGTTTCAGCTCCGCTGCTGTCTCTGCCGTATCGTCATCCATGACGTTTGAAAGCGAATCCTGAAGATTTGTCGTGCTGTCATTGAGAATACTCTTCTGGTCGGTCAAGCGGTTCATCCACGCCCCCACATTTGCCTGAACATTTGTGACCTGCTGCAATGCGTCATTAAAGGGCTTGATGAGTGCCTGTACACGAAGCGCGTTACCACCCGAGATTGCAGAACTCAGTGTATCCGTCATCTGGATGACATTCGAAAAGCTGAAATTATCTAGAACGGTTGTATCATTGGTATCGCGTATTTCCACATTTATCGTGTTCCCTGCTCCTTGCGTATAATGAACATACTGGCCGCCACCGAGTTGAACAACCTCTGGTGCTTTCAGCGTATAGCTGAAGGCCGTACTCCCCGGGACATTGACCGGTAACGTAGTGCCCTTATCTATTTGGACATTGATGCTGCCAGTATCCCCCTGATAGGCATACGTTGTCGTATTGAAAGCACTCTGGTTTGTCCTGAAACCGGAAAAAATATATCTTCCACTGAATTGGCTGTTCCCCAGACTGAGCAGCTGATTCTTCAACTGCGTCGTGTCTTGGGCAAGCGTTGACTGGGTTGTAGGATCAAGTGAGCCGTTTTCCCCTGAGATGGCATCTTGTTGCACGCTTTGGAGCGTGCTTGATATGGTACCGAGGACAGTATTTGCATACGTTAATTGAGAGGTAGCTTCATCGATGTTTCGATTGTACTGGGTATTTGCCGTAATATCCAAATTGTAATCCATGGCTCGCGAGAGCCCGAACACATCATCTGAAGGTTTATTGATCTTTTTTGTGGTCGCCACGCGTTCATTCAGTGCAGCGTAATCGTTAAGATTATTCTGAATCGAATTCGTGAGCTGATCGAATACCATGAATGGCGTTATTCTCATAGGTTAATCACCGTCTGTAAAAGTTCGTCGGTTATCGAAATCATCTTGGCACCCGCTTCATAGGCACGCTGATATTTAATGAGGTTTGCTGCCTCTTCATCGAGCGACACACCTGAAATCGCATCACGCTGGCTAGTAATTTCAGTCAAGAGATTCTGGTTGAACGTGCTATTATCGGAAGCAGCCTGGCTCGCGGAACCGATTCCCGAGACAAGCCCCGAATAGTAATCTGAAAAAGTGCTGTTCCCAAGATTTGCTATGGTCGTGCCAGATACTTGGGCGATCTGAAGTGCGTTGGAATTATCACCAGGCAGGTCACCAGCTACGGAGGCCGCTGCCACTTTGTTTGGATCAGAAATCGCAACACCGAAGTTCTTAATTGCGTTGGTCAACGGGCTCACTACAAATGAGTCTGCGGAAGTCACGCCGCCTGTAATCGTGACCTGAATACCATCGAAACTAATCGAATTTCCCGAGGTATATGCACCGGTAGCCGCCACCGTGCCTGTCTGCTTGTCCGTTACGGTATAGTTGCCTCCTGCATCAAAACCAATGGAGTATTCATCAAGGTTCACCTGACTCAGATTAGCTATTGAAGCTGTTATATTTGCACCGGACGAGTAATTTTCGGTAGACAGCTGCAGCGGATTGAAGAAATTATTCCCGGTGGAACTATCCAGTCCGGAACCTGATTCGTGAAGAAGGTTGACTTCCTTGGTCACCGATGCAATGAGCTTTCTCAACCCGAATAAAGGGCCCGATTGAATCTCACTTCCTGCAGCAAGAAGTCCGCCGATCTGGCCGTTGTTAACATTCGAGGTGATATTGGTGCCATCCAGGACAAGTTGCTTGTTACCGTTCTGATCCATTGCGGTAGAAAGAGTACTTGCCTTCGTTCCCGCCACTAAATTTTGCATACCTACGGTCACAGTAAGAGCACCGTTCTGGTCTTCAAAGGAAGCGTTTCCCACCAAGTTCGAGAGTTGGTTCATGAGCTGGTCTCTCTGATCCCGGAGATCATTAGCCTTAACGCCGGTGTTCCCAGCCTCAGTCTTGACGATTTCACCATTCAATGCAGCGATTTGCGTCGCGATGCTGTTGACCTGCTTGACATCGTCGTCAACGCCTGTGGTTGTCTGATTGAGGGCCTGCAGTATATTAGTCTCCATTGTCTGTGCGGAGGAGACGAGTACGCCGGCCTTTTGAAGAAGAACCGTTCTTGGCGTCTGAGACGTAGGATCCGAAGCAACATCGCTCCATGCGTTGAAATAGTCGGTGAGCGGAGTTGACAGTCCTACGTTTTGTGCTTCGTTAAATATTTGCTCGACCTGGCTCAGGGTCTGGTTCATGGCGTTAGACATTCCGACATTTTGCTCCTGATCGACCATCTGCGCCTGGATAAACCGATTTGTCGAGCTCGTAATGCCGTCTACGGTTACTCCCATCCCCATATACCCATTTCCCATTTCAAGGGGGCTGGTTATGCTCAGAACAACTGCCTGCCTATTGTAGCCGGGTGTATTCGCGTTGGCGATATTATTGCTCGTCACGCTAAGCCCTGCTTGGCTGGCGTTAAGGGCTGAGTTAGCTATATTAAATAATTCGGACAGGGACAATTAAACCTCCCTGGACACGATGGATCCGGCCCTATTTCTATTGGCAGATAATCCGGAAGCATCAAGAAAACTCAGTGTCCGACGCACGAAATTGACTGATCGCTCGATCAGGATCTTGTTAAATTCATTGAATTCAGCTATGGCCTGGAGCAGTGATATCATCTGTAGCCGTAACTGCGAATAAGAAGCATCACCCGTCACATCGTGAAGCCTCTGCAGCGTCATCTCCCCTGTCGTACCATGTTCCACCGCAAAAGCAGAAACCAGGCGCATCCGTTCTTCCTCAAGGAGTCTGAGCTTCAGCATGATGGTGTCTTTTTCCTTGGCAAGCGTCTCAACGCCTTCGGGATTTAAATGAACGAGGCATTCCCGCTCTCGCTGGAGCACTTCGAGGAGCGTCCGGTAGCCATGGATCTGCTCGCTCAGAATAGTCTTTATTCGGTCGGTCGTACTCATATCTCTTTGAGCATTTTTTCAGCTATTTTACTCGGATTGATCGTATATGTGCCTGATTCCAAGGCGCCCTGGATGGCCTTTATCTTATCCTCGCGAACCCCCGGCATCTGATTGATAACGGACATCAGATCGGACACCTCTTTTCCCTTGCTAGAAATGTCCACCTTATCGCCTTGAACCTGAGTCACGTCCGAAATGGACTTGGTCTTAGTATCTGTTTTTTCTACATTTTTTGCCGCTTGGGCTGCTCGGCTTATCTCCTGCCCATCCAGCAGCTTATTGCCGTAAATCTTCATGATACCCTCCTCTAAAAGGATAATATTCCTTCTCCTGCCTCCCTTATCGGCACAATCCCGCGAATCTTTAGGTATTTTTTGCAAGAATTATGGCAGGATCAATATCCTTCCCGTTATAGCTGACCTCGAAATGCGTGTGTGGACCAGTTGATCTACCTGAGCTACCCACGCGAGCAATCACGGTGTTGGTATCAACTGAGTCCCCTTCCTGCACCATATTTATCTGATTATGGGCGTATTTTGTTACAAAACCATCCTCGTGATCTATTATGACCATATTACCGTATCCCTTCTGGACCCCGTTAAATATCACTTTCCCGGGCTTAATAGGCTTTATTTCGCTCCCTTCAGGTGCTGCAACATCTAATCCATGATGGAACTTCAATGCTCCTGTGAATGGGTCACGCCTAATGCCAAAACCCGAACTGACCGTTCCACCATTAATCGGCAAGGATTCCGATAGAGAGTTCATACTCTGATCGCTATTGTCACCGGCATGGTCCGGCGCCGTTGTGCTCCCAGATGACGCCGTAGCCTCGCCATTCTTTGCCGCTGCCGAAGCTTTCTTCCCCATCCCTTTTAGCAGCATATCCTGAACCCCGAGCCCCCGCTTTGCGATCAGCCGAGAGAGTTCCATGTCGAATAGACTGTTATAGGTATTGGCTCCAAGCCCTCCCTTTGCTGAAGTGTCCGTCGCCGCACGCATGGCCTTGAGAAGCTCATATGCAAACATCGCTTCCATCTCCTGGGCAACGGCTTTGACCGCTTCGGTGTCCGTTCGCCCACGATATTCCTCGACTGTTTTAGGAAGCGCGACGGTTCCCGGCATAGGATCCGGAATCTGCATCAAATTATCTCCAGTTCAGCTCTCAGTGCACCCGATGCTTTAAGCGCCTGAAGAATCGAAATCAGGTCGCGTGGCGTGACACCAAGAGCATTTAGGGCCCTGACAAGTTCGCTGAGGGTAACGCTAGAGACCTCAATAAGGGAGGCCTTCTGTTCTTTGACTGATACATCTTGCTTAGGCACGGTAACAGTCTTTGCTCCTAAGGGCGCAAACGGAGCAGGCTGAGACACCTGGTATTCGGTCTTGATATCAACAGTAAGATTGCCATGGGCGATGGCCACTGGTGCAATCTTGACATTATCACCCACAACGACGGTACCTGTCCTTTCATTAATGACAACGCGAGCAGGCGTATCCACCTGCACATCGAGCGTTTCAATAAAGGCAATGAGTTCGACAATTTTATTTTTGAACGTGGGTGGGATTTTAATAAGCACTGTTGCTGAATCTACTGTAGTAGCATACTCAGAGGCCAATGCTTCGTTAACCTTCTGAACGATTGCAGAAGAGGTGGTAAAGTCAGGCCTGTTGAGAAACAGCCGGATGTCATTCCCATCACCAAGTGTAAAATGAGGCTCGATTTCCACGATAGCGCCGTTGGGTACATTGCCTGCTGTCAAATGGTTCTTTGTCGTGCTATTACCGCCCGACCCTCCGATGAATCCGCCGATGGAGACGGGGCCCTGGGCAAGGGCATAGACCTTGCCGTCAGGGCCTTTGAGGGGGGAGAGGAGGAGAGTACCACCTTGAAGACTTTTTGCATCCCCGAGTGCGGATACCAGAGCGTCTACCCTGACACCAGGCTTTGGAAAGGGTGGCAGTAGTGCAGTGACCATGACCGCCGCAACATCCTTTGTTTTGATGTCATTCGGGTTCACGGTTAGCCCCATTCGCTGCAGGATATTCGCTATGCCTTGAGCTGTTGCTAGACCTGTATCGCCTGTGCCGGGAAGGCCCATAACGAGTCCATATCCGATAAGCTGGTTCGATCGTACACCCTCAAAGTTGGCAATATTTTTAATCCGGTCTGCTGATACCGACTGGGGAAAGATGAAAAGAAAAGAGATAAAATACGTTACGAAAATAAACAAGATAATCCACCCAGTTACAGCGGTTTTTTCTTTAGTACGGACATATATCATACCATTGCGTGCCATGTAGCATAACTCCCTAGAACGGCCATACCTCATCGAGGATACGGACGAGCCATCCGCCCCGCTGCTTGCTCTGCATAACTCCGTCACCCACAAAATAAACTTTCGCATCTGCAATCTGACCGCTGGAAATGGTGTTATTCAGGGCAATATCATCAGGCCTCGCCATTCCTCTGAGGATCAGGATTTGCTTCTCGTGATTGATGGTCAACTCTTTTCTCGATTCGAGTACGAGATTCCCATTCGGCATGACTTCAACGACCTTGGCGGTTATCGTACCAACGAGTGTTCCAGACCGAGTCGTGCTGCCGTCACCCTTGAACGAATCTGTAACATTGCCCGCGGCGACAGGCGCGAACCCCCCTGTTCCGCTTCCGTAAAGATTCGGGAGACCTAAGCTGAGCGGGGCACCGAACATACTTGTCACAGCAGCACTAAACGCCGATGTCTTCGACAAGGCGGTATCGGCCGCCCCTGATCCGGCAATATTTTCTAAAACGTTGATGGTCACCAAATCATTGACTCTTCGTGCCTGGACATTCTCATAAAGCCCGGCGCGGTCCGCCCAAAGAGAATTAGCCGAAGCCTTCGGCCCCTTGTCCTCGTTATAAACGTACTTTTCAGATGGTGGCGGTAGTTTTGGCGTGTTACAGGCAGAAAGAAGGCCGGTCATACTAAACACCATGATGACAACCAGCACCATCTTAACCTGTCCTTCATCTTGCAATTCCCGCTTTCCATTTCTCATTATGGTCATTTCACAAGCCTACCTTTACAGTGTGCTCATCTAGCAATAAGCCACTTATCACCTTATGAGATACCAGATTAACAACCCTTACATAATTTCCCACGAAGCCGCTTTGCTGCAGTTCGCCCGTAGCTTTGATGGAAAATCCCGGGGCCTCGACAACAAGCACCACTTTTTGACCCATTTTCACCTGAGGGCTTTCGTTCACCATAACATCCGTGATTGGTATATTCATGCCGACTCCCCGGGAGAGCGTTTTCCCGAGGATATCCATGTCGTTTCTGACAGCACCTTTTGGCATTCTGGCGGTATCCATCAATACCGTATACACGTCTTCCTTGCGAAGGGCCATATCTTTATTAAGCGGCCTTCGACTCACAACAACGTAATCAGATGCCTTCACTATTGCCGTCACACTGATTTTTTGCCCGTTACTATATTTCACGGTAAAAGCGGTTTTGCCTGGAGGGCTTTGTTCAACGATGATAAGAGAAGGATGTCCCGCAGGTGCATTATCACTAAGTCTCAGATCTTTGACGTCTATATCCGCCCACGGGTAATGGCTCTTGAGGAACGACTTCAAATCGTCTGCGAGGTTCAAGGGTTCCGCGCAGGCAGCCGATGACAACAATGTCGTCATTATTATTGTGAGCAGAAGTTTCTTCATATTACGCCATGCTACCTTTTAAGGTTGTTGGTCGTCTGCAACATTTCATCGGATGCCTGAACCGCCTTTGAGTTCATCTCATAGGCCCGTTGGCTGATGATCATATTGACCATTTCCTCAACAACATTCACGTTACTCATTTCCGTATAACCCTGGCTAATCGTACCGAAGCCATCGACTCCCGGGTTTCCAGTCGTAGCATCACCGGAGGAGGCTGAAGGCGCAAATAGGTTCTTCCCGAGTGCGCTGAGCCCGCCCGGATTGACAAATCGCGCAAGCTGTATCTGCCCTACCTGGGTAGGTTTGGTACTTCCCGGCTGTGTCACCGAGATGGTTCCGTCAGACCCGATGGCGACGCTCAGTGTGTTTGTTGGAATAGTGATCCCAGGCTCAAGAGCGTATCCGTCTGAATTCACGATTTTCCCTGTGTTGTCGAGCTTAAAGGCCCCCGCCCTGGTATATGCTGTTGTCCCATCAGGCATGGAAATCTGGAAAAACCCATTTCCTTCAACTACCATATCAAGCGTATTACCCGTGTGCACAAAATCACCTTGATCGAATATTTTTGTTACTGCAACCGGTTTGACACCCAACCCGACCTGAATGCCCGATGGGACCACAGCACTCTCCGCAGATGTCGTGCCGGGAGCAAGTATGGTCTGATACACGAGATCCTGAAAATCGGCCTTGCTTTTTTTGAACCCCACAGTATTCACGTTGGCAATATTATTTGATATGATATCGACATTGAGCTTCTGCGCTTCCATGCCTGTTGCAGCTATAAATAGTGATCGTAACATGTTATAATCTCCCTATTCCATTTGTAACCTGTGAGGTTGCATCATCAAATGTCTGAATCGCCTTCTGGTAGGTTTCAAATTCACGAAGCGTTTGAATCATTCGGACCATTTCGTTTACTGGATTCACGTTCGATGCTTCGACATATCCCTGTCTCACGCTTGCAGTTGATGGAATGGACTTGTCGGGTGTCGTATAGATGCCGTCCCCGGCCTTGGCCAACCCATCTGTCCTTTTGAAATCCACAATCCTAATAGTGTCGACCAACTCGCCGTTGACACTGATCCCACCGTTTTGGTCGATATCGATTTTCCCATCCGGCAGTCTGATGGGGCCCCTGCTGCCAAGAACTTTCGTCCCGTTGAACGAAGTCAGGTACCCATCTAAACTCTTCGTGAAATCCCCCCTTCTCGTGAAACGGTTCCCATCGAGCGCTATAAACCCAGTGCCCTCAAGCGCAATATCCAGAGGGTTCGTGGTCTTCATGACCACTCCACTAGAAAAATCGGTTTTATATTCCGACAATGTCGTCATGGCGCGTCCATCCGGCCCTGGACCCGCAGTTTCCTGGGGCATAAGATACTCTTTGAAGGAGAGATTGTCTTTCTTGTACCCTGTAGTATTTGCATTCGCCAGGTTTTGTGTCAGAACCTCCAGTTGTGTCTGTGAGAGGACTGCTCCAGATGTTGCTATGTAAATGCCTTTATACATTTCACCTCCATAAGTAAGCAAACAGCATGCCATTTAGAAGGCTGTCCGCGCACTCTCAGTAATTCTGAATCAAATTCACAATATAATTCGCTACAGTTTGCAAATAAACCGTCTTAAAATCTCCTAGACGTAGTTTCCAAAAGGAAAAATTTTCCTTCCTGGCAATATTTACCTTACGCCTTCTGCAGGTGCATTCCGAGAATAAGTTCTACCTCGCCAACAGGCATTTGAAGCGTACGCGCTATCTCTCCCAGTTTGAGTCCACGCTGTTTCATAGACACGACTTGTTCTTGCCTGCTCATAACAGCTGATGGAGCCTTTACAAGATCAGCCCTTTTGATCAGCTGCTCAAGGGAAGCGATCTTTTTGTCCGCGGCTGCTTCAATCTCGTTCAACACGCTGATTTTTAGTTCGATCCTTTTGAAGATCAGATCGGAGATTTCCCTTATTTCGGCTACTTCAAGTGCAAGATGGTTGACTTCGCCTATAAAGCTCTTTTTGTCTTTTTCAGTAATCATGACTGTTAACCCAGTGTGCTATCAGATTTTTATATCGACAATCCCCTGCCCCTTTTCCGGTTCTTTTTTCTGCTCCTTCGTTTTTTTTCTTGGCGAAGAAGTCAAGTGTTCTTCTTTCTTGACGACCGGTGATTCATATATTTTTCTTGTAGGCTCTATCGGCATATATCCCTCCCTCAATGTGCCGCCCAATTAGGCCACGTCAACGGCTGGCGCTTTTTAAAAAGCTCATGAGAAAATCCATGAATATTTCTAGAAGCATATGCACTTACATTTCAAGTTCGAAGAAAACCTTCTTAATGCTTTCAAAATAGAATGGTTTCTGTAAAACCCTGATTTTCTGTTCCGCTACCTTTGCCTCCATATGCTGATCAAGCACGGATCCGGTAAGCAATATGAATTTATCAGATAAGTCTGTATTCAATTCCTTGACCTTATCATAGATTTCCATGCCGTTTAAACCAGGCATCTGCAGATCGCAAAAAATTGCCCAATACCGGTTGTTAATGATCCTCTCCATGGCAGATTTTCCCGAATGGGCAGCATCAGACATATACCCTATTTGCTGGGCGAACAAATCAATCACTTCTGTTATGTTCGGTTCGTCATCAATAATGAGGACCTTTTTCATATGTCTCCCTGACCGTTTTATGACGGCCTGACTTATTACCGTGGTAATTTGCAAGAAGTCTGCCACTGCAA
>Ga0335079_10009993_pt1 | contig 10796 bp, 8 predicted proteins | sample Lox_Sample_33_FD_206719 | JGI IMG/M metagenome (GOLD analysis project Ga0335079, IMG submission 206719) | Soil microbial communities from Loxahatchee National Wildlife Refuge, Florida, United States - Lox_Sample_3.3 | ecosystem: Environmental > Terrestrial > Soil > Wetlands | place: USA: Florida... | reverse complement strand
CGCGGTCCCGTGACCCGCAGTCAGGAGTCCACCGGGCCGGGCGCGGCCAGGGTCATCTGGCATGCGCCCGGCTCTAGACTGCGCGCATGAGCATCCACCCCGTGCCACCCGCCGCTGGCGCGGTGCCGTCCGCCGCTGGCCCGGTGCCGTCCGCCGCTGGCCCGGTGCCGTCCGCCGCCAGCGCGGTGCCCCCCACCGCCCGGCGGATCCCTCATGAGCGGACACACCACGGTGACACGGTCGTGGACGAGTACGCCTGGCTGGCCAGCAAGGACGACCCGGAGACGATCGCCTACCTGGAAGCCGAGAACGCCTTCACCGCGGCGATGACCGCCGGGCAGGCCGGGCTCCGCGAGACGATCTTCGGCGAGATCAAGGGCCGCACCAAGGAGACCGACCTGTCGGTGCCTGCCCGTAAGGGTGGCTGGTGGTACTACACGCGGACCACCGAGGGCAAGCAGTACCCGGTGCAGTGCAGGTGCACCGCCCGCCCGGGCGAGGACACCCCGCCGCAGACGGACGGCGGCGGGCCGCTGCCCGGTGAGGAGGTCCTGCTCGACTGCAACGAGCTGGCGGGGGACGCGCCGTTCTTCTCGCTCGGCGCGTTCGGCGTCAGCCCGGACGGCAGGCTGCTCGCCTACTCGACCGATTTCGCCGGGGCGGAACGCTACACCCTGCGGATCAAGGACCTGGCGACCGGGGAAACCGCCGTGGACGAGATCCCCGACACCCACTACGGCTGCGCCTGGTCCTCCGACGGCTCCACGCTGTTCTACGTCACGGCCGACGCGGCGTGGCGTCCCTACCGCGTGTGGCGCCACCTGGTGGGCACCCCGGCCGCCGAGGACGTCATCGTGCTGGAGGAGGCCGACGAACGGTACTGGGTGGGTGTCGGGCTGACCCGCAGCGAGCGTTACCTTCGCATCGCGGCGTCGAGCAAGCTGACCAGCGAGGTGTGGCTGCTGGACGCGGCCGAGCCGATGGCCCGGCCCCGGGTGGTGCTGCCGCGGCGGCAGGGTGTCGAGTACTCGGTGGAGCACCAGGACGGCCCCGGCGGCCCCGGCCGGCTGCTGATCCTGCACAACGACGGGTCGCTCAACTTCGAGCTCGCGGAGCTGCCGCTGGCCGGGCGGACGGCGGGCGCAGGGCCGCTGGCCGGGCCGGCCGACCTGATCCCGGTCATCGCGCACCGCGACGACACCCGGCTGCTCGACGTGGACGCCTTCGCCGGCCATCTGGTGGTCCACTTCCGCCGGGACGGGCTGACCGGCCTGCGGATCATCGGCGCCGGTGGCGCAGAACGCGAGATTTCCTTCCCCGAGCCCTTGTACCAGGTGGTCCCCAGCGCCAACCCCGAGTACAGCTCGCACGTGTACCGGCTGCACTACACCTCGCTGGCCACGCCGGACTCGGTGTACAACGCCGACGCCGCCACCGGCGAGCTGACGCTGCTCAAGCGCAAGCCGGTGCTCCCGCTGCCCGGCGGCCGCGGCTACGACCCGGCGGACTACGAGCAGCATCGCGAGTGGGCGGCCACGGGCGACGGCACTCGCGTCCCGGTCTCGCTGATCTGCCGGAAGGGGACACCGCGCGACGGCAGCGCGCCGTGCGTCCTGTACGGCTACGGGAGCTACGAGATGTCCGCCGATCCCCACTTCTCGGTCAGCCGCCTGTCGCTGCTCGACCGCGGGTTCGTCTGCGCGGTGGCGCACGTGCGGGGCGGCGGGGAGCTGGGCCGCCGCTGGTACGACGACGGCAAGATGCTCCGCAAGACGAACACGTTCACCGACTTCGTGGCCTGCGCGGAGCACCTGGTGAGCCAGGGCTGGACCAGCCCGCGGCGGCTGGTCGCCCGCGGCGGCTCGGCGGGAGGGCTGCTGGTGGGGGCGGCCGTCAACATCGCGCCGCAGGCGTTCGGCGGCGTCGTCGCCCAGGTGCCGTTCGTGGACTCGCTGACCACGATCCTCGACCCGTCGCTGCCGCTGACCGTGACCGAGTGGGAGGAGTGGGGGAACCCGCTGGACGACCCGCAGGTCTACGCCTACATGAAGGCCTACTCGCCGTATGAGAACATCGGCGACCGGGCCTACCCGCCGGTCCTGGCGATCACCAGCCTGAACGACACCCGGGTGCTCTATCACGAGCCGGCCAAGTGGATCGCCCGGCTGCGCGCCACCGCCCGCGGCGGCCCGTTCCTGCTCAAGACCGAGATGATCGCGGGCCACGGCGGCCGCAGCGGCCGCTACGACGCCTGGCGCGAGGAGGCCATGATCCTGGCCTGGATCGTCACCACCGCCAGCGCCCCGCCAGCGCCGGACGCGGCATGACCCCTGCCCAGGGCCGCTAAGCCGCCCCGGCGGCACTTATCCCGGATCCGCGCCAGGAACATGTCCCTTGTGGGGCGAGGTCCGGGACGCAGATCCGGGATAAGTCATGGCCGGCTGGCCGCCACCAGGGTTCGCCTGGCCGGCGGCCGGCCGTCACGCGGGGCTGCCGGCCCCGGTGGCCGGCTCTCCCGCGGGCTCGGCTGGCTGATGCCCCGCCCGGAGCAGGGCGTAGGTGACCGCTTCCTCCAGCGCGTGCCAGGAGGCGGCGATGATGTTCTCGTGCACGCCGACCGTGCTCCACCTGTCGTCCGCGGCGCCGCTGCCGTCGCTGGACTCGATGAGCACCCGGGTCACGGCGCCGGTCCCGTGCGTGCCTTCCAGGATGCGGACCTTGTAGTCGGCCAGCTCCAGCCGGGCCAGATCCGGGTAGAGCCGCTCCAGTGCGAGCCGCAGCGCGTTGTCGAGCGCGTTCACCGGCCCGTTGCCCTCGCCGGTGGCCACGATCCGCTCGCCCTTGGCGTGCAGCTTCACGGTGGCCTCGCTGGTCACCTCGCCGCCGCTGCGCCGCTCGACGATGACGCGCCAGGACTCGACCTCGAAGTGGCGCAGCCGTTCTCCCGCCAGCTCGTCGCGCAGCAGCAGCTCGAACGAGGCGTCGGCGGCCTCGAAGGTGTAGCCGCGGGCCTCCAGGTCCTTGACCCGCTCGACGACCCGGCCGACGGTGGCCTTGTCGCCGGACAGGTCGTAGCCGAGCTGCCTGCCCTTGATCTCGACCGAGGCCCGGCCCGCCATGTCGGAGACGAGCATCCGCATGTCGTTGCCGACCAGCGCCGGGTCGATGTGCTGGTACAGCATCGGGTCCACCTTGACCGCCGAGGCGTGCAGCCCCGCCTTGTGGGCAAAAGCGGAGTACCCGACGTAGGGCTGGTGCGTGGCCGGGGTCACGTTGGTGACCTCGCTGATCGCGTGGGCCACCCGGCTCATCTCCGGCAGGCAGCCCTCGGGCAGCACCTGGCGCCCCTGCTTGAGCTGCAGCCCGGCGACCACGCTGAACAGGTTGGCGTTGCCGGCCCGCTCCCCGTAGCCGTTCGCGGTGCCCTGCACGTGCGTGGCGCCGGCCGCCACCGCCGTCAGCGTGTTCGCCACCGCGCACGCGGTGTCGTCGTGGCAGTGGATGCCGAGCCGGGCGCCGGTGGCGGCGGCGACCGCGGCCACCACGTCACCGAGCTCGCTCGGCAGCATGCCGCCGTTGGTGTCGCACAGCGCGACCAGGTCGGCGCCGGCCTCGGTCGCGGTGCGCACCACCTCCAGCGCGTAGCCGGGGTCGGACCGGTAGCCGTCGAAGAAATGCTCGGCGTCGAGGAAGACCCGCTGGCCCTCGGCACGCAGGTGGCTGACCGTGTCGGCGATCATGGCGAGGTTCTCGGCCAGGGTGGTGCGCAGGGCCATCCGGACGTGCCGGTCGTGGCTCTTGGCGACCAGCGTCACCACCGGCGCTCCGGACTCGCGCAAGGCGGCGACCTGCGGGTCGTCGGCCGCCACCGCGTCCGGGCGGCGGGTCGAGCCGAACGCGGCCAGCCGCGCGTTGGCCAGCCGCAGCTCGGTGCGCGCCCGGCGGAAGAACTCGGTGTCCTTCGGGATGGCGCCCGGCCAGCCGCCCTCGATGAACCCGACACCGAACTCGTCGAGCCGCCGCGCGATGGCGAGCTTGTCGGCCACGGTCAGGGACAGGCCCTCCTGCTGGGCGCCGTCCCGCAGGGTGGTGTCGTACACATGGAACGTGTCGTCGGGTGTCATCTGGTGGTTCCTCCGGGTGGGTGCTGGCCGCCCCGCACAAAGCAAAAGACCCCTCGCGGGATGCGAGAGGTCTGCGCGTCGGCGGTGCGGGCCGTTTCCGCTGGGCCCTGCTAGGTGCCGACGCGCCCGCCGATAATAATCCGGCCGCACATCATGACCACAGTCTTGCACATCCCCGGCGCTGACGTGAAACGAACGTCTCACTATCCGGACACCGGACCGCCAGCCCGCAATCGGCGGCGCGGGCACGCGGGCACGGCGTTTCTGTCTGCCGGGCCCGCGTGCCCGTGACGACGTCCCCTCCCAGGAGGCAGTGGGGGGCAGCTCGTTTAGCAGATCTTGTGCACCCACCCATGTGGATCGGGCCGCTCGCCGTACTGGATCCCCATCAGCTCCTCGCGGAGCTTGAGTGTCACCGGCCCCGGCGTGCCGTCGCCGATGACCCACTCACCGCTGGCCGACCTCACCCTGCCGACGGGGGTGATCACGGCGGCGGTCCCGCAGGCGAACACCTCGGTGATCTCGCCGGACTCGCACCCGGCCCGCCACGAGTCGGCCGAGAGCTTGCCCTCGTCGGCCCGGTAGCCGAGGTCCCGGCTGAGGGTCAGCAGCGAGTCGCGGGTGACCCCGGGCAGCAGGGTGCCGGTCAGCGCCGGGGTCATGATCCTGGCGTCCGCCCCCGAACCGGAGACGAAGAACAGGTTCATGCCGCCCATCTCCTCGACCCAGCGGCGCTCCGCGGCGTCCAGCCAGACGACCTGGTCGCAGCCGTTGTTCACGGCCTGCTGCTGGCCGGCGAACGAGCCAGCGTAGTTTCCGCCGCACTTGGTCGCGCCGGTGCCCCCGGGGGCGGCGCGGGTGTACTCCCGCGACAGCCAGACCGTGACCGGCTTGATGCCGCCGGTGAAGTAGGCGGCGGCCGGCGAGGCGATGAGGGTGAACAGGTACGACTGCGAGGGCCGGTTGATTCCCAGCCCGACCTGCGTGGCGATCATGAACGGGCGCAGGTAGAGGCTGTACCCGTCGGCGTCGGGCACCCAGGCGCGATCCTGGGTCACCAGCAGCTCGATGGCCCGGACGAAGGCGTCCTCGGGCAGTTCCGGCATCGCGATCCGGCGCGCCGAGGAGTTGAACCTGGCCGCGTTCGCCCACGGGCGGAACGCGGCAATCAGCCCGCCGGCCTGCCGGTACGCCTTCATCCCCTCGAAGATCTCCTGCGCGTAATGGAAGACCTGGGTGGCGGGGTCCAGCGTGATCGGGCCGTAGGGCTCCAGCCGGGCGTCATGCCAGCCGGGCTCCGCGGACCATCGCATGGTGACCATGTGATCGGTGAACACCGCGCCGAACCCCGGTGCCGCCAGGAGCCGTTCGCGCTCGGCGCTGGGAACGGGATGGTCGCTGACGTGAACGCCGAACTCGATCTCGTCGCTCGGGCTGATCGTGGTCATCACAGGTCCTTCCTCCGGGCCCGGCACTGCCGGGCCGCCCAGGCCCGGCGCCAGTGCCCGGCCCGTGATTGTGGCGCGGCCCGCCATGCCACAATCCCATCTTGCCGTGCCGCGGGCAGGTGCCTGGCACCCGCCGGCGAGCGGCTTAGCCGGCTACTCGCTCGGCGATGTCGTCACCGACCTCGGCGGTGGACCGCCCCGCCCATGCCCCCTGGCGTTCCACCAGGTCATCGGCGGCGGCCTGCTCGATCCTCGCCGCCTCGGCGGTGAGGCCGAGGTGCTCACACAGCATCGCCGCCGACAAGATCGCGGCGGTGGGGTCCGCCTTCTGCTGGCCCGCCAGGTCCGGGGCGCTGCCGTGGACCGGCTCGAACATGCTGGGCGCGGTGCGCTCCGGGTTGATGTTGCCGCTCGCGGCGAGCCCGATGCCGCCGGCCACGGCGGCGCCGAGGTCGGTGAGGATGTCGCCGAACAGGTTGTCGGTCACGATCACGTCGAACCGCTCAGGCCCGGTGACCAGGAACATCGTCGCGGCATCCACATGGCTGTAGTCCACCGTGACCCCGCCGAAATCCTCCGCCGCCTCGGCCACGGTGCGCTGCCACAGGTCGCCGGCGTATTCGAGCACATTGGTCTTGTGCACGAGCGTGAGGTGCTGCCGCGACCGCCGCGTGGCCAGCCCGAACGCGTACCTGACCACCCTGCCGACCCCGAACGCGGTGTTGAGGCTCTCCTGGGTTGCCACCTCGGCGGGGGTGCCCTTACGCAGCACGCCGCCCGCGCCCGCGTACGGGCCCTCGGTGCCCTCCCGGACGACCACCATGTTGACCGACTCGGGCCGGACCCCGGCCAGCGGCGTGGCCACGCCCGGGTACAGCCTGACCGGCCGCAGGTTGACGTAGTGGTCGAGCTCGAACCTGAGCCGCAGCAGCAGGCCCCGCTCCAGCACGCCGCTGGGCACGCTCGGGTCGCCGACCGCCCCGAGCAGGATCGCGTCGTGGCCGCGGATCTCCGCCAGCACCGAGTCCGGCAGGGTCTCCCCCGTCCGGTGCCAGCGCTGGGCGCCCAGGTCATAGGTGGTCGGGTCGACGGCGACCCCGGCCGCCTTGAGCGCCTTGAGCGCCTCGGCGACCACCTCGGGCCCGATCCCGTCGCCGCCGATCACGGCGAGCTTTATCGCGGAGGTTCCCATGCGCCGTACCTTACTGGCTGCCTGGGCCTGCGGAGTCCCCTCCGTTGTCACGCCGGTCCAGGGCCACCTGGAGCGCGCGGGCGGCCGGGCCCGCGGCCCCGCTGGCCGGGCGGCGGGGGTGCCTGATCCCCCTGACCGGGCGGCTGGGGCGCTTGGCGCCGTTCAGCGCCTCCTGACCGGGCTGGTCCCAGTAATACATGTCATACACGGTGCACTTCTCCTGCTGCATAGCTGGCACGTGGCTGGGGCGTCCCCTAGCTCATCTCGAGGTCGACTGACCGGCCCACGACCGCACCGATGGTGGCGGTGATGTCGTCGAGGACCGCGGGCGGGATCGCGGAGTCCACGGTGAGGACGATCAGCGCGTGCCCGCCCCGGGCGTCCCGGGCTACCTGCATGCCGGCGATGTTGATGCCCTCGCTGCCCAGGATCTGGCCGACCACGCCGACGATGCCCGGCCGGTCGGTGTAGGTGAAGAAGACCATGTGCTCGGCGGCCGCGATCTCCATGTCGAAGCCGATGACCTCGACCAGCTTCTCGGTGTGCCGGTGGCCGGTGAGGGTGCCGCTGACCGACACCACCTGGCCGCCGGGCAGCGTGCCGCGCACGGTGACCAGGTTGCGCCAGTCCGGGCTGAACGCGTCCGTGGACAGGCTGGTCTCGACCCCCCGCTGGGCGGCTATCAGCGGCGCGTTCACGTAGGTGACGGCCTCCTCCACGATGCCGCCGAAGACACCCTTGAGCGCGGCCAGTTGCAGCACCCGGACGTCGTGCGCGGCGATCTCGCCCCGCACCTGCACCTCCAGCCGGGCCGCGACCCCGCCCGCCAGCGCGGTGAAGATCCGGCCGAGCTTCTCGGCCAGCGGCAGCCCCGGCTTGACGTCCTCGTGCACCGAGCCGCCCTGCACGTTGACCGCATCGGGCACGAACTCGCCCGACAGCGCGAGCCGGACCGACCTGGCCACCTGGGTGCCCGCCTTCTCCTGCGCCTCGTGGGTGCTGGCGCCGAGGTGGGGGGTGGCCACCACGTTGGGGAACGCCAGCAGCGGGCTGTCGCCGGGTGGCTCGGTGGTGAAGACGTCGATGCCCGCGCCGCCGACCCGGCCCTCCTTGAGCGCGACCGCGAGCGCGTCCTCGTCCACGATGCCGCCCCGCGCGGCGTTGATGATCACCACGCCGGGCTTGACCAGCCGCAGCTCCCGCTCGCCGATCAGGCCGGTGGTCTCGGCGCTGCGCGGCAGGTGCACGGTGATGAAGTCGGCCTCCGCGAGCAGGTCCTCCAGGCCGGCCAGGCGGACCCCCAGCTGCGCGGCGCGGGCCGTGGGCACGTAGGGGTCATAGGCGATCACCTGCATGCCGAACGCGGCCAGCCGCTGGGCGACCAGCTCGCCGATCCGGCCCAGGCCGAGGATCCCCACCACCTTCTGGTAGAGCTCGGCGCCGGTGAACTTCGACCGCTTCCACTCACCCGCCTTGAGCGAGGTCATGGCCTGCGGCAGGTTGCGGGCAGCGGCGAGTAGCAGCCCCACCGCGTGCTCGGCCGCGCTGACAATGTTCGAGCTGGGCGCGTTCACCACCATGACGCCGGCCTTGGTGGCGGCCTCGACGTCGACGTTGTCCAGGCCCACCCCGGCCCGGGCGACCACGCGCAGGTTCGGCGCGTGCGCCAGCGCCTCGGCGTCGATCCTGGTCGAGCTGCGGACGATCACCGCGTCCACGTCGGCGAGCGCGGGCAGCAGTGCGGACCGGTCCGCACCGTCCACGTAGCGCAGCTCGAACCCGGATTCGAGCTGCGCGATCGCGGCGGGTGACAGTTCTTCGGCAACGAGCACGGTGGCAGTAGGCACCAGAGCAGCCCCCCAGGCGCGGAAACGGTCGCTGACGTCAGTCGTCACAGTCTAGCCAGGCTTGTGAAAGCTTTCACGAACTGCTCCGACGGTACGCCGGCCCGTTCATCAGCCGTCCGCCTCCTCGTCAGCGGCCAGCCAGCTCATCAGCGGCCGCAGCCGCGCCCCCACCTGCTCGATCTGCTCGGCATGCAGGGCCTCGCGCCGCTTGAGGAAGTTGGGCCGGCCGCTGTCGAACTCCTCCACCAGCTCGGCGGCGAAGCTGCCGTCGCGGACCTCGCCGAGGATGCGCCGCATCTCCTCCTTGGCCCGCTCGTCGATCAGCCGCGGGCCGCGGGTGTAACCGCCGTACTCCGCGGTGTCCGACACCGACCAGTACATCTTGGACAGGCCGCCCTCGTACATGAGGTCGACGATCAGCTTCATCTCGTGCAGGCACTCGAAGTAGGCCACCTCGGGCTGGTAGCCGGCCTCGACCAGGGTGTCGAACCCGGCCTTGATCAGCTCGGAGACGCCGCCGCACAGGACCACCTGCTCACCGAACAGGTCGGTCTCGGTCTCCTCGGCGAACGTGGTGGCGAGCGCGCCGGCCCTGGTGCCGCCGATGCCCTTGGCGTAGGCCAGGGTGAGCGGCCACGCGCCGCCGGTCGCGTCGCGCTCGACCGCGACCAGCACCGGCACCCCGCGGCCCTCGGCGAACTGGCGGCGCACCAGGTGGCCGGGCCCCTTGGGCGCGACCATGCAGACGTCGACCCCGGGCGGCGGGTCGATGAGCCCGTAGCGGATGTTCAGCCCGTGGGCGAAGAAGAGTGCGTCTCCCTCGTCCAGGCCGGGGGCGATGGCCCCCGCGTACAGGGCGCGCTGGATGTGGTCCGGCGCCAGGACCATGATCAGGTCGGCTTCCTCGCATGCCTTCTCGGGGGTGGTGACCCGCAGCCCCTCGCTGGCCGCGCGGTCCCGGCTGGCCGATCCCTCCGGCAGCCCGACCCGGACGTCCACACCGGAGTCCCGCAGCGACAGCGCGTGCGCATGCCCCTGGCTGCCGTACCCGAGCACCGCGACGTGGCGGCGCTGGATGACCCCGAGATCGGCGCGGTCGTCGTAGTAGATCTCTGCCATCGCTTGCCTTTCACACTCTGGGGTTGATGTGCCGGCTCATTGGGCCGGGCCGGCCGCGGCGCGGTCCAGCGGCCGCAGCGCCCGGTCGGTGATGGATTTGCTGCCGCGGCCGAGCGCGACCATGCCGGACTGCACCAGTTCCTTGATGCCGAACGGCTCCAGCACCCTGATCAGGGCGTCCAGCTTGTCGCGGTTGCCGGTGGCCTCGACCGTGACGGCGTCCTGGGCCACGTCGACCACCTTCGCGCGAAACAGCGCCACCGTTTCCAGCACCCGGGACCTGCTCTCGGCGTCCGCACGGACCTTGACCAGCAGCAGCTCGCGCTGGACCGACAGCCCGGGCTCGAGCTCGACGATCTTCAGGACGTTGATCAGCTTGTTGAGCTGCTTGGTCACCTGCTCCAGCGGATGGTCCGCGCAGTTGACCACGATCGTCATCCGGGAGATCTCCTCGTGCTCGGTCGGCCCGACGGCGAGCGAGTCGATGTTGAAGCCCCGGCGCGAGAACAGGCCCGCGGCCCGCACCAGCACGCCGGGCTTGTTCTCCACCAGTACTGACAAGGTGTGCCTGCTGGCCGCCAGATCCTGTTCCCGCAGGCGCGGCGGAAGACTGCTCATCTCATGGCCTCCCTCGCGGGCGCTTCGCTGGCTTCGGGAGGCGGGTCCTCGGCGCCGGGACACCGCTGACGCTGGGTCGTGCCGGAGGCGCGCCAGCTAGCACCGTGGCCCGGCGCCTGCGGCGTCACTCCCGGCGTCCACGGGCGCCGCTCAGGCGGGCTGGTTGATCCGGAAGACCGGGTAGCCGGGTGCGATCTCCAGCAGCTTGGCCTCGGGAGCGTCCGCGCCGACCCCGTCGAAGAACACGCCGACCTCGAACTTCCAGCGCTTGAGGTAGGCACGCAGCACGGGCGGCTTGTCCGCGTCGGCCAGCTCGGTGGCGGTGAACGGCTCGGTGCGGCGGCCGACCCGCAGCTCGCCGCCGCCGGTGGCACGCATGTTGCGCACCCACTGCGTCTCGCCGCGGGGCGCGATCAGGTACCGCTCACCGTTCAGCGTCAGCGGGTTC
>Ga0335079_10009991_pt1 | contig 10799 bp, 9 predicted proteins | sample Lox_Sample_33_FD_206719 | JGI IMG/M metagenome (GOLD analysis project Ga0335079, IMG submission 206719) | Soil microbial communities from Loxahatchee National Wildlife Refuge, Florida, United States - Lox_Sample_3.3 | ecosystem: Environmental > Terrestrial > Soil > Wetlands | place: USA: Florida... | reverse complement strand
TTCTTCAACTGTTGCCGGTGCATCTAAGGACGAGGCCCGATGGGACGGTGAAGAGCAGAATGTTGAGGCCCGGTACACTCGCCGTGCGCATCAATGATCCATCCGAAGCTGCCGAATCGAATTCGATCCTGAGTGCGTTGGAGAATCGATTCGACGTACTGGAGTTGAGGCCTTACGGCGGCACAGTGTTGGCGAATCTTTTGAAGGACATCGCCCATAATTTTGAAGATGACGGCGACGATGCCCGCGCATGGCTCAAAATTCTCTTCGACGTTGAAGATCGTCTGATGAACGAAAAGAGAATTTCCAGCGACTACTATTTTGGCGTGTACCGGAAACGAAATACCAGGAAGTTGGCCCGGCGGAAATGACTGGTTCCGGGTCATTCCTTAATCTGACAAAAACTGGGTATATGGTTCTCAAGGATAAAATTGCACTTGTAACCGGAGGATCAAGAGGTATCGGCAGAGCCGTCGTCCTCGCGTTGGCGGAGGAGGGTGCAAACATTGTATTTACGTTCAAAAGTGCTGTGGATGCTGCTGAATCGGCCGTCAAGGAAATCGAATCCAGAGGCCGTAGGGCACTTGCTATTCAATCGGATGCTAAAGATATTAACGGTGCTCAACAGGTGGTGGATCGGGTTGTCAAAAACTTGCAGCGGATCGATATCCTGGTCAACAACGCCGGTATCACGAGGGACGGGTTGGTCATGCGGATGAGTGAGCAGGACTGGGACGATGTGCTGGATACCAACTTGAAGAGCGCATTCAATTTTTCGAAGGCGGCGTGTCGGCCCATGATGAGCCAGCGCGAGGGGAAGATTATCAACATCAGTTCTATATCCGGGGTGATCGGCAATGCCGGGCAGGTGAATTACTCGTCGGCGAAAGCCGGGATGATCGGGCTGACGAAGTCGCTCGCCAAGGAGCTCGCGTCGAGGAATATTCAGGTCAATGCCATCGCGCCGGGATTCGTCGATACCGACATGACGTTGAAGCTTACACCGCAACAGCGGGAAACGCTGCTGACGATGATCCCGATGAAGCGCACCGCCAAACCGGAAGAAATTGCAAACGTTGTCGTCTTTCTCGCATCACCTGCATCGAGTTATATGACCGGGCAGGTGTTGTGCGTCGACGGCGGAATTGTCATGTAAATTCATTAACCCATCTTCATTACCTTAACCGAAAGGAGCCTTACCATGGCTGATGTTTCAGCAAAAGTGAAAGAAATAATCGTGTCGAAGCTCGGCGTCGATGCCGCCCAGATTACTCCCGAAGCATCCTTTACGAACGATCTCGGGGCGGATTCGCTCGACACCGTCGAGCTTGTCATGGAATTCGAAAAGGCTTTCAACATCCAGATTCCGGACGAAGATGCGGAAAAAATTGCCACGGTGGGCGACGCAATAAAGTATCTCTCCGCAAAGACGGCTTGATGTTGTGCCCGGTCCCTGCGTTCTCGGAACGCATCTGCCAGGGTCTCAACAAATCGCAGAGGAGAAGGAACACGTTCCTCCCGTTCCTGACAACAAACGAAGTGACGGATGATGGGTTTCCCCGATAAACATCGAAGAGTGGTCGTAACCGGCATGGGTGCGTTGACGCCTGTCGGGAACACGGTCGAAGTATTCTGGAAGAACCTGCTTGAAGGAAAGAGCGGGGCTGGCCCTATTACGTACTTTGACACGACGAAGTTCGACACCAAGTTTGCCTGTCAGTTGAAAGGGTTCAACGCGCAGGACTATATGGACCGCAAGCTTGCGCAACGGAGCGACCCATTCACGCAGTACGCTCTCGCGGCAAGCGAGATGGCCATCCGCGACGCCGCAATCGATCTGACCGCCGTTGACAGGGATCGGATCGGAGTCATTATTGGCTCCGGCATTGGCGGCATGGACACGTACCACAAACAGTTTGAGAATCTCTTTGTAGAAAAAGGCCCGCGACGCATAAGCCCGTTCTTCATCCCGATGATGATTGCGGATATGGCTTCGGGACGGGTTTCCATGCGCTATGGACTCAAGGGTCCGAATTACTCGACGACCTCGGCCTGTGCCACTTCATCCCACTCCATCGGAGATTCCTTCATTCTTATTCAGCGCGGTGACGCCGACATGATGGTGACGGGGGGTGCAGAAGCGTCGATCTGCGAAATGGGCATAGGCGGGTTCAACGCGATGAGAGCAATGTCGACAAGAAATGATTCTCCGGAAACTGCAAGCCGCCCGTTCGACAAAGACCGTGACGGATTTGTGATGGGAGAAGGGGCCGGCATTCTTATCCTCGAAGAGCTGGAACACGCCCGGAAAAGGGGCGCACGCGTCTATGCCGAAATAGCGGGCATTGGATTCACAGCGGACGCGCACCACATCACGGAACCAGCTCCCGGTGGAGAAGGAGCGGTTCGGTCGATGCGCATAGCCATCAAAGATGCCGGGTTGACCCCCGACGATGTTCAGTATGTGAATACGCACGGCACTGCCACACCCGTGGGAGACAAAAATGAAACGGCTGCCATCAAAACCGTCTTTGGAGAGAAGGCGCGATCGATGGCTATCAACTCCACGAAGTCGATGATCGGGCACTTGCTCGGGGCCGCCGGCGCCGTCGAGGCCATCGCGACCGTACTTTCGATTCAATGCAGTAAAGTCCACCCAACGATCAACAGGTTCACTCCCGACCCTGAATGCGACCTCAATTATGTAACGGATGGATCGAAAGACTGGAGTATTGAGGCAGCGATCAGCAATACATTCGGCTTCGGGGGACACAACGCATCCATTCTGTTCAGGAAATACCACGACTAGCCTTGGCTTCAGCGGCAAGGGGAGATTGATCGTGTGAAACAATCATTCTCATTTCTCTTGCGCCGATTCTATCCGCTCCGACTTTTCCTGCCCCGCCCGAGCATCGACCTCGGAGGAACGGCCGACCAGATCTCGAGCAAGGGATTTGATTTTGGGAAGTTCGAAAACACCATCGGCTATGTTCCCAGGAACTGGGACCTGTTTACACAGTCTCTCCTTCATCGATCGTATCTTCAATTTGTAAGTCCCCGGTGGAAATCGAACGAACGACTCGAATTTTTGGGAGACTCCGTGCTCAACTCGACAGTTGCCGAGTTCCTCTATGACTCCTATCCCGAATTGGAAGAGGGTGACCTCACGAAGCTTCGTTCCCGCCTTGTGAACAGGAGAATCCTCGCGCAAAGGGCAAAAGAGCTTCACATTTCGGACTTCCTCCTGCTCAGCAGCAGCGCCGTGCAATCCATCGACAGCGGGTCGGAATCCATTCTTGCGGATGCCTTTGAAGCCATCCTCGGCGCCATTTATCTTGATGGTGGCGCAAACGCTGCCAGGAAATTCGTCCACCGCACCCTGCTTGCCGACCGGGCCGTGTTGAATTCGGCACAAACGGACGACAATTACAAGAGTGCCCTTCTCGAGTATGCACAGCGCAATGCATTGGGGATTCCCCGCTATTCGGTCCTCAAAGAAGAAGGGCCAGAGCACGACCGGCGCTTCACTATCGAAGTGATCGTAGGGAATCAAACTGTTGGCACCGGCAGCGGCAAGAGCAAGAAGGACGCCGAGCAATCCGCCGCAGCGCAAGCACTGGAAAAGGTACAGCAGGGCCAGGCTATACCTCCACCGTAGAAAGCGAATGACTTCCCATGACTTCCGACAAGATTGAACACGAACATTTTCAAGCACGACACATCGGCCCGCGACAGCACGATGTGGATGCGATGCTACAAACGATCGGCGTGAAATCGCTCGACGAACTCATCGAGCAGACGGTACCGCAACCGATTAGACTTGATCGCACACTGCAGTTGCCGCCCCCGGTCGGCGAATACGAATATCTCCGAACTCTTCGGCAGGTAGCGGCGAAAAACAGGATCGTCACCTCCTATCTGGGGCAAGGATATCACAATTGTATCACGCCATCGGTGGTGCAACGAATGATCTTTGAGAATCCCGGCTGGTATACTCAATACACCCCGTACCAGCCGGAGATCTCACAAGGTCGTTTGGAAGCCCTGCTCAATTTCCAGACGATGGTCACGGATCTCACCGGCATGGAAATCGCCAATGCATCGTTGCTGGACGAAGGCACGGCGGCGGCGGAGGCGATGATCATGGTGCACGGCCTGCACAACAGAGGGGCCAACGGCTCCGCTGCCCATCGGTTTTTCGTTTCCGATGCGTGCTTCGTGCAAACGATCGAAGTGATCAGGAGCCGGGCCGTCGCGCAAGGCATCGACATCGTTCTTGGCGATGTCACGAAGACCAAAATCGATGCATCGTATTTCGGAGTTTTGCTGCAGTATCCTGCCGAAGACGGCTCCGTTCTCAATTATCGTGAATTTATCGCACAATCGAAGAAGGCTGGCGCATTCGTCGTCGTGGCTTCTGATTTGCTCAGCCTTGCGCTCCTGACTCCCCCGGGAGAATTTGGTGCCGACGTTGTCGTCGGAAACTCGCAGCGATTCGGAGTGCCGATGGGCTTTGGCGGACCGCACGCGGGATTTTTTGCGACGCGCAACGAGTACATTCGTTCGATGCCGGGTCGCATCATCGGCGTCTCGATTGATTCACACAACAAGCCGGCATACCGGATGACGCTCCAAACACGTGAGCAGCATATACGGAGAGAAAAAGCAACTTCCAACATTTGCACGGCGCAGGCACTCCTCGCGATTCTGGCCGGGATGTACGCAGTGTACCACGGGCCAAAAGGGATTAAAGCCATCGCGTCCAGGATCCACGCCTACGGGCGATTGCTGGAACGTGAACTGACAAAGCTCGGCTACCGCCAGGAGAACGTCGTCTATTTCGAAACGCTCAAGATTTCCACGGATACAAAAGTTTTGCGAGACAAAGTTCTTGCCCTCGCGTTGAAGGAAGGATACAACCTTCGCGCCATTGGTTCGAGCCAGATCGGGATTTCTTTTGATGAGACAACGCAGCCGGAGGATGTGGAACGGTTAGCGGGGTGTTTCGCAAAGGCAAAGAGAAAATCCTATGGCGGCAGGAGTTTGGCCTCGAAGCTTTCGTCGCTTGAAATTGGCCTTCCCGACCCGTTTGAACGGCGAAGCCCTTTTCTTCAGCATCCGGTGTTCAATACGTATCATTCCGAATTGGAAATGACGAGATACATCAAGTCGTTGGAGAACAAGGACCTCTCCATGACGCATTCGATGATCTCGCTCGGTTCGTGCACCATGAAGCTGAACGCTGTGTCTGAGTTGAAACCCGTCAGCTGGCCGGAGTTTTCCGATATTCATCCGTTCGCTCCGCCGGACCAGACGAAGGGCTATCAGCAGGTCTTTAAGGAACTCGAACAGGCTCTGTGCGAGATTACCGGATTCGCCGGCGTATCGCTGCAACCCAATTCGGGAGCCCAGGGTGAATTCACCGGCCTCATGGTCATCCGACAATATCATCACGACAAGAAACAGCCGAAGCGTACCGTTGCGCTGATTCCTTCCTCAGCACACGGAACGAACCCTGCCAGTGCCGTTATGGCGGGATATGAAGTCAAAGTCGTTGAGTGTGATGAGAGAGGGAACATTGATCTCACCGATCTACGTTCGAAAGCCGAAGAATACGGCGACAGACTCGGTGCCTTGATGGTGACATATCCTTCGACGCACGGCGTGTTTGAAGAATCGATCAAGGAAATTTGCGAGATTATCCACGCGCACGGTGGCTTGGTGTACATGGATGGTGCAAATATGAATGCGCAAGTTGGCCTCACGAGTCCGGCAACTATCGGGGCCGACGTCTGCCACCTGAACCTGCACAAGACGTTTGCGATTCCACACGGCGGTGGCGGACCCGGCGTCGGGCCCATCTGCGTTGCCAGGCATCTTGTGCCGTATTTGCCCGGCCACCCGATGATGAAGCGTTCGGGGAATAAAGGAATCCACGCCGTGGCTTCCGCTCCGTGGGGTAGCGCAAGCATCCTGTTGATATCGTACGGTTATATCAAAATGCTCGGCGCAGAAGGATTGGTGAAAGCAACGAAGATGGCGATTCTGAACGCCAACTATCTCAAGTCGAAGCTCGAACGGCACTACCCGATCCTTTATCAAGGGAAGAACGGGCGTGTTGCGCACGAGTTCATTCTGAACATGAAGCAATTCAAGGACGAGGCGAACGTCGAAGTGCTCGATATCGCAAAGCGCCTGATGGACTACGGATTCCACGCCCCGACGGTGTCGTTCCCGGTCCACGATACGTTCATGATTGAGCCGACGGAAAGCGAGCCAAAGGCGGAGCTGGATCGATTTGCCGATGCACTCATCGAAATTCGAAAAGAGATTCAGGAAATCGCCGAGGGAAAGAGCGACAAAGTGGACAACGTCCTGAAGAATTCACCGCACACGGTGTACCACGCGATGAGCGACGACTGGAGTCACAAGTACTCCCGTGAAAAAGCGATGTTCCCCTTGCCATTCGTCCGGTCGCACAAATTCTGGGTTCCCGTTGGTCGTATTAACAGCACGTATGGAGACAGGAACATCGTGTGTACCTGTCCCCCCATTGAATCCTATGCAGCACCACAGGAGGAGAGGTAGCGCCCGTGCCGATCGAAGATGAAAAGACGATTGCATCAATCCTGAAGAACGCGAAAACGATTGCCGTGGTGGGCGCCTCTCCCAAGCCCTGGCGCGACAGCGGAAGCATCGGACAGTACCTGATTCACAAGGGCTACGAGGTGTTCCCGGTGAATCCGAAGTACGAAGAAGTGCTGGGAAGGAAGTGCTATTCGGATTTGAAATCGATTCCAAAGAAAATCGACATCGTCGACATTTTTCGGAATCCGGATCAAGTGGAGCCGGTCATCGACGAGGCAATCAGCATCAAAGCGGGGACGGTGTGGATGCAGCTCGGGGTTGTCAACAAGAAGGCTGCGCAGAAAGCTAAAAAGGCCGGCCTCAACGTAGTGATGGACCACTGTATTGCTGTTGAACATTCACGATTGATCAAGTAGAAGAACTGATCTGGCATCAAACCCCGTTTCCCGGCGGAGACGGGGTTTTTTCTTATCTGACATCATTCGCATGAAATCGCTTTGCGTGAGTTCAATAGTTCTTCTTTCCGCGATCGCATTGGGTAGGGGAGTGGACTCAACGTCTAACCGCGTCGAGTGGGTCAAGTCCATTGTCATCGAGGGCAACGAGAAGACCAAGGACTTTGTCATTCTCCGCGAAATGTCGACGAAAATCGGCGACCGGCTGAACCCGGATGCGCTTCTGGAGGACCAGAGCCGAATCTACAGTCTGAGATTGTTCAACAAGGTTGTCGTCTCTTCTGAGACGGAGGGGGACTCGGCGACGGTCTTTGTCGATGTGAGTGAACGGTGGTATTGGTTTCCCTATCCGATCGTAGGCTTTCGCTATCGTGATTTCAGCAAATTGTACTACGGGGCAGGGTTCACGCATCAAAATTTTCGAGGTCGCAATGAGAAATTGTACGTATCCTTCGCCGTCGGTTATGACCGCTGGCTTTCTCTGTACTATCAAAATCCCAAACTTACGGATGATGATGACATTTTTCTCGGGTTTGGAGGAAGCTATGGTCGGCTTCCAAACCTGAGCGTGCAAAGCAGTGCGTACGAGCAATATTACTACGATACGAACGTTTCTCTCGGCAAGCGGTATGGACTCTACCAAACAATCATTGCGACGGTCGGGTACGACATCCAGCAAGTATCCGATCCCAGTGTGGGAAGGACGCTTTCGAGTTCCGGTCGCGATGCATACGGGTATTTTGCCTTCAATTATAGCTACGACTCGAGAGACATCGCTGAGTACTCGACGAAGGGATCCTATATCGGCCTTGGATTCAACAAATCCGGCTTCGGAGAATCGCAGGTCAATCTGATCACGTACGCGTACGATGTGCGACAATTCGTTCCGTTGAATGACGACTGGTCGATCGGCGTCAGATCGTTTGGCAATTTCACCGGTGGAGGGCTTATCCCAATTTATCGTCACGTCTATTACGGCTACAGCGAGCGCTTGCGTGGATATTTCCGCGACATTCAAGAAGGCGAGGATATCATGGGAGGTAATCTCGAGTTGCGGTTTGCCATTCTCAAACCCCGCTATCTGACGCTTCCATTTATCCCTGTGCCTGAATTCAGCGTCCTTCGGTACGGGCTCTACGCGGGGATTTTTGCGGACGGAGGAAAAGTATGGTACCGCAACCAGCCGTTTCCCGGAACCGATTGGCGGTCGGGCTACGGGGCCGGTCTCCATTTTCTTCTGCCCTACAGTCTTGTGGTTCGAACGGAATATGCCCTGAACAACATGGGGAGAGGTGAATTCTTTGTCGATCTCGATGCGTCCTTCTGAACTATGGATCATTTCTTTGTAGAAAAAAAAGATGTTCACGGGATGACGCTCATCTTGCGCGGCGACGAGGCAAAACATTTAACCCGTGTTCTTCGGAGGAGGGTCGGAGATCACATTCTCGCAACAGATGGCTCTGACACGATGTACGAAGCGGCCGTCATTCATATCGGACGCGATGAAGTTGAATGTGATATCGTCGATGCGCAGACCAATGTCAATGAGCCCAAGATTGAAATTGCGCTTGCGGTTTCGCTTCTCAAGAATCCGTCGAGGCTGGATTTCCTGGTCGAAAAGGCGGTCGAACTCGGCGTCCGGACGGTTATACCGATGACGACCGAACGAACGATCCCCTCCCACGACAAGCACGCCAGGCTCGAAAAGATCGCATTAGCGGCGATGAAGCAATGCGGGAGATGTTACTTGCCGAAAATAACGGATCTGATGGAATTCAACGTGCTGGTGAATCACGCGCAAGGATATTCACTGAGGTTGATTCCCCACGAAAAGACCGAACAATCTCAATTCGTCGGCGCGGTGATGCAGCATCACACGAATCTCAAATCTGTCCTGCTGATGATAGGTCCGGAGGGAGGATTTACCGAGGATGAAGTTCAGCTTGCGTCGTCGAACCAGTTTATCCCAATTTCGCTTGGACCCCGAAGACTCCGCACGGAAACCGCCGCAATTTCAGCTCTCAGCTGGGTTGTGGGTGGGTGGTGAGTGCGTTTTGTTGTCCAACAGATGATCTGTCGGACCGAATTCTCGTGAGAGTTGCGTTCTCACGATTAAAGGAACGAGCAAATGCAGCGTCGTAGGAGTGTAACTCCGTCTACACGCGCGTCTGACAGTCGTCAATGGTAAAATAATTTGAACTGTCAGACAACAAAGAGAATCATCTTGGATTCTCGGCGGCATTGTAAGAGACTCTCATGAATTCAAATAGGATTACAAGCAAAAAACATTTGATGAAGAAAGTTTCGCTCTCTCTTCTCCTGTATGTTGTTTCGTTCGGCGGCGTCTTCGCCCAGGCCAAGTACCCGCTTCAGAAAGGGAACATCTGGCAATACTGGACGTGGAATTTTCTCAACGGACAATATACATACACGTATGGATGGACTGATTCTGTCACGGCAGACACGCTCCTGTCCAACGGAAAAGTCTATGCCCTTTTCAAGTCCGATGAAGTGGGCCCCTTCAATCGCAACGGCTCAATGATGAGACAAGACAGCACAAGGGTCTTTCTCTACAGACCGTCATTTTCATCTGATTCTCTGCTTTATGATTTTGGCAAATCCACTGGAGACACTCTTTGGATAGAACCATTCCCAGTAACTCATGATACTCAATTTGTCATCGTGATCTACGATACAATGAGGACTGTGTTCGGGGCTCTACGCAGACAGTGGGGCTTCGAGGTGGGATTCAAGAACTCAACGAACTACACCTTCTGGGAGATCACTGACGGAATAGGTCTGACCTATCGTCAATCTGAAGGAGGGGACGAGTGGTTTTTAAGAGGAGCGACCATTGATTCTGTAACGTATGGGCAGATCACATCCGTGGACCAAAATCGTACTGAACCACCTCAGTCCTTTGTACTTTATCAAAATTATCCCAACCCATTTAATCCCGCGACGACGATAAGTTTCTCCATTCCCCACACCAGTTTTGTCTTGCTCCGGGTTTTTGACATTCTTGGCAAAGAAGTGGCGGTGTTGCTAAGGGACAGGAGAGATGCAGGAACTTACTCAGTTTCCTGGGATGCGAGTAGAATGCCGAGCGGGTTTTACATTGCCCGACTCGATGCCGCAGGAAAATCAATATCACAAAAGATGCTACTCATCAAGTGAAATCAAATTGAAGGAATTGATTTTTTCGAACCATTTCCGCAACCCCAGAGCGGTCGGGCGGGTTTCTCCGATTATCCGGCCGAGAATTACTCAATCATTTTTTGCATCGCCTCAGCTACAGCTGAGTCGATGATTTGTGCAATATTTGTGGCTTTGTTGCGAGCATCCTCCCGAAAACGCTGATCCTCCAGTCCTGCCAAATTCGTGCGAACGTTCAACCCAGCTCCGTGCGCAGCTGCCTGTAACAAGAGGAGTGCGACTCCCGCATCGGAGAGAGAATTCTTATTCCCTTTCTCAGCAACAGTCCTGGCAAGCCCGACTCCTTCCTCGCACAGACTCATCAGCCTCAACGGCACAAGGGTAGCGAGCTTTGTAGCTTCCTGGATCGCTTTGTTCCGCAGAGCCTTTTGTTCCTCGGTCTCCTTGGGCATTCCAAATGCTGCCATCACCTTGTTGAAGGCATCGGTGTCTTCGTCAATGACCGTCGTGAGCCTCGCCCTCAATTCTTCAGACTTTTTCAGCACGGATTCCATCTCCGCTTGAACATCGGCATATTTCTTTTTACCGACGGTAAGGCGA
>Ga0335079_10009988_pt1 | contig 10802 bp, 10 predicted proteins | sample Lox_Sample_33_FD_206719 | JGI IMG/M metagenome (GOLD analysis project Ga0335079, IMG submission 206719) | Soil microbial communities from Loxahatchee National Wildlife Refuge, Florida, United States - Lox_Sample_3.3 | ecosystem: Environmental > Terrestrial > Soil > Wetlands | place: USA... | reverse complement strand
CGGGCTGGGATCGTTCTAACTTTCACGTCAGTTCTCCTTCAAAACTTGTTCAAGCGTCTGCTGCTTTTCCTGATAAAAGGAAAGCAATTCGGTGCGCAGATACGCGTTGGCGCGATTCTTTTCAAGATTGCTGCGGCAATCGCTGATGGCGGCGTCCAGCAAGTCCAGTTTTTCGCGATAGTTGACCATCAGCGGATCGGAAGCTTCGGCGAGCTTTGGCTGGGCCAGTTGCGCCAGCTTCTCAATGGACTTCTCATAAGTTTGCTCCGCTTGCTCGACCTGTTGAACGGCCTGATCCGTGAGCAGATGCTGATTGTCAGGCGGCGTGGGTGCGATTCGGTGCATGTAAAGCCAGGTACCAGTGCTGGAAATGAGAACTAGAGCCAGCAGTGCGAGACCCGCCTGCCTGCGCAAGGCAGGAACACGGAGCCGCGCGCCAAACCATTCCCATACGCTACGCGGACGCGCGGCCTCCGCGCGCAATTCCTTGGCGATCGCGGGCCACAGAGCGGGAGTTGGCCAATCTTTGTGCATGGACTTCGCGGCCATGGAAATTTCCTGCCATATGCGCACCTCTTCGCGGCATGCGGCACATTCTTTCGCGTGGCGCGCAAGCGCCGCCAATTGTCCCGGCGCTTCGTCCCGCAAGGCCAGTTCGAGTTGACTACAATCGAATTTCTGTTCTTCCTGCATGACTTTCCTCACATTTCTCCCGGTGCTGCTGCACTTGTTCCCGATTCCCGTTGCCTGGTAAGCATTTCGCGCAACCGGCGCTTAGCCTGATACAACGCATTCTTCGACGCCATTTCGGAAACCCCGAGGATGGCTCCGATTTCCGAATGTTTGAAGCCTTCGACTTCGTAAAGCAAGAAAACGGACCGCAAATGCGGCGTGAGTTGCTTGACGCAGTGCTCGAGCGCGAGCCGGAGCGGGTGGTCATTCATCGGAGCGGGTGAATCAAACGTTTCGCCCTCGGGGACGAGATCCTGTTCGGGCGTTTCCTGGCGGCGAACGCGGCGGCGGCGCAGGTCGTAACACGAATTCATCAGGATGCGATAGGTCCAGGTAGAGAACGCTGACTGTCCCTTGAAATAGCGGATGCCGCGATGAATTTTCAGAAATGTTTCCTGCACGGCGTCCTCAGCGTCGTGCGCGTTGCCCAGCAGATTCATGGCGATGCTCTTCATTTTCGCGCTCTGCGTTTGATACAGAGTTTCGTACGCTTCAAGATCTCCGCTGCGGCAGGCTTCGGCGAGACGGGTATCGTCCGCGCGCGCGTCGGCGCGCACGTGCTCGGCAGCCGGGTCATCTGGCCTGGGCAAGCAAAACTCCTGGGCGGCGTGTTGCCACCTTAGTGTACCTTCCAGCTGCAAAGCCGTCCTCTCAGTGCATCACATCCCACATCAACTTAGACGATGGCGGGGTGTGAAGTGTCAGAGGAGGGTGTGTCCTCTAAAGGGTTAAGGAAGACGAAGCGCGGGAACAAGATCAATCGAGGCGGGTGACGACAGGCTTGTGAAACCAATCGTTTTCCGTGATGACGAGACAGCCGGGAAAATTTGCGAGGAAGCCGTCTTTGTGGGTCACGACAGCGCCGACGCCGCGCGCGTCCGCAGGCAAGCGGAAAATGCGATGGGCGATGACGGATTCGCCCGGGCCGAGAAGAGTGTTGATAGGGACGTCGGAATTCTGGGGAATGGAATCAAAACGGCGCCAATTGTCGTCCGTCAAATAGACGACTACATTGTTTTCACGCTGGGAAATGCGCTTGGCACGGCTCGAGATGCGCAGCGTCACATCGTATGAGATTTCGGAATTTTCATTGACGCGCTGCGCGCCCTCCGCGGAGATACACCAGTCGTCAAAGCACTGCGGGTCGCCTGGATTCAACATTTTGCGAGGGGTTGCCGCGGAAACAATAAAGACGATTGCGAAGTAAACCGCCGCGCACACGCCGAGGATACGTAGAGTGCGTAAGGCGGATGCTCGCTTGCCGCGCGCGGCCGCGATCCCCGCCGCCGCGAGAGAAACAATCGCGCTCAGGAATAATGCGATAAACAGTAGATCGAATAGATTCATTTTTTCCTCCATCCCAATCTTGAATAATCGTCAACTTGCCAGTGCGTCGGGAAGCCGTCCAAATGTCCGAACACGCGAATGAAATTCGCGGATTGCCTCGCGGAGGTCTTCCGCGGAAAATTCCGGCCACATCTTCCTGGTGAAATAGAGTTCGGCGTAGGCTGACTCCCACAACAGAAAATCGCTCAATCGCTGCTCGCCGCCCGTGCGGATCACCAGATCCACTTCACGCACAGCATCGTGGGTTGCTTCGCCGAGGATTTCCTCGAACGAATCGCGCGAGATGCGGGTGACTTTGTAAAAGCGGCGCGCGGCCCGAAAGAGGGCTTCGCGTGAGGAGTAATCCACAGCGAGGCGAATGTGTAGCTCGCAGCCGGCGGCAGTCGCTTCTTCGGCGGCCGCGATTGCGTTTTGCAAGCCGGGTGAAAGTCGGTCGCGCCGGCCAATCACAGTCATGCGGATGCCATCCTCCGCACAGCGCTTGGTTTCGGCGGTCAGGTATTCCTGCAGCAGCCGCAATAGAGCTGCGACTTCCATCTGAGGCCTTTGCCAGTTATTTGCGGAAAATGCGTAAAGGGTGAGCGTCCTAATTCCGAGCGCCGGAGCCGCGCGCGCAACGCGGCGGAGATTTTCCGCGCCGGCGCGATGTCCAGCGGAGCGCGGCATTCCGCGCGATGTGGCCCAGCGGCCGTTGCCATCGGTGATGATGGCAACGTGAAGCGATAATCCTCGAGGTGAATTCATATACATGCTTTCTCCGCCACGGAGAGTTGCAAACAACTTTACAACACAAAGTATTGAACCAAAAAATATATTCGCGATTACCGGTCGCGGGTCGCCTGAATCAGCGCTTCCATATGATTCAGATAACGCTCAAGTGCGCGCCGCCCAGCCGCCGTCAGGCGGAATTCCGTTTTCGGCAGCCTGCCGTCAAAGGATTTCGTGCACGCAATGTAATTGGCCTCTTCAAGCTTGCGCGCGTGGACGCTCAGGTTTCCATCTGTTGTGTGGAGGATCGCCTTGAGCTCATTGAAGGTAAGCGAGTCATTCACGGCGAGCGCGCTTACGATCCCCAAGCGCATGCGCTCGTGAATCAGGCGGTCCAAGTTTGGTGCGACGGCGTCTGCATTTCCATGTACAGTGTAGAAACGCTCCGAGGGTGCACGGCTTTTCGCCGCCCGCTCCGCCCGCAATGCATTCGACTTTGCCACCGAAAATCCTTTCGCCGAACTACCAGCTCAACCTTGCACTATCCGCCGTGACGGCGGGCGATCAGCAATCCAAAGAAAACTTGCAATAATCCGAAGCCCGCGCCCATCAAGGGGTTGCCCCACGATGCAGGGGCAATCAGCGCGACGGCTCCCAATCCCATGAAGCACAAACCCATCAACGGGACGACGCGTACGGAAAACGCGCCGCCAGTCACAACGGCGGTGCCATAAAGCAGCAACCACATTCCCGGCAAAACTCCGAATTGCCCCGTGCGCTCCAGTATGTAGGTGAGCATCGCGCCCACCAGTAAAGGGGGAACAAAGCTGAGGGCGAACCGGCGTCCAGGCGCGGAAAAAACCTGGGCGTTTGCGGCGTGCGCCTTGAGAAACGTCGTCACCGCTGCAATGGCGACTGCGATGGCAAGCTCCGCGAACCAAACCAACAACCAGCGGTCCGGCGTGGGCTGGCGCCATGCAACCGCGGACGCGCCCAACGCTGTGATGCCCATCGCGACTCCGCCCCAGCCGGGCACGGCAGTAAAGCGGCCGGCGTTTTCCATCGTTTCGCGGATGAAGCGGAGATTGTCCGCGGCGCTGGAATCAAGCCGCACAGGCTCAGGAACGGAGGGGCGGATGGGCCGGACGGAATTCATAGGCGCAGGATAGCAGAAAAATGAATTCTGTCAAGTACTTTGTGATGTAAAGTTCAAGCTCTCTTTTGCCGCGGATATCGCCCCGCAATGGAATTCAGGCGGACGCGGCAGACATCGAAGACCATTCGCAGGCCGTCGCGGAGCGCGTGCACTCGCGTGCCTTCGTCATGAGCCCAACGGACCGGGACTTCTGCAACGGTCAATCCGTGCCGCTTGGCCAGGAAGAGCAGCTCGGGATCAAATCCGAAGCGCTCAATGCGTTGCTGCTCAAAAAGAATGCGGCTGCGATCCCGCGCAAATGCCTTGAAGCCGCATTGCGTGTCTCCGTAAGGAAGGCCGAGGATCAGCCGCACGGCCCAGTTGAACAGAATCCCTGCCGCCTCGCGCGATTTCGGCTGATGCACTTCGATCAAGCCGCGATCAACATTTCGTGACCCGATGGCGGCATCGTGTGTTTTTAATGCTGTGAATAATTTATCCGCTTCTTCGATCGGGGCGGAAAGGTCCGCGTCGGTGAACAAAACGATTTTCCCTGAGGCCTCGAGCATTCCGTGGCGCACGCTGTAACCCTTGCCGCGATTGCCGGGGTTTTTTAGAAGGCGGAGTTCCGGCCAAGTGGCGCTCATTTGTTGCACAAGCTGCGCGGTGCCATCCGTCGAGCCATCGTCAACAACGATGACTTCGTTGGAGCCAGGGTGAAATTTGAGGAAAGCTCGAACGCGGTCAAGCGTTTGTGGCAGACGGCGCTCTTCGTTGAAGGCCGGGATGATAATCGAAAGATCGACCGGGGTTTTCATTTTGCAATCATCTGTGCGATGAAAGGGCTGTCGAGCGCCGCCAGGGGCAAATCATCGGCTGAATCCATACCGGCCGATCAGCGGCACGAAGGCACACTGATGCAGGGTCTGCGAATGGATCTCTCCATTTGATTTTCTCATCAGCACAAGCTCCTGCGCTTGTTCGTCGCCAATCGGAATCGCCATCCGCCCGCCTTCTGCAAGTTGCTCGACCAAAGGCTGCGGCACGAGGGGCGCAGCCGCAGCGATCAGGATGGCGTCAAACGGCGCGGCCTCGAGAAGCCCTGCCGAACCGTCGCCCATGTGAACAGCCACATTCGCAAATCCAAGCCGCGCGAGCCTTTCCTGAGCAGCTGTTGCCAGATTCGGACGGCTTTCCATGGTGTAAACCATCGCCGCAAGCCGCGAGAGAATTGCTGCTGCATAACCCGAGCCAGCGCCGACTTCCAACACTTTTTCACTTCCCTTCAATTCCATCGCTTCGATCATGGCAGCCACGATGAACGGTTGTGAAATGGTTTGTCCTTCACCGATGGAAATTGGCTTATCGTCATAAGACTGCGCGCGAAATTCCTCAGGCACGAATTCATGCCGAGGAACTGCGAGCATCGCATCCAAAACACTCGCATCGCGGATTCCTCGCCGGCGCAATTGGCGTTCAACCATTTCGCGCCGTTGTGTCGCGAAGTCAGTTTGTGCCATTTGATCTGCATGCATCACGCGCACCCGCTCGCGTCGCCACGCCAGGCTCATCAATGCGGCCGTGCGCCGATCCCGCGTAACAATTCCGCGACAGCCGCGTCGAGTTGCGAATCATGCGTGCTGTAGCTTTCCCCCACGGGACGAGTGACGGGGATGTCCACAGGACGCGGGTGCATCTCCATCAACGTGCCGTCATGCCCAACCACACGGATGAATGGGAGCCGCAGGCTTGACCCGTCAATCAGATTCACATTCGACGTATAGATGATCCATCCCGCGGTAGGCTCGCCGACAACCTTGCCTAAGCCCAGCGTGCGATAGCCTTCCGTGAAATCTTCCGCATCGGAAAGTGAATGCTGGTCCGTCACGAGGACCGTCGGTTTCTCAAGTGCCCGTTGGCCGAGCATCGTGCGAGCGGGCGCCGATGGGAAGCCGCGCACCGTCATCGTCAGATAATCGCGGCGCGCAAGTACGTCAATTGCATAGACGTTGACGAACCCGCCGGAATTGTGGCGGATGTCCACGACTACTCCTTCGCGCGTGGAATTCTCTGCATCGAGATCCAGGTAGAAGCGATCAAGCGAAGCCTGCGACATATCCAGCATGTGGACGTAGCCGAGCCTCCCGTTGCTCACTTTATCCACGTAGGCGCGCTTCTGCTCAACCCAAGCGCGGTATTGCAACGCAAGATCCGCCTGACGCGAAATCGCCTGCACCTGCACGACGCGCTTGTCGGAGCCATCCGCGTTGGATGCGATTCCAATTTCGACGCGCTTTCCGGATTTATTATCGAGAAGCTCGTCGAGATTCGTGTGCGGACCAATCGTTGTTCCGTCCACGGAAAGAACCGTATCGCCCACCTTGATTCCCTTAGCGAGCGCGGCTGGGCCGAGCGGCACGATTTCCTTTACGCGCAAATGGCCCGTCTTCGCATATTCGGCGGGATCAAAATCAATTCCAAGGCGCGCCGTTCCGGGCCCGCCCCTGCCGCCGCCACCGCCCGGATTAATTCCGGAATGCGAGGCGTTCAGGTCTCCAATCATCAAAGAGATCACGCGCCGCATTTCATCCGGCGTCACCGAGCCGGCAATGTAAGGTTCGTATTTTGTCCGCTCCGCGTTCCAATCCACGCCATTCATCTCTGGATTGAAGAAATTGTCGTGGAGGTAGGACCAAGCCTGATTAAAGACTTCCATTTTTTCTGATGCGAAATTGACGTCCAGCTCCGCCGTGATGTTCACGGGGCGCACCTGCCGCGAATCCACTGAAACCGCTTCTATGCGGCCTTGCTGCATGTAATATACATCCTTGCTGTCCGGCGAAAATTGCGCATCGCTCTTGAATCCGGGCGTGGAAGTAAGTTGCCGCGCCACGGCAGGTTCGCGGGCAAGCTCATCAAGAGAATAAATATAAAGATTCTGCTGACCGGCCGCACTTGCCGTCATCAGGAGCAACTTGCCATCTGGGCTGATGCTCAGCAATCTCGCATCCACGCCAACAGGCAACAGACTCAATCGCCGCCGAATATCTTCCCAAACAATCTCGACGGGCTTGACGGTCTTTGGAGGCGTAGCGGCCGGCGGAGTCTGTTGCCGCGCGGACGCATCCGCCGGGGGCGTTGAGTCCGGCTGCCGTGGGGGGGAGTCATTCTGGCGCTGAGGCGCGATCGTTCGCGGCGTTTCTTCCTTAAACAGATCGCGGAATTGATCCTCGCGGAACCGGGGCGCGCGCGGCACCAGATCTACCCGGGCGATCTGGCCTTGCTCCGTTCGTTGGAGCGTGTCGTAAAGGATGTAGGTTCCGTCCGGGCTCCATGTCACATCGTCGGAAAAAACATTGGAGAGGAATGTCGCGGGTTTCGCGTCGCCGCCCGCTGCGGAGACCATCGTGACATTACGAAAATTTCTGTCCGTCACGGGAAGAAATGCCAGCCACTTGCTGTCCGGCGACCATGCGAATGGCCGGTCAGAGCCGAGCGGAGGGCGGTCCATGCTTCCCGTCGCCGCCACATGCTCCTGTTTAGTGGCGACATCCATCACGACGAGCTGTTTCGCGTTGCGAAGCAAAGCGAGTTGTTTCCCGTCCGGCGAAAATTGCGGCTGCGTGTCCGGCCCCGCACCGTTCGTGAGGCGGTTTTCGGTGCGGGCAGCGAAGTCGTACAAAAAAATGTGCGGCGTGCCGTCGCGATCGGAAACATAGACGAGCTGGCGGCTGTCCGGCGCCCATGCGATTTCATCTTCCGCGCCCATGCTGTTAGAGACTCGTGCCGCGTCTCCGCCGTCTTTTGACGACGCCGCGAAAATCTGTCCGTGAACTGCGAACGCCACTTTCTTTCCGTCGGGCGAAAGCCGCATTTCCTCGAAGCCACTCGTGATTGTACGATGCTCGACGACCGGCCCCGCAGGAGCTCCACGCAAAGCAACCGAAACTCGCGCGGCCTCGCCGGATGCCACATTGAGTTTCCAGATGCCGAAGTCGCGCTCAAAAACAATTGTGCGTCCATCGTTTGATATCGCCGGCCAGAGTACACGGCTATCGCGGAAGTGGGTCACGGCGCGCGCTGACCCACCCAGCGGCTTCGTCCAGATATTTTCCGCGCCATCCCGGTCCGAAACGTAATAAAGACTCTTTCCATCGTTGCTCCACATCGGCCAAATTTCTTTCGCCTGGCCGTCCGTGAAACTTGTGTACGTCGGCGGCGCGCCCGGATGGCACAGCACGATTTCGGATTCATCCAGGTGGCTGTGGCCTTTGCGCCACCACTGGCCGGACGCGTTTCCGCGCGCGTTGATGGCAATCGTCTGGCCATCGGGCGATGGCGCGGAGAAAAATTCATTCGTGAAACGATCGGCGCACACCGGCATCGGTGTGCCACCTTCCGCGTTGATGCGGTAAATGTCGTTTTGCCCCGCAACGTCGTGGCTCCCCGTCGAAAAATAGAGCCACTTGCCATCACGCGACCACGCATTGAGCTGCTCGGCGGCATCGTCAAACGTCATTCGCCGGACATCGCCTGTTGCGAAAGTGAAAATGTAAATATCGCCGCCGCCTGTACGTGTGGAAACAAACGCAAGTTGCTTCCCATCGGGAGAATAGACGGGGCGCGATTCCGTCGCCGGATTTGAAATCAGGAGATGCGCGTCGCCGCCCGCCGCGGGAGCTGTCCAAATATCGCCGCCGGAAACGAATGCGATTTCGGTGCCGTCCGGCGAGATTCCCGGGTCGTAGAGCGGCCGAATAGCTGTGGGCTTTGCCGGCGAATCTTGCCGGCCCGCCGCGTGAATTATAACGGCCAGGAGCATCACGATGCTCACTCCCACCAATACGGCCGCAAATATTTTCCTTTGATTTCGACTAAAACGCATTTTTCCTCCGGCAGTGTGCAACTTGTGCGACGCGGAAACTCACGCGATGCCCTGATTGGATTCGCGGCGGGATTATAGCACCGGCATCAGGCGCGGCTGGCTGCGGCGCGGCGTCCAGCACGCGGTTCGGACGGGCGCTTCCACTCATTCGTCTTCAGGATTTCCGCGATTTGGTCGAGCGCGAAATCGATCTCTTCATCGCGATTGTAAAAATGAGGCGAGAGGCGTACCCCCGCTTTCGGGCGGAAATCCACCATGATGTTGCGCGCCAAAAGTTCGCCCGTCACCTCTTGCGCGTGTGGGCAATCGATGGAAACGGTTCCCGCGCGTTCCGCTGGATCGGTCGGCGTATTTACACGCCAACCACGCGCAAGTGCGCCCTCCACAAGCTTCGCTGTCTGGCGCATGGATTTTGCGCGGATCGCCTCAATGCCGATCTGGCGCAAAATTTCGAGGCCGGGCTGGCAGGCATAAAGCGCGGGGATGTGCGGCGTGCCGTTCAGATAGCGGTAGGAATCTTCGCGCCGGTCAACGGGCCCCACTTCAAATCCAAATGGCCGTTGATGAGCCATCCAGCCCGTGATGGCAGGCTTAAGCTTCGCGCGCAAATCCTTGCGGACATACAGATAGCCCACGCCCGGCCCGCCGCACAGCCACTTCAGCACGCCGCCAGTCGCAAAATCCACATTCAATGCCCGGACATCAATTGGAATTGTTCCCGCCGCCTGAAATAAGTCGAGTACCACGTGCGCGCCCATCTTGTGCGCGCGTTCGATGATCGCCTTCGCGTCCACGATTGTCGCGCTGCGAAAAAGCACCTGCGAAATCGGCACGAGCAAAGTGTTGCGGTCAATCGCGCGCAGGAATTCTTCTGTTGGTACATGCAGCCCGTCGCGCGACTTCAGGATTTTTACTTTCGCGCCATACCTGCGCTGCTCAAGATAGAAATAAAGGATGGAGGGAAATTCGAGGTCTACCATCACCACTTTGTTGCGGGGCTTGCTGAAGTTAAAACAGGAAGCGATGATGGCCTGCGTGAGTGTGACGTTTTGGTGAAGCGAAATCTCGCCGGGCCCCGCGCCAATCAACGCGCCGATGCGGTCGCCCACGCCGACGGCCATTTCCCACCAGCCCTCTTCCCATGCGCGCACGCCGCGCGTCGCCCAGGAATCCGCGTATTCGTGCAGGCGATCGTAAACCGCGCGCGGCATCGCGCCGAGCGAGTTGCTGATGAGGTAGGTAGATTTGCTTAGGATCGGAAATTCATCGCGCCACTTCAAAAGTTCGTCCATTGCTTCAGCTCCATTCAATTCGTGCGAGGCGCCTGCGTTTTGCGCCACTGCGCCCACGCAACGTAACACAATGAGATAAAGGCAAGCCAGGGCAGTCCGGCCTCAAGCGTGATGCGAAATCCCGGCACCCACCACGTGGAAATCATCACCGCAACGAGTGCGGCGAGGCCGATGACTGTGCTCCACGGCCCGCGCGGCGCGAATCGCGCGGCACCCGCCGGCGCGTGCCGTCGGAACGCGAGGTGCGTCAACATGATCATGATCCACACGAAAAGCCCGCCAAAAAATGCTGCGCCAATCATATAGACGAAGGCCGTCGCGCTGTAATACAGGTTCAGCAACAACGCGAGCGCCATCCCCGCGCTCGAAATCAACAGTGCTGCGAGCGGCACTCCTTTTTGCGTGAGCTTCCCGAACACACGCGGCGCATACCCGCCGCGCGAAAGTGAAAAAATCATCCGCGAGGTGAGATATAAATTGCAGTTCACGCTCGAAAGCGCCGCCGTGAGCACAACGACATTCATGACGATCGCTGCCGCGGGAATCCCCGCCGCCTGAAACACGGTAACGAAAGGCGACTCTGTAAGCCCTACCTTATCCCACGCAAGGACCCCCACGAGTATTGCGATTCCGCCAATATAAAAGAGCGCGAGCCGCCCAAGTGTTTGCCGCAGCGCGCGCGGGACAGCCTTTTTCGGGTTCT
>Ga0335079_10009985_pt1 | contig 10802 bp, 12 predicted proteins | sample Lox_Sample_33_FD_206719 | JGI IMG/M metagenome (GOLD analysis project Ga0335079, IMG submission 206719) | Soil microbial communities from Loxahatchee National Wildlife Refuge, Florida, United States - Lox_Sample_3.3 | ecosystem: Environmental > Terrestrial > Soil > Wetlands | place: USA... | reverse complement strand
TATACGGAGGGTTTCTCGACCAGCCTCCGTCAAACCGCGCCCGAACGCGCCACCGATCCGCGCCTGCGAAGATTCCGGGCGTGGAAGAGGGCACGAGCACGACGCGCCTGGACCCCGACGTCGGCGAGCGGTTCCTGCCGCTGCGCCGGCAACTCGGGGTGAGCTCGTTCGGCATGAATCAGATCGTGCTCGAGCCCGGGCAGCGCGGCCGGATACACCGCCACGCCCGCCAGGAAGAGGTGTACCTCGTGCTCGAGGGTCGGCTCACGCTGCTGATCGAGTCCGAGGCGACCGAGCTCGGCGAAGGGGAGCTGATCCGGGTGGCGCCGCAGATCCGGCGACAGCTCGTCAACCTCGGACCCGGCCGCGTGGTGATGCTGGCGTTCGGCGGCGCGGCCGAGCATCAGGGACGCGATGGCGAGGCATTTACCTCATGGGAGGATGAGAGCCCCGTGAGCCCGCAGGAGATGCCGATGCCTCCGGACCTCGATCCGAGCGAGCTCCGGACCGCCTGAATGCGTCCGAGCGAGTTCCGCACCGCCTGAATGCATCCGACCGAGTTCCGCACCGCTTGAATGCGTCCGAGCGAGTTCCGGACCGCCTGAATGCATCCGACCGCGGCAAGGTTTCAGCAGCGGCTGCACGAGCGGGGTTTGGACGTCGAGGTGCAGGTGCTGCCGGACTCGACCCGCACCGCCGTCGAGGCGGCCGCGGCGGTGGGATGCGAGGTCGGGCAGATCGTCAAGTCACTCGTGTTCATGCGCGACGGCGAGCCCGTGATGGTGCTGTGCGCGGGCGACCGCCGCGTCGCCGCCGGACGGCTCGGGCTGACCCCGGCGAACGCTGACCAGGCGCGCGCCGCCACCGGCTTCTCGATCGGCGGGATCCCTCCGCTCGGCCACGACCAGCCGCTCGAGACGCTGATCGACGAGTCGCTTCGCCGCTTTCCCACGGTGTGGTGCGCGGCCGGGACGCCTTACGCGGTGTTCGAGGCGGACGTCAACGCGCTGATCGAGGCGATCCCCGGTGGCGCGGTGGCCGAGGTAACGTAGGCGCATGGCCGAGCTGCCGGCACCGACCGAAGGGTTCGTGCTCACGCACTTCATCGTCGTCAGCGATGTCGAGCGCTCGGTCCGGTTCTACAGCGACGTTCTCGGTGGCGAGGTGGTGATGGCGGGCGAGCCGTCAATCGTCGCGCTGGCGAACGGCTGGATCATCATCAACGTGGGCGGCGGCCCGACGGACGACAAGCCGACGGTGACGCTCGAGCCGCCGCCGGACGCGAACCGGACCTCGGCCTTCATGAACATCCGGGTGGCGGACATCGCGGCGCTCTACCAGGAGTGGAGTGCCCGCGGCGCCGAGTTCCTCACGCCGCCCCAGCAGCGGGCCACCGAGATCCGCTGCTACATCCGCGACCCGGATGACCATCTGATCGAGGTCGGCCAGTCAACCGCTCGGCCGTAAGGCGGAGTCAGCGCAGGCTCTCGACGAGGTCGGGAGTGATCTGCCGGAGCGAGTGCACGCACGCCGACGCGAGGGCGAGGGCGTCGGCGGCGGGCGGATAGTGCTCGTTCGGATACGCGATCACGGCCATGCCGGCGGCCGCCGCCGAGCGGATGCCGTTGCTCGAGTCCTCGATCGCGACGCATCGATCGGCCGGGACGCCGAGTCGGCGCGCCGCCTCGAGGTAAACATCCGGGGCGGGCTTGCCGTGCGCGACTTCTTCGGAGGAGACCGTTGCGCTGAACTCGCCGGCGAGGCCCGCCCTGTCGAGCGCGAAATCGATGATCTCGCGGTTCGCCGAGGACGCGAGCGCCAGCGGCCATCGGCGGTGAAGTGAGCGAACGACCTCGACTGCTCCTGGCAGCAGCGGGAGATGCTCGCGGTAGTGCTGCTCCATCCTGTCGACGACGGCTCGATTGATCTTCTCGGCGTCCAGCGGGACTCCGAGCTCGTGGCGCATGTACGCCGACCACTCCGGCGAGCTCATGCCGATCATCGCCGTCGGCGCGTCATCGCGCCACTGGCCGCCGAGCTCGCGGACGACCTCCTGCTTGGACTGGTTCCAGAGCTGCTCTGAGTCCAGAAGGACTCCGTCCATGTCGAATATCACGGCCTGCGGCACCGGCTGCGTTGTATCAGGGTCGCCAACATTTCGACGGTTGGCGAAGCGTCCTTGGGTAACCATCGCTAGGTGACCTTTTCCACGCAGCCCAGATACCTGATCGTCTTCAGCACCGCGGTCCTGTGCTACGCCGCGCTCGGCGCGGTGCTCGGGATCCTGCCGGACTACGTCCATTCGCTCGGTGGCGGCGCGGTGCTCATCGGCTTCGCCGTCGGGGCGCCGGCGCTTACCGGCGCCGCCGGGCGTCCGTTCGGCGGACGGTTGGCGGATCACAACGGGCCGGCGCGGATCGTGATCGCCGGCGCCATCGTGATGGCCATCGGCGCGATCCCCGCGTTCGTCCCCTCACTCGGACTGCTGATCGTCAGCCGGCTGATGGTCGGCGCCGGCGAGGCCGCGATGATGGCGGCGACCGTGCTGTGGCTGCTCCGTCTGGCGGGCCCGGAGCGGCGCGGCCGCGCGATGGGCCACGTCGGCCTCGCCAACTACGCGGGGCTGACGATCGGGCCGCTGCTGGCGCAGGCGCTGTCGGGCGATCAACACCCGTCGCGGGTGTGGATCGCGGCGGCGATCCTTCCGCTGGTGGCGGCGGCCTCCGCCGCGGTGCTCGGACGGTCGCCCGAGCGCGGGATCGCGCCCGAGCCCGAGCTTGCGGGGCAGGCGTCCGAGCCCGAGCTTGCGGGGCAGGCGTCCGAGCCCGATCCTGCCGAGCAGCGCAGCACGCTGCGAGCCACGCTCCGGCCGGGCCTCGGCCTGATGCTCGTCAACTTCGGCTACGTCGCCGTGCTGTCGTTCGGCGCAGCGGCGGCGACCGAGCAGGGCACGGGAATCGCCTCGCTCGTGATCCCCGTGTTCGGCGTCGGGGTGATCGCGAGCCGGACGATCCTGGCCGGGGTTCCCGACCGATTCGGCGCCCCGCGCACGCTCACGGTAGCGGTGACGCTCGAGGCGGCCGGCCTGGCCGGGATGGCCACGGCTACAAGCCCGCCCCTGGCCGTGTTCGCGCTAGTGGTCATGGCCATCGGCCAGGGTCTCGCGGTCCCGTCGCTCGGGCTGCTCGCACTGGCGTCGGTGCCGCCCAGCCGGCACGGACGGACGGCGGGCGCGTTCTTTGCCTACTTCGACGCCGGCGTCGGGCTCGGCGGACCGGTCGTCGGGCTTGCCGCCCGAGCGGCCGACCCGACGGGCGGACTGTTCGCGGCTGCCGGCGCCGTGCTCGCGACCGCTCCCGTCGCCTTGCTGGCGCGCGCCCGGCCGCCCGCGCGCGAGCGACGGCGCGCGGGCGCGCGGCTTGAGCAAGGCCGGGCCCGGGGGTAGCGTGTGCGCGTCCGATGGCGCGCGAGGAGCGGATCAGGAACAGCGATGGCTGGGTGAAGATCCGCAGTCCGTGGGCGGTTGCGTTGCTGCCGTTCATCACGTTCGGCATCTACCACCTGGTGTGGTGGTACCGCATCAACCGTGAGCTCTGCGACTTCGGTGATGCCAACAACATCGATCTGGGGACGAACCCATTGCTGTCGATGCTGGCGCTCTTTCCGGGTGCGTTCATCATCGTGCCGCCGCTCGTCAGCTACTGGAACGGAACCAAGCGAATCCAGGCCGCCGCGATCGAGGGAGGGACGGAGCCGGTCAACGGATGGATCGCGCTCGTCCTCTACATCGTCATCGCTCCGGCGTTCTGGGCCTACCTCCAGGTGTCGCTGAACGAACTGTGGGATGCGACCGCGGCTACTTGAGCACGTCGCGCGCGGCCGACGTCCATGCCGTAGTCACGTCGCGGATCCACTTCGCCTGCGTCGTGGCGAGAGCGGAGATCCACTCGACGTCGCTCTTGCCCGGTCCGCGCTCGAGCGAGCTGGCGATCGCCTTGAGCGCCTTCTCGTAAGCGGTCAGGGTCGCCTCGCCGGCGGACTTGCTCTCGTCGATGATCCGCTCGTTCAACTTGCGGACGCGCTGAGCGACGGCCTCGAGACGCGGGTCGCCCGTGGTGGCGCCATTCGACCGTGACGCGGTGGCGCGTGACGCGCCGCTTCGTGCTGATGTGCTCTTCCGTGCCGACGTGCTCTTGCGCGCCGTCGTCCGCTTGGCGCCCGTGGACTTCTTTGCGCTCGTGCGTTTGGTGCTGCTACTCGACTTCGAACCGCTGCTTCTGGCCTGTGGCACGGCTTCCTCCTCGTGGGGTTGGGATCGGGTGCGACCGCGGACAAGCTAGCGCCTCGGGCGGGCGAGACGCGCCAGCCGGCGTGCATGACGGAACGGCTCGGGCGTACGGTGACCGAGCGCGCACGACAACACGATGTCGATGGCAACCTCGAGTGTCATGCGCCAGCCGGCGTGTACGGCGACCGGGCGAGCGCCGGCCCGGGTCCTGACCCACGCGCCCACGCGCTCGGTGTCGAGTGACAGCCAAGAGCTCGCGCCTCGCACGTCGTCAGGCCATTCGCCGTGCGCGAGCAGTGGCCGGTGCGTAACGCCGATGGTGGGCAACCCGAGGACCGCGCCGAGCTGAAGCGCGAGACCGGCGCGACGCGGATGGTCGGAGCCGGTGGCGTCGACGAGCAAGACGTCCGGCGCGACCACGAGCGCGCGGGCCGCGGCTTCGAGGCAGGGACCCTCGCGCAGCGCGAGCAGGCCGGGGGTGTAGGGAGCCGCAGCCTCGCTGCGAACGGTCGACTCCGCAAGCACGTGCCGCCCGCGCAGAACGGCGGCTGCGGCCCAGGCAGGGTCGCCGCGCTGGCCGCGGCCGGCTTGCCCGCGCGGGAAGATGACGACGACCGCGCCGATCTCGGGATCGCGCGAGGCCGGGGGGTTCCAAGCGTCGGGCGTGGCTGCCGCCAGCGCGCGCTGTGCGGCGATCAGTTCATCATCCGAAGCGGGCCACGGGGTCACGCGATCGCGGCGACCGGCGGCGCGGCAATCGTGCGCGGTGGCGCCGTGGTCGACCGGACCACCAGCGACGGCTCGATCAGGCGGACCTCGTTCGGCCGGCGATTGTCGATGCGATCGAGCAACAGCTCGAGCGCGAGCCTGCCCATCTCGGTGCGGGGCTGGTCCACAGTCGTCAGCGAGACGTGTGCGAGGTGTGCGATCGAGATGTTGTCGTAGCCCACGATCGACACATCGCCGGGGACGTCGACGCCGGCGCGGTCGAAGCCACCGAGCAGGCCCGCCGCGACCATATCGTTGGCGGCGAAGATCGCAGTGGGGAGCTCGCGCCGCGCCAGCAGTTCGCCCGCGGCGTTGACCCCGGCCTCCTCGGTGAAGTCGCCGGCGATCACGAGGGCGTGGCGGCCGAGCCCATGGGCGCTCATTCCCCGCAGATACGCCGAGCGGCGCTGCGGTCCGCCGGCGCCGCTGCCGCCGTCCACGTGCGCGATCCGCTCGTGTCCAAGCGCGACGAGGTGATCGAGTACCAGGCCGGTTCCATGCGCCTCGTTGATCAGCACGATGTCGACGTCGACGTTGCGCAGCCCCCGCCCGACCATCACGAGCGGCGCCTCGGCCGCGGCGGCGGCGATGTCGCCGGCGGGCATCCGCGGGCTGACCAGGATCAGCCCGCCGACCCTGTGCTCAAGCAGCGCGCCGAGCGCCGCGCGCTCGCGCCGGGACGAGCGGCCGCCGGCGGCCAGCAGCAACTGGTAGCCCGCCTCCGAGGCGAGCTCCTCCACGCCGCCGGCGATCTCGGCGAAGAAAGGGTTGCGGAGGTCGTCGAGGATCACGCCGACGGTCTTGGTGCGTCGGCTCGCCAGGCTCCGGGCCATCGCGTTTGGCCGGTAGCCGAGCCGGGAGGCCGCGTCGAGTACGCGCTGGCGGCGCTCGTCGCTGACGTTGGGCCGCTCTCGCATGACCAGCGAGACGAGCGCGCGCGACACTCCGGCCTCCCGGGCGACGTCTTCCATCGTGGGCGCGTGTCGAGCGTGGAGGTGCTTCCCGGCACGGCGCGACGGCTGTGGCATGGCGCGTGGACCTTACTTAGAGCGCGACAACATTGCAATCGCGTTAGAGCGCTCTAAACAACGCGCCCGAACTGCGGTCATTTCCAGTCGAGGACCTTGACTTCCTGCGAAGCCACTGGTTATAGTCGCGCCTCTTCCGTTAGAGCGCTCTAATCGGTAAGCGAGGGTTGGAGCGGTCTACGGCTTCGGGAGAGGGAGAACACCGCACAACATGGCGAGCATCGATGATCGGCTGGCCGGCGCGCCCATTTCGTGGGGCGCATGCGAGGTCCCGGGCTGGGGCGTCATGCCCGCGGCGGATCGAGTGCTGGCCGAAATGGCCGAGCTCGGGCTCAAGGGAACAGAGCTCGGGGCTCCCGGCTTTCTCCCCGACGACCCCGCGAGTATCAACGAGCTATTGGCGCGGAACGGGCTCGAGCTCGTTGGCGGGTTCGTCGCGCTCGTTGTTCACGAACCCGATCTGGCCGGGACGATCGACGAGGCCCGTAAGGCAGCGAGCCTGATCGCCGGAGCCGGAGGAAAGATGTTCGTGGTCGGCGTAGTCCAGGACATGGAGTGGAGCCGGCCGAAAGATCTCGACGACGAGGGATGGACCCGCCTCGCGCACAACCTGAACGAGATCGACGCGCTCGTGGCCGACCACGGCCTGACCTTGGCTCTGCATCCACACGCGGGCACGCTGATAGAGACCTCCGAGCAGATCGAGCGGGCGATCGAGGCCGTCGAGGTTGGATGGTGCCTGGATACGGGGCACTTGACGATCGGCGGGGCGGATCCGGTTGAGTTCGCGCGCCGTCACGGCGACCGTGTCGTGCACGTGCATCTCAAGGACGTCGACGCGCAGATCGCGGCAGACTTCAGAGCGGGCCGGCAGTCGCTGGTTGAGGCCACGCGCAACGGCCTGTTCCTCCCTCTCGGCAAAGGCGACGCAAGGGTCGCCGAGGTCATGGACGCCTTGCAAGCGCACGGGTACGAGGGTTGGCTTGTACTCGAGCAGGACACCGCCATCACCGGAGATGAGCCGACGGTGGCAGGCGGACCGATGCGCGACGCTCGCGAGAGCATCGCCTTTCTTCACCACACGGCTCGGACGACGGAGGAGATCAATCGATGAGACGACTGTCTCGCACTATCGGCATCGTCGCCGCCCTGGGTGTTGCGGCTCTGCTGGTGGCGGCGTGTGGTAGCAGCAACTCGAGCAGCAACGCGAGTAAGAGCGGCGGCACGACGACCAGCGCCGTAAACATCGCGGCGAGCACCGGCGCCAAGAACTGTCCCTACAAGTTCGCGCTGATCACCCACGGTGACAACGGCAGCTTCTGGAGTGTCGTGTACAAGGGCGCCAAGGACGCGGCCGCGGATCTCGGGTGCACGCTCACCGAGACCTACGGCTCCCAGCAGCAGGGACAGGCGGAGCCCGATGACAATGCGGAGAACGCCCAGATCCAGGATGCGATCAACGCCCACGTGGACGGGATGGCCGTGTCCGATCACGATCCGTCGCTGATGAACCCAACGCTCGCGAAGGCCGCGGCAGCGGGCATCCCGGTCGTCCTCCTGAACGCGGGTTGTGACGACACCGACATCGCCGCGAGCAGTGCGCTGACGTGCGTTGGCCAGCCCGAGAACCTCGCCGGCCAAGCCGCGGGCGCGTATTTCAAGAAGCTCGGGGCCACCAACGTTCTGTGCGTGATCCACCAGTCTGGCCAGAACCTGCTCGACCGGTGCAACGGCATCGCAACCGGGCTGGGCGTGGGTTCGCAGTGCAAGACGGGTGGCGCGCCCTCGAGCGGTCCCGCCTGCACCGAGCTGACGCTGTCGACACCAAACGCGGCGTCGAACCCGCAGCAGGCGATCGGGCAGGTGACCTCGTACCTGCAGACGCATACCGGAATCAACGCGGTCATGACGCTGAACAACGCGATCGGGACGGCATTGATCACAAGCGCACCGGCGAGTAAGCCCAAGATCGCGACGTTCGACTTGAACTCGGGGGTTCAGCAGGACCTCACGAACGGCTCGATGGCGTTCGCGATCGATCAGCAGCAGTACCTCCAGGGCTACCTGCCGATCGTGTTCCTCGACCTCTACAAGCGCAAGAACGGTCAGAGCGTCGGCGGCGGAACCACCGTCGCCAGCGGGCCGCTGGTCGTGACCAAGTCGAACATCGGCAAGGTCTCGGCGGCGATCGCCGCAGGACAGGACTGACGGGCAAGGACGCGCCACACACCAAAGGTCACCGGGCGGGAGTCGGTCCCGCCCGGTGGCAAAACCCGAGAGAGAGACCAACCCCACCCCCACGCCATGAGCGCCACCTCACCACCGATAGCAACGCCGCCGGCAGCGCCGGCGGCGGAAGACGAACGGCTGATCCCGATCAGCCGACTGACCCGAACCCTCAGACGGCCGGAGCTCGGCTCGCTGCTTGCCGCGATCTTCGTGTTCATCTTGTTCGCGATCACCGACTCGAGCTCAAACCATCTCTGGCTGAAGCAGACCGGGATCGCGGCGTGGACCCAGCAGGCGGCGTTCTTCGGGATCGTCGCGGTGCCGGTCGGGCTGTTGATGATCGGTGGCGAGTTCGACCTCTCGGCGGGCGTCATGACCGGTGTGACCGCGATCGTGATGGCCCTGCTGGTCGGCAAGTGGCACGTGAACACGTGGATCGCGATCATCATCACGATCGCGTTCGCCGCTGTGATCGGGCTGATCAACGGCTACATCGTCGTCCTGACAAAGCTGCCGAGCTTCATCGTGACGCTGGCGACGTTCTTCGTGCTCCGAGGGGCGAGTACCGGCGGCGTGCTGCTGCTCAATAGCGGAAGCACGCAGATCACGGTGACGCAGCCGCACCCCCCCGGCCTCAGCAGCGCGAAGTCGATTTTCGGCAGCTCCTTCTTCTCGAGCGGCTCGCTTCCGAGCGGCTATTCGACCGCGATCCTGTGGTTCATCGGGGTGACGATCGTCGGGACCTGGTTACTCAGCCGGACGACGTTCGGCAACTGGATCTTCGCCTCCGGCGGCGATCAGAACGCGGCCCGCAACACCGGCGTTCCCGTGAACCGCACGAAGGTCCTGCTGTTCGTGGGCACCGCTCTGGCGGCGGCATTGGTCGGGATCATCTCGTTCACCCAAGCATCCTCGGCCGTGTCCGAGCAGGGCGTCGGCTATGAGTTCTTCTACATCATCGCCGCGGTCGTCGGCGGTTGCCTGTTGACGGGCGGCTACGGGTCGGCGGTCGGTGCGGCACTCGGCGCGTGCATCATCGGGATGGCGTTCGAAGGGGTGATCTACGCGGGCTGGGATAGCTCGTGGGACTTCGCGTTCCTCGGGGTGATCCTGTTCCTGGCCGTGATCGTCAACACGCTGATCTACCGGCGGGCACTGAAGGCGCGGCGATGAGCGAGGGAACCTCGGACATGAACAAAGTGGAAGAGAGGGCAAACGGCACGCCGGCGCTCGAGGTGCGCTCGATCTCGAAGTACTTCGGGAGCGTCAACGCGCTCGAGGACATCAGCCTGTCGGTCTACTCCGGCCAGGTGACGTGCGTACTCGGCGACAATGGAGCCGGCAAGTCGACGCTGATCAAGATCCTCTCGGGCGTGCACTCCCCCGATAAGGGCGAGATGTTGTTCGACGGAGAGCCCGTGAGCTTCGCCGGCCCGCGCGAGGCGCGCGCACGGGGAATCGCCACGGTGTTCCAGGATCTCGCGACCGTGCCGCTGATGTCGGTGTGGCGCAACTTCTTCCTGGGCAACGAGCCGACTCGCGGCAAGGGTCCGCTCCAGCGACTCGACATCAAGGGGGCCCAGACGATCATGCGCGAGGAGATGTCCAAGATGGGCATCGACGTCCGCGACCCCGACCAGACCGTCGGAACGCTCTCGGGTGGAGAGCGCCAGGCGATGGCGATCGCGCGCGCGGTGTACTTCGGAGCCAAGGTGCTGATCCTCGACGAGCCGACCTCCGCGCTCGGGGTCCGCCAGTCGGGCATCGTCCTCAAGTACGTCGTCCAGGCGCGGGAGATGGGCCGGGCGGTGATCTTCATCACCCACAACCCGCACCACGCCTACCCGGTCGGGGACCGGTTCGTGCTCCTCAAGCGCGGGCGGATGTTCGGCTCGTACCCGAAGGCCGAGACCTCGATCGCGGAGCTGACGTCGATGATGGCCGGCGGCGCCGAGCTCGAGGAGCTGAGTCACGAGCTCCAGCGCGCGGCCGATCCGTCGATCAAGGAGGTCGCCAAGGAGCTGGCCGCCGAGGCGCCCGAGACCAAGGCGCCCGCCTGAGTCGATGGCGACGGATCTCGACTTGCTGACGGTCGGGCGTATCAGCATCGATCTGTACTGCGACCAGATCGGTGCCGACTGGTATGCGGCGCGGAGCTTCAGCAAGGCGATCGGCGGAAGCCCCACGAACGTCGCGGTCGCCGCCGCGCGCCTCGGACACCGGGCGGCGGTGTACACCAAGGTGGGCGCGGATCCGTTCGGCGAGGTCGCGATCGGAGAGCTGCGCGATTTCGGGGTCGATACGCGCTACGTGACGCGAGAGCCAGGGACCGTGACGCCGCTGGCCTTCGCGGTGCTCGACCCGCCCGAGGATCCCCAGCTGCTGTTCCGTCGGGACCCGCCCGTCCCGGACTTCCAGCTCCGCGTGGGCGAGGTGGGCTGGGAAACCGCCGAGACCGTGCCGGTGCTGTGGATCAGCGGCGGCGCGCT
>Ga0335079_10009983_pt1 | contig 10803 bp, 13 predicted proteins | sample Lox_Sample_33_FD_206719 | JGI IMG/M metagenome (GOLD analysis project Ga0335079, IMG submission 206719) | Soil microbial communities from Loxahatchee National Wildlife Refuge, Florida, United States - Lox_Sample_3.3 | ecosystem: Environmental > Terrestrial > Soil > Wetlands | place: USA... | reverse complement strand
GCCGATCCCCAATCGCGGCCCTCCGCCCGGCTGCTGCTCTCCCCCTGTGACATAACCACCGCCACCCTACACCCGGCCAACCATCGGGAAAGGACACACGATCGGCCTGGATCGGCGGGCTGAGCTGAGGACAGCGGCCGGCCGACCCAGTAATCACGGCTCTCGGCCACCGGCCGCCTGACTTTGACTGCCTTGGCCCCCTTGCCTCCGAACTCCACCTCGTAGGAGACCACGAATCCGAGCAGGGCCCAAAGAGCCCAGCGGCGGCGAACGTTCAGCTGATCTAGCCTGCAGGTCTGCCCCAGCCGCGGGTGCTGGCGGGTCCCCACCCGCAACCATCGCCTGTCGGGATTGTCGCAGGCGAGCTGGTCTCGAGCCGTGGCCCGGGGGATCGTGCGAATGGTCGCCCGTCAAACTCCACGACTACGGACGGACAGGCGTGGCCTCAGGTGGTAAGAAGAAGACCACGTTTGCGAAGCTCGCGCGTGAGCAGAAGCTTCGCGAGCGTCGGCTAGATAAACAAGCCAACAAGGACGCACGCAAGCGGGCGCCTGAAACGCAGCCTGCTCAGCGCGGCGACGCGCCGCCCGCGACGACCCGAGGGATTGGGGCTGGTGGCTTGGGACGATCGGGGACCTCCTCTCAGACGCCGGCTACGCGTGGCGGTGGATGGCTAGCCAAGTGAGGATTTGAAGAGGGACAGCTGCACTTTTCTCTTATTACGCGCCGTAGTTAGAGTGGGACATGGTCGCAAATCACAAGAAACCAGCAAAAGACCAGTACAGTCCGCACGGATGCGATTTGTGGGGTTTATGCAGTAGGGGGCCATCCATCAATGACGGCGAGGATGGTGGTCTCTAACCCGCGTCGTGACCCGGCACCCCAGCGGAGTTGCTAATGCCACTGGGGCGCAGCACCACGTGATGCGTCTACCCGACAATTGGCCGGGGATGATCACCGCCATGTCACGGATCCTGCCGCGATGTGACCTCAGATCCTTCTCCCAGGTCTCGTATGCATTTTCCCTCGCGGTGTCTGCCGTGGCAATATGCCGGTCGCACGCGTATGACAGCACGTCGTAGCCGGGAACCCGGTTCCGGCCTTCGCGATCCTGTTGTTTCGGCGGCGGGCGAGTCTCTGGAATGGTGGCTTCCATTTGTGGTCGCCTCCTTCTTCAGGGCATACAAATACTCCACGCGTGGGCAACGCGCGTTCTGCGGCAAGCCTCTCAGTCATTGTCAACGTTAGAAATCAACATCGCAACGGTGGAAACTACCAGCTTAGGCGTGGTACGGACTGGCGGGCAGCAAGGCTAGACGCAGCTCGCCGACAACGGGTGTTCATGGCGTGTCGAACGCGAGAGCGAGGCCCGACAGAGATCGGCGGAAACGAAAGAAGCCGCAGAAGAACTCGGCGCGGAGTTCCTGCTGGCGACGGCTCGCCGGAAGGGCGTCCGTCGTATCCACCGACCTCGAGCCTTGACGCCAACGCCTTTTACCGCCACGTCGCGTTCGTCCAAGGCCACGACTCCGAGACCCGGCTCGGAGTCGCACCTCGGATGTATCTGGGCGGGCACCCGCCGAGCCTATGCCGTACTGTCGTCGTTGCGGTCAACCTGAACAACTGCGGTCATGCACTTGTGTACCGCGGTGCCGCGAGTGCCGAGCTGAAGCTGACGCGCTTGCCGCGGAGATCGCGCTCTCGGGAAAGCGCCGGCGATCCGATCGAGAGCACCTCGCAGCACCGCTGCACGCCCGGGTGGGCCCACACCCGCCTGCTGCCTTGAAGGGGGGGAAATACCGATGCGCGCGGGACATGGGCACCGTAGCGTGGAAGTGGGTCTGCCAGGTTAGAGAGAAGAGGTGCCGTGATGAGTGCGCAGCGGATGGGCAATGCCGACGCGGCTTGGCTGCATATGGACCGGCCGACGAACCTGATGGTGGTCAACGCGCTGCTGTGGTTCGACGAGCCGGTCGATGCCGACCGCGTCAGAGAGATCCTGCGATCGCGCCTGGTCGAGCCGTTCCCACGGTTTCGCCAGCTGGTCACGGAGCGGCGTCTGGGGGTCGGGGTCCCGTCGTGGGAGGATGATCCGAACTTCGACCTCGATCTTCACGTCCACCACCTCGCGCTTCCGGCGCCCGGGGACAAGCGCGCGCTCGAGGCGCTGATCAGCGACCTGATCTCGAGTCCGCTGGATCGCCGCAAGCCGCTGTGGGATTGGTACCTGGTCGACGGGTTCGGCGGGGGGCTGGCGATGGTCGTGCGCATCCATCACTGCATCGCGGATGGGATCGCGCTCTCGCGCGTGCTGCTGTCGCTGACCGACACGCACGCCGACGCCGGGATCGCGCCGCCGCTCGACGGCGCCGGCAGGCGGGGTGTGCTCGGCTCGGTCGTCGCGCCGGTCAAGGCCGGCGCGCGGGTGGCTCAGGCGGGTGTCCACGAGGGCATCCAGATCCTCACGCACCCGAGCGCCGAGCTGCCGGCGCTCGCCTCGCGCGGGACGGCCGATGCCCTCACGCTTGCGAAGCTGCTTTTGACCGGGTCCGACGCGAAGACCGTGCTGAGTGCCAAGCCCGGGGTCGCGCGCCGCGTCACGTGGTCTGAACGGATCCCGCTTGAGGACCTCAAGGCGATCGGCCACGCGGCCGGCACGACGGTCAATGACGTTCTGACCGCGGCGATGACCGGCGCCTTGCGCCGCTATCTGCTCGGTCGCGACAGCCTCGTCGATGAGATCCGCATGACGGTTCCCTACAACCTGCGACCGCTCGACGAGCCGCTCCCGCGCGAGCTGGGCAACCGCTTCGGGCTGGTCTATCTCACGCTGCCGGTCGGGATCGCCGACCCAGCCGAGCGCCTGGCCGAGGTGCATCGCCGGATGGAGGCGATCAAGCACTCCCGTGAAGGCGGCCTGTCGTACGCGATTCTCGAAGCGGTCGGCCTGACGCCGCACCAGATCGAACAAAGCCTGCTCGACGTGTTTACGCAGAAGACCAGCGGCGTGCTGTCCAACACCCTGGGCCTGCGCGAGCCGGTGTATTTCGCGGGTAGCAAGATCGCCGGCGTGGTCCCCTGGGTCCCGGCCGCGGGAACGATCGGGATGGGCATCGACATGATGAGCTACAACGGCGGGGTGACCGTCAGCCTGCAGGTCGACGCCGGGCTCATCCCCGACCCGGAAACGATCATCGCCGACTACCAGCGCGAGCTCGAGACGCTCCGCCGACTCACGCCCGCCAAGCCCCCCACGCGCGAAAAGCCGACGGCGGCCCGAGCGGCCAAGCCGACCTAACCCCAGGGCAGCGCCCTGCCGGCTCAGCCTGCAGACCGCCTATGCAAGAGTGCGCTGGGTCGTACCGCAGGCGAGTTGGGTAAGCCTTTGCTAACGGGCCTGATCTCGGTCAGCGAGGTCTCCTGCCGCGCTTGAGCATGCGCTCGCGCAGCGCGTTCAGGTCCTGGTCGGAGAACTTGCACTCGGCGGGGTCGGTGCTCTCGATGAAGTCGATGAGCACACAGGCGAAATGAACGGGCTGTTCGAGCTGGGGGAAGTGGCCGGTGTCGTCGAAGATCTCCAGGCGGCTGCCAGGTATGCCCCGATGCGCGGCCGCGGCGTGCTCGATCGGGATGAGTGGATCGCGGCGACCCCAGACGATCAGGGTCGGGATCATTTGTGCGAGGTAGAGCCGGTCGGTAGCGCTCACTCGCTGCCCGGCGAGGTCGATCACCGCGCGGACCGTGTACAGGAACGCACGACGCGCGTCGGCGTCGCTCAGGGAGGCATAGCCGCGAATCCTCGGCCAGGTCGCGGCCGAGCTCCAACCCGACGCGTCCGAGCGCCTGCCCGATCGCTTCGCCCACCACGTGCATGCGCGGGTGGGCGATAAGCGGCAGCACCAGCTCGGCGCCTGGCAGCGCGCCCGCCCGCAACAGCGGGTGCACCTCCGGACCCAGCCCGCCGCTGTCGACGAGCACGAGCCGCTCGCAGAACACGGGGTATTCGAAGGAGAACTGCATCGCGATGCCGCCGCCGAGCGAGTGGCCAACCACGGTCGCCCGTCGGTGCCGAGCACGATGAGGAGGTCGCGGAGGCTGGCCGCGTAGGCGCCCAGCGCCGCGTGGCTTGGCGGACTGACCATGGCCCAGCAGGTCGGGCGCGAGGACCGTGTAGCGATCAGCCAGCTGCGCATGAGCCTGAGCTGACTTGAGCCCGGCGGACGCAAACATGTCGCTCGCCACCCAGCGCAGGTCGTTTAGGTTCTGGCGCTCGCTTGAGGTCTAGCTGTGGCGCTTTAGGGGTCTCGGCGAGTAGTTGAACGCGATCTCGATGTCGTCGCGCAACCGCTGGGTTTCCTGGAGCGCTTGGAGCTTTTTGAGCGACTGATGTTCGATCTGGCGGATCCGCTCGCGGGTGACGTTGAACGCGCGCCCGACCTCCTCGAGCGTGCAGGGGTTCTGATCACCGAGGCCGTAGCGCAACTCGAGCACGCGCCGCTCGCGGTAGGAGAGGTTCTCGAGCGCCTCGCGCAGCGCCTCGGTGGTGAGGATTTCCACCGCGCGCTCGTAGGGAGATTCGGCGTGCTCGTCAGCGATGAGCTGGCCGAACTCTGACTGCTCCTCCTCACCGACGGGCTTCTCGAGCGAGATCGGCGCCTGCGTGGAGCGGCGGATCGATTCGACCTCCTGAGGCTCGATCCCGGTTACCTCGGCAATCTCCTCGACGGTCGGCTCGCGGCCGAGCCCGGTCGCGAGCTTACGCTCGGCACGCCCGATCCGGTTGAGCTTCTCGACGACGTGGACCGGAATCCGGATCGTGCGTGCTTTGTCCGCGAGCGCACGGGCGATCGCCTGCCGGATCCACCAAGTCGCGTAGGTGGAGAACTTAAAGCCCCTGCGGTAGTCGTACTTCTCGGTCGCGCGGACGAGGCCAATGGTGCCCTCCTGGATCAGGTCGAGAAACGGCAGCCCCTGGTTTCGGTAGTTCTTGGCGATCGACACGACCAGCCGCAGGTTGGACTCGACCATCCTCTGCTTGGCCTCGAACGAGCCCCGCTCGATCCGCCTGGCGAGATCAACCTCCTGCTGAGCCGTCAGCAGCCGCACCTTGCCGATGCCCTTCAGGAACAGCTGCAGACCGTCCGTGGTCCATTCTGGCTCCAGATGCTTCGCGGCCTTGCGGCGGGTTCGCTTCTCGGGCGCGCGCTCGATCATCACGTTCGCCGCGGTGGCGGGATCGATCTCGTCGATCAGTTCGATCTCGCACCGCTCAAACACCTCGTGCAACTCTTCGACGTCGGTGTCCTCGAGCCCAAGCTCGGCCGCGGCGCTCGCAATCTCGGCGTATGTGAGCACGCCGACGTGCAGCCCGCGGGCGATCAGACCCTTGACCTCTTCCAGCTCCTGAAGATCTGCTGCTGACATGTGTGGCGTTTCGCTTTCAGTCCGATGGCTCACGCGGGCGATCGTTGATGACGCGCAACCTCCGATTACTCACAACGCGCGTGACTTGCCGACGAGGAATACGTCGACCACCATGATGAGGCGGCGCGCCCCCTAGAAGTCGTCGTTGGCGTCATGCCCCAAGGTCGATCCAATTTCTCATCGCAAGTCGGTCGAACCGAGCCATGCTAGTCGTACGTTCGCGCCAGGTACGCGTAGCGGGGATCGCTCGGACCGACCGGCTCCGCCTCGGTCCGCGCCTCGCGCACTGCCCGAGCAGTCAAGCGTCGCTGGACATCGACCACCGAGGAAACCCGCCGGGACCCACGATCACGAGACCTCTCGTCGCGCCGGCGCACCGCCCCGTCATCTTCCGTCCGCGTCATCGTCTTCACGGCTTCCGATCCCCTCTGTTGAGACGGCGCGCAAGGAAGAGGGCGAGAACCTCGTGCGTTCCACCAGATTGGGACGACACCACCACGCCGGTGAGCGCTCGCCCGGAGAGCAACGCACCGGCCCCACAGTCAAAACCAGTAAACCCAAACCTCTCGCCTCGTGGCGCTGAACGCGCCGTTGGTGGCATTCGGGCTTGGGGTGAAATCCGGGCCGCAGGGCCGGCTCACAAACCACAGTACTCTCATTCGGGGCGTTTACGCGCCCGAACCTCAAAATAACGTCGGACTTCGCCGCGGGCGCCGGCGATCGGCGGGGTCCTGGAACGCGGGGCTCGGGTGTGCGAGCGTCGGGTTGTGCTATCTGCCAACCGGCTACTCAGCGTCGAGGCGGGGACGTGCTCGGCTGGGTACCCCCAGTTCGCGGCAGCACCCCTCGCGGCGATCCGCGAGCTAGATCAGCTGGACGTTCGCCGCCGCCGGCCCCTTCGGGCCCTGCTCGATGTCGTACGAGACCTTTGCGCCCTCGGCCAGCGAACGAAAGCCGCCACCCACGATCGCGGACTTATGAACAAACAGATCCCTGCCAGCCTCATCTGGGGTGATGAAGCCGTAGCCCTTCTGGTCGCTGACCCACTTCACAGTTCCGGTCGCCATTGCGTGCTCTCCCCGGGAGATCGTGTGCCGCGAAACGCGGGAGGCAAAGAGCAACACCTACGAACGCTGGCACCACTTCGCCGAGCATTACGCCCGGCACGATCACCGGAATCTAGCCGCACACCTCCGATCGGCCGAACCGCAGCAGACCGGAGCCCACCGTAGGCAGCGTCACTTCAGTCGCGACGCAAGCTCGCGCCCGCGACGCGCGGCCCCGCGCGCTCGCCGAGCCCGCTCCAGCTCCACACCCGCCGAGTCCCGCCGGCCGTTCCTTCGCTCGCGCCCCGCGTGCTCCTCGGCCAGCTGCGCAGACCGCTCAAGCGTCGGCAACCCGTACGTACAACGCCGCCAAGCTCGATCGTTGCCCGCTTCGGTCGTTGACCGCCCCGCTCGTCAGCAAGTCACCGTCTGCTGCAGACGATACGGGCGCAGCGGACGAGGCGGCATCACTCATGCTGGACCAGTCGTGTGATACCCCAGACGGCCTGTCATAACCGTCGAACAGTCCGCGGCGCGCACCCTGTCCGATCGGAACCTCGAGCGCCCGTCCCGCCGAACGCCGGCGGTAACGTCCGACGCCGCCCGGGTTCCAGCTCACCCGAATCCTGAAGCCCGAAACGATCCGCATGCCCACTCCCGCAGACCACCGCGGGCCGCCCGACCGCTCCCCTCGCGCCGCGCCACTCCAAGCCGATCCCGTCGCGGCCCCGCCGTGCGCGGGCGGCAGGGCCCGACGGCCTTCCACGGCCAGGCGCTTCTGCTCCGACCGAGAGGAGCGGCTATGACCAGGCCCGGTCGACGCGCGCGTCTCGATCGAACCAGCAGCCCGGCGCGTTGGTGGCGGCCCCGCCCCCAGCTGCAACAGCGCACGACGCTGTCGCGCCCGTTCTCGATCGTTCGACGCTCCCTCGCGGTCTCCGTGTGCAGACTCCACCTCACGAGCGGCTGCATCTAGTCTCCCGCGTTCCGCGAAGAACGCTGCAGCACGAACATGGGTTCCAGCCGACCGCTCGTAATTGGCGGCCGCGTGTTCAAAGGCGACAACGAGATGCGGCACGCATGAAGCGTACGCCTCCGCGACACGAGCTACTGAGTCCAGGACCCAGGCGGGCCTGCCTCATGGCCGAGAGCGGCCGGGTGAGTCGCCGTGTCCGGAAGGTGTCAACGCGCCTTAGCGCGAACGGACATCGCGCAGGTGTTGCTCGGCGCGGTGCAGCTGTCGCTCGAGCTCGCGCAGGCGAGCGTCGGGTCGCAGACCCCACCTATACAGCTTCGCACGCAGCAGCACTACCCGGTCGCGGCAGTAGCACACGTCGGCTTGCGCGAGCTCGATCTCCCGGGCGGAGCTCACGAGTCGAACTCCAACACCGCATACGCGTTGCAGCCGAGGATCTCACGCACGCCGCCAGGCCTTCCGCTGTCGGGCTGCCGCCAGACAATGAATGGCTGGTGTGGCCCCATATCGAAGATCGCCAGCACGGTGCCGCCGCGCAGCGGGTCGGAGACACCGACCTCGGTAATGCAATCCATGCTTCCCCGCCGTGTCCACAACCTCAGGATGCGACGGGCGCTAGGTCGACGGCCCATCTCGAGTTCGATCACGCCGCCCATGTCGTGGTACGCGCCCTCGACGAGAGTCGGGTCGGCATCGACACCAGGGATGAAAAACGTGGCCACGTCGGATTAGAGCCCGCGGCTGCGGGCATCCTCCGCGAGAGCTGCGCCCATCGCCCCGGGCTGGATCTGGCCTTGGAGCTCGGCGATCAGCTTGGCATGCCGCTCCGATTCCCGGTGTACAGAATCCTGCAGCCCCTCGACGAGGCGCTCTAGGTGCGCAACGCGCGCTTCGAGCGCGTCCACCCTGTCATCCCGTGCGCCACGCCCATCCCGTGGGTCGACGGTCGAGCGCCGGGCCGATCCGTCTGCACCCGCCGCCGAACGGCCGACCTGGCGGACTCGCGCGATCAGTCCCTCACGCTCACCCATCAGTATCGTCTTCCCGGTTGCTTGGGCGGCGTGGCCCGCGGCGGGTAACGCCGGCGCTCCTCCTCGGTCATCTGGCGGATCACCAGCATGCCGTTCTGGACTTGCTCGCGAACCAGGTCAAGCTTGACCTGGCGCTTTTCTTCGGCTTTCTCGCGCTGCGTCTTCACCGCACCGTCTCGCTTCCGGGAGACGACCGAGCGAAGCAACGAGCATCGCTGCTGACGCTCCGTCGACCGCGGGAATGATCCCGACACGCCAACCTCCGCACGCACTGGTGGCTCGACACCTGTCTCCTTCCCGGGCCGGCGCGATCAAGCTGATCGGATCGAGATTCGCTGCGTCGGCCGAGAAGAACCTCACGGGCAACAACGCCACCCGCCCCTAACACGCTAGCACCCGCAGCAACCCGTCCAACGACTGCACGCCGCCGTGCGTGCGAGCACTCGGCATTGCGCAACCCGTGCAGGCGGGAGTAGGCTCAGGACCCACCCTGACCCGGCCGGCAGGACTTCAGCGGTGGGTCCGACCCGGGCCTATGCGCAGCGCGCTCAGTCGCGGAACCCAACGCTAACGATCGACATCCGCAGGGCCGCCATCAACCCGTACCTGCCATACCCGGCGACAATCACACCGCCGGCTCCACCCTGTATCTCGACACCATGACCTCGATAACCGAGATCACCTTCCTGACCGGCGAGCGCTGTCGCGTCGAAGGCGAAGCCAAGGATGTCGAGCGACTCATCCTCGACGCAGCGCGCGGGTCGATCATGCAGCTCGCGTGGCTGACCGACGCCCACGCCGGAGAACCTCTCGCGATCAATCCCGAATGCGTTGTGATGCTCCGAGCCCTCACGCTCAGCCGCTCGAGCGAATAACACCACTCCGAGCGGCAATGCCGACAGGCAGCCAGCCGGGCTACTGCTGGCCGCCAGCCGAGGGATCGCTCGGTGGGCTCGGCGGATGTGCCGCGGCCTGCTTCCTCGCGTCCTTCCTGGCCTGCTTCTCCAAGCGACGCTCGCGGAGTCTGCTCTCCCGGGCGAGCTTTGCCATCGTGGTCTTCGTGTGAACGAACCCCGGAAGGTCGAAGCCCAGGCCGCCTGCCGCGTACTTCCACCGCAAGTCGTAGGTGAATCGGTCCACCGCCTCCCGATCCGAGCAGCCCTCCAACCGCTGCAACACCATCACCACCGCCACGATCGTCGGCGGCACCGACCGCCGACCGACATCCGTGAACAGATCAGCGAACATCTCATCCGGGGACAACTCAAAACACTGCCGGTGCAACAGCCCATAGATCGAATCGGCCGGCACGCGCTCCGAACAGAAGCTCGTCGTGCTCGACAACAGATCCGCCTGGCGAGGAGTCAGTGAAGGCTCATACCCTCAAGTCTTACTTGAGGGCCGGACGGACCCGCCCGAAAAACACCAGACTCCTACCTACGCAGTCTAGGACAAAGGTCGGCCGCCGCACATCTGGCGCCGACTGCTCAGCCCGCACGAGCGGTGTGGAAGGCGATGTGGCTGTCGATGGCGTGGCGGGCGGCCGCTGGCCAAACGTGGCTTTCGATCGAGCTTCCGTCGGCGACTGCCTTCGCGTGGGTGGCGGAACACATTGTGCCGCTGGCAGGGCTCTCGTCTCCGAGGGTGAGGAGACCACTTTCATCCCGCGACGTGCATCTCCCGTATTGCGACCAGAGTCTGGAGATGCGCGCCGACCGCGCCTCAAGCCGGCTCGACTCGTCTTGGCCCGGACAGAGCGAGAGAACCTCGAGATCCGCGCTAAGCAGGCGCCGATCCACAGCGGCCTGTCAGACCTTTCGGCGACGGAAAGCGGGAAGGCGGAGAGACGGCCGCTGCGAGCTTTACGGTGACGAACACAGGGGATCGTCGAGGTGCACGCACACGGTGGTCACGCCGTCGCCAGCTCGCGCTCGGCCCGCAGCCAGTTCGCGACCTCGTCTCCTCCACTCTCTTCGAGCGAAATGAGGTAGGCACGCTCGGAGATCTCGTCGTAACTGGCCGAGCGCGTGTTCGCCCGCGGCGCGCTCGGGCTCGCTGGCCGAGCGGCCCGCTTGGCCGGTGTGGCCGTGGCGGGCTTGGTCGGCTTGGCCGCTCGGGCCGCCGTCGGCTTTTCTCGCGTGGCGGGCTTGGTCGGCTTGGCCGCTCGGGCCGCCGTCGGCTTTTCGCGCGTGGCGGGCTTGGTCGGCTTGGCCGCTCGGGCCGCCGTCGGCTTTTCGCGCGTGGGGGGCTTGGCGGGCGTGAGTCGGCGGAGCGTCTCGAGCTCGCGCTGGTAGTCGGCGATGATCGTTTCCGGGTCGGGGATGAG
>Ga0335079_10009982_pt1 | contig 10804 bp, 8 predicted proteins | sample Lox_Sample_33_FD_206719 | JGI IMG/M metagenome (GOLD analysis project Ga0335079, IMG submission 206719) | Soil microbial communities from Loxahatchee National Wildlife Refuge, Florida, United States - Lox_Sample_3.3 | ecosystem: Environmental > Terrestrial > Soil > Wetlands | place: USA: Florida... | reverse complement strand
TGCGCGAGCTGCGTGAAGCCGGCAAGTTGCCGGTCATCATCAAGGGCATTCTGACCCGCGAGGATGCCGAGCGATGCGTGGAAAACGGAGCGTCCGCCATCATGGTTTCCAACCACGGCGGACGGCAACTGGATCACGTGGGCGCAACCATTGAAGCGCTGCCCGAAGTAGTCGCAGCCGTGCGCGGGCGCATTCCGGTACTTATCGACGGCGGCTTTCGCCGCGGAACCGACATCCTGAAGGCCCTGGCACTGGGAGCCCGGGCTGTCTGCATCGCGCGGCCATATCTCTACGGACTCGCCGCGTTTGGCCAGCCCGGCGTCGAGCGCGTCATCGAACTGTTGCGCACCGAATTGGCGCTCGATATGGCGCTGGCCGGCGTGCCCAACCTGGCGGCCATTGACCGCAGCCTGGTCAGAATTCGAGGTGAATCATGATCGACCGGCGAAGCTTCCTCGGTTTGCTCGCGGCTTCCCGCCTGCGGGCCGGCGACTTTCCGTCCCGCGCGGCCAAGGTAGTGAAACTGTTTCGCTCCCCTGACGGCCATCCGAACGGCCTGGAAACCGCCTCAGAAGGTTTCTGGATCGGCGAGCAGGTGACCGACCGCGCGCACCTGGTCGACTGGAACGGAAAGCTGCTGCACAGCATCGACACGGAGTCGTCCAACACCAGCGGGATTGCGTTCGGAGACGGCGGGGTCTGGATGGCTGCGAATGGCCCGGCGGTGGGCCGGCCGCCCAGACCGACGGACGCCAAAATCGGCGACGTAGTGAAAGCCGATCCGCAAACCGGCAAAACACTGGCTCGTTATCCCGTGCCCGGCGGCGGTGGTGTTCACGGTTTGGAATTCGCTGAAGGCACACTGTGGCTCACGTCGCTGAAGATCCGAAAACTGTCACAGGTGGACCCAAAAGATTTTCATGTGATCCATCAGATTCCCGTGCATCTCGATCGCGCGCACGGGCTCGCCTGGGACCCGCCGGGGATCTGGGTGATGCATTCCACCGACCGCGTGATTCACAAGCTCGACGCCGCCGACGGCCACATTCTGGAGCAGATCACGCTTTCCAAGGACGATCCGGACCCGCACGGCATGTGCATGTATGCAGGCCATCTTTATTACACCGACGCGGGCATCGCGCCCGGCGGCCTCAGTAACGGAAGCCCGTCCGCCGGATTTGTGTGCCGGATCGATTAAGCCGAACCCCGCAGGAGGCGGTCTCAGATCCCGGCCTGCCCGTCCAGGCTCCGCCAGAGGTACCACGCCGCAACCGTGCAGTAGGGATGCCAGCCTCGCGCCATCTCCTCGATCTCCTGCGGTTTGGGCAAATCTTGCAGGCCGTACACCTTCCGGATCGCGCTGCGCACACCCAGATCGCCGGTTGGCAGCACGTTGTTACGCCGCAAAGCGAAGATGAGAAACATGTGCGCGGTCCAGACGCCGATGCCTCTCACGGCCGTCAACTGCTCAATAACCTCTTCATCCGCGAGTTGCCGCAGCGATTCAAAGATGATGTTCCCTTTCACCGTTTGGCGAGCCAGGTCGCGAATGTACAAGGTCTTCTGGCGCGAAAGGCCCAGCCGCCGCATCCGGTCCGGCCGGAGTTTGAGGATGCCCGCGGGCGTCACTTGCCCGTCCGGTAGGGCAGCGGCCAGCCGGCCGTAAATCACCCGCGCGACCTTGCCGCTAAGCTGTTGAAACACAATCGAGCGAACCAGGGTCTCGAAGATCGGCTCGCGGAACTCGATGCAATAGTCGCCCACGCGCTCGATCAGAGCCCCGAGCACCGGGTCGTTCTCTTTCAAGTGGCGAATAGCAGTGTGCATTTGAAACAATCGTGGAAGGAGATACGTCCCTCATTGTATCGGTATGCCTAATCTTCTTGTGCGCCCGGTAGTGGCGCTTCTCGGCTCGGTTCTCTTGATTCCGGCCGCCCGGCCGCAGCAGCAGGAGCAGAAACCCGCCGAAGATGTTTCGCCCACCATCCAGGTCGAAGTCAATCTGGTGAGCCTGCTCGCTTCGGTGCGCGACAAGCACGGCGCTCTGATCAACAGTCTCACCAAGGACGACTTCACGCTCACCGAAGACGGGCAGACGCAAACCATCAAGTACTTCACGAAAGAAACCGACCTGCCGCTGACCATCGGCCTGCTGGTGGACGTGAGCGCCAGCCAGCGCAACCTGATCGAGATTGAACGCGAAGCCGCCTATCAATTCTTCTCGCAGGTGCTGCGCAAGAAGGACTTGGCGTTTCTCATCAGCTTCGGGGAGGACGCGGAGCTTTTGCAGGACTTTACCAGTTCACCTCGCCTGTTGCAGGCTGGGCTTAGCGGCCTGCGCGTAAACTCGGGAGTCCAGGGGATTCATCCCGGACCGGTTCCCACGGTCGGCCAGCCGCGGGGCACGGTGCTCTACGACGCCGTTTATCTCGCCGCCTCCGACCGCATGACACACGAGGTGGGCCGCAAAGTGCTGGTGCTGATCACGGATGGCATGGACGAGGGCAGCCGTCTCAAAATTGACGAGGCCATCCGCGCCGCGCAGAAGGCTGATTGTGTCATCTACAGCATCTACTACGTCGATCAAAGCGCCTACTACGGTCGCGGCTATTTCGGAGGCGTGAGCGACTCGGCCCTCCGGAAAATGTCGGAAGAGACCGGCGGACACGTGTTTCGCGTGGAACGAAAGCATCCTCTGCCCGACGTGTTTAAAGAACTACAGGACGAGATGCGCAGCCAGTATGCCATCGGCTACACGCCCACCAACGAGAAGAAGGACGGCAGCTTCCGCCGCGTGGACCTGCGCACGAACGACCACAACCTCAAAGTCCAGGTGCGCAAGGGATATTTCGCGGCCGCCGAAAAATAGGCAACAAATTACTTATTTAAGTTCCGCCATTATCCCTGGCAGGCTCCAATTCATTTGCAGGCTGTTGGGGGCCCAGTGAAACTCGGCCATCATGACCTTACCAACGTCTTCCTGGCTCTTGCCCTCGTGGATCAGGGCGGCGGCGCGGTTGCGCAATTTCTCGATATTGTTGCGGTACGCGAGCAAGCCGGACTTGGTGGTGACCGGGCCGTGACCGGGGATGACGGTATCGAAATCGAGCTTCAGGGCCTCATCGAGCGTCTTGGTCCATTCGACAACGCTGCCGCCGCCGGTGTAGTCGATGAGGGGCGTGACACCGGCCATCATGTCGCCGGTATGAATGGTTCGCAGCGCCGGGAAGTAGATGAAGGCATCGCCATTGGTGTGGCCGCGGCCGAAGTAGCGCGCTCGCACCTCCTTGCCGCCAAGAAACACGGAGCACTCCTGAGTGAATACCACTCGAGCCGGCGCCATGTTGGACGGCGCGTTGGGCTGCTTGTGTTCGACGATGTTGGCGCGCGCGTTGGCGGTGGAGATGATCTCGGCGCTGGGGAGAAATTTGACGTTACCGCCGCTGTGATCGGAGTGATGGTGCGTGCTGAGGACGTATTTCACGGGCTGATTGGTCACGCTCTTGACCTTGGCGACGATATTCTCGAAGTCCTGTTCGAACTTGTCATCCACCAGGATCACGCCTTCGCTCGTCACATACACGGCGACGTTGCCGCCGTCGCCTTCGATTTCAAAGAGATCGTCTTTGACCTTGTTGAGGGTCAATTGGGGCGGCGCGCCCTGGTTTTGGGTGTAAGCCATCCAGCAACCAAACAGGAGCAGGACGCCAAGAGAAGCGCGTGCGAAAAGTGTTCGGCTCATGCCCGGACAATATATCAAATGCGGGGAGGGGGACAGGCACCACTGTCCACGACGAGCAGTCCGACCGGTAGCGAGTGTTGGGATTAGGGACAGTGGAGCCAGTCCCCAATCAGCGTCGAAAGGCTCTACTCAGTACGCAGGGCGGTAAGCGGAGATACGCGCGTGGCGCGCTTGGCCGGAGCGTAGGTTGCGCCCACCGCCACCGCGAATAACAGCACTGCCACGGCGATGAAGGTCAGGGGATCGGACGCTTCGACGCCGAACAGCATGCTGGCAATCAGGCGCGTGAGCGCGAGGGCGGCAGCCGAGCCAATCAGCACGCCCAGCGCGCCCAGCAACACGGCCTTACCGAGGACCATGCGAAGGATGGCGCCGCGCGACGCGCCAAGCGCCATGCGGATTCCGATCTCGTGGCTGCGCCGGTTCACCGCATAGGCCATCACTCCGTAGATTCCCACGGCTGAGAGCAGCAGCGCCAGGCCCGCGAAGATGGCCAGCAGCAGCATGTTCAGGCGGCGAGGAGCCAGCGAATCGGAAACCAGTTGCTCGACGGTCGCAGGATCGGTCAGGATGGCGCTGCGGTCGAGTTCGGCGGTAAGCCGGCGCAAAGCGGAAACCAGGGTAGCGGGCTCGGTACGGGTGCGCACCACCAGCGTGGCGGTCCGCTCCGGGGAGTGATAGGCGGACCAATAGAACGTGGAAGTGGGGAGGCTATCGGCGCCGTAATCGCGCACATCTCCGACCACACCGATGATGGTCACGGGAGGCAGGCCCATTTCCGGGAAGCCCGGCCGAAAGGTCTTGCCGATGGGGTCCTCGCCGGGCCACAGCTCCCTGGCCATGGTTTCGCTGATCAGGACCGAGAAGTGGTTCTGCTTGACCCAATCGAGAAGGGCCTCGCGGCGGAAGTTGGTCACGCGGCCATCCGCGGGAGTAAAGAGCCGGCCGCGCAGCAGAGGCACCCCCATGGTGCGGAAGTACTCGGGGGAGGCGGTGCGCTGATCGGCGCCGGGAAGCTTGCCACGTTCCGGGATGGGCCGGTCGTCGCGGAACACAACCATGCTGGAGAAGAAGCCGCTCAACGGCATGTGGCTGATGCTGCCTGCTGAGAGCACTCCGGGCAGATTCTGGGCGCGCGCCACCAGTTGCTCGAAGAAGGCGGCGTCACGCTCGGGGGAAGACTCGGCGGAGTCCGGCAGACTGACGCGCACGCTCAGAATCTTCTCGGTATCGAAGCCCAGGTGGACGTTCATCAAGTGCTGCAGCGTACGGAGCAGCAGACCCGCGCCCACCAGAAGGACCAGGGCCAATGCCACCTCAGCCACCACCAGCGCGTCGCGCAAGCGGACGCGCGCGGATCCACCGGTGGTGCGCTCGCCGTCGCGCAGAGCTTCATTCAGCTTGAGCCGGGACGCGTCGAACGCCGGGGCCAAACCGAACAGCACGCCGGTCAGGACGGAGACCAGCAGCGTGAAGCCCAGCACGCGGAAGTCGATGCGCAGCCCGCCGGCGGCGATGGAGGCCGGCACCAGCCGGACCAGCCCGGAGAAACTCCACCATGCCAGCAGCATTCCCAGTGCGCCACCCGCCACCCCGAGCAGCACGCTTTCGAGCAACAGTTGGCGCAGCACTTGCCAGTTTGAGGCGCCTAAGGCAGCGCGTAGCGCCATTTCCTTCCTGCGGTCAGCGGCCTGCGCCAGCAGCAGGTTGGCCACATTGACGCAGGCAATCAGCAGCACCAGGCAGACTGCGCCGAGCAGCATCATGACAGGCCGGCGGGCGTCGCCGGCTACGCGCTCACGAAGAGTTGTGACGCGCGCACCGGTCCCGGTGTTCACCGCTGGATAGGCGGTCACCAGGCGTTGCGCGATGATGCTCATTTGAGCCTGTGCCTGCTGCGGCGTGACGCCCGGCTTGAGGCGCGCCACCACGTACACATTGTTGTGGTTCTCGCGCATGAAGAGGAACTGGCGGGTCACGGCGTCACTGATCGGAACCAGAATGTCGCCGCGGCGATAGAAGTGGTACTCGGGCGGCAACACGCCGATGACTGTGTAGCTGCGCCGGTCCACGCTGATGGTGCTGCCCAGAACGCCGGGGTTGGAGCCGAGGCGGCTCTGCCACACCCGGTGCGTCAAGATAGCGACCGGGGCCGCACCGGGCTGGTCATCGTCACCCTTGAAATCGCGGCCCAGCCGGGGCTTGATGCGCAGTACCGTCAGGAAATCGGCTGAGACGTAGTTCACCGGCAGGCGTTCCGCGCTTCCGGAAACCTCGAGCGTCGCATCATAAGACGCATGCGCCGCGAGGTGCTCGAAGACGTCCGCCTGCGAGCGCCAGTCCAGGTAGTTGGGGTAAGAGACGGACTTGGTGCTCTGGTCGGAAGTCTCCGCAACTTCGACCAGGCGTTCGGCTTCCGGATATGGCAACGGACGCAGGAACACCGCGTTCACGACGCTGAAAATGGCCGTGTTGGCGCCGATCCCCAGCGCCAGGGCCAAGACGGCAATGAAGGTGATGCCGCGAGTTTTCAGTAAAGTCCGGAGGGCGTATTTCATAAGGCGGGACTTCCTTTTGCAGGCGCCTGGTTACTAATCAGGTCCTGTTCTCTTATTATTATTATTGAATACGGACATCCCTTAGGAGGAGTTCGAAATCTATTTTCGCGGGGCGTCTTGGATGAGCACGACGTCGCGTACCTGAATCCCTTGGGTGAAGACCAGCTCTTTCCCGTCTGGCGACCAGTCAAAGGCGAACAAAGAGGCGCCACGGAAGTGTGTCACCTGGTGCGGCGCGCCGCCGTCTAATGGCTGGCTCCAGATGTTGTCTCCGTCCTTGCCGTCGTCCACGTAGGTCAATTGGCGGCCGTCCCGAGTCCATCGAATGGCCGATGGGGAAACGGAGGGCGGCAAGGGAAAAACCTTGGATGGCTGTCCGCCGTCGCTCGAAATTACCGCAAGACGGTCAGGCTCCGTTTGCGTGCTAAGTCTTTTGTCCGCGTAGAACCCTGCAATCCACTTCCCATTTGGAGATATGGCGGGCCACATCCACAATCTATCGTTCAATTCGATCGGCTGCCCGCCGCCCGACGGGACCTTCCACAGCGTGGTCCAGTCCCCGGATCCAATGGCCGCGTACGCAATCCATTTCCCGTCCGGCGAAAGTTCCGGCGCCATGTTCGGCCAAGCCTTGACCACCATGGCCGGGTGACCGCCGTCCACGTCCATGGTCCAAATGGCCGGGCTGCCGCTGCGGTCCGAGAGGTAGGCCAGACGCCGCCCAGGGCCGCAGCCGGAGGGCTTATCGTTGTTTCCTGCCAGCGTGAGTTGTCTCTGGTGAGTCCCATCCGCATTCACAATCCAAATGCTGGCATGTCCGTTCAACTCCTGCTCGTAGAGGATTCGCCCGTCAGGCGTCCACCGCGGCGGGGAAGTACCGCTCAAGCCGGACACGACAGGCTCCGGATGTTGGCCTGGCGTCAAACGCATGCGCCAGATGCCGGAAACCGTGGTTTCCTCTACCGTGACGAGCTTGCGAGAGTCAGCGGAAACACTGGCGCCAGTCTGACGGTTCAGCCCATCCGTCACTTTTCGACCGACACCACCAGGGTACGAAACGTACCAAACATGAAAAAAACCCGATTCCCGTCCGCGTGCGCTCATGACCAACGCACTGCCGTCCGCCAGCCAGGCGAGCTGTCGAATAAATCCCCAAGTCTCGCCCGATAACGCTGTCTCGGTTCCGTCCTTGACGCGAACTCCGATGATACGCGCATCGCTTCCCCGGGCGCTCAGCGCGGAGGAATCCGCGGCGGTGCAGGCGATGATCCGGCCGTCGGGCGACCATGCCGGATAATCCAATATTTCGGGCAGCTTGCGGAAATACAGCCGCTGCTCGCGTCCCGATTCGAGATCCGCAAGCATGAGGGCACTCTGGCCGGCCGACTCGCGCACGAACGCATACTTCGCACCGTCGGGCGAAAAGGTCACGGGCGAGGCCAGTTCCTCCTTCAGCTTTTGCGCGGATCCGCCCATCACCGGGACCCTAAAGAGAACCGCAGGGACGGCTTCTGAGGTATGGGTCACGTAGTAGACGGTTTCACTATCGGGGGAGAAGGTGATTCCCAGGTAGTGGGTGGGCGCTGGGGGTACGATCTCGATGTCATGCAACGTCGTCGCCCGCCTCACGAGCAAGGATTCCTGGCCCGAATTGACCAACGTATGGGCAATATAGCGGCCATCCGGGGAAATGGCAGCCTTCACGGATTGTCCTGCGCTGGTCAGCCGGGTGGTTGACGTCATTTCGAACGGCAAGGCGCGGGTCTGCCGCGTCGCACTCAGCCATGCAGCCGCCGCGATCGTGGCCAGCAAGGCTCCAAATACCAGTGCGCTCCGGGTGCGGAGTCCCGGCCTGACGGGCGGTTTCCGGGTTTCGTTGAGCCCCTGGGACCCCAAGACCGGCGGCTCACTAGTATCTACCGGCGCGATAAACCGGTATCCCAGACGAGGCAGGGTCTCGATATAACGCGGGGATTCGGCTGAATCCCCAAGGACTGCCCTCAATTTCTTGATGGCGCTATTGAGACTATGCTCGAAATCGACAAAAGTGTCGTCTGGCCAGAGGCTTTTTTGCAGTTCCTCCCGGGTGACCGCCGCGCCAGGCCGTTCCAGCAGGATTGCCAGAATTTTGAAGGGCTGTCCGGGCAGCCGCAGCCGAAGCCCGTGCTTGCGCAGCTCGCCGGACCGAAGGTTGACCTCGAAGACGCCGAACCGCACCACCGCATTCTGAGTTTGCTCCGCCATGGGAGAGGGGAATCAGATAGCCGGAATTATACCATCCGAGGTAGTCTAATCATCGAAGGCCTTATCTATATTAGTTTTAAATAGTTACACGGTTACCAACAAATCCGTTTCACGCAACTGGAATTCGGTCAATACTCTTCAAGCAACGCCGGAGGTGCGACGTGAACACGAAGGCCATTCGATTTATAGTGGGCGCTCTTACCGGGACATTTCTGGGTGCGCAGTCTTTGCCGAATCGCTTCCCTATCCCCAACCCGAGCGGATTTCTTGAGACGTACAACATCCACAACACCTCCCTAGACCTGAGGGGAGCCTTCTTTCAATCCCTGGGGACCAACGGGCGTTCCTGCTCCTCGTGTCATCGTCCGAGCGAGGGTTGGTCCGTCTCTGCCGCCGAGATCCAACTGCGGTTCCTGCTGACCCGGGGGATGGACCCGATCTTCCGCACCAACGACGGTTCAAACTGTGACCACAACATCAATACGTCGACCATTGAAGGGCGGCGCGCGGCGTTCGGCCTGCTACTGAGCAGGGGCCTGATCCGCATTGCTTTGGCCGTCCCCGCCAACGCCCAGTTCACGGTGGTCAGCGTGCAGAATCCTTACGGATGCAATGATACGTCGACGCTTTCTATGTATCGCCGGCCCCTGCCTTCTACCAATCTGCAGTTCCTGAGCACCGTGATGTTTGACGGGCGGGAGTCCTCGCCACAAACCGGAACCGAAAAGATCACGTACGCCACTAATCCGGCCGACCTTCTGGCCGACCTGGCCCACCAGGCCACCGACGCGACGAACGGTCATGCGCAAGCCGCGACGCCCCCAACAGCGGAGCAATTGCAGGACATCGTGAATTTCGAGATGTCTTTGCGGACGGCCCAAGCCATCGACTTTCGAGCGGGCTTTCTGGACGCGGGCGGCGCCAACGGCGGCCCAGTGCCGCTGGATTCGCAGCCCTTCTATATAGGGATCAACGATTCGTTTCCTTCGAGTTTTGAATTCAACCCATTTGGCACGCCATTCACGCCCACGATTTTCAGCCTGTTTGATGCCTGGGCGAACTCGCCCTGGGCAGCTCGGGCCAGCATTGCGCGGGGACAGGCCGTGTTCAACTCGAAGCCCATCAACATCACGGATGTAGCAGGCATCAACGACGTGCTGGGGCTGACGTCCCTTACCGGGACGTGCGGAACTTGTCACGACACGCCGAACGTTGGTGACCACTCCGTTTCCGCGGCTCTCAATATTGGTGTAGGGGATCTGACCAGTCCTCTGGACGTAAGCTACCTGCCGGTGATTACGTTGCAGAACAATATGACTGGCGCCGTTGTGCAAACCACGGATCCGGGACGCGCTCTAGTTACCGGGCTCTGGGCGGATATCGGCAAGGTGAAAGGTCCTATTCTACGCGGCCTTGCGGCTCGGGCGCCGTACTTCCACAATGGCTCTGCGGCCAACCTGAGCGACATTGTCACGTTCTACGACCAGCGGTTCGGCATTGCTTTTACCGAACAGGAAAAGGCAGACCTGATCGCGTTTCTGAATAGCCTGTAGATTGCAGGGCCTAAGTTGGACCGTAGCTACATCTTGTACAGCATCAGATAGACTACGACGCCGGTGACGCTGACGTAGAGCCAGATGGGGAGGGTCCAGCGGGCGACGGCGCGGTGTTTATCGAAGCGGGCGGAAAGGCCGCGGCGCAGGGTCACGATTGCGAGAACTGGCACGCAGGCGGCGAGCACGGTGTGGGTGCCGAGAATGGTGAAGTACACGGCGCGGATGGCGCCCGGGTGCTGGAATCTTACCGAGCCAACTTGCGCATGATAGAGGATGTAACACACCAGGAATGCGCAACTGGTCACGAACGCGGCGAGCATGACGCGCTTGTGCGCTTGCTGCCGGTGGCGGCGGATGAGAGTGTAGCCCCAGACCAGAAGTACGGCCGCGGTGGCGTTGAGAATGGCGTTGACGGCGGGCAGTTCGTGGACCGAAATCACGAATTGTCTCGCGCGAGGCGGCGGATGTCGACGATCAGGCGAACGGTGGGGTCATCCTCAGTCGTGCCGTAGTAGCCGCGGATACTGCCGTGACGGTCGATGAGCACGAAGCGCGTGCTGTGCTGCATGCTGCCGTCTACTTTGCCGAGCATGAACGCGCGGCGATCCAGAGAATCGAGGGTGTTGCGATCGCCGGTGAGGAAGAACCAGAGGCCGGGCTGGGCCTGATAACGCTTGGCGTATTCGGCGAGAACCGGCGGCGTG
>Ga0335079_10009981_pt1 | contig 10805 bp, 11 predicted proteins | sample Lox_Sample_33_FD_206719 | JGI IMG/M metagenome (GOLD analysis project Ga0335079, IMG submission 206719) | Soil microbial communities from Loxahatchee National Wildlife Refuge, Florida, United States - Lox_Sample_3.3 | ecosystem: Environmental > Terrestrial > Soil > Wetlands | place: USA... | reverse complement strand
CATGGCCGGAGAATTCGAGCAGTTGGCGGACTATGTCAGCACTTCGGGACCGTGGGCGCCGGGCAAGCGTTGAGCGCGGCGTGCGGCTTACCGGTTCGAAGGTGACGCCGGCTTGCTCGCCTGACGCGGCTTAACGAGCGGCGACGCGCACCGGCAGCGCCGGCTGCACCCGGGAAATGATCAGCGAGGCGCCTTCGCCGTCGGCCTTGGACAGGGCGAAGACTTCGTAGGAGCGGTTTTTCGCGTTGGCATCGCCGTCGGCGCCCTGATGCTTGGTGTAAGCACCCGTGAGCACGAGCTTTTGCGGCTGAGCATCGCCGGCCACCGTCTCGGTCGCGGTGATCTCCCAGACGCGCGTCGTCGCGCCATCGTCGCCGGTATTCGCGCTCGCCGGGGTGATCACGCCTTCGAGGCGGGCATATTCCTTGTCATTCACGAGCAGACGGCCCGACACGGAGGTACCCGAGATCAGCAGCTCGGCACGCTCCGGCGCGCCGGCGCCGACCCGCCCCATCGCATCCGTCTTGCACCAGACCCACTGCGCGCCATCCGGCACGGTTGCCGGGGCCGACGGCTCCGCCGCGAGGGCGGCCAGCGGGAAGACGGCGATGGACAGCATCAGCGGCAACCGCTTCATGACAGCGCTCCCCGAGCAGATCGGTGCGAAGAAGACCGAGCCTATCGGCCGATCATTAAGAATTTAGAAACGCCGGAAATGCCGGCATTTGTCGCAATATTTGCCGATCTCGCGCCGCCTGCCCGGAGCGACCGCGGTCAGAAAGCATTCTCGGTGACGAACATCACCTTGAGCGAGATGAGCAGGATCTTGAGATCGAGCCAGAGCGACCAATGGTCGATGTAATGGAGGTCGTAATCGACGCGCCGCCGTGCCGCTTCCAGCGAGGTAATCTCGCCGCGCAAGCCGTTCACTTGCGCCCAGCCGGTGATACCGGGCTTGACCCGGTGGCGGGCGAAATAATCATCGACGACCTCGTGATAGAGCCGCTCGCCCGCTTTCATCGCGAGCGCGTGCGGCCTCGGCCCAACCAGGGACATCTCGCCGCGCAGCACATTGAAGAGCTGCGGCAGCTCGTCGAGGCTGTGCGCCCGCAGGCGCCGTCCGATCCGTGTGATCCGCCGATCGCCGCGCACGGTGTGCAGAGCGCCGGAGGGATCCGCCCGCTCGACATACATGGTGCGGAACTTGATGACGCGGATCACATTATTGTTGAAGCCGAAACGCTCCTGCACGAAGAAGGCCGGCCCGCGGCTGTCGAGCTTGATCAGCAGCACCAGGATCAGCAGCAGCGGGGACAGCAGCAGCGTCAGCACCAACGCCAGGCTCCGGTCGAGCGCTGATTTGAGCAGCACGTGCCAATGTTTGATGGGATGGACCGCGACATCGATCATCGGCACGGATCCGGCCATGCTGGTGCCGCGAACCGGCAGCTGGCGCGCGATCTGCGGCAGCGTCAGGCGGATATCGGCCGGCAGCACCTTGAGACGATCGATCAGCGGCTTCAGGCTGTCGCTCCCCCCTTCCGGACAAGCAACGATGATCTCGTCGACGGGCAGGCTGCGCAGCGCCGTGACGAGGGCCTCCTCGTCCCCGGCCATCGCGCCCGCTTCCATGAGCCGCGCGTCGCGCGCATAAGAGAAGACGCGCACGATTTCCGCCGGCTCGTCGCTGCCGTCGCGCAGCGCCGCGAGCAGCGGACCCAAGGCCGCCTCCTCGCCGATGACCGCGCGCCGCCGGCGGAGATAGCCGGCCTCGATGAGGCGCCGCACGGCAAGCGAGACGCCGACGCGCCCCAGGGCCAGCACGGACCCTGCGGTCGCGATCCAGAGCAGCGCCCAGCCGCGCGAGAAGTGCGCCGAGATCTTCATGAGAAAACAAGCGCCGGCTAGGAGGCCGACGGCGTACACGAGGGTTCGCGCGATCGTGCGAAGCTGATCCGCCAGATCGATGAGGCGGTTTAGACCTTGAGCATGGCGATGACGCCGAGGCAAAGCGTCAGCGCCACGAGCCACCAGAGGGCCACTCTCCGCTCCCCAACGGCAAAGAGCCAGAGCAGGATGGCCGCGGCCAGCGGCAGCAGCACGGCGAGATCGCCAAAGTCCGTCAGCGAGGTCATGACCAGGCCAAATTGTTCTTCCGGGGCGTACCCTAGCAGATCGGCACGACAGGACGGAAAGCGGCCTTGCGATCGCCGCTTCGACGCGTCGGACCGGGCTATCGCGCCTGGAAACGCGAGCTCAGCCCAGCGCGGCGATCACGAACCTTGCCGCCAGAAGGATCGCTGCCCAGGGCAGGGAAGCGGCGCCGATCCAGACCAGGACTTTGAACAAGTCGACGGTACGGCGGCGAGAGCGCCCGACGACACCGTCTTCACGCGTGATAACAACCATCGGTGCTCCGAGACCATCGGATGGTCCATCGGAGCACGGGAAGCTTTAAATTTGCTTAACCATCGCGCGCCCTTCGGCGCGTTATTGATAGACCGGCAGCCGCGACACCCCAGCCGCCACCCGATCGGCGACAAGGCGCACGAAGCGGGCGCGCCTTGCCTCGAGCTGACGCAGCTCCCGCGCGCTGAGCAACGACGAGAGCTGGCTGTCGAGAAACCGCTCGATCTCGTTCTGCCATTCCTCGGAATAGAGCTGCCCCTCGGCGTCGAAGCGAGCCGATTGAGCCCTGACGCTGATGAGCCTGTCGATATGCCGGTCGATGGCGATTTCGAGCTTATCGGTGAGCTGCCGAGTTTCTCTTAGCTTCAGGAGAAGCAAGAGCCCGATCGCAGCGATCGACAGGGTGAGGCCCGCGACAAGAAAGGGCAAGGTTCGCTCCGGTTCCGGCCTCATCTTAGCGCGTTGCGCGCGCCGCTGCGCCTCGTCCCTTGGAGGGGTGCGCTTTCGCCACAGCCGAGAGCAAGAGCCTCGCGTCACCTCGCGCGCCGGCCGACCTCGCTGGCCTTGACACTCCTTGGCCCAGGGCCCAAGCCTTGGCCGTAAAGCGCGCGCAGCGCCAAAACAACCGTGAGGAGGAACCCCATGCCCGAGCCAGGCCGAGTCGTCCGCAGCGCGCGCGAAGGCGCCATCGCCGCCATCACCATCGACAGCCCACCGGTCAATGCGCTGAGCCACGCCGTGCGCTCGGGCATCAAATCCGAGCTCGATGCGGCGATTGCCGATCCGCAAATCAACGGCATCGTCCTCATTTGCGCCGGCCGCACCTTCGTTGCCGGCGCCGATATCACCGAATTCGGCAAGCCGATGCGCGAGCCCGGCCTCGCCGCGGTCATCACGACGATCGAAGCGAGCCCGAAACCGGTGGTGGCGGCGATCCATGGCACCGCGCTCGGCGGCGGCCTCGAGCTGGCGCTTGCCTGCCATTACCGGATCGCCGTCGCCGAAGCACGGCTCGGCTTGCCCGAGGTCAAGCTCGGCATCCTGCCCGGTGCCGGCGGCACGCAGCGCCTGCCGCGTATCGTCGGGGTCCCGCTCGCGCTCGACATGATCACGAGCGGCGAGCCGATTGGCGCGAAAGAGGCGCGCGAGAAAGGTCTCGTCGATGAGCTTGCCGGCGGCGATCTCCGCTCTGCCGCCCTCGCCTTCGCCGAGAAGGCGGTGCGCGAGCGCCTGCCCCTGCGGCGCATCCGCGACATGAGCGAGAAGCTCGCCTTGCCGGAGCCCGACTTCTTCCGCAACTACCGTGCCGCGCTCGGCAAGCGCAAGCGCGGCCTCGAAGCGCCGCAGGCCTGCATCGACGCGGTCGAGGCGGCGGCCACTCTGCCTTTCGACGAAGGGCTGAAGCGCGAGCGCGAGCTCTTCGTCAAGCTGCTCGCCGGCGCGCAATCGAAGGCGCAGCGCTATTTCTTCTTCGCCGAGCGCGAAGCCGCCAAGATTCCCGACGTGCCTTCGGACACGCCCGTAAAGCCGATCCGCAAGGCGGCGGTGCTCGGCGCCGGGACGATGGGCGGCGGCATCGCCATGAATTTCGCCAATGTCGGCATTCCCGTGACCGTCGTCGAGGCCAATGGCGCGGCGCTCGAGCGCGGCCTCGGCGTCGTGCGCAAGAACTATGAGATCAGCGCCAGCCGCGGCGGCATGGCGCGGGAAGACATCGACAAGCGCATGGCGCTCATCAAGGGGTCCGTCTCCTACGACGACCTCGCCGAGGCCGATATCATCATCGAAGCGGTGTTCGAGGACATGGCGCTGAAGAAAGAGGTCTTCGGCACGCTCGACCGCCTCGCCAAGCCGGACGCGATTCTCGCTACCAACACCTCGACGCTCGACGTCAATGCCATCGCCGCGGCGACCAAACGGCCGGAGAGCGTCATCGGCCTCCATTTCTTCAGCCCCGCCAATGTCATGCGGCTGCTCGAGATCGTGCGCGGCGCAAAAACGGCGAAGCCGGTCATTGCCACCTCGATGACGCTGGCCAAGACCATCCGCAAGGTGCCGGCGCTGGTCGGCGTTTGCGACGGCTTCGTCGGCAACCGCATGCTGGCGCAACGCGGCCGCGAGGCCGAGCGCCTGCTGATCCAAGGTGCGCTGCCGCACCAGGTCGATAAGGTGCTGACCGATTTCGGCTTTCCGATGGGCCCCTTCGCCATGGGCGATCTCGCCGGGCTCGATGTCGGCTGGCGCGTGCGCCAGGCGCGCGGCACCAAGGCGCCGATCGCCGACGCGCTCTACGAAGCCGGTCGGCTCGGTCAGAAGACCAGCGCCGGCTACTATCATTACGAGCCCGGCAGCCGGGCGCCGATCCCCGATCCCGAGGTCGAGCGCATCATCGTCGAGGTCTCGAAGCAGCTTGGTGTCGAGCGCCGACCGATTGCCGAGGCGGAGATGCTCGAGCGCCTCGTCTATCCCATGATCAACGAGGGGGCCAAGATCCTCGACGAGGGCATCGCGCTGCGGCCGGGGGATATCGATGTCATCTGGGTGTACGGCTATGGCTGGCCGATCTATCGCGGCGGTCCGATGCACTATGCCGACAGCATCGGCCTCGACAAGATCGCCGCTCGCCTCACCGATTTCGCCCAACGCTTCAAGGAGCCGGCGCTGGCGCCGGCTGCCTTGCTGCAGCGCCTCGCCGCTGCGGGACACGGCTTCGCCGCGTGGCAGCTCCCGGCGCAAGCGGCGTCTTGAGATTGTCCGGCGAAGCGGGCCGAGCAGGCGCACGCGGATCGCTCTGCGACGGACTGTCGCAGCCCAAAAGGACGGGTCGCACCCCATGGACTTGAAACGGTCACGAGACCTCTCACATGGCTGGAAACGGAGGGGATTCTCATCATGCGCCGATTATTCAGCCTCGTCGCCGCAATCGTGCTGACGCTTACGATCGCTTCAGGCGCGGCGCACGCCGCCGCCACGCCAGAAGCGACAATTCGGAGCTTCTATGCGACGCTGCTCGAGGCCATGAAAAAAGGACCCGCGCTCGGCGAGAAAGGCCGTTACGATATGCTCGCGCCGGCGATCCGCAGCAGCTTCGATCTCCGCACGATGGCCCATTTGGCTGTGGGATTGAGTTGGGCGCACTTTTCGCCGGCGGAACAGGAGCAAGTGACCGACGCTTTCGCCCGCTACACCATCGCCACCTATGCCGATAACTTCAGCCGCTTTTCCGGCGAGAACTTCGTGGTGAAAGGGGCGCGGAAGACGCCGTACGGCACCATCGTCAACAGCCAGATCGTCAAGTCGAATGGCGAGCCGGTGAGCATCGACTATTTGATGCATCAGAACGGGGATGACTGGCAGATCGCCGACGTTTATCTCACCGGCACCGTGAGCCAGGTCGCGACCCTGCGGGCGCAGTTCTCGGGGGTGCTGGCGGAGCAAGGCGTTCAGGGATTGGTGGCGACGCTCAACCACAAAGCGGAAATGCTGGTCGCGAGTTCGTCCGCGCCCTAGAACAACGACAAGAACGAATTCGGCTCAACCATCGAACAAGGGGTCCGTCCATGCGCCTTCCCGGCTTTCTCCTCGCTCTCGGGCTCACCGGGCTCCTGGCGTTGGCCACACCGATACGGCCGGCGCTCGCCGACGACGCCGCTTCGAGCTTCATCGCTCAAACCGCGGACTCGGTGCTCAAGCTCGCGCGCAACAGCAGCCTCTCGCAGGACCAGTACAAGCAGCAAATTCACACCATCGCCGATCAGGCTTTCGATGCGCCCCGCATCGCCCAATTCGTCCTCGGCCGCTATTGGCGCACCGCCAGCCCGACGGAACGCCAGCAATTCGTCCAAGCCTTCGAGAATTACATGGTGCAGGTCTACGCGACCCGCTTCCGCCAGTATAGCGGCTCCACCTTCAAGGTCGTCGGTCAGCGCCAGGAAGGCAACAGCACCATGGTGACCACGGAGATCGCACAACCGAACAGCCAGCAACCGGCGCGTGTGATCTGGCAGGTCGGCAAGGGCCCCAACGGCTACAAGATCACAGATGTCAGCATCGAGGGCATCAGCCAGGCGATCACCTATCGCCAGGAGTTCAACTCCGTGATCGAGCAGCACAACGGCCAAGTCTCGGCACTGATCCAACAGCTGCAGCAGAAGGCGAACGGCTAGCCCTCCCGGGGCCGTCGCTCGCGATCACTCCTTCGCCATCTTGATCGACTTGTCGAGAAAGGCGTCGGTATAGGCCGAGTTGATCTCGAACGGCTTCTCCAGCCCGAAATAAGTTTTCACCAGCTGGTAGTCGCTCTCCATTCGCTTCGGGTCGAACCAGCCGAGAGCGATGGTGGTGGTATAGGGATCGCGCATCAACTCCTTGATCCGGATCCACTGATCGCGCTGGACGCGGTCGTCGAGGCCGCTGACCTCGGCGAAGAGCGCCTTGAGACAGGGGTCGGCATTGTCGACGCAGGCGGCGAAGGCGCGCTGCGACACCTCGACGAAGCGCTTGACGATGTCGCGATGGCGCTTGAGGAAGTCGCCATTGACGATCACTGAGTTGCCGTAAGGATTGACGCCGACATCGCGCCAGGCGAGGAAGCCCAGATCGCTGCCGAAATCGCGCACCTTGAGATCGTGCTCGTTGTAGAAATCGCTGATGATGTCGACCGCATGGCTCTTGAGCGAGGCGATCTTCGCCTGCGGCGCGATATTGACCCAGGTGATGGAATTCGGATCGATACCGGTCGCCTTGGCGAAGGCGGGCCACATGACGCGCGCGGCATCGCCCGGCGGATTGCCGATCTTGTGGCCGGGAAAATCCTTCGGGCCCTTGATCCCGCTGCTCTTCAGCCAATAGAAACCCTGCGCGGAGTTGGCGTAGACGTTCATCACGGCAACGAGGTCCGCGCCCTTGCTTTTGGCAACGAGCGCAGTAGCGAGATCGGCGATGCCGATATCGGCATTGCCGGCGCCGACGCGCTGAGCGGTGACGCCCGAGCCCTTGCCTGTCTCGATCGACAGGTCGATGCCTTCCTTCGCATACCAACCCTGCTGCTTGGCGTAGTAATAGGGCGAATGGTCGGCGGTCGGCACCCAGTTGAGCACCAGGGTGAGCTTTTCCGCCGCAGCTGCCGCGCCTGGCGCAAGCAGCCCGATCGCCAGCATGACCGCGGCAAAGCTTCCGGCTCTTTTCATCCGACCCTCCCTGCGCCTTGCGGAAAGCATTGCCGAGGCCGCTCGATCCGTCAATAATCAAACAACCGGATGGTTGATTAGGGAAGAGCGCCGTGGACGCTCCCGTCGAGAGTGCGCGGATCGGCAAACGCGACGCCGAAGCCTCGCGCCGGCTATTGCTCAGGGCGGCGCGCGCCGAGTTCGCCGCCAAAGGGCTCATGGGCGCGCGCGTCGACGAGATTGCCCGCGGCGCCGGCCTCAACAAGCAGCTCGTCTATCACTATTTCGGCAGCAAGGACGGGCTCTATCGCGCCGTGCTCGAGGGCGTCTATGCCGAGATCCGGGAGCAAGAGCGCGCGCTGTCGCTGGACGATCTGCCGCCGGCGGACGCGATGGAGAAGCTGATCGGCTTTTCCTTCGACTATCTCGCCGACCATCCCGACTTCATCGCGCTGCTCAACGACGAGAACGGACAGGGGGCGCGGCATCTCGGCAAGTCGCGCCGCCTGCACGAGATGCACTCGCCGCTGATCGCATTGATCCGTCGTACGCTGCGCCACGGCGCCGAGCGCGGTGCGTTCCGCCGCGACATGGACGCGCTGCAGCTCTACATCTCGATCGCCGGGCTCGCCTATTTCTATTTCTCCAACACTCGGACGCTGTCCGCGATCTTCGGCCGCGACCTCGGCAGCGCGCGCGCCATCGCCGTGCGGCGCCGCCACGTTATCGACTTCGTCATGGCGGCACTTCGCCCGGCCTCCGACGGCGCCGGAGGCGCGGTCGATGGCTGAGGCGCAGCGGACCGTGGCACCGGCGGCCGCGCTCGGCGCTGTTGCGGAGCGCGGCCAGACGGCGTGGCGCCGCTATGCCGTGATCGTCGCCGTCCATGTCGCGTTGATCCTGTTCTGGCAGCTCGCCGTCGACTTCTTCGGCATCAGATCCTTCATCCTCCCCTCGCCGCTCGCGATGCTGCGCACGCTGGCGCGGCCGAGCTATGCCTGGGGCAGCAACACGCTGGTCACGGCGGCGGAGATCTTCGGCGGCTTTGCCCTCGCGGTGGTGATCGGCGTGCTGCTGGCCTTGCTCTTTTCCTGGTCGCGGCTGCTGACCTTGCTGCTCTTCCCGGTCTTCGTCACGCTCAACATGGTCCCCAAGGTCGCGCTCGGCCCGCTGATCATCGTCTGGCTCAGCTACGGCATCGGCCCCAACATCCTCATCACCTTCAGCCTCTGCTTCTTCCCGATCCTGCTGACCATGGCGCGCGGCCTCAGCGAGATCGAGCCCGACCTCCTCGATCTCGTACGTTCGCTCAAGGGGTCGCGCTGGCAGCTCTTCGCCAAGATCCAGCTTCCCGGCGCCCTGCCCTATCTGTTCTCGGGCATGAAGGTCGCGGCGATCCTGGCGGTGGCGGGCGCCGTGGTCGGCGAGTTCATCGCTTCGGATCGCGGCCTCGGCTATCTCATGATCCAGGTGCAGACATCGCTCGACACGGCGGCGATGTTCATGGCCGTGGCCCTCCTTACCGCTCTCGGCATCGGCCTCTATCTCGCGGTGCTGCTGCTGGAGCGGCTGATGATCGTCCGCGATGCGCGCGTGGAGTGATGCGATGACAGACGACACCGGCCTGCTCGACCCCGCCTCTCTGCCCCGGCGCATCGACGACATCGACAGCCTCGAAGAGCTGATGTCGCGCCCGAGCCGCGCGCTCGTCGAGGATCTCACCGCGGTCGAGGGCGATATTCTGGTGCTGGGGGTCGGCGGTAAGATGGGGCCGAGCCTGGCACGGCTCGCACGGCGCGCTGCGCCACAAAAACGCGTGCTCGCCGTCGCCCGCTTCAGCGAGCCCGGCTTGCGCGACGCGCTCGAGCGTCACGGCATCGAGACGATCGCCTGCGACCTCCTCGACCGCGCCGCGGTAGAGCGTCTGCCGGCGCCGCCGAACGTCGTCTTCATGGCCGGGCGCAAATTCGGCGCCGAAGGCGATTTGCCCCTCACCTGGGCGATGAACGTGCATGTCCCGGCGATCGTCGCCGAGCGCTTCCGCCGCTCGCGGATCGTCGCCTTCTCGACCGGCTGCGTCTATCCCTTCGCCGACGCCGCCGAAGGCGGCTCGACCGAAGAGACACCGCTCGATCCGCCAGGCGAATACGCCATCTCCTGTGTCGGCCGCGAGCGCATGTTCGAGTATTTCTCGGCGCTCCACGCCACGCCGGGCCGGCTCTTCCGGCTCAACTACGCGATCGATCTGCGCTATGGCGTGCTCCACGACATCGCGCGCAAGGTCAAAGCCGGCGAGCCGATCGCGCTTGCCATGGGCCATGTCAACGTGATCTGGCAGGGCGACGCCTGCGCGCAGGCGCTGCGCTGCCTGCGCCATTGCTCGACGCCGACAAGCCCGCTCAATGTCAGCGGCCCGGAGACGCTCCCGGTGCGCGCCCTGGCGCAAGCCTTTGCCGAGCGCCTTGGGCGCCCCGCCGTTTTCGCGGGCAGTGAGGCGCCGACCGCATGGCTCACCAACACCGCCAAGGCACAGCGTCTCTTCGGCCGCCCGCTTGTGGCGCTGAGCACAATGCTCGACTGGGTGGCGGATTGGGTGGCGCGCGACCGCCCAAGCCTCGGCAAGCCGACGAAATTCGAGAGCCGCGATGGACGATACTGAGACCCTCCGCCACGCCGATCTCGCCGCAAGCGATGTCGCGGCGGCGCTGGCGCTCTCGACCGGCGTCGGCTGGAACCAGACCGCAGCGGATTGGGCGCTCTTCATTGCCCATGGCCGCGTCATCGGGCTTTGGGACCGGCAGCGCCGGCTGGTCGCGACCGCGGCCACCTTCCCTTACGACAACGGCTTCGGCTGGATCTCGATGGTCATCGTCGCGCCGGATTGGCGGCGACGCGGGCTCGCCCGCCGGCTGATGATGGAGTGCATCGAGAGCTTGCGCCGCCAGGGGCGCGCCGCGCTGCTCGACGCCACCCCGGCCGGCGCCGAGGTCTATGCCCGGCTCGGTTTCGTCAGCCTCTGCGGCATGGAGCGCTGGCAGGGCGAAGGCGGCGCTGCGGCGAGGAGCGCCGGCGTCACGCCGCTGCCGCCCAGCGCGACCCCGAATCTGACGACCGCGGACAGGATTGCCTTCGGCGCCGACCGCAGCTTCCTCTTGCGCGATTTCCTGGCACGCGACGGCACGGTGGCGCTGCACTCCGGCGATGCGATGGCGGTGCTGCGCCGCGGCG
>Ga0335079_10009980_pt1 | contig 10805 bp, 12 predicted proteins | sample Lox_Sample_33_FD_206719 | JGI IMG/M metagenome (GOLD analysis project Ga0335079, IMG submission 206719) | Soil microbial communities from Loxahatchee National Wildlife Refuge, Florida, United States - Lox_Sample_3.3 | ecosystem: Environmental > Terrestrial > Soil > Wetlands | place: USA... | reverse complement strand
GCGAAGTGAACTCGCCACGAAGAATGCGCGCCCGCTCCCGCCGGCTCTTCTCAGGAAAGGCCATGGCCAGGTTGCGTAGGCCGACCTGGCGCAGCCGCGGATGCAGCAGGTACACCTTCCAGGCCAGCAGAATTCCCAACCCCCGCGATAACGGGCGCGGCAAAAGGCCCAGAACCTTGATCAATGGCCAAGCCAGCGCGTATTCGAGCCGCTGCCTCATGGGGGAAGCGTGACGGTAGCACCCGGAAAATTGCGCTGTCAAACGTTGGGGCTTGAGAGGGCGCCGGCTCAGAAGCTCCGGAAAGACGCGCCGAGCGTGCAGCGCCGTGGAAGCGTGGCGCTTCAGCGCCACGTAACCTGTTCCGTTTCAAAGCCGCGCTTCAGCGCCTGAGCGTAGAACCTGGCTGCTGCCCCAACCCGCCGGGCCAAATGCCAACTGCTGAATGCCGAGCGCTTTGAGCGGGGACGATGGCTGACTGCTCCCTACTCCGCCGCCACCTTGGCCCACTTGGAAAGCGTGCTCAGGAACGGATACGCCGCCTTCGGCGCCTCAATCACTCCGGTCAGCGACGTCTTGAAGGGCACCATGCGGCCGTAGAATTCGCGCGTGCTGTCTTTATCCTGATCAACCACCGCGCCATTCAGCTCCAGGCCGGCAAAGAGCCCGCGGGCCCGCGAATAGCTGAGCACCTGCGCCCGCAGTTTCCAGTCGGTATCGGCCGCGGCATGTCGGCCCACCGGTCCCGCGGCCACGCTGGCATCGGCCCCCAGCTTGAATTTGCTCGCAAGCAGGTTCTTCATGCCGTCGTCATTCATGATCAGCATCACCAGGTCCACCGCCTGCCCGCCGATCTGCAGCCCAAAGCTTCCCCCCGCTATCCGGAAGAACGCCGGCGCGCTCCAACCCTTGGGCGTGCGGCAGCTCGCCACTCCTCGGCCATAGCGCGCGCCAAAGATGAAGCCGGCTTTCAGCATGGAGGGCACCACCGCTACACACTCGGCCGAGCCCAGCACTTCCTGCGGAATGCCTTTGTCGGGCGTGGCCTGAATCTCATTCAAAACGTCGGCGGCCGACTGCACCCGCTCGTCCGCTTTATTGTCCGTGTCATCCGCCACGCACGCGGTCACTGCCAGGCAAACCAGCAGGCACAGCGACAGAATTTTCTTCATTGGTCCTCAGCTTTCTTAACTTCCCGTAATCCTGGGAACGCGACACTCAAATTGTAAAGGATTCCTAAGCCCGGGAAAGGGTTGGATGCGGAGTGCCCTGTGAGGAAATGGCTGCCCCTGCTTAAGCTGGCGGAGACCCATGCGGGCACGCCGTAAGTGGCTCGGAAAGGGGAACGGGAGGTTTGGTAAGCGGTAAAGACAAAAAAATCGGGGCTGGCAGCGGTGACCCTAAATCTCCACTCCCAACCCCGTCTCCCAGGTTCTGTGGTAGGTGAATGGAGTATGCGGGAGAGCTTTAGGACCGGCAAGATTACCGTGGGTACTGTCCCAAGGTAACCGGCGGCGGCCCCAGCCTATTTCGCGGTCACCAGCGAATGGGTAATGGCGTGCACCGAGAGCGCGATGCGGTTCTGCACCCCGACCTTCCGCATCAGCTTGGCTACGTGGGCTTTAACCGTGCGCTCCTCGATTCCCAGGGCGGTTCCGATCTCTTTGTTCGAGCGCCCGGCCACCAGCATTTCCAGCACTTCTTTCTCGCGGTCGGTAAAGGTGACCCGGCCAGCGGGGAAGATCCGCCCCGGCGCCGAGGTGACCCGCTCAATAAACATCGAAAGCACCCGCCGCGGCGCCCATACCGAGCCCTGATTCACCACCCGCAGCGCCTGCACGAATTCCTTGGGCGAGGCGGCCTCATCCACGTAACCCTTGGCGCCGGCGGCGATGGCCTTGAGCACCGTTTCCTCGTCCACTCCTGAGCCGGTCACGATAATGCGCAGGTCTGGCCGCGAGGCTTTCAGCCCCGCCATCAGATCAAACAGATTCTGTCCATTGCGGTTCCCCAGCAGCACCAGGTCAATATTCTGCTGGCTGCCAAGCTCGGTCATCGAAGAGGAAATCAGCTCGAAGTCTGGCTCCGAGTCAAACAGGGCACGAAAGCCCACAAACCGCAAAGGATCACTCTCTACGACCGCAATTCGGATTGTCGGCTTCTTTGCCGGTGCTGCCTTCATAGGGCGTTTCCTAGGTTGGAACGATGCCTCAGCATAAATCGAAACCGCGCCCGAGGGAATGTCCGGTAATCGCCTGCCAATTACGGGAGTAACATGCGGTATGCTGGTAGAAGGGGGGTGCGAGGGTGAAAAAAGCCTGTGAAAGCAGCGTTTGGATTGCGGCCGCCGTACTGATCAGCGTGGTGCTGGGGGCCGCGCAAATGCCTTACCAGCCGAAGTTTCCCGGTGATCCGGCCCGTTCCGATTCAGAAGCCGCCGCCCTCGGTTATATGCGCACCGTGCTGCGGGCGCAAAATCTGTACAAGAAGAAACACGATCATTTTGCCACCTCGCTGGCCGAACTGGTGCACACCGGGTCGTTTACCCACCGCATGACCAACCTTCAGCAGGGCGATTACACCGTGGGCTTCCGCTCTCACAAGAAAGACGAATTCGAGCTGACCATGACGCCGGCCACGCTCGATGCCCAGCATCGCTCGTTTTATGCCGATGAAGACGGCCAGATCCACGCCGACGAAACCAAACCCGCCGACGACAAATCGCCGGTGGTGAAGTGAGGCATCCTCTGGCCGCTGGCGGGAAGCAGCCCGCTCACGGCCCGCCCGCCTCAATCGCGGCCGCTTTGCCCTGCTGATAGGTAATGCGCAGCGGCTTCCCGCCCTTGGGATAATCCAGAACCCGCGGCTCGCCCGAGCCCTCCAGCGCTCCGAAGCCAATCGCGAAGCTCACCTGCAGCTCACTCATCCCCACTTTTGCCTGATGCTGATCAATCGCCTGCCACATCTCCGCCGGCCAGTGCTTGTAAAGCTCGTGCGGGTCCTGAACGAACAGCATGTCATCGGAATTTATCGTGTACTCTCCCCCCTTCTCCATTCCAATGGAAAACGCGTAGCTCTGGCCGTCTTTTTCGAAAACCGCCATCACCTGCCGCTCGCCCGGTGCCCCCGGCGTGGGATCGGTCACCACGTCTTTGATCTCCAGTCGCTCGAGCGGCAGCAACTGCCCCGCCGAATGTGCGAACTCCGCGCGCCCATGAACATACAGAAAGTAGCTGTAGTAGTAGCCCATCTTCACCCACACCGGCTGCTGCATCAGTTGCCGCGCCGACTTCAGGTCGTAAGCATGAAGCTTCCTGGGAACAACGTAGTAGTCGGCATTCAGCGGCGGCGGCTGCTTGCGTGCCTGCGTGACGCTCTCCTCATGTCTCTGGTAAAAAATGTATGCCGTGCGCGCGCTGGCGACGATGAATGCCGCCAGCAGAATGAGATGGATCTTTCGCTTTAGGTCTGCGGTCATGAATGCCTCGCCCCAGGGCCTCAACTTCCGGATTGGCAATTTTAGATGCCGGCCTGGGGTAAACTAAAGGCACGGAGAGATGCCATGCCGCCCGTCACCGAAGACGACGTTCTCAGCGCCCTCAAGCAATGTTATGACCCGGAGATTCCGGTCAACATTGTGGACCTAGGCCTGATTTACGGCGTCCGCTTTGAGCCCGCGCAGGAACAAGGCCAGCAGGACGTAACCATCGACATGACGCTCACCGCCCAGGGCTGCCCCGCTCATGTAATGATCGGCGAACAGGTAAAGGCCCGCCTGGAGCAACTTCCCGGCATTCGCAACGCTGCTGTCAACGTCGTTTGGAACCCGCCCTGGACGCCCGAACGCCTCAGCCCTGACGCCCGCAAACAACTGGGAATCGAATAGATTCGTGTGAGGCTCCCCGCCTGCCCGGAACGGAGCCGCAGCTCTCCGGCCGGTGCAGCCACCCAGTTTCGCAACCCTTCAGCGCTCCACTTTGCCATTCCGAGCCGGCTTCCGCCGGTGAGGAATCTGCTTTAGGTGAAAAGCAGCTTCTCGCAGCACTCCGCCTATATACTTCCACCCTTGGGAGGAACCACATCAGTGAAACTCGCCCTGCTGTCCCTTTTGGCCGTCACCAGCCTCGCCCTCGCCCAGTCCCAGCCCCGCGCCCGCGACCTCGGCGTGCCTTTCGACGGCGCCCCCGGCCAATGGAACGCCATCACCGACGTGAAGGGCGTCGAAGTCGGCGACACCACCCTGATCTCAGGCAGCGGCATGCTCAAGGTCGGCGTCGGCCCCGTGCGCACTGGCGTCACCGCCATCTTTCCCCGCGGCAAAGATTCCAAGGATGCCGTCTTCGCCGGCTGGTTCACCCTCAACGGCAACGGCGAGATGACAGGAACCACCTGGGTGAATGACTCCGGCTTTCTCGATGGCCCGGTCATGATCACCAACACTCATAGCGTAGGCGTGGTGCGCGACGCGGTGATCGCCTGGAAGGTCAAGCGCGGCCGGCAAGATATGGAAGGCTACTGGTGGTCCTTGCCGGTGGTTGCCGAAACCTGGGATGGCTGGCTGAATGACATCAATGGCTTTCATGTCCATCCAGAGGATGTGTTTCATGCCCTCGACTCCGCGAACAGCGGTCCGGTGGAAGAAGGCAACGTGGGCGGCGGCACCGGCATGGTGTGCAACGAATTCAAGGGCGGGATTGGAACCTCTTCCCGCGTGCTCGACTCGAAAGACGGCGGCTACACCGTCGGTGTGCTGGTGCAGTGCAATTATGGCCGGCGCGATCAGCTGCGCGTTGCCGGCGTGCCGGTTGGCAAGGAGATTCCCGAGCATCCCGCATACGAGAGCGATACCGGCTCTATCATCGTAGTGGTGGCCACCGATGCGCCGCTGATTCCCACCCAGCTCCGGCGCGTGGCCCGCCGCGTCTCGCTCGGCTTGGGCCGCGATGGCAGCTATTCCGGCGATGGCTCAGGAGATATTTTCATCGCCTTCTCAACCGCGAATCCCGGAGCGGTCGGGCCGACCGGGCTGCATCAACTCACTATGCTGCCCAACGACCGCCTGGATCCCATCTTTCTGGCAACGGTGCAGGCGACCGAAGAAGCCGTCATCAATGCCATGGTCGCAGCCAAAACCATGACCGGCATCAACAATCATACCGTGATCGCCCTGCCCCACGACCGCCTGCGCGAAGTGCTGAAAAAATACAACCGCCTGGCAAACTAACAGCGAGCGCGGGCACCACCCTGGTACCGCGTTCTATTTTTCTGAAAGGGTGAAGTCCACCACCGAGGTGCCGCCTGCTTTCACCTCGACCGGTTTGTCCCAGGTGCGCGGCTCGGAGAAGACGGGGCGCTCGACCTTGCGCTCGGTGAGCACGTCGAAGGCGCCTTCCTGGCGCAGTACCTTCCAGCCCTCATGCCAGGCCACCAGTTCATACTGGCCGGCCGGCACATCCTTCAGCACGAACTTGCCGCTGTCGTCGGTCACGGCGTAATAAGGATTCTTCACCACCATCATCTCGCCGTTCATCCAGGTATGGCCGCCGTTGCAGCGCAAATTCACCAGGCCGGGAGTGTTCATATCGCGCGTAAGCACCTGGTTGGGGAAAGGAAAGGGCAGATTGTATGACGCGGCGCCATCCATGTGGATGGTGTGCAGGGTAGCGTCAGAGCTTTCCATCTGCAGGGCGGCGTTTTCCGGCACCAGCAGAATGTGGGGAACATAGCGGCAGTGCTTCTGGTCAAGGAAGCGCCGCGCCGGGGGCAGGTCCATGGCCTTGCCTGCCGCAATCGACTTCAAATAGACCACGGTGTTGGCTACCCCACCATCCGCGCCGACCACCAGGCGCTCCAGGTCGCGGGTCTTGTGGTTATCGGGATCGCAAATCTGGGGGTCCTTGGTGATGGGCACAGAGACCAGATGCGGCATCGGTCCCGACCATTTCACTGTGCCGGAAATGGTGCCGCCGTTGGTAACATTGATCACTTGATAGTCGCTTTGCGCCGAGGCAAACTGTGCCAGGGTAAAAAGCAACAAAGCCAATACGCTTGATTTCAGTGCTTTCGTCATGTGCGGGACCCCACAAAAGTTTTGCTGATCGTAGATGTCTCAATTAGAACCTTCAAATGACGAAAGGCACAGCACCGCAGTACGTTACTTTTGTTTTCAGGTTCGCCTGCACTGCGCGGCCGGAGACCCTCATTGACTTCCGCGCATTGGCGGGCTAACTTTCGCAAATTCAACAATCAGGAGAGTCGCACTTGGCGCAGCGGCCGCTGGTAACCCTCACCACCGATTTCGGGTTGAATGACCACTTCGTGGGAACCGTCAAAGGCGTGATTCTCAGCATCGCTCCCGAGGCTGAAATCGTGGATGTCTGCCACGCGGTGCGGTCCTTTGACATTCTGGATGGCGCCCTCGCCATCGCCTCCGCTTATTCCTACTTTCCCCCGGGCACGGTGCACATGGTGGTGGTAGATCCGGGCGTGGGTTCCTCTCGGCGGCCCATCGTGGCCACCACCGAGCAGCATTATTTTGTCGCGCCCGATAATGGCGTGCTCTCGCTGATCTACGCCCGCGAAGAGCGCCTGCGCGTGCACCACGTCACCTCGGAACACTATTTCCTTTCGCCGGTCAGCCAGACCTTTCACGCCCGCGATATCTTCGCGCCGGTCGCCGCCTACCTGGCCCGGGGCGTGCCGGCGGGCAAACTGGGCGAGCAGATTTCTGATTTTGTCCGCTTCCAGATGCCCCAGCCCAAACAGATCAATCCCGGCATCCTGCGCGGCGTCGTGTTGAAGGTGGACCACTTCGGCAACCTGATTACCAACCTCACTCCGCAGGATGCGCCGGCTCTGTTCCAGCCCGCGGCGGTGGTCAAGATTCTGGTCGGCGGCAAGGCGGTTTCTGAAATCCACACTTCGTACTCTGAGGGCGCGCCGGGCGAGGTATTCGGCATTCTGGGCAGCATGGGATACCTCGAGATCGCCGCCAACCGCGGCTCAGCCGCCCAACAACTGGCCGCGGTCAAAGGCACGGATGTGGATGTGATCACAGAAGCGGCGGCCGGCGCCTAGCCGGACCTCGCTCGAAAATACCATCTAAACACCACGCCCCAGAGCTCGCGCAAGCTCTGAGGCGCGGTTCCGCGAAAGCTCCGGCCTACGCCACCAGGGCTTCCACAAAGTGCTCGCACAGCGTGGTCTCGACGATGAACGGCTTCACCGTGACCACGGTGTTCAGATAGGGGCGCAGAATGTCGTACACGCGGGGATACACTTCCCGCTCATAGCGCTCCGCATCGGTCTTCCCCGCCCACAGGCTGATGGCATACACCTTCTCCTCTTTCACTTTCTCCGGGAACAGCGGCAGGATTTCCAGAAAACCGGTTTGCTTCCGCAGGATGGGCAGAACTTCGTTCTTCACGCTCTTGATGAACTCGGCCTTCTTCTCCATCTTGACTTCAAATTCAAGGATGCGAGCAAACATGGGAATCTCCTCTCATGGATATGAATTGAGTGATCGTGCGATGAAGGGCCCTGGCAGAGTCCGCGAGGCGGCAGGCTGGGCCCGGGTCTGGGACTCGAACCGCGCGCAGCTTAAAGGCAGTCAAGCGAAAATGCTGTGACCCCCGATACCGCTGCGCGTGACCGCAGTTACACGCCGCCCCGATCAGGGGCTGTTCGGCTTGGGCTGAGCGTAACGCTCCATTTCCGCGGTCCACTTGAGGAAGCGCCACAGGTTGCGGCGCTCCCGCCACAGGAACTCCCAGAACACCAGGAAGCCGATCTGCTGCATCTTGACCCCGCAGTAAGTCTCGATGCGCCAGCGCAGATAAGGGCTGCGCCAGGGAGTGAGGTGGTGGCCTCGGGTAGCGTTCCACAGGAATCGCAGCATGTAGCGCACGTGCTAAGTATAGATGCTCCGCTTGCCCGGTTCCTCTTGTTTTCGCCGTCCGCTGGTTTCATCTATCGCATTTCGCCATTCCGTCGAATGCCATTGTCGCGTGCTAGAATCCGCTTTCTGCCCCAGGATCATTGCATGCCTGACGAAAAAGACCGCCAGAAGGCCGAAGATCACTACTATGCGGCGCTCGACCTGGTGACCGAAGGCGACCACGCGCACGCTCTGGCCGAGTACGAACAGGCTGTGGCGGCCGATCCCACCTTTACCGAAGCCATGCATGGCATGGCCCGCGCCCTGCAAGACCTTGATCGCCTGGATGAAGCCATCACGGTCGCCTCGCGCGTCGCTGAACTTGACCCGGAGGACATCCTGGCCCACACCAGTCTCTCCGTGCTCTATCAGAAAAAAGGAATGATCCCCGAAGCCGAAGCCGAAGGAAACAAAGCCCGCATCCTGGGCTGGAAGCAGCAGTTGAGAAAGAAGTAGCTTTGAGCTTCTTAGCCTTAGCACTTAGTTTTTAGTTTTTCAGTGCGCAGCCTCTGTTCGGTTGAGAAGCACGACTACAGGTCGTACTTTTTCATCAGGTGGCGGAAGGAACGGTAGGAAATATGCAGCACGTCGGCGGCCCTGGTCTGCACCCCGTTTGACTGCGACAGCGCCGCCTGCAGCAGAGATTTTTCGATATCCGCGACATAGCGCTCCATATCCAGATTCTCCGGCAGCAGCGATCCGGCGCCCGCCAGCGCGTCCACGCCCGGCCAGCCCGCGCCGGCGGCGGCCGCGCGCCCCTTGGGCCGCTCCATGGGCAGCTCTACGTGCAACTCTTCTCCCATTTCGAGGGCCACCGCCCTTTCCACCGCGTTTTCCAGCTGGCGGACATTGCCCGGCCAATCGTAGCCGCACAAGCCCTCGAGCGAGTGCTGGTTCACGCGTGAGATATTGCGCCCTGCCGCCGGCGCATACTTCTTGAGAAAGGAATTCACCAGCAGGGGAATATCTTCGCGCCGGTCGCGCAGCGGCGGCACCATCACCGGAATCACATTAAGCCGGTAATAGAGGTCCTCGCGGAAGGCGTTTTCGGCCACCAGCTTGTCGAGATGACGGTTGGTGGCCGCAATCACGCGCACGTCAATGGAAATCTCAGCCGTGCCTCCCACTGGCCGCACGCATCGCTCCTGCAGCACGCGCAGCAGTTTCACCTGCATGGTCAGGCTCATCTCGCTGATCTCGTCGAGAAAGATGGTCCCGCCGTGCGCTACTTCGAACAGCCCGCGCTTGTTCTGCGTGGCCCCGGTGAAAGCCCCTTTCACGTAGCCGAAGAGCTCGCTTTCGAGCAGAGTCTCGGGAAACGCGCCGCAGTTGATGGAAACGAAGGGCTCGGTGGCACGGGGAGAGCACACATGCACCGCCCGCGCTACCAGTTCCTTACCCGTGCCGCTTTCTCCGTAGATCAGAATCGTGCTCTGGGTTGAGGCCACGGTGCGAATGGTCTGCTTGAGCCGCTCCATCGCCGGGCTGGCGCCCACAATGTTTTCCAGCGAGTTGCGCGCCGCGGCGTCGCGCTTGAAGGCGAAGTTCTGCCGGCTGAGCGCCAGTTTTTCCAGCGCCCGGTTAATCGCCAGCTTGATCTCATCCACCAGGCTGGGCGATTTGCGGATGTAGTCGGCCGCTCCGCCCGCCTTCACCGCCTGCACCGCCGCCTCGTAGTCCTCGACCGCGGTAATCAGAATCACCGCGCTTTCCGGCGACATCTGGTGCGCGTAGCGCAGCACCTCGATGCCGTCGGTGTTCGGCATCTTGATGTCGGTGACGATGACGTCGTAGATGGCGCTGTCGAGCTTTTTCTTGGCCGCCTCGCCCGAGTTCACCGTTTCCACCTTGTGCCCCTCGCGGCGCAAGGCGATATCGAGCATTTCGCAAATGGAGCGCTCATCGTCGCACACCAGAATGTTACCCATGCGCTCTTCCTCCTGCCGCAGCCGCCGCGTCCGCCAGGTTCTCCGGCGAAGGCGCGCCGCCGCCCTCCCCTGCCTCGATCATTTTCTCCGCTCCCAGGCGGTGCAACCGCAGCACGAATTCGCTGCCCTGCCCCAGCTTGGAGCGCGCCCATACCCGGCCGTCGTGCGCCTGCACGATCTGATAGACAATCGCCAGGCCCAGACCGGTGCCGCCTTCGAACTGTGACTGGAAGGGCTCAAAGATTTTCTCCACCAGCTGCGGGCTCATGCCCGCGCCGGTATCGGCAAAGCTGATTTCCCAGTCTTCTTTTTCCGGCTGCACCGCCACCGTGAGCGTGCCGCCTTCGGGCATGGCCCGCACCGCGTTCTCGCAGAAATTCCAGAACACCTGCTTGATCTTGTCGCCATCGGCCAGCACCTCGGCGCGCTCCACGGCGTAACGGCGCACGATCTGGATGGCGGTCTGCTGCGCGGCGAAACGGTGCTGCAGCAGGGTGAGCGTGTCTTCAATCAAAGGCAGCAGGTCCACCTGGGCGAGCTGGTATTTCCGGTTGCGCGAGTAAGCCAGAAAATCGGTGATGATGTTGTTCAGCCGCGCCGATTCGCGGGTCACGATTTGCAGCAGCTGCCGGTGCTCGTCGCTCAGGTTGGGAATTCCCCCCAGCATGCTGACCGAGCCGGCGATGGAAGTGAGCGGATTGCGAATCTCGTGCGCAATCGCCGAGGCCAGCCGGCCCACCGCCGCCAGCCGGTCCTGCATGCGCACTTCCCGCTCCAGGCGCCGGATTTCCGTCAGATCGTCCAGCGTGTACACATAGCCAATGGTGCCGCGCTGCGGCACCGCCAGCGCCGAAACCCTTACCCGGAAGGTCTTGCGGAAATTGTTGCGCGCCACGTAGCGCACTTCGCAATGCGAGCTCTCGACCCCGACCTGGGGCAGAGC
>Ga0335079_10009979_pt1 | contig 10806 bp, 9 predicted proteins | sample Lox_Sample_33_FD_206719 | JGI IMG/M metagenome (GOLD analysis project Ga0335079, IMG submission 206719) | Soil microbial communities from Loxahatchee National Wildlife Refuge, Florida, United States - Lox_Sample_3.3 | ecosystem: Environmental > Terrestrial > Soil > Wetlands | place: USA: Florida... | reverse complement strand
TTTTCAGACCTGCGAGTCTGTTATTCGGCCGGGGGGTAATCCCGGATGGCTGGGGGCCGGATGTATACTGGTGGGCATTCGTGAGCCATGTCGAAGACCAAGATCTATGACACGATCGTAGTGGGCTCCGGCGCGAGCGGAGGGTGGGTCGCCAAGGTTCTCACGGAGCTGGGCATGGAGGTGCTCATGCTCGAGGCGGGGCCGCCGCGCGTTCCGGAGCGCGATTTCACCGAGCATGTGTGGCCCTACCGCGTGCGCTACCGTGGTTTTGGGGATCAGAAGGCACTGCTCCAGGCGCAGCCCGTCCAGCGGCTGTGCTATGCCTGCGACGAGTACAGCCACCAGTTTTTCGTCGACGATCGCGAGCACGCGTACACCTTTCCCGAAGACAAACCGTTCATGTGGATCCGGGGCCGGCAGGTCGGCGGCAAAACATTTTGCTGGGCTCGCGTAAGCTACCGTTACAGCGACTTCGAATTCCAGGCAGCCGCGCGGGATGGCTACGGCGAGAACTGGCCCGTGACCTACAAGGAAATGGAGCCCTTCTACGACCGTGTGGAACAGTACATTGGCGTCAGCGGATCGGCCGAGGGACTGCCGCAATTTCCGGATGGCAAGTTCCTGCCGCCTATGCGGCTTTCCTGTGGCGAGTTGTACGCCAGCCAGGCGATCGAGAAGCGCTTCGGCTGGCGCATTATTCCCGACCGCACGGCCAATCTGACGGTGGCGCACAACGGCCGGCCCGCCTGCCACTATTGCGATGAATGCCAGCGCGGCTGCTACACGGCCTCCTATTTCAACAGTCCTTCCGTGACGCTGCCCGACGCGGCGCGGACCGGCCGATTGACGCTGGTGAGCGATGCGATCGTGAGCCACGTCGCCATGAACGATCGCGGCAGGGCCACGGGTGTGGTCTTCCTGGACCGGAACACGCGCGCGGAACGGGAGGCGCACGGCCGCGCCGTGGTGCTGGCGGCCAGCGCGCTTGAATCCACGCGTATCCTGCTCAATTCGCGCTCGCCGCGTTTTGCGGAAGGTGTGGGCGCGTCCTCGGGTGTGCTCGGCCACTACCTGATGGATCACTTCACCCTCGAGCACGCCGGCGGCCTGCTGCCTGCGCTGCAATCGTCCGAACGCGAGCCAGTCGGGCGCCCGGCAGGTTATATCATTCCGAAGTACGTCAACGCCGACCCGCGCTATCGCGATAAGAATTTCCTGCGCGGTTACTACCTGGCCGGCGACAGCCAGCAGGAACTCTACGGGCACGCCTTCGGCATAACCGGTTTCGGCCGCGAATTTCGCCGTACCATACGCGCGAATATTCCCTATAATTTCGGCATCTATGCGCAAGGCGAGTGCCTGCCGCGGTATGAGAATCACGTGAAGCTGGACGCGCACCAAACCGACGCCTGGGGCATTCCGGTGCTTCACATCAACGCCGCTTATGGCGAAAATGAGCACGCCATGGCGCGCGCCATGCACACGCGGTTGAGCGAGATCCTGGATGCCGTCAAAGTCAGGGAATGGCAGGCGCCGTCGGAGAAATTGAGCCTGTTTGGCAAGAATATACACGAATGCGGCACCGCGCGCATGGGCGACGACCCGAAAAAGAGCGTGGTGAACCGCTTCAACCAGGTGCACGACGCCAGGAATGTTCTGGTGACAGACGGAGCCTGTTTCGTCACCCAAGGGTGCTACGAGCCGACGTTGACCATCATGGCCCTCTCCGTGCGCGCGGCCGAGCACCTGGCGGACGAGTTCAAGCGAGGGAACCTCTGATGGAGCCTGAAGAACTGAGCCGACGCATCTGGCTGCTGCGGCTGGGAAGCGGCGCGCTCCTGGCCGGGTGGAGCGGCGAAGATCTGGCGGCGGACCGTGCGAAGCTTCCGCCCGGTTTATACGCACCTTCGGCCGATCACCTGGCGCACGTCTTGCGGCCCGCCTCGCACGACACGCAGCCGGCCGCGCCGCTGTTCTTCGACGCCGCAGAGTATAGCCGGTTGCAGGACCTGGTCGCCCGCATGCTCGGCGAAGAGCCGGCTACACCACCGGTCCCGGAAATCACGGCGTGGATCGACTTGGTCGTGCACGACGCGGCCGAGGTGCGCAGGCAGGCGCGCGCACTCTCTCCGGCGAACCATGCGCTGGCTGTGGGATTCTACGGAGAAGAAGCCGTGCGGGAATTGGAGACAACTGATGCGCAGGAACTCTGCCGCGCGGGACTCGCGCGCCTGAAAGCGGAGCCGCACATCTCTCTGGAGACCCTCGAATCGCAGCGCGATGCGTTTATTCTGTGGCTCAAGCGACGGGTGATCGAGGGATTCTATACGTCAGAGGCGGGCCTCAAAGAGCTGAACTACAAGGGGAATTCGTTTTACAGCGTTTGCCCCGGCTGCGGGGCGCGCTCGTGAGTGGAATTTCAAAGAAGATCTACGCCGGCGCATGTCTGCTTGCCGCCGCGTTTTTCCCCGGCATGCTGCGCGCGCAGAATCGCCGGATAGTCTGGAGCGACCGCGAAAAGCCGATCCTCGAACAACTGCGTAAGTTACGCAGCCTGCCCGATGACGAGCGCGTGAGAGTCACCATAACGCTGGCGGATCAGATACGCCAATTGCCGGCCGGCCCGAACCGGGAAACGCTGGCGGAATCGCTCGCGAATCTCGTGACCGAGGGCGATCCTGGTCCGCGCGCGTTACAGGAAGTCGCCACTACGCTGGCGGATGCGCTGCACGATCAGCCGGCCGGCGGGACGGAGCAACCTGCGATGCCTTATATCACGCTCGCGCAACTTGTGCGATATGAGCATGTTCGGGCATCGTCGGACGACCCGCGCTTTGCCGCGGCCATGGCCAAGCTGGAAGACGACGACCGGGCACGCCAAAACGCGGATTTTACGCTCTCGGACCTGCACGGAAAAAGCTGGCGCCTGGGAGATCTGCGCGGCAAGGTAGTGCTCGTCAATTTCTGGGCTACCTGGTGCCCACCCTGCCGCAAGGAGATGCCTGATCTCGAAACGCTGTACGAGCGGTTCGGATCAAAAGGACTGGTCATTCTGGCGATCTCCGACGAAGACGCCGCGAAGGTGTCGCCCTTCATCGCGGAGCGTCATTTCACTTATCCGATCCTGCTCGACCCGGGACGGAAAGTGAACGAGTCCTTCCGCGTGGAAGGAATACCCAAGAGTTTCGTGTATGACCGTGAGGGCAAGCTGGTGGCGGAAGCGATCGACATGCGCACACAGAGGCAATTTCTCGAGATGCTCGCGCGCGCGGGACTGGATTAGCGGCTCCGGAAGGGGCTCCCGGTCTCAGACTCCGAAGGAGAATTTCGGCGTCAGCTTCACCAGCTTCAGGACCCTGTAAACGCTGACGTTGACGCCGCACAAGCAGATCTTCACCGCTTTTTCGCCTGCCGCGACGGCCAATTTTTCGAGCGCGCCGACTGCGCCTGGATCGATCCGGCCGACGGACGAGAAATCCAGCACGAGTTCTCCGGCGCCATCCAGCTTCGCCACGGCCTCCTGCACGCTCTCAGCTACGCGTTCTCCGTCGACTTTGAGCCACACGGCATTGGTTGTCATACGCACACCTCGACCTCGGATTGTTGTTGCGGCCGGCCAGTCTCCGGAGCCGGGCCCCGTCCGCGATAAGCGCTCCGGAACAGATCGGTCAACTCGCTGATCAGCGGCATACGAGGGTTCGTCCGCCAGGAGGGATCGTCGAAAGCGATCTTGGCCAGTTCGGGCAGTTCGCGCTCGAAGGCCTCGTGCGAGATTCCCAGCTCGGCGATCGAGCGCGGCATCCCCAGGCGATCGAGCAGCTGTTCGGTGGCGGCTATCAGGTTCTGTATCTTCTCCTCGATGGTGTTGCCTCCCAGGCCCAGAAGGTCCGCAATCATAGCGTATTTCTTGTGCGCCACGTAAGCCCGCTGTCTCGGCGACGGCCGGAACTTGGTGGGCACGGCGGCGTTATAGGCAATGACATGCGGCAGCATCAGCGCATTGGCCCTGCCATGCGCCACGCCGAACCGCGCGCCAAAGGCGTGCGCCAGCGCGTGATTGACGCCCACCGACGCGTTCGAAAACGCCAGCGCCGCAATGCAGGCGGCATTGTGCACCATCGTGCGCGCCTCCTCGTCGCGCGGATTCTCATAGGCGATGGGCAGGTACTTGAACACCAGGCGAATCGCCTGCATGGCGTTCGAATCGGTGTAAGGCGAGGCAAAAACCGAAACGCCGGCCTCCAGGGCATGCGTCAGGCAATCGACTCCGGTGTCCGCGGTCAGTCCTTTGGGCATGGACATCACGAACTGCGGATCGACGATGGCCACATCCGGGCTGAGCGAGTAGTCGGCGAGCGTCACTTTGCGCCCGCGTGCCTTGTCCGTCATCACGGCGAACGGAGTGACTTCACTTCCCGTGCCGCTGGTGGTGGAGATAGCAATCAAGCGCGCCTGGTTCGTCTTCACTGTGGGGAACTGGACCACGCGTTTGCGGATATCCAGGAAGGGCGCCGCCAGTTCCTCCAGATCGGCCTCCGGGAATTCGTACTTGAGCTTCATGAGCTTGGCCGCGTCGATCACGCTCCCGCCGCCCAGCGCGACGATCTGATCCGCGGCGTAGGAATTGAGCGCCTCCACGCCGTGCATCACGACCTTGACTTCAGGTTCCGCGTCGGGAATGCGGAGGACGCGCACCATCGTCTGCGCCGGAAGCGCGCGCCGGACAATGTCCACGTGGCCGATCTGCTCCAGAGCCTGATTGGTCACAATCAGCGTCGACCGCGAAGGAAATTCGCGCAGGTTCTCGACGGAGTTCATGTCGAAATAGATTTGATTGGGAACGCGGAACCACATATGCGGCTGTGTCCTCCGGGCCACTCGCTTGACGTTCAGGTAGTGATACACATTGACGTTGTCCATCGTGCTGTTGCCGCCGCCAGTCCCGCAACCGAATGAGAACGTCGGCACCAGGTCGTTGTAAACGCCGCCCAGCGCCCCGATGGCTCCCGGCGAATTCACGATGATGCGCCCGGCGTTGATGACCTCGCCGAAGCGCCGGATGATCTCGTCGTTGCGCGAGAAGATGACCGCCGTGTGTCCCAGGCCGCCCTGATGATTCACGTCCACGCACAGCTTGAGCGCCTCGTCCACGGAGTGCGCCCGGCAGACCGCCAACACCGGGAACAGTTTTTCGACCGAAAGCGGGTACTCACGGCCGACGCCCTGAATCGGTGCGATCAGCAGCTTAGTGTGCGGCTTGACCCGTATCCCGATCAGGCGCGCGATGTCGGTGGCTTTCTGGCCGACCGCCATGGGCTGCATCTGTCCCTTTACCGGATCGATCACGGTGTGGCCCAGCAGCTCCGTCTCGGCCTCGTTGCAGATGTGCACGCCCAGTTCGGCGAATTTCTGCAGTGCCCGGTCGTAGATCTCGTCGTCGATCACCACGGTTTGCTCCGAGGCGCAAATCGTGCCGTTGTCGAACGTCTTGGAGGTGATGATGTCCACCACGGCCATATCCAGATCCGCGGTTTTCTCCAGGTAGACCGGCGTGTTGCCCGATCCCACACCTAGCGCGGGCTTGCCGGAACTGTAAGCGGCCCGGGACGCGCCACGCCCGCCGGTGGCATCCACCAGGCGGACGTCTTTGTGCTTCATCAAATAAGCGTTGTCCGGCAGCGTGGGCGCTTCGATGCAGGTGAATACGCCTTCCGGCGCGCCGTGCTTCAAGGCCGTCTCGTACATGATGCGGACGGCCTCGGCGCAGCACCGCCAGGCATTCGGATGGGGACTGAAGACCATGGCGTTGCGCGTCTTGATGGCCATGATGCATTTGAACAGCACTGTCGAAGTGGGGTTGGTAATCGGTGTCAGCGAGAAGATGACGCCGATGGGTTCCGCCATTTCCACCAGCCCGCTTTCCGGAAACTCGCGAATGCAGCCGACCGTGCGCTTGTCCCTGACGTAGTTATAGACGAACTCGGTGGCGACCATATTCTTAATGGCCTTGTCTTCCATGACGCCGAGCCGGGTTTCCTCGACCGCCAGGCGGGCCAGATGCTGGGCTTGTTCGAGACCGGCTACCACCATCGGCTTGACAATGCGATCGACGTCTTCCTGGGTGAATTGCGTAAAGACGGCGGCGGCGATGCGGGCCTGGCTGACCAGTCCTTCCAGGTAGGCAATCCGTTCTTCAGTGGGAGGCGCGATGTTCTCTGGCATGTTTCCGCTCCTTTCGGCTTCGCCGCAGACGACGCAGATTCGGGAATCCAGGTGGACGGCATCCGCGCAACCGTGCAACCCTCGGTGCGGCTTCGATTAAATAGGATTATAGCACCCTGAACTGATAATTTCGCCGCCACTGCGCGACAGCTAGGCGTTCAATTTGCGCGTGATTTTGGCGAGCGTGGCGCGCGGCGCCAGACGAGTCGAAAACGCCGTCAACTTATTGCTGACGCCGGCGATGGCCACGCGCTTGCCTGCCATCAGGCCGTTATATCCGACCTGCGCGACGGTGGCGGCATCCATCACGGTTCCCTTGCGGAACAGGGACGTATCCTGGCTGCCCGCCGTCGCCGCGAAGCTGGTGGCAGTCGGCCCGGGAATCAACGCGGTGACCGAGACGCCCGTGCCTCGCGTCTCTTCGGCGATGGCGTCCGAAAACGAGAGCACGAACGCCTTGGAGGCGTAGTAAACGGCCATGAAGGGTCCTGGCACGAAGGCCGCGGTGGACGCCACGTTGAGGATCTTCCCGTTGCGCCGCGTGAGCATGGCCGGCAGAAACAGGCGCGTCAAATGGACCACCGCGGCGACGTTCACCTGCAGCATGCTCGCCTCCACGGCATAGTCGATCTCCGCGAATGCGCCACGGGCGCCGAAGCCGGCATTGTTGATCAGTACGTCGATGGCGATGTCCTGCCGTTCGAGGGCCGCGAAGATGCGCGGCGGCGCGCCGGAGTCGGCCAGGTCGTCTGCAACCACGCGCGCATGGATGCCGTGCGCGGAGGCCAGTTCGCCGGCGATCGCCTGCAGCTTCTGCTCGCTGCGCGCCACGAGTACGAGATCGTGCCCGTTCGCCGCGAAGAGTCGCGCGAGTTCTGCGCCGATGCCGCCCGATGCGCCCGTGATCAGCACTGTGTGATCCATATACCGATAGCCTATCAGTTATGGCGCGCCAGGCAGCTCGGCAGCACCGGCCGGCTGCGCGGCGCGCAAGCTGAACGCGCAGAAGCGCAGCACGTCGGCCTTGGAGCGCCAGGGCAGTTGGCCGGCGTTGGCCAGCTTGGCGATGCCGTGCACCAGCGACCAGGCATGATAAGCCAGCCGCTCGGGGTCGCCCGCCGGCATCTGGCTGGCGGCCTGGCAGTCGCGTACGAAGCCGCACAGGGTTTCGAAGCAGCGCCGGGCAGCCTCGGCGCACTCCGGATAATCCAGTTTGTCCCACGGCGCGTCGAACATGGCGGCGAAATGCTGGGGCCACCGCAGCGCGAAATCCACGTAGGCCAGGCCGCTGCGGCGCAGGCGATTGAGCGGGCCGGCCTTGGGTGCGGCGCGGGCCATGGCGCCCGTCAGGCGCTCGAAGCCGTCCTGCGCCACGGCCGCCAGCAGATCGTCGCGGTCGCGGAAGTGGCGGTAGGGCGCGTTGTGGGAGACGCCCGCGCGGCGCGCCGCCTCGCGCAGGGTGAAGCCGCGCGGGCCGGTTTCGCCAATCAACTGAACGGCCGCCTCCAGCAGGACCGGCTTCAGATTGCCGTGATGGTAGGGGCGGGTGCGGGGCACACCTCTCTTATAGCAAATGATGTTGACATCAGCAACATTGACGCTGTATGATGTTGCTGATGTCAACATTAACGCTGGATCGCGAGACGATTTCGGGAAACACCGGAGTTGCCTACAAACAACATCCGCCGGAGGGCGAGTACGACGCCATCGTCATCGGCTCGGGCGCCGGCGGGCTGGCGGCTGCCGCCCTGCTCGCCCAGCGCGCCCGTAAACGCGTGCTGGTGCTCGAGCGGCACTACACTGCGGGCGGATTCACGCATGTCTTCCACCGTCCCGGATATGAATGGGACGTGGGAGTCCACTACATCGGCCAGATGGGCGCCGGCGCGCCCATGCGCAGGCTTTTCGACGAGATCTCCGGCGGGCGCCTTCAATGGAGCGCGATGCCGGAAGTCTATGACCGCATCCGCATAGGCGACCGCTCCTATGATTTCGTCAGCGGCGCGGAGCGTTTCGTGGGTCGCTTGCGCGAGTACTTTCCGGGGGAAGGCCCGGCAATCAGCCGGTACGTGGCCGAAGTGCGCGAGGCGGCGCGCGCCAGCCAATTCTTCTTTGCGGAGAAGGCCCTCCCATCGAGGCTGGCACGGGTAGCTGGTCCCTGGCTGCGCCGCCGTTTCCTGAATTACGCGCGCAGGACGACCGCGGCTGCGCTGGCGGGCCTCACCGCCAATCGCGAATTGGCCGCCGTGCTGACCGGACAGTGGGGCGATTACGGACTCCCGCCGGGGCAGAGCAGCTTCGGCATGCACGCGGTGGTCGCGGCACACTATCTGGAGGGCGCGTACTACCCGGTGGGCGGCGCATCACGCATCGCCGCCGGAATCGCACCGGCCATCGAACACGCGGGCGGCCGGATCGTAGTGGGCGCCGAGGTCGCACAAATCCTGTTGGATGCGCGCTACAAGGCCATCGGCGTCCGCATGGCGGATGGCCGCGAGTTGCTGGCGCCGCTCGTTCTGAGCGATGCAGGCGCGCGGAATACGTACGCCAGGCTGCTGCCGCCGGACGCGCCGGGACGCGCGCACGTGCTTGCGGAAATCGAACGCATTCCCAATTCCATGGGCCATCTGTGTCTCTACGTGGGGTTGCGGCGCGATCCCGGAGAACCAGAATTCGGAGACACCAATCTTTGGGTCTATCCGGGCCCCGATCACGACGCGAACGTGGCCCGTTACCTCGCCGATCCCGAGCAGCCGTTTCCTGTCCTCTTCATTTCGTTCCCATCAGCCAAGGATCCGGACTTCGCCCGGCGCCATCCGGGGCGCGCCACGATCGAGGTGGTCACGCTGGCGCCCTACGCTTGGTTCGCCCGCTGGGCCGGCACGCGCTGGAAACGGCGCGGCGCCGAGTATGACGCGCTCAAGCAGAGACTCGCCGCGCGCCTGCGCAAGGAACTTGAGCGGCACGTGCCGGCGGTGTGTGGCAAGATCGATTACTGCGAGCTTTCGACGCCGCTCTCGACCCGCCAGTTCGCCAACTCTCCCGAGGGCCAGATCTACGGAGTGGCGTGCACGCCGGAGCGGTTCGGCGCGCGCGGACTGAGTCCGCGGACGCCCGTCCACGGCCTTTACCTGACGGGTGCGGATGCAGCTACGCCGGGCGTGGCCGGCGCATTGGCCGGCGGCGCGCTGGCGGCGTCGGCGGTGCTGCGCCGTAACGTCCTGGCGCGTTAACCGCGTTCACCGGCGCGAAGCGTTGCGCCATCATCCCGGGATAAACTGAGGAGGTGCTTTCCCTTCTTCACCCCGAGGTCCGCAGCCGCGTTGAGGATCTCGCCCGCCGGTTCAGCACCGCGCAGCCTTTCCGGCATGTGGTCATCGAGCAGTTTCTGGAGCCGGCGTTTTGCCAGGAGTTGATCGCGCAGTTCCCTCCGTTCGAGACCGGAGACGCCCGGAATGAGCGCGGCGAGCAGGCCGGCAAGTCCGTCATCGCCGACATCAGGCGGCTGGGGCCCGCTTACGAACGGTTCGATCGCCTGATGCGCGACGGCGAATTCCTCGACCTGGTGGGCCGCATCACGGGCATTCGCGGCCTGCTCTATGACGAGGACTACGTCGGCGGCGGCACCCACGACAACCGGGACGGACAGGAACTCGACTCGCACGTGGACTTCAATTACCACCCGCGCCTGGGCTGGCACCGCCGCCTCAACCTGATCGTTTTCCTCAATCCGCGGTGGGAGGCGTCGTGGGGCGGATGTCTGGAGTTGCTGCGGGAGCCTTCCTCGGATAGCAGCGACGCACGCCAGACTCTTCTGCCGCTGGCCAATCGCGCAGTGATTTTCGAAACCACGGAATCTTCGTGGCACGGATTTCGTGTCATCCGTACGCCGCCGGGCAGCGGGGTCACAAGGAAGTCACTGGCGGTATACTTCTACAGCCACGACCGGCCGGCCGCGGAAATTGCGCCCTCGCACGGGACGTATTATTATCAGCGCCCCTTGCCCGCACACATTCAGGCCGGCTATACGTTGCGTGACGAAGATATGGCGGAGATCCGGAAGTTGTTCGCACGGCGCGACGATCACATCCGGTTCCTGTATGAGCGGGAAGTGGAGTTATCCCAGGTGTTGAACTCGATTAATCGGTGGAAGGCATTCCGCCTGGCGCGGGCACTTACCTGGCCGGCCAGGGCGGCTAAGAGGGCGGCGGGGAAGTAACCGGCAGATACGCGCGATGCATATGTCATTAGCGGACGCGTCCATCTGGCACCTAAGGACGGCCGCGCGTACGCTGCGGCGCAACCCAGGTTTCACCGTGACTGCCCTGGTGATGCTATCGCTCGGAATCGGCACTGTATCCGCCCTCTTTTCCGTGGTCGATAAAGTATTGCTGGAGCCGCTGCCTTATCCTCAACCCGAGCGGCTCGTACAGGTGATTACTACCTCCCGCATCGGGCGGCAGACTTTACTGTCGATTCCGAAATACATTTACTTGCGCGAGGTCACGACCTCCTTTGAATCGTTGGCGGCGTACGACAGCGATGGCCCGGAAGCCAGCCTGGCAGTGGGTGGCCATCGCGCCG
>Ga0335079_10009978_pt1 | contig 10807 bp, 8 predicted proteins | sample Lox_Sample_33_FD_206719 | JGI IMG/M metagenome (GOLD analysis project Ga0335079, IMG submission 206719) | Soil microbial communities from Loxahatchee National Wildlife Refuge, Florida, United States - Lox_Sample_3.3 | ecosystem: Environmental > Terrestrial > Soil > Wetlands | place: USA: Florida... | reverse complement strand
CCAACTCATCGGGGCGCTTGTCGAGCCCGCACGGTGCCACTCCCCGCAAAGGGGTTTTCGACGCTGCACCGCCACCACATGAGCCAGTCACGCATCAATTCGCCGCGCATCGGAAACCTACGTCGATCTGGCCTTCTCCCGGCGCGTACGAATAGCGGGTCGATGCCCGCACATAGATCGGGTCGTCACTGATGTAGGACGCTCCGCGGACCATGCGCTCGCGGCCATGGCCGGATCCTTGGGGATCTGTGCGATCGCCGGTCTGATAGTAGTCTGGCCCGTACCAGTCCGCGGTCCACTCCCGCACGTTCCCCAGCATGTCGAATAGTCCGTACGCGTTCGGCTGCTTCAATCCGACGCGCCGGGGTCCGTCCTCGTCGCGGGAGTTTTCACGGTGCCAGGCGATGTCGTCGATCTCGCCGTACCGCGGCTGGTTCAAACCTCCTCGCGCCGCGCGCTCCCACTCGGCTTCCGTGGGAAGACGCATTCCCGCCCAATCGCAGAATCCGTTCGCGTCGTTCCAGGTCACGTTGACCATGGGCTGCTCGCGGTCGCGCCAGCCGGGGTTGAAGTTCGCGAAGTGTACCGGCTCGGGCGGCATGGTCAGGCCTTTGGCCTCGAGGAAACGCTGAAAAGCGCCCACCGTCACGGGCGTCGCTCCCATCCAGTAGCCTTTGGTGATCGTGACCGTGAAACCGTGGCCCTCATCATGCAAGCCGCCGAAGGTGCTTTCACCGGGGCAGTCATCCTCGGGCGAACAGCCCATCAGGAAGGCGCCGGGCGGGACCCAGACATATCGGAGACCGTCCCGCCGGTTGACTTTCGGCGGCTTGGTTTGTGCCTGCGGCGGCGCCTGAGCCGATGCCACAGGACTGGCGGCAGTGGTTGGCTCGCCCTTTTCAAACGGCCGGATGGCGTTCCTCGTCCAGGTGGCGGCGGCGGTGAAGCCGATTGCGACCGAAGCGGCGCACACCAACCAGCGCGCTCGCGGACGTGCCACGAGCACGAAACCGCCGGCAAACGCGTACGCCAATACCCATCCCCAGCCGGCTGTGGGGTGCTCGAGCCGGATCACGCGCAGGACCTGTAAATAACTAATGTCCTGTTTTAACTCAGGGACAATATCTGATAGACAATGGCGTGCTTTCTTTCTCTCCAAGACACCCTTGTAGGAGTCGTCCCACAGCGGGAATGCAAAGTGATTGAACCTCACTTCCGCAGTTTCCAGAGCCCCGTTCGACGCGGAGTACAGCAGGTTCTTCGGCAGGACCGTGATCCACTCGTTCTGCGGCAGCAGGGTGGTCACCGATTCCACCTCGCCCCCGGGCATCGACCAGATCCGGACGGTGGCGTCGTCTCCGCCCGAAACGAGACGTTCGCCATCCGGGCTCCAGGCGACCGCTTCGACATATCCCGCGTGTCCGGCGAGCTTCCCGGCAGGCTCCCCCGAGTCCCCGCGCCACAGGTGGATGGTCCCGTCGTCGTGGCCTGTGGCGATCAGTTTGCCGTCGGGACTCCACGCTACGGCGCGGGCTTTCGCCGGGAAGGTAACCGTCTTTCTCCGGACTGGCCGCTTCACCACCGTTTCACCGGCGAGCTCTCGCTTCAAATTGCGTTCATCCGAACCGCTCAACTCCGAAACAGGCAGCAGGTCCATCTGCGGGTCGAAGCCCACCGATACCAGGGTCTTGCCATCGGGGCTGTATGCCACCAGCCGGGACGCGGCCGACTGCCGCTCGAAATCCTCGGCCGGCAAAGCGCCGGAATCTCCACGCCAGATCTGGATGTACCCGCCCCCGGCAGCCAGCCTTTGCCCGTTAGGACTCCACGACAGCGAATAGATCCCGGTCTTGGGCGTGGCAAGACTGCGAAGCAGCTTGCCGGAATCCGTTTGCCAGAGTTTCACCTTCAGGTCATCGAAGTTCACGGCCGCGAGGGTTTGACCCCCGGGCGACCACGTCACGACCACGGTATTCGGCTGGCCGTACCCCATCTGTTTGGGTACCCCGGTCTCTTTCCCGGCAAGGGTGTGAAGCAGTTCGCCCGATTTCACATCCCAGAGCTTCGCGGTGCGATCGCGGCTGCCGGACGCGACGGTTCGCGAGTCCGGGCTGAAGGCCACCGAGAAGACTTCGCCCGAATGGCCCGCCAGTGTGCGGTCGAGGCCACCGGTGTCTACGTTCCAAAGCTTGACGGTATGGTCTTGGTTACCCGACGCAATCGTCTGCCCGTCGGGGCTCCAGGCCAGAGCGTAGACGGAATTCGCGGGGATCCCAATCGCCTGCACCATTTCGCCCGAGTCGGCATGCCAAAGCTTCACCGATCCGCGATCGGCGGAACCCGCGATCGTCTGCCCGTCCGGGCTCCACGCCACGGCACACACGCATTCGGCGTGGGCGTCGAAGGCCCGCAGCAAGCTTCCGGATTTGGCCTGCCACAGCTTGATGTCCCTGAGCCCGCCGGTGGCGAGCGTCCGGCTGTCCGGGCTGAAGGCCAGCGAGGAGAAGAAGTGATCGTAGTCGTGGACGTTCCACTGCACCTTTCCGGAATCCAGGCTCCAAACGTTCAGGTTTCCCTCACCCGACTCGGCGATCATGCCGCCATCGGGACTGAATGCCAGGTGCTCGTACATCCCTCCCGTGGTTTCGGCTCGCAGGGTCCGGACCAGGTTGCCCGTAGCTCCCCTGTACAGCTTCAGCGACGTGCCGACGGCCGCGACCATCTGGCTGTCCGGCGACCAGGCAATATCGTGGAGCGTGTCGGTGCGATCGCCCACGGTGGCAATCAGGTCGCCCGTGTCCGCACGCCAGATGCGGACAAGCGGTTGTGTTCGGGAGCCATCCTTGGCGTCCACAATCGCGGCGAACATCGTCCGGTCCGGGCTCCACGCCAGCCGCACGATGCGGTCCTGGTTCTTCACGACGGTTCGGACCAGGGCGCCCGTGACGACATCCCACTCCGAGATCCCCTGGTTCGGGCCATCGGTGACCACCACCCTGCCGGCCGCATCCCAGCCGGTGAAGGCGATCTCTTCGTCGTGGCCGGCGATGGTCTGTACCAGGCTGCCGGAGGCGAGATCCCAGATCTTGACGGTCGCATCCGCGCCCCCGGTGGCGAGGACTTTACCGTCGGGACTCCAGCCGATGGAGCCGACCGTGCCCGCGTGACCGACCGGCACAAAAATCCGGGGCGGTCCGGTCGACAGGCGCTGCCTTACGATTACCCCGAGCGCGCCCGCCGCCAGGACGATCATTGCCACCGTCAGCGTTACAAAGGGCCACCAGCGTGACCTCATCGACTGCATCTCACCCGTGGTTAAATGTCGATCGTTCGCCGGCGATATTAGTGGGGCGGCCCGGCGATAATAGGAATCATGAGTTCGGTGCCAGTAAAAGCTCCCGGTTCGAAACCCATACCGCGGGATGACGATCGCGGGGACCGGTCCGGACCGTGGATCCGCTGCCCTCAGTGCCGGTGGCGCCCCGAGGCCCACCACCGCTGGTCGTGTGTCTGCGGCCACCAATGGAACACCTTCGATACCGGCGGCGTTTGTCCGGGCTGCCTGCATCAGTGGACCACCACGCAGTGCCTCTCGTGCGGGAAATGGTCGCCGCACTCGGATTGGTACGCGGCGGAATAGATCGGCGGCAAAGACCATGTACCTGTTTCACCTGTTCCGCTCGTTCCAGCCGCTTCACAATCCCATCGGCTTCGGCGCGTCCGATTTCGTGGAACTGGCGCTGGCTATCCTGCTCGTAGGGCTGGTGCTGGCTCGAGCCTGGGTGATGCCCGCTGCGCGGAAGCTGGCGCGGCGACCGGTGTGGTGCATGATTCTGTTGTGCGCGCTGGTGGTGGTGCTGCGCCTGGGACTGCTTCCCCTGCAGCCCGTTCCGACTCCTTCCGGCTCCGATGATTTCAGCTATATCCTGCTTGGCGACACCCTGGCCCACTTCCGGCTGGCCAATCCGGCTCACCCGATGCATCGCTTCTTCGAGACGACCTTCGTTTTGCAGGAGCCGAGTTACAGCTCGATCTATGCGTTAGGTCCGGGCCTGGCCCTGGCGGCGGGCCAACTGCTGTTCGGGCTGCCGTGGGCGGGAGTGCTGCTCTCGATGGGAGTGTTGTGTGCGCTCTGCTATTGGATGCTGCGCGGCTGGACTTCTCCGGGTTGGGCGTTGGCGGGAGGGCTGCTCGCGGTATGCGAGTTCGGGCCGCTGTGCAGTTGGATGAACCGCTATTGGGGCGGCTCGGTTTCGGCGATCGCCGGATGCCTGGTATTCGGGGCCCTGCCGAGGATCCGGGAGCGCACCCGGACCCGCGATGCCGTGCTGCTCGGACTGGGACTGGGATTGCAGATGCTCACGCGCCCGTTCGAGTCGCTGTTCCTGGATCTGGGCGTGGTGCTTTTTTTCCTGCCGGAATTGCGCCGCGGGACGGAATGGCCAAGGCTGATCAAGCCCGCCATACCCGCATCGCTGGCGCTCGCGCCCGCGGTCCTGCTGCTGCTGCTTCACAATCACGCGGTGACCGGCAGTTGGACGACCTTGCCGTACGCCTTGAGCCGCTATCAGTACGGAGTGCCGACCACCTTCACGTTCCAACCGAATGCCGTGCCCCACAACACGCTCACCGAGGCGCAGCAAGTGGTCTACATGGGACAGGCGCAGGTTCACGGCGGTGAAGACTCGCTCGCCGGATACTGGGAACGCCTTGGCAGCCGCGCCGGGTTCTACCGCTTCTTCTTCCTGTCGCCGCTGCTCCTGGCCCTGCCGTTCTTTCTGGCCAAGGTGCGGGAGTTCCGTTTTGCCTGGGTTGCCCTGACGGTCCTGCTCTTCGCCCTGGGCACAAATTTCTATCCCTACTTCTTCCCGCACTACGTGGCGGCGGTCACCTGCCTGTTCATCCTGATCAGCGTCACGGGGCTGGAACGTCTGAGCGAGTGGAGGATTCGGGAGTGGCCCGGAGGACGTCTCGCGGCGGCAGCGATCCTGATGCTTTGCGGCGCGCATTTTCTGTTCTGGTACGGCGTGCACGCCCAGGGAGACGAGGAGATCCTGTACACCATGACGCACTTCGAGACCGCGCCGGGGATCAACTTCGGCGATCCGGAGGGGCGGACCGCGGTGGAAAAGCGTCTGGCGGAAGCACCCGGGAAGCAACTCGTGTTCGTGCGCTATTTCCCGACGCACGGCTACCAGGAGTGGATCCACAACGACGCCGACATCGATCACGCGCGCGTGGTTTGGGCGCTGGAACTCAATCCCGAGGAGAACGCGCAACTCGAGCGCTACTATCCCGACCGGAAGGTGTGGCTGATGGAGCCGGATGCCCAGCCGCCCAAACTGGTTCCGTATCCGGCGCGCAGCGGGCCATTTCTGACGGTGGAGTAGCCTGCCTGGCCAGCGCGGCGCGGGGGGCACAGCGGTATCTGAGGAGCGTCCACAACGCCTCGAAGCCGTCGCGGGCGCGCACTTTCTTGCCTTCCGCAATGCCGCGCGCGTTATAGCTGATGGGCACTTCGCGGATCCGAAACCCCAGACGCCGCACCTTGGCGGTGACTTCGGGGCAGAATTCGAAGCGCCGGCATTTGAGCGCCAGCGACCGCAAGAGCGAGGTCCGGAACGCCTTGTAGGCGGTAGCCTCATCGGTGATGCGCGCGTCGAACAGGAGATTGGCGGCCAGCGTGAGAATGCGATTGGCGAGGCGGTTCTTCCAGGCCATTCCGGTGGGTTTGCCCAGGAATCGCGAGCCGTAGACGATATCGGCCTCGCCTCGCAGGATGGGCTCGAGGAGCCTCGCGTAGTCGGTCGGATCGTACTCGAGGTCGCCATCCTGGATGAGAGCGACGTCGCCGGAAGCCAACGCGATGCCGGCGCGGATGGCGGCGCCCTTTCCCAGGTTGCGCTCGGATCGATGCGCGAGCACGATTCCAGCTTTGGCATGCTCTCCCACGATCAACGCGGTTTCGTCCGTGGAGCCATCGTCAATGACGATCACTTCGCGGCTGCAGCCGGCAGGGAGCGGCGCGGCCAGGACCCGCTGCAGCACCTGGGGCAAGGTGCGGAACTCGTTGTACACGGGCATGATCACCGAGACTTTCATGGTCTCTCGAATACCGCCAGCAGGGACTGGCCGAAAGGCGGCCGCACCAGTCGCTCGGCGCGCGAGATCAGCGGCACCACGTACCGGTCGAATACCTGGATCTGGCGCGCCGATTGGGCCTGGCGCTTCAGGACATGCGCGTTGGTCCACCATCCGAGGAATCCGATCGCATTGGTATACTGCACTTTGCGGATCCGCAGGCCGGTGCGATGGGCCAACTGCCGGAGGGCGCCGCGGCTGTACCGGCGGTAGTGCCCCAGGTTCCTGTCGATCGGCCCGTAGAGGCTTTGAAATGCCGGCAGCAGCAACACAATCACACCACGCGGCACGAGAACGGAGGCCATGGACTCCAGCGCCGCGCGCTCATCTTCGACGTGCTCGAGCACGTTGAGGCAGACACAAGTATCCGGGCGCAGGCTGGCCAGGTTGCGGAATTCCGGAGCAGCCACGTCGCAGACGAACGTGTGGAGGTTGTTGCGGTGCGCGTATCGCTGCTCGAGGCGCCGGATGCAGGCTGGCTCGACGTCCACCGCGATTACGGCTTCCCGGTCGAGGAGCAAGCGGGTGAAGTTGCCGAGCCCGCAGCCCACTTCCAGGACCCTGCGGCCCAACTCCTTCCGTACGAGGCGGCTCTGCCAGGCGAAGTAATTCTCCGCCGCGCTCATGCGGTCCTGGTCTTCCAGGTTGTAAGTGGTCCGGTCCACAGGGTTGAATCTTGTTCCAGTGTAGAACGGCGGCTTGTGCCGCAGGCACTCCTGCCTGTATCCGTGGGCCCCGCCGGCCCACAGAAATTCATGAAAACCCTGGCGCCGGCAGCGTGGCGCGGGCACTCGTGGCTGCCGCGTCCCCACAAATGGGGGCGCCTGTCAGGCGTGTACTGTGTCGCTGGCGACGAGGGGTTTTCGAGGCTGCCCAACCACTCTTCCCGACAAGATGTCGGAAAGAATCGTCTAACCCGTTGATTCTTCGTGAGCGGTTTCCGACATTCTGTCGGGTGTGCCCAAGTCTAACGAGGCGGTCGCAAGGGCGAAGGCGCGCTTTCCTCGTCCGCGACGTAAGGAAAGGGGCGAGAGCGAAGAAGTTCCCACACCCGGCGGAGGACCGTTCCGGCCAGTGGCGTCAGGATAGCGGACTGGATGGAGCGCCCGTAGGGCTGACGGCTGGCTTTTTCGATCATGCTATCCTTCCTCCGTGGTGAGCGAAAAAGGCAAGGCGGCGCGCCGCTGGGTGGTGCGCGGGCGCGTGCAGGGAGTGGGGTTTCGCGACTTTACACAAAAGGCCGCGGCGGCTTTGGGGCTGACGGGCTGGGCCCGCAATCTGGACGACGGGTGTGTGGAAGTGTACGCTGTCGGCCCTGAGGAGAAACTCGATCAGATGGCGGGCAGATTGCGTCACGGGCCGCGCTGGTCGGACGTCTGGGGCGTGGACGAAGAAGAAGCGGCTGTTCAGGAACACAGCCGGTTTCGGATTGTGGTGTAAGCGGCCGCGTCACGCCGGAGGGCGGCGCTTGTGCCAGTCGGTGCGCGCCTGGAATTCCCGGCCGATCGCCAGCAGCGTATTCTCCGAAAAAGGCAGGCCCACGACCTGCAGGGCCACGGGCAGATGATCGGCGAACCCGCAGGGAAGCACGAGGGCGGGAAGGCCTGCGAGATTGCCGGCGGGGATAATTCCCTGGAATCCCGCGGGATTCTCTGCGGCGCCGGCAGCCGGCGGAGTGACGGCGTCGAGTCGCTGCTCGATCCTGGTGGCAGGTCCCGGCCGTCCCGGCGCGATGAGCGCGTCCACCTCGGCGAACAGCTTGGAGAATTCTTCCTGGATCAAACGGCGGACGCGCTGCGCCTTGAGGTAGTCCTTGGCGGGAATGTCCAGGCAGGTCTTGAGCCCGGCGATCTGCATTTGGTCCGCCAACTGGTCTACCTGGCCGCTGGTGATGAGCGTCTCGAATATCGATCCCGCTTCCGAGCCCATGATGGCCTGTAGAATCGCCCCGTATGGGAACTGCGGCCAGCGCGCCTCCACCAAGGGGATGCCCGCGTCCTTCAGGACGCTGAGAGCGGCGGCAAATGCAGCGCGGGTGGAGGGCTCCACATGCCCGTCGAAATCCACGGGCGCGTACCCGACCTTCAACTCCTTCATCGGCCGCGAGTATTGCGGCGTGTAATAGAAGCTCTTGCCCGCCGAACCGGGATCCTTGCTGTCCTTGCCGGCGATCACCTGCAGAATCAGCCCGCAGTCCTCGGCGCTGCGGCCAAAGGGGCCGAGCTTGTCGAGAGTCCAGGAAAGCGCCATGGCGCCGTGCCGGCTGACCAAGCCGTAAGTTGGACGGAGGGCCGTGACACCGCAGTAGCTGGCAGGCGTCACGATAGAGCCCGAGGTCTCGGAACCAAGGGAGAAGGGCACCAGCCCGGCGGCTACAGCGGCGCCCGGCCCGCTGGAGGATCCGCCCGACCAGCGCGTCCGGTCCCAGGGATTCAGGCAGGGCCCGGTCAACGATGCCGAGGCATACCGGTATCCTGGGCCGCCGGCCAATTCCACGGTGGCCAACTTCCCGGTGAGCACGGCGCCCACGCCGTCCAGCTTGTCTACCACCGTGGCGTTGTAGTCGAACACCTGGCCGGCATAGGGCTTCGCGCCCCAGGTGGTAGGCCGGCCCTTGTAGCTGATGAGGTCCTTGACGCCGTACGGAATTCCCTGCAGGGGCCCCCGCAGACGCCCGCGTTTGATCTCCTTATCGACCTCCTCGGCCTTGTGGAAGGCCTGCTGCGGCAGCGCCAGCGCCAGGGCGTTGTAGCGCGGACCCAGCTTCTCCAACCGATCGGAGAAGGCGCGCGCCAAGTCAACGGCGGTGAATTCATGCGACGTCAGCCGCTGATTGAGCTCCGGAATGGTGGCAAAGAAGACGTCTTCCGAAATGGCAGCCATGTTTTGCCTCAGGCCTTGAACTGGAGGGCGGGTTCGGTCTCGATGGGCACCGTTAGCTTCGCCAGCGTGTCACCAACAGCTTTGAGACGATCGCGGGCCGCCTTCAGTTCGTCGGCGGGATTGGTGGGCGGCGTTTGCGCTATCGCCGTCCCGGCCGCCGTAGCAAGAATCGTGCCTGCGAGTTGCCTGCGTGAGAGCTTCATGGAGATTCCTCTGCGATTCACCCCAAGCCACCAAAATGAGCCTCGGCGCGGCAGGCCGGAGTGCCTGCACCCCTTATTTACCGTTACGACCGGGCGGCTTCTGTTGTTCCAACGCTTCCAGGGCCGCTTTGTGCATGACGGCGCGCGGCGCCGCTTCGCCCGTCCACAACTCAAACTGCTGTACGGCCTGTTCGATAAACATCTCGAGCCCGGGGATCACGGTCTTTCCCTGCTCCCGGGCACGCTGCCCCAACAGTGTCTCCAGGGGATTGTAAACCATGTCGAAGACCACTTCCGCCGGGATGTCCCCGTTAAAGAAGCACTCGTTCACGTGAGGATACATACCGAGCGGGGTGGCGTGCACCAGCACATCGAAGTGCCGCGAGCCGAGCTGGTCGCGGCTCAATCCCTCCCCTCCCGAGACCTTGGAGAGCGCGCGCACGCGATCGGCGTTGCGGCCGACGAGCGTGATTTTGGCGCCGGCGTCGGAAAGCGCATAGGCCGCGCTGCGGGCAGCACCCCCGTTGCCCACAATCAACACCGATGCCTTCTGCAGCTTCAGGACGCGGGAGAGCGGCCCGGTGACGCCCGCCACATCGGTATTGGTGCCGCGCCATTTGCCGGCTTTCCGCCACACCGTGTTGACCGCTCCGATGCGCCGCGCGATGGGCTCGACCGCATCCAGGTAGCGGATGATCTTCTGCTTATGCGGGATGGTAACGCTGAAACCCGAAAGCGGCAGCTTCGAAGCCATCGAGAAAAAATCGCGCAGGTACGCCGGCGAGACCAGCCACGGCAGATAGACCGCATCCAGCCGCCGCGACTGAAACGCCCGATTGTGCACCGCGGGTGAGATCGAGTGGCGGACCGGGTCGGCGATGACGCCGTAGATCTTGGCCGTTTTGTGCAGCTTCTCGACGCGATAAAGATGGCGAAGATAGCGAGCGCTGACCTGCCCGGCCGCGGTTCCTTCGGCCTGCATTGGGGTGGCATAGGTGTAGACCCCGCCGAACACGGGAGAGAGGACCCGCGTGGGGAATCCGAGTTCGCCCATGGCCAGCACGACCAGCCGCATTTTGGGGAGGGCCTTCGCGGCGGCCAGGACTCGCAGGTTGTCGGAAGGCTTGCGCGCGGTGGTCACCACTTTGTACACGTCGGCTTCGACCCTCATGACGCGGCCCAGAACGGTGTCCATGGGGGGAGTCGCCTCGAAGTTGTGGTACGAAACGATGACCTGCGTCCGCCCGCGGAAATAGCTGAGACGCTCCTCGGCCGCTTCGGCGGTTTCGATCTCGATATCGATGGCCTGGGCCCCATGGCGGACGGCCAGGTCGAGGACGGCCAGTTGCTCTTCGATACTGCCGTTGAACTTTCCGTGATTCTGGTGGCGGCGGCAGGTGGCCACCAGGAACAGGTCGGGGAATTGATCCAGGAAGGGGCGGATGGCCTCCGCTCCCTTGCAAGGGTGGTTGAGGAAATCCAGGCGAAATTCCAGGAAAGTCTCACCGGCCTCAGCTTCGCGCCGGGCGTGGTCTAGAAGGGTTGGAACATCCGGCAGTCCCAACGCAATACAAACGCGC
>Ga0335079_10009972_pt1 | contig 10811 bp, 12 predicted proteins | sample Lox_Sample_33_FD_206719 | JGI IMG/M metagenome (GOLD analysis project Ga0335079, IMG submission 206719) | Soil microbial communities from Loxahatchee National Wildlife Refuge, Florida, United States - Lox_Sample_3.3 | ecosystem: Environmental > Terrestrial > Soil > Wetlands | place: USA... | reverse complement strand
TCTCACGGCCGCTACTTCCTGGACCACATCCGGGACCGCTTCCGCTACGAACGCCTGGCCAAGCTCCGCACCGCGTAGTCAACACGGTACGCCCCGGACGCTTACTTAGCAGCGGTCAGTGTCCACTTTTCTTCCAGGTGCTAGCGGGCATGTGCTTGAGCGGGTTAGGGAGAGGGTTCACCGGATGACGTACCAAGTTCGTTCGTGGGCTGGAATTTGCTCTTTGACCGGCTGTGACACAGCTTCAAAGTGATCGTTGTGCCAACGGTATTCGGTTCGCGTCCGCCATGTTGCGCAGCATTCGCCTTCGTTATCGTCGGGTTCGTTCAACTCGACAACTAGATCGCCATTCCCGACATAGACTCGGTGCAAGCCGTGACCAAGGCGAGAGCCAGTTTGAAACGATGCCAGAAGTTTCGGTGATCCCTTCTCGATGACGTACAAATAGATGTATTCCCAGTGGCCCGTCCCTCCAGTTTGGTAGGTCAGCGTAATAATCGCATCCGCAACGGCATCTTGGTTGACGTCCGCATATTGGATACCTGTCAGAGCCAACTCCGGGCACGATCTACCACATTCATTCGCACTGCCGAACGTGTGTGTACCATCTTTCAATTGCACAGTCGCATCAAATCTGGTCAACCATCTGAACTGAGGGAAATCCGAGCGCGTTGCTGATGCCCAAGGCAGTTGAAAATCGCGAAAGTCGATTTGACGAACATCACGTAGCGAGTTCCTCTGTTGTCCAGAGGCGATCATTGTCGCTCCAAGGAGCATGGCAGTAGTTCTGTGCCAAGTGTACTTTGTCATCCGTGACCTTTAGCTTATACCGCCCTGGTAATCAGCGATTCCGGTCGAAAAACGGCGTTATCGGAAACGTGGGCGAAGTTGACAGGAGCTCCGAGGCTCATTCCCTTGAAGCTGATCGCCGGCGCATGCGCGACCGACCGCCGCGGCGACGACGCTAAACTTGGACACCGGAATCGGCCGATGCCGTTGTCCGGTATCGCCACTTACCATTCCATTACTGGCCCCACTGTGTATGCTGAGAGTGGTGATCAAGTCCTTGCTGTTTGCTGCCTGTTGTGCCCTTGCCTGTACTCACTGTTTGGCCCAAGGGTGGCAGCCGTCCGCGGGCCACACTCAAGTGCCGATATGGCCGGGCAACCCGCCTGACTCGGAGTTTGGGCCGCCGCCCAACACCGAAACAACCCACCCGGAGGGCTCGGTTGCCGGCAGGCCATGGCTCGCCGTCGAGAATGTCTCTCGGCCTACGATGACGGTCTATTCGCCGAGCGGAAAGAATACTGGGGTTGCGGTGATCGTGTTTCCTGGAGGCGGCTATGAGGACTTAGCCATCGATCTCGAAGGTACGGAATTCTGTGATTGGCTGACGTCGAAGGGGATCACGTGTGTGCTGTTGAAGTACCGCGTGCCGCACTCGGGACCTCAGTACGATGACAAGTGCAAATGCCACGTAAATCCTAAAGCTCCAATGGCGCTCCAGGATGCCCAGAGGACGATGGGGCTGATCCGGTTCCACGCCGCCGAGTATCACATTGATCCGCACAAAGTCGGCGTGCTCGGATCCTCGGCAGGCGGGCACCTGGTGGCCGACATCAGCACCCATTTCGACCGACGGGTATATCGGGCCATCGATGCGGCGGATGAAGAAAACTGTCGCCCAGACTTCGCTGTGGCCCTTTATCCTGGGCATCTCTGGGTCAGGTCTGCTAACGGCGGCGGCAGACGACTAAACCCGGACATATCCGTCACGCGCCAGACACCTCCTACCTTTTTGGTGCATGCTGAAAATGATGACGTGGATAGCGTCAACAACTCTCTCTTTTACTACACCGCCCTCATGAACGCCGGGGTTCCGGTAGAGATGCATCTGTACGCCGAAGGCAAGCACGCCTTCGGGTTGCGGCCAACGCAGTATCCGGTAACACGATGGCCCGCGCTGTTCGAGAGATGGCTGCGCACCATCGGGTTGACTGCGCGATGACGCTATTCACGTTGACCCGTAGTCGACGTTGGTAAGAAATGGGTGGTTTCGGTCGGTCGACGGGGTTACCGTACAAGTGGACGAGAACGCCACATATCATTCCTGACAATCAGCAGTGGCTGGATGCTGGAGCGCACTCATGCTGCATCCCGAATTGATTTGGCGGCGATTCACTGATGTGTGGGCCGCGCGGCGACCTTGAAGGCGCTTCGATTTGGACTGCTTCTCCAATATGCCGGGGAGCGCGGCAAAAACAAACAGGCAGGCGGCTAGGGGCTTCTTGGCGGTTCCTCCGGACGGCCATCACAGGCGGACAGAGGACACAAAGATGCCCCGGGGCTGCTGCGGCGCTAAACTTGGCCACTGGAACATGCAGATGCTGACGCGTTTACGATAACGCCACTTCTCGGCCACGATACCGCGCACATTCAATTGGCGATCAATGCGCCTTCAGGGATCGAGATAAAAGGTGACTCGGTGCGAAAAAATCGCGGCAATGCGAACTTGTAAGACTATTTTCTGAGCTCTTCCTGTATGCGACTAAAATCATTTTGAGGAAGTTGCTCGATCTCACCCTCGATCGCCCGGACCCGTTCATCGCGCGCCGGCAAAGGACGGCCCTGCCGCTCCCCATCTTGTTGCTGGCGGGCGATATAGGTGACAAGTGCCCGTGGATCATAACCTGCGGTCGCGAGCATTGCCGCGGCGATATGATCCGCCTCTGCTTCAAAGCTCTTTTGGAGGTCCCGCAAACGGGGATCTCCGTTCGGTAGAAGACTTACGTCGAAGTACATAGCGGGCAAGAATTGGACCTGCTCAAGTCCGGCCCGCGTAGCCAAACGCGTCGCGTGCCGCGCGGCAACGTGAGCGATCGCATGGGCCAGCATGCCAGCGAGCTCGTCCTCGCCGCGTGACTCCAAAACCAGATTGGCGGGGATGAAGATCGATCCTCCCGGTAGTGCAACAGGTTCGTTCGTCGATCCCCCGAGACGATCTTCGACAACGACGAACCTGTAAACCACGCCGTGCTCTGGCAACGCCGCGATCAGCCTCCGACCGATCCGTTCAACATACTGGCTGACGCCCGCGGCGCGGACGAATGTGTATTGACTTCGAGCCTGCGACGACAGTTCGGTCCCGAGCGCCAATTCCTTGTCGGGACTGAACACATTTACAGGTTGTCGCGCCTTGGTCAGAGAAGCGAGATAGAGGGCAGAAAGGATCACTCGTCGCACCGATAGATCTCCCTTCGGGCCTGGACGCGCACGCTCGATCCGCGGTTACACCGATCTGCGGAAAACTGGCTACGAACTGGAACTGCTAGCTTGCTGGCTGCCCGGCGTGCGCGTCAGCGCATCGGCGAGGAGGTTGGTTCGAGAAACGGCATTATCGTACATTGAGCGTATCGCCACACATCGGGAACCAGTTCGCATGGTGTGATTTGGGTGGAAATTAAGCGACTATGTGCCCCGCCGAAGCCCGTCCCGCAATAGGTACATGCCCGTTACGATCCCCCCGACAATAAACCAGAACGCTGCGATAATCGCTATCCATTCGATCAGTTGCGGGTTGCGATTTTGGGGTTCCCAAAAAATGTTGCCGGCAATGAGGATTCCCATCGGCAGGGCGACACCGAATACCGCCAGCCAACGAACACGAGGTGGCCAATTGAAGCCCCTCTTTTCCGGTGACTGAGTGTCGGCACCGCCAGCGAGGGGTCGATACCAGAGGATTAGGAACAGGCTGAGAGCCGCTGCAACCTGCCCAGCCGAAGACGCCCTGGCCTTGAAAAGGACCGAGGGAACACGATCCAGGCCGAACCAGCGCAGAATTCGGGGCCACACGTAACTGTCGCGCACCACTGGTAAAAACTGCGCCAGAATGGAGGCATATAGCCAAGCCAGGAACACCAAGGTCCGCCAGCCCCGTGGAATTTCATGAAAGTCGCCGCTAAGCAGAATCTTCCACAGCGCCAACGGGACCAGCACCCATGTGAGCAGATTCTGCAAGGGCCGACTCTGTATCACTAGGAATCCAGAATAGGATGCGATATGCGAGACACTCGCAATTAGCAGGACCGCGAAAGGGATCGCCAGCAATCTACGGTTGCCTTCCGATCTGGAAGAATACTCCCGGCCAACAACGGATGGAACGTCAGCCATGTTCACGGCCAATATAGCGGACTTCTGGGCGATGGCCGAAATACGGCGTTATCGGACAAGTGTCGGTAACGCCACACATCGGGAGCCCATTGGAAGACTCATTGCGTCCGTTCTGCGCGATTCGCGGTACTCTCGATCTGTAATGCATGCACTCTCCGGCGACTGTGTGATTCTGCGCGAGCGTCACGGGGAGCGCGGCAAAAACAAGCAGGCAGGCGGCTAGGGGCCTCTTGGCGATTCCTCCGGACGGCCATCACAGGCGGACAGGACACAAAGCGATCGCCGGCCCGCAGTGATAGAATTCGTCGCATGAAACGAGCACTGCGCCTTCTGCTTCCCGCCCTTCTGGCGATCTCGGCAACCAGCGAAAGCAAGCCGTCCGACCCCGCCGAAGAGGTCCTCGCTTTCGAGAAGGCCATGGAAGCGGCCGTGGTCCGCGGCGACGTGGCCTACGTCGAACGTGTCAGTGCGCCCGACCTTTCCTTCACCCACGGCGACGGCTGGACCACCGGCGGCAAGCCGCTGCTGGTTGACGACCGCGCGTCCTTTCTGAAGCGAGTCGCCAACAAGCAGTACACCGTGCGCGACCTCGATTCCGTCAAAGTCGAAATGCACGGCGATATCGCTATCACCTACGGCCGGTATATCGCGCAGAACCGCATCGGCAATCCCGAACAGTCGTGGTTTTCCGTCTGGTTCGAGCGCGTGTATCAGAAGCGCGAGGGCCACTGGCTCTACGTTTCGCACCGCACCGTGCACGGCCCGACCTACGGAAAAGACCGCCCGTCGGTCAGCGATAAGTAGTTTCACCCGCGGCGCGGTACGCGTCGAAGGTGAGCGACACGGCGCGGGCGCAATCGCGAACCGAAGCCGGCGGCGGTTCACCCCGCCCGATGCGGTCGAGGCAATCCTTCACCACGCCCGGCCAGCTTCCCACATATCCCGGCGGTGCCTGCTGCGTTTCGTTGCGGCCGGGCCCGATGATCTGCACGCCATCACCCGACGGCGTGGCGCGCACCAGGAGTTTTTCCGCCGCGATTTTGCGTTCCGTGTCGGAACCGTTCGTTGGGAATGTGTAGCTGGCCTCGTTCAGGAACACCATGCCACTCGGTGTCCGGAGCGTGACGAAAGCGTAATCTTCCACCTCGCGCTTCCAGATCGCGTGACTGGTCACGGCGGAAACCACTTTAGGCTCCTCGCCCGTGATGTAGCGGCAAAGGTCAAAACCGTGAAACCCGAGGTTGAGAAGCGCGCCGCCGCCGGCTTCCGCTTTGCTGAGCATCCAGGAGTTGCCTTCGTCGATGTACCGCTGAATCCCCGGCTGGTTAAAGCGCACCAGCATGTGCGAGATGGTCCCCAGTTCGCCGGCGCGGACCATCTTCCGCGCCACTTCGGCCCACCAGCTATACCGGAATGAAAATGGCGCCGTCGCCCAGGCGTTTTTCTTCTCGGCGTAGTCGGCCAGTTGGCTCACCGTGTGGTCGTCGATGCCCCACGGCTTCTCGGCGAGAAACGGAATGCCGGCATCCACCAGAAACCGAAACGGGCCGGGCATATCGACGTGCCGGTTAAGCGAGAGCACAAATTCCGGCTTGGTCTTCTCGATCATCTGGCGATAGTCTGTATAGGCCGTGCTGCCGCATCGCTTGGCGCGGTCTTCCGCGATGGCGCGGTTTGCATCTTGCACCCCGACGATGTCGAGCTTCTCGTCCCGAAGAATCTTCAGGTAATTCGGCGGTAGCGTCGCGTGATAGTGGCCGACGCCGATCACCGCCGCGCGCTGCGGGCGGCGTCCGGCCTGTGACGACGCCTTGCTCGTGGCGAGCAGAGTTCCAGCCGCTATTTCGAGGAAATTGCGGCGCTCCATGTGCGGCATCATATCACTCCGGTGTCACCGCCTTGGTTACGCGCCAGAGTGGTCAACAGACGAACTCACTTCGATGGCCTGAGTCCTCCATGCTCGATTGAAGCACCAAACCGAACCACCGGGCTGACCGCAAAGCCGCCCCGACATCCCCTGGCCGACGATCCAAGGCAGAACGCCGGATTGTGAGGCGACCAACGCGTCAGATGCCGATACTTGCGGCCGCGAATCCCTTTCGCCCCGCCATAATCCTTAGTCACAGGCCGGCGAAATCTTTTCATCCTCCATGTTGCCTGCTAGTTACAGCCAAACCGCTGCCCTTCGACACCCTGCTCCCGCCCGGCGGCGCGCGACAATCAGGGTGTGAGAAGCTTACGCGGTTCCGCAACGACCGGAGCGTTGGCGGCCTTTCAAACTGGAGCGAAACCGTTCGGAACGATCGTTCCGGCACTCCGCGCTAACCGCTTTCACTGCAACAAACCTGCCTCGAATTCCGGAACGACGTTTCCGGAAGAGGGCGAAAACGCCGGCAGGACGCACCGCAGCGCTGCGTATGTTCCAGGAAGCACCGTGTTATCGTTGAAAGGATAGTGTCCGGACCCCTGAATTTCCACCTGGAACGGTACGAAGGCCCGCTCGATCTGTTGCTCGACCTCATCCGCAAACAACAGATCGACATCAAAGATATCCCGATTTCGACCATCACCGCGCAATACCTGGAATACATGGATAAGGCGCGCGAACTGGACATGGATTTGGGCGCGGAATTCGTCTATATGGCCGCCACCTTGATCCATATCAAATCGAAGATGCTGCTGCCCCAGGACCCGGCCCTGCAAAAAGAGGGTGAATCCGATGATCCGCGCCAGGAACTGGTCAACCGGCTGCTCGAACACGAAAAATATAAGAATGCCGCGGAGATGCTGCATCAGAAACGCTTGATCGAGGAAAACGTCTGGTCCAACCCCCAGATCAAGGCGTTCGCCTCCGATGAAGATCCCGGTTTGGCCGTCACGCTTTTCGACCTGGTCAAAGCCTTCGGCGAAGTCCTGGAGCGCGCCAAGAACCGGCCGGTGTATGAGGTACAGGCCGCCGACGTGACCATCTCGGACATGATCGGATATCTGAAGAACTGCTTCCTCGAAGCCGGCCCCGATCAGCCGGTCTTCATTGTCCGGATCTTCGAGGAGCAGCGCTCGCGCCGCGCCATGATCGCTTTGTTTCTCGCGGTGCTCGAGCTGGTTCGCATGCAGGCGGTGGTGGTTGCGCAGAAGGAGCTGTTCGGCGAAATCGCGCTCCAGCGGCATACCGGTTTCGACTCCGTTTTCGCCTCCGATCAGCCGATCGCGGCCATTGAGAAAGACTACGTTTGAACGGCATGGAAGAATTCGAATCCCAACCAGTCATTTCGATGGATGAATTACTGGAGGCGGCTCCTGAACCGGCTTCGCTGGAAGAGAGTCAGCTCCGGGCCGTGTTGGAAGCCCTGGTGTATGTCACCGAAGAACCTTTGACGGTGGCGCAGATGGCCAGCGTGCTGCAGCAGCCCGCAGACCGCGTGCGCGCGGCGCTCGAGCAGCTCGTCGCCGAGTTCGAGAAACCGGAGCACGGGCTCGCGATCCGGGAGGTAGCCGGCGGCTACCAGATGGCCACCAAGCCTGAACATCATGACGCAGTTCGCAATTTTGCCAAGAGCCTCAAGTCGCCGCTGAAGCTCTCGCTTCCGGCATTGGAGACGCTCGCGGTGATTGCTTACAAGCAGCCGGTGACCGCGCCGGAAATCATGGAAATCCGCGGCGTGCAAGGCGCCGGTGTGCTGAAGACGCTGCTCGACCGCAAGCTGATCAACACCGCGGGACGCAAAGACGTCATCGGTAAACCCATTCTCTATAAGACCACCAAGGACTTCCTGGTTCAGTTTGGGCTGAAGGATCTCGGCGAGCTGCCGTCCCTCAAGGAATTTGAAGAGATCCGCCGGCTGGCGTTCGCCGATAGCGAGCCGCCAGCGAGCGAACCATCTGGCGAGCCCGAAGCAGCCCGTGAGCCCGAGGTCGCGGGCGAACCGCCCGCATCTGCGCCGGAGGCCTGATGCCCGCCGAGCGGCTGCAAAAAATTCTGGCGCATGCCGGCGTCGCCTCGCGCCGCCATGCCGAGCAAATGATCCTCGAAGGCCGCGTCACCGTGAATGGCGCGATAGTGACGGAACTCGGCTCGAAGGCCGATTTCGAAAACGATCACATCAAAGTCGACGGCCGCCTGCTGCATGCGCCCAAGCGCCTGGTGTACATCGCCCTGCACAAACCCAACAACACCGTCACCACCGTTAGTGACCCGCAGCATCGCGCGACAGTGATGGATCTGCTTAGGGGCGTGCGTGACCGCGTCTACCCGGTGGGCCGCCTCGATTATCACAGCGAGGGCCTGCTGCTGCTCACCAATGATGGCGAGATGGCCAATGCCATCATGTCGGCGGCCACGCACTTGCCCAAGACGTACCTCGTGAAGGTCAACGGTTCGCTTACTGCCGAGCAGGAGGAGCGGTTCCGGCATGGCGTTCCCCTCTCCGGACGGCGTACGCTGCCCGCCGGATTGAAGCTGGCACACGCCGCCGAAAACCCGTGGTATGAGGTGCGCCTGTTCGAAGGCCGCAACAATCAAATTCGGCTGATGTTCAAACATTTTGGACGGCTGGTCGAAAAACTGAAGCGCGTGCGGATCGGTCCGCTGGAACTGGGACCGCTCAAGCCCGGCGAGTTTCGCTACCTCGACGCGGACGAAGTTGTCCGTCTGCGGCGGGCGCTGCGGCGCGCCCCAGAGAAAGCTGCCTCATGAAAGGTGTTCCGGAAATCCTGCAATCGGCCCGCACCATCGCGGTGGTCGGCGTCTCGAGCAAGCGCTTCCGCCCCAGCTACGGCGTGACCGAGTACCTGCAGCGCGCGGGCTATCGCATTATCCCGGTCAATCCACAGGAGACCGAAGTTCTCGGCGAAAAAAGTTATCCCGATCTCGATTCGGTTCCCGGGCCGATTGACATCGTCGATATTTTTCGCCGCTCCGAGTTCGTTCCGGAGATCGTCGAGGCCGCCATCCGCAAAGGCGCTAAGCTGATCTGGATGCAGGAAGGCGTGGTTCACGAACAAGCCGCCCGCCGCGCCGAAGCCGCCGGTATCGTGGTGGTGATGGACCACTGCATTTTGAAGGAACACCGGCGTTTGGCGCAGGCGTCGTAGCGGCGGATTGTCGGCCCGCTCCGCTGGCCTTCGCGTGTAAACGCGCTTTCAAACATGCCGCTGGAAAATCGAGTGGACCCATTCGGCGCTCTCTTCCGTTCGCCGGCCCGAGGCACATTCATGGGCAACCGCGGTGGCGCCCTCCACAACAATCAACGCGAAATCGTGCGTCCGTACAAGAACCGGCAGTGGATCACGTGCGTTCTGGAGTTCAAAAGTCGACATCGCTCAGTCATGTCGCCGGGCCGTTACACGGAGCTGTTCTTCCTGGATGAGGCCGTAGCATTTGCAGCCGGGCACAGACCCTGTGCCGAGTGCCGGCGCGAGCGGTTCAATGCATTCAAGCAGGCATGGATCGAGCGCCCCCTCGCGCGTTCCAGCCAACCTGTCCGTGCACCAGAGATCGATGCCATCCTCCATCGAGCGCGGCTCAACGAGCACAAAAGGAAACGCACCTATGAAGCGATGCTAAGCTCGCTGCCGAACGGTTCGTTTGTACAAATCGGAAGCAGCGCTTACCTGGTATGGGATGACGCACTGGCGCTCTGGACGCCGGAATGCTACGGCAAGTCGGATCGCCGCCCGCTCGATTTGACGGTGACCGTTTTGACACCGCAGCCGATTGTTGAATGCTTGAATCGGGGCTATCAGCCTGAAATCCACAAATCCTTTTGCACGCCCTAAGACCTGAGCCGGCGAATCCAGTTCCGGAGCACTCGATACCCGGCAATCCCGATAAAGGCCCAGGCAAACACCGGGGATTGAAGGTTCGCAGAAGAATATAAACAGACCCCCCGAATACGATCGCCAAGTCTATAGACGTGGTCCGCCACTGGAGCAATTTCGATTTCACGGCTCTGGCGATTTCGTCGGTACCGATACCCACTTTTCGGCGCCAATTCAGGTCGCCATTCGTGGCGCCCTGCCCAGGGGGGCGCGTCCGCGGGAGAGCCGGTTACCGGCTATTGCGCCCTGCGGTCTCGGGTTGTGAGGACCTACCGGTTCGGATTCATCAAATCGACGCGGGTGCCCTTCTCCGAGCGTGCGATCAGGTTGGCGAAACGGCGGGCGCGCGTCTCGTCCTTCTTCGCGTTCATGATCCACCCGATCATCAGGTTGCGGTAGCCGGGCGGCTGGGCCGCGAAAAAGGCGGCGGCTTTTTTGTTGGCTTGCAACGCGGCAGCTAATGAGGCGTCGAGCGTTTGTACCGCGGGCCGCACATATGCGGCCGTTTTCTCCGGATCGCGCTCCTGAAAGAGGCGCAGTCCCGCGGGGTGCATTTGTCCCGTGGCAATCAACTCTTCCGCGCGCTTCACGTTGATCTGGCTCCAGATGCTGCCGGGGTTTCGAGGGGTGAACCGGATCGTGTAGGCTTCCTCGTCGATCCGTTTGCGAATGCCATCGATCCAGCCGAACGCCAGCGCCTGGTCGAGAGCCTGCGGATAGGTGATGCTGGGGCGGTGCGACGCCTTTTTGTAAAACCCGATCAGCAACTCGTCCACGCGGTCATGATGCTTTTCGAGCCAAGCGCGCAAATCGGCGGCGGT
>Ga0335079_10009971_pt1 | contig 10811 bp, 8 predicted proteins | sample Lox_Sample_33_FD_206719 | JGI IMG/M metagenome (GOLD analysis project Ga0335079, IMG submission 206719) | Soil microbial communities from Loxahatchee National Wildlife Refuge, Florida, United States - Lox_Sample_3.3 | ecosystem: Environmental > Terrestrial > Soil > Wetlands | place: USA: Florida... | reverse complement strand
TGCATGGCGGCCGGTGGGATCCGATTCGTGGATGCCTGCGTGATTGGGTTACCGGCAACCAAACGAGGCGAGACGTGGATCTATTTCTCAGGACCGGACGCCGAGGATGCGGCCGCCTGTTTTTCGGGAGGGCCGCTCGAACCGGAAGTTCTGGCGGGCGGTGTCGGGCGGGCTTCGGCGCTGAAGATGTGCTTCGCGGCGCATACCAAGGGCCTCGCCGCACTGCGGGCCGCCGTGCTCGGAACGGCCGAGGAACTCGGTGTGCTCGGGGATCTCCAGCGGCAATGGGAGCGCACCGGATCTACCTTTGAAGCCGCGGTCGGATCGCTTCAGCACACGGCACCCAAAGCCTGGCGATTCGTGGCCGAGATGAAAGAGATCGCCGCGACCTTCGAATCGGCAGGGATGCCCGGAGAATTCCATCTGGCCGCTGCCGAAATCTTCGCGCGGCTGGCGCCGTTCAAGGGAGTCAGCAAGCCGGAACTGCGGGATGCGCTGGAAAAGCTGACGACGCGATAGCCGGTGCGTCGATCGAGGCCCTACTTCTCTTCTGTGGTCTTTTTGTCGAGATACTCACGAACGCGGAGTCCCATGGTGCGAGTATCGATCGGCTTGGTCAGGTATCCGTCGAATCCGGCCTCGCGCGCGCGCTCCTCGCCTGCCTTTAGTGCCAGCGCGGTGAGAGCAACCATCGGGGTATCGCGAAAACGTTCGTCCTGACGGACGCGCCTGGCCAATTCGAAACCGTCGATTATGGGCATCTGAATGTCGGACAGGATGAGATCCGGGTGCAGCGTCTCGAGCATATCGAGTGCCTGTTGCCCATCCTCGGCGAACTCGATGGTGTACCCCTCGCGCTTCAGGATTGCGCCTGCCAGCTTCAGGTTTACGGGCACGTCATCGACGATCAAAATGGTTTCGCCAGCCATGGGCGTTTCGTGTTGCGATCAATGTAGGAACTCAGTATGTGACACGTTGGGTTTGCCTGCAATGCTTACTTCGGTGGGGTGATAGGTTTCCGGCGATAACCAGGGTTAAGCGTTAGCAAGGAGACATATCAGATAGTGAACCCTTAAGGGTGCGCAACCGCCTTTGGCGGGGCGGCGGAATGCAAAACCAGGTGCGCTGCGAACAGATCTTCCACTGCCAGGCCCAACGACTTAAATACCGTGACTTCACGATCATTCGCTCGAGCGGGTAACTCCCCGAGTTCTGCGGCGATGTGGTCCGCCGTCCAACGTCCTTCTGTGATCCCGATCATTACGTCGCCGGCTTCCTGAAGCGCTGCCGCACGCGAATCGACCACCAGCCGGGCGCGTGCGACCAGTGCCGGGTCGAGTTCCCGTTGCGACGGCACGCAAGCTCCGACGGCAATGACGTGGGCGCCGTCACCGACCCATTCACTTTGCATCACGGGCGTGGGCGACGCTGTTGCCGCCACCACTACATCCGCTCCGCGCACCGCGGCTTCGGCATTTTCCATAGCGCGCGCACCCGTTTCTGCGGCGAATTGCCGCAGACGCCCCGCGTTGGGACTCCAGACTCGCACCTCGCGAAAATTCCGCACCAGCCCGAGTGCTTCCAAATGGCTGCGGGCTTGCACTCCCGACCCCAGAATGCCTAGCACGCGCGCATCTTTGCGGGCTAAGAGCCGCGCCGACACCGCCGAAACAGCGGCGGTCCGAACCTCGGTAATGTAACGGCCATCGAGGATGGCTGCAGCCACGCCCGTTACCGGGTCGAGCATCACGATCATGGCCTGGTGCGTGCCGAAGCCTCGTGCCGCGTTGCCGGGGCACACCGTCACAAGTTTCGCGCCGAGTGCGGGCAGCGAGGGCACGTAGGAAGGCATCAATCCAAACAGCGACCGCTCGGCGCCGAATGCGAACACAGTGCGCACTGGCTGCTGGACTCGTCCAGTGGAAAATTCAACCAGCGCACGTTCCATGGCATCGATCAGCTCCGGCATGCGTAGCCGCTCGCGCACAGCGTGTTCATCGAGGAACTGCGGGGTGGTCACGCCACGTTCGAGTTGACGCTGATATTCGGCCGCGTCAAAGTGGCCCTGCGACTCGGCAATGAGACCGTCCGCACCAATCTTCCATTCCTCGAATCCGCTGATGCGAACGCGTTGGCCCGTCCCGCCGGGCCCGCTATTGGTGCCAACCAAAGTCCAGTGGTACACGGACACGTGCTCCCGCGTGAGGATCTCATCCATGATCACCCGCATATCGGGAAACGCGGTCATGAAGGATTGAGCCACTTCCCTAATGGCATCGCGTCCTATTGCCGGAGCACCGGCGTTGATCGTGAGCGAGCCACTGGGTGAGAAAAAGACCGCCACACTTGCGGCATTCTGGCTACACCACGCAGCGGTATAGCGAACGGCGAAACCGCGTAACCTGGCAGGATCAGGCGTCACTGGCCGAGACCGTCGTAGACAACCTTGCCATCCACCACCGTCAGCACCGAGTGCAGTTTTTTGATTCCTTCATCGGAGACCTTCCTGGGGTCGAGAAAGTCGTCGCTCAGCACCACCACGTCGCCCAACTTTCCGGGCTCGATCGATCCCAGCCGGTCTTCTTCGTGGAAGAACCAGCCGTTGGCTGCCGTGTATAAGCGCAGCGCTTCCATGCGTGTGATTTGCTGCTTGTCGTTGGCCATCGCTCCTGAGGCGTTTTTCCCGGTCACCATGTAATAGATCATCAGCCAGGGATCGAGCGTGGAGATCTGGGCCGAGTCGGAGCCTGCCCCCACGTGGATTCCGCTATCGAGAATCATGCGCAGCGGGGGCCCGCCGGCTTGCGGATTGAGATACGCGAAGGGATGAACCGCAATGCCCGCGCCTAAGGCTTTGAACCGGTTCACGGTGGCTTGATCGATGCGCGGCACATGCGCGATGGACCAGTGCAGGCTGGCAATCGGCGTGGCCGCATTCACCGTTTCGAAGGTGTTCGCGACAAGCTGGTCTTCCGCAAGCGAGAGGCTGTGCTGCTGATAGGCCCAGCCCTGCCTGGCGATGAGTTGGAGCGCGGTCGTATAGTTGGCGGGCGGGGTCACCTGGCCGAATAGCGGCCAAACGGTGGCAAACTCGCCGATTCCCGAAACGCGCAGCATGTCGTCGCCAAAGCCCGAGAAGTTGTTCAGCATGCGCTCCTTCAGCATGGGAATGTCCGGCTGCGTATCCATGCTGAGAAAGAAAATGCGCAGGCGCGTTGCCAGTTTCTGTTCTTTGCGCACGGCCAGCACGGCATCGTACATGCGGAAGGGATCGGCGCTGGCCAGCGTGTCAAACGTGAAGGAGTCCTGGATATCCGGCAAGCCGGGGATCACGAATGCTCCCATGTCCACGCTGGTAGTGACACCCATGCGGGCCGAATAGGCCAGGGCGTCGCGCGTCCCGCGCTTTTGGTCTTCTAAGGTTTGTGCGGCGCGCAGAGCATCCAGCGCGGCCACCGAGGGTGCGTTGGCCGCAATGGCGCCCGTATCACTTACGGCGATGCCCTTGGCCGTGAAGAAGGCTTTGCCTTTGGTATTGGTAGCGGCGGGACCTGTGAAGGCTTGATATACGATCACGGGGTGATCGGGCGCTGCGGCATCCAGCTCGGAAAGGGTCGGCAGGCGCTTTTCAGCGAACTGCGAAGGGCTCCATCCGCCCATGGCCGTGAGGAACTCGCCCGGCGGAACATTCTTCGCTCGCGCGCGGAATGCGCCCTGCACCTCTTCGATCGATCCCGCGGTTTCGAGGCGCGTATCGTGGCCCGGCCGCAGACCCAGCAAGACGATGTGGTTGTGGTTGTCGATCAGCCCGGGAACGGCGGTACGCCCGTGGAGGTCGATCGTTTTGGTGCATGGGCCAGGCTTGCCGCCCTTCCCGACCGTCTCAAAGCGGCCGTCTTGGATGGTCAGTTCCGAAACCGTGGAGTTCCGCTGATCCATGGTGACGATCTTGCCGTTGACCAGGCGCAGATCGCGTGCGCCAGCGCAGCGGTCTTGAGCGGGAGCAAGGGCCACTGCTGCCAAAAGCAGCGCGCCGAGAAGAGCCGTTCGTCGTGTCATGAGTTTCCTCAATGGAGTATACTCTCTCAGTCTGTGAGACTAAAAACACTCTTAGCTTTGCTCTGCTTCGTGCCGGGGTTGGTGACCGCAGCCACTGCCGTTTCCGGCGAAGCCGTCTATAAGCAGCGCTGCGCCGGCTGCCACGATCAAGACAACCCGCGCATTCCGCGACGCGAGTTGCTCCAGAAACTGCCAGCCGCGCGGATTCTGCGGACGTTGGATTTTGGGGTCATGATTGCGATCGCGTACCCGATGAGCCGCGGAGAGCGGGAAGCGGTGGCGTCGTACCTGGGTACGCCGGGAGCAGCGGTCGCGTTTCCGCCGAACGCTTTCTGCGCCGATCGCACGGTGCGGGTTGCAGCCACGCCCAAAGTTCAGTGGAACGGCTGGAGTCCCGACGAAGCAAACAGCCGCTTCCAGGCTGCCGAAGCCGCCGGGTTGACGCTCGATGGTGTGCACCGGCTGAAGCTCAAATGGGCGTTCGCCTTTGATGGCGACACGACTGCGTTCGATCAACCCACGATTCTGGATGGCAATCTATTCACCGGCAGCGCGGGAGGTGTGGTGTACGCACTCGACGCCGGTACCGGCTGCATCCACTGGACGTTCGACGGCACCGGACCAGTACGCACGTCGATTCTGGCGGTGCCCAACCGCGGAAACCGCACGCTTCTGTTCGGCGATCAGAACGGATGGTTCTATGCTCTCGATGCCGGCAGCGGCCGTTTGCAGTGGAAGAAGCACGTGGACGAACACGACGCGGCGCGGCTCACCGGCGCCCCCGTAGCGCAGGATGGCGTTGTGTACGTGCCCGTAGCGTCGTGGGAGGAAAACCGCGCGCTCAAAGCCGACTACCCCTGCTGCACAGCCCGGGGCAGCGTCGTGGCGCTGCGCATTCGCGACGGCGCCCAAGTGTGGAAAACGTATATGGTCGGCACACCTAAGGAGACTGGAAAGACCAGCACAGGCGTGGCCAATTGGGGGCCGTCGGGCGCGGGAATCTGGTCGGCGCCTACGATTGATTCGAAACGCAAGCTGCTATACGTAGCTACGGGCGACAACTACTCCGCGCCGGCCACCGAGACGAGTGATGCCGTAGTGGCGCTCGATCTCGAAAACGGACACATCGTTTGGTCGCGCCAACTATTGGCCGACGACATTTTCAGCGGCGGATGCGCCACCCGCGTTCCCATGTGCGGCCCCGATTACGACTTCGGTTCTTCCGCGATGCTGGTGAATTTGGATGGCCGCGACTTGTTGATTGCCGGCCAGAAATCCGGTGTCGTCTACGCGCTCGACCCCGATCATGGCGGAGAGACGGTGTGGCTGGCACGCGTCGGAAAGGGCAGCACCAACGGCGGCGTGCAATGGGGCATGGCCACCGACGGCCGCAAGATCTACGCGGCTGTTTCGGATATCGTCCGCACTCCGGTGAAGGATCACGAACTTGCCGATCTCCGCACGGCCACACTCGACCCGCAGCAGGGCGGCGGGCTCACGGCTCTACGCATTGATGACGGCAGCCAGGTTTGGCGGACGCCGGCGCCGCACACCTGCGATCCGCCCAAGCCGGGATGCAGCCCTGCACAGCCGGCCGCCATAACAGCCGTTGGACCAGGAGTGATTTTCTCCGGCTCCGTGGATGGCCACATGCGCGCCTATTCCGCCGAAGATGGCGCGATCCTCTGGGACTTCGACACCGCGCGCGAGTTCGAAACAGTGAACGGTGTCAAGGGCCACGGCGGCTCCATCGACGGGCCGGGGGCGGTGGTGGTGAACGGGATGGTATACGTCAATTCAGGCTACGCGCGTCAAAACGGCATGCCGGGGAATGTGCTGCTGGCGTTTGGGGTGGAGTAGTCGCCGGCCTTCTCGCCTGGGCCAATTGCCATGGGAGCATCCCAGATGTAATCCTGGTCTGGTGAATGCTCCCGCCAAACGGCGGTTTACACGAGGCGACCGTTCATGACCAAAGATGAGATCATTCTGGCGAATCGGGAATTTCTGTTCCCCTCGGTGTTTCACTACTTCCAGGAACCGCTGGTCATCGCGCGCGCGAAAGACCAGTATGTCTGGGATGCCGATGGCAACCAGTATTTGGACTTCTACGCCGGCATCGTCACCGTTAGCGTAGGGCACTGCAACGATACGGTGAATGCCAAGATCCACCGTCAGGTCGATACCCTCCAACACATTTCCACGTTGTACGCGAACGAGCCGCAGGCGGCGCTGGCCAAGAAAATCGCCTCGGTGACGCCGGGCGGCCGGCTGACGAAATCGTTCTTCACCAATAGCGGTACGGAAGCGAACGAGACCGCCATCTTGACGGCGCGCTGCTACACCGGCAATACCGAAATCGTGGCGCTGCGCCACTCGTATCACGGCCGATCCGCCATGGCCATGACGCTTTCCGGCCAGGGGACGTGGCGTATAGGCCAACCGCAGGCCGGCATCGTGCACGCGCACAACGCCTACTGCTACCGCTGTCCCTTCGGGCTTACGTATCCGTCCTGTGAAGTGAAGTGCGCCCAGGATGTCGAAGAACTGATCCGCACCACCACGAGTGGCCCGATCGCCGGATTCATCGCCGAGCCGATTCAGGGCGCCGGCGGATTCATCACACCGCCGAAAGAGTATTTTCAGATTGTGGAGCGCATCGTGCGCAACCACGGCGGCATCTTCATCAGCGATGAAGTGCAGACCGGCTGGGGCCGCACCGGCGGGAAGTGGTTCGGTATTGAGCAATACGGCGTGACGCCCGACATCATGACCGCGGCCAAAGGGCTGGCCAACGGCAGCCCCATCGGGCTTACGGTGGCAAAACCAGAAGTCGCGGATTCAGTGACCAAGCTGACCATCTCGACATTCGGCGGCAACCCGGTAACGGCTACCGCAGCCAAGGCCGTAATCGATTTCATCGAAGAGCAGAACCTGCTGGCGAACTGCACGCAAACGGGAGGGTACCTGCGCGCTGGCCTGGAGGACCTCAAACAGAAGCACGAACTGATCGGCGAGGTCCGCGGCATGGGACTGTTGCAGGCAGTCGAACTGGTGCAGGATCGTGAGACGAAAGTTCCGGCCGCCACCGAAACCGCAATGGTCATGGACGCCGCGCGCCAAAACGGCTTGCTGATCGGCAAGGGCGGCATGTACGGCAACGTGCTGCGCATTTCCCCTCCCATGAACGTAGGGCGCGCGGATGTGGACCAGTTCCTCGGTCTGCTCGACCGCAGCTTCGCGGCGTGTAGTGTTTTGGCATCCAAATAGAACGAGTACTCTGGTGTAAGACATTCAGTCGGGAGGAGAGGCATGATCGCTGCTGATTCCACGGTTGGTACCGCTTCGTTTTATATCGATGGCGCTTGGGAGAAACCGCACGGCCGCACCACGGCCGCGATTACCAATCCAGCCACGGGTGCCGCCATTGCCGAGGTGCTTTTTGCCGAAGAGACCGACATCGATCGCGCGGTTCAGAGCGCGCACGCGGCCTTTTTGAAGTGGCGCGAGGTGCCGGTGGTAGAGCGCGTCCAGGTGCTATATCGCTACAAGTCGCTGCTCGAAAAGCACGTAGAAGACCTCGCCGGCACGCTTACTCGCGAGAACGGAAAGACGCTCGAAGACGCACGAGCCGAGGTGCGCCGTGGCATCCAGATGGTCGAAGTGGCTTGCGGCATGCCGAGCCTGATGATGGGCGACTCGCTCAACGATGTGGCGCGGGACATCGATTGCAAGACCATCCGGCAGCCCATCGGTGTTTGCGCGGGCATCACCCCGTTCAATTTCCCGGCCATGGTGCCGATGTGGATGTACCCATTCGCCATCGCCTGCGGCAATGCGTTCGTGCTGAAGCCATCCGAAAAGGTCCCACTAACGCCGACTCGAGCCATCGAACTGCTCCACGAAGCCGGCCTGCCCGCGGGCGTGCTGAACCTGGTGCATGGTGCGAAGGGCGCTGTGGATGGGTTGCTGCATCATCCTCTGGTCCGTGCCGTCTCGTTCGTTGGATCCACGCCGGTGGCCAGGTACATCTACACCACTGCCGCCGCCCAAGGCAAGCGTGTGCAGGCGCTCGGCGGTGCCAAGAACCACCTGGTGGTCATGCCCGATGCCGACATAGCTAAAACGGTAGAGGCGATCATCGGCTCGGCGTTCGGCGCCGCCGGCGAGCGCTGTCTGGCGGGAAGCGTGCTGGTTCCGGTGGGCGATGCCGCCGGTCCGTTGCTGGAACGCCTGGTAATGCGCACCAAGGCGCTGGCTGTGGGCGATGGCTCGAAAACCGGCATGGAAATGGGGCCGCTGGTCACATCCGATCACTGCCGAAAAGTTGCCGGCTACATCGAAAAGGGTGTTGCCGAAGGCGCCGAACCGATCTGCGATGGCCGCGAATTCCGAGGCGCCAGCGGCGGCTTCTTTCTGGGGCCGACCATCTTCGACCGCGTGACACCCGAAATGACCATCGCGCGCGAAGAGATTTTTGGGCCCGTACTTTCGGTGATTCGAGTCAAGACGCTCGACGAGGCAATTCAGCTGGTGAACCGCTCGCCCTTCGGCAACGCCACGTCCATTTTTACGGGCGATGGCAAGTCCGCGCGCGAGTATTCCTCGCGGATCGAGGTCGGTATGGTGGGGATCAACGTGGGCGTTGCCGCGCCCATGGCGTTCTTCCCGTTTGCCGGCTGGAAGAGTTCCTTCTTTGGCGATTTACACGCACACGGGAAGGATGCCATTGCCTTCTACACTGAGCAAAAGGTTATCATGAGCCGCTGGTTCTGAGCCTGCGCTACACTCGGGTAGAGTCGAGGGCCCGTAGCTCAGGTGGATAGAGCACCTGCCTTCTAAGCAGGGGGTCGCTGGTTCGAGTCCAGCCGGGCCTACCAAGTGTTCAGCCAGCACGCAACCTGTTTAATCCTTGAGGTCCCTCTAAGGGTCATGCACCTCCCTTAACCGTCAGAGTAAACGTCGAGCCGTCCTTAAGCGTCTGAGGCTGATTCAAGTTGACTTTGGCCCCATCATAATGGAGAACTTCATCCTTGGTGGACATCCCGTCAATCCAGGCTTTGTGAGGTACCCGCGCAACCACCTTTCCCGGTAGCATCAGCTCGTAACTTTGGCTTCCGGTATCATCCTTAAAAGCCTGGATACCTTCGGCAGACGACGGCTGCTCGCCCGTGACGACCCACTGGTGAATGATGTCATGCGCTTTGGTGGATGCTTCGGCGGCTTCTTGAACGGAAGAGTTGGGCGGCACACTGATCTTGGACTTGGCGAGCACCAGCGCGGTCGCGATCTGCTGGGCGTAGTCTTTGACCGTCACCTGGTTTTCTTTGTTGGCGGATTCGGGATTGACGGCGATATCGAAGTGGACGGGTTGGTCGGCGAGAACGATCGGATTAGGCCCCTGTTTGCCAGGTGTTCGGAGAGTAGGCACTGCTACCAAAACCATCGCGGCTGAAGCGATGAACGTAAACGCTGTGGCAGCTGCTCGCCAGTCCAGAGGCGCGGGGGTTAGTTTGGCGGTTTGCGGCGCTGCCAGGCGGCTTTCACGGGCCCTATCCATGAATTGTTGGAGACGAGCGCTATCGACCTCCACAGCCCTCCGAAGGGCCGCACAAACCTCACACCCAGCCAGATGATCCAGAGCCTCGGGGTCCACGTCCAAACCGGACTGCAACGCCAGAATCTCATCTGCCGACAGGCAAGCGGCATAATCTGTGGAAGCTGCGTCCTGGTACAGATCAGCCTTGAAGTCTGCACGTCGTTGGCTGACCGTCTTTTCCCTGTCTGGCTGAGGTTTAGTCGACATGATGCCTCTAACCTGAAAACGCAACAGCAGGGTTTTCTCCAACTTCTTTTTTATTGGTTCAGGCCGGTTTTTCTCCCCTCAGCCGACTTAACTCCTTCTGCAACTCAAACATACGGGTCTTAATCGCGCGTTCGTCGGTCTTGCAGAGGGCGGCAATTTCGGCGTATGTTCTCCCTTCCACGTAAAACATTCGTAACAGATCGAACTCAGGCGGCGGAGGGCGGAGGCGAGAAGCGGGTCAGGCAGATCACCATGCGGGTCGGGAGGTCTAGTGTTTGCGGGTCCCACTGCTGGGTACGGAGCAGCCGCCGAACATTGTCGATCGCCCGGTTCGCGACGACCCTGGAAGCGTAAGCCAGGAATTCCTCGAGCGTGGCCAAAAGAGCGATCAAGTCCGGCCGCTCCAGGATGGACAGAAGCGCGGACTGGACGATATCGGGGGCGAATTGCGAAGGTCCGCGGCGGGACGCTTGCGCTACCACGATCGGCCAGACTGCCCGGCGAAGGCCAGGGACCGGCGCTCGAGGCTGATTGGGAGGCCGTGTATCGCGGAGCGGATTCGCGCAAACGCGGCAGAGGCGCTATCGGAAGTCACCGGGTTCCTTTGATTGCGCGTTTGGCACAGAACCGGATAGCGTGCAGCGGAAACAGGAGCCGCTGTACGTCAGTATCCTCAAGAGCGGTTGGATTCGGCGATGGTGAGAAACAGGTCCGTCGCCAGCGACCGCACGTTTTCGTCGTCAGGCTGCACGCGCAATTCTCTGAGAATTCGCGCAAGGAAGTCGTGAAGGGAACCGTGGGTCCAGTACCAGCAGCCCGCCAACAGTTCGTCGATCTTACCGGAGAGATCCGGGTTGCCCTCTTCCTCCATGCGATCGCAAGTTTCGCAAAGGTTGACAAAACTCTCGAACCGATCGGGTGGAATGTCCCAGAAATATGGGAGCTAGCG
>Ga0335079_10009968_pt1 | contig 10815 bp, 5 predicted proteins | sample Lox_Sample_33_FD_206719 | JGI IMG/M metagenome (GOLD analysis project Ga0335079, IMG submission 206719) | Soil microbial communities from Loxahatchee National Wildlife Refuge, Florida, United States - Lox_Sample_3.3 | ecosystem: Environmental > Terrestrial > Soil > Wetlands | place: USA: Florida... | reverse complement strand
CGGCAATGAATGATGGTTGCATTCGGGAAAGCCACGTGGATGAGCCCGGCCCACAGGAAGTTGAACGGCATCTTGTCGGTCACTCGCGCAGACTTCGGTCCGATCGTGCGCAGCACTCGGAGATAATCTGCCGCCGCCTTCGCCACAAATTCCTTGGTAACAACCGCCGTCCTGTTTCCGTTCGCGGCCGATTTATGCCAGGCTGCTCCGCGCTCGTTCCAGAAATTTAGTTCGTCGCCGGCCCCGACCTCGGGATGCATGGACACAATCTGCTCCACCAGAGTTGTACCCGATCGCGGCATGCCGAGAATCAGCACCGGCGTCGCATCGGTGCTGCCGAGCTCGGGCGCCCGCGCGATCCACTCGGGTGTACAGCGGGCTATGATGCGGTCAGTCTCCGCGGAGAACGCGGCCGAGTCGAACGAAGCTGATCCCCGTCGCACCTCGTCTGCGGCGTCGAAATGCTTCATGGCCAAGGCGTAGTCGCCTAGATCGTCCGCCGCCTTTCCGATGGCCAGATGAATCCGCAGGCGCTGCGCCGCGTCCGATCCAGGCGTAGCCAGAGCCGCTTCCATTCGTTGCACCAGACCATCGTCCTCGCTCGTTACGGGACGGCACCGGACCAGGTCGTAGTAGCAGCCCGCGAGCAACGGCGCGATCGTGATCGCGCGTTGGAAGCATTCGCGGGCCTCATCGAAACGACCGAACTCAGAGAGCAGATTGCCCAGCAGATCATGCGCCATGGCGTTGTTCGGATCGCGGGCCAGCGTCTGTCGCAGCACCTCCTCAGCTTCCTTATTGCGATCCTCGGCCAGCAGCGCTCGCGCCTTGCCCAATCGGCCGAAGCTTGTCTTACCTCCGGTCGCCGCCGCGCGGTGGAAGCAACCGATCGCCTCGTCGCGATGCCCCAGTTCGTACACCAGGGCTCCCGCGCGGAACCACGCCTCGGTCAGCGATGGCAGCAGCTTGGTCGCGCGATCGTACGCGACGATGGCCCCGCCGACGTCGCCCATCTTCTCCAGGGCAATCCCCAGGCGGAAGTGTGCATCGCCATAGCTCGGCTTGACGGCGACGGCACGCTGCAATGCCGCGATCGCATCGGGCACGTTGCCGACCTCGAGGCAGGTGAGTCCGAGATCGTGCTGAATAAGTGCATCGAGCGGCTCCATCAGCGCAGCCTCGCGCAAAGGCGCAATCGCATCCGCTGGCCGCCCTGCCTTGAGGTACTGAGTGGCCAACGCAAGTAGAGGCGCCACCTGTCGCGACGCGGCTGGGCTTGGAGAGTGGGACATGGCGCGACCTACGGCACAAGGAGTTCCGTCAAGCGATGCGTCACCACCAGAACCGCGCCGTAGTTGCTAGCGATACCAACGACCACTGTAAGGACAACAGCAAGAGCCCAGGGCCAGCCATGACGGGAAGGCTGACCAGCCGTCCGCCATTTCAGGAGCCGATCCACGCGCAGGTTGATCGAGGACGGACCGCTGACCAATCCGGTCGCGAGTACTTGCCCCGGCAATTGTTGAAAGGATCGAGAAAGTTTGATCAGCGCCGCTGCCAGGTCGAGCGCCTCATGCAGACTCGTGACCGCGAGATTATCCGCCGCCAGTTCGGCAGCTTCCTGCCAGTCTTTTTCGAGACCTGTCATCCCGGGGAAAGGCAATAAGCTGACCAGAACCTTCTTCAAGTTGTCCCCAGAGCGCGCATGGCTGATTTCATGCCGGATGGCCACTTGCAACTCGCCGTCCGTGAGCACCGCTGTTGCCTGATCGGAAATCATCACCCTCGGCTTGCTGATGCCCACGAGAATCAGCGGCGGCGCACCCTGCGCGGCGCTGAGTATGGGTACGCTCGCACCCTGATCAACTTTCGTTGCTCCCGCCAGCCATTTCTGCACCGCAAGTTCTGTTCTTCTCTGAGCTCTCAGCGCGCGGAACAATCCCGCGCCAAGGATGCACAGCGAACATAAGGCAAGAATGAAGGTTGCCGCGTCCTCGTCCAACGATGGCCTCTCCATCAGCCAGAACGAAGGAAACGTGAAGAACACAGTAACCACGGCCGAAAGGGCAAATGGAAAAACGCGCAGCCCGAACAAGAAATTGGGAGAGTTCGTTGCCGCCGTTTGACCGGAGTGCTTCACGACGCGCCAGGCCAAAATGGCTAGCAATGACAGTGGACAATACACAGTGGCGAAAAAGGCTAGAGAAACCACGAGGCCCCGCGCAGCGAAGATCACTCCTGTTCTCCCTTCTTGAGTTGCGCTCGCTGACGTTCCACCAGAGACTGCAGTTCATCCAGGAGTTTCTTGTCGCTCACGGCTTCCACGAAATAGGAGAGGTGGAGAGACGCATATTCCGAATCCAGAAGCTGGCGCATCCCATTTAACGCTGCCAGGCGTTCCAGTTCTTCCCGTGTGTATCGCGCCGAATAGCGAAACGCCCGTCCGTCTGCAACGCGGTCGAGGATCCCTTTCTTAAACAGTCGGTCCATCGTCGTCATGATCGTGGGATAGGTTTGCCAGATCGTGCCATCTTCCCGCACTTCGCGGACGGTCGCGGTTCCTCGCATCCACACGGCCTGCAGAACTTTTCTCTCCAGTGGTCCAAGCTGCGCCGCCGGCGCGTCGGATTTAGGAAGAAGCGGGTCCATCGTTGAGAACCTGGTTGAGCATCGATTGCAGCTTGGTGATCAATCGACTCTAAAGTCGGACACTCCAGGAGTCAACCGCTCGCGTGAGAATTCATCGTCGCTTAACAATGACCGCAAAATAGTACACACTCCCGAACTATGATCGCCGGTAATACATTGATTCGATTGACTTTATATTGATCGAAGATTAACTTTCCCACTCATCTTCATTAACAATCCGTGATTAAGCTAACTGCTCTCGCGACGTTTCTCGAAAGTTCGCGTCTGGTGGCCGTCGCGTTCTCTCTGATTTGGTTTGAAGTTTTTTCGCTTCACAATTTCGAGGCGACGATCTGACCCGTACGCAAGGACAACACATCGATGAAACCGCGCAAATTCTCTTACCTTCTGCTTTGCGGGAATCGCTTTGCAAACACTCATACATCGAGACTGCGAACCCACAAAAATATTCACGCCGCCCGTCAACTCTTTTGTCTGGCTCTCATCATTCTGTGCTTGGCGTCTCTGTCGCTGGCGCAGGTGGATCGCGCCGGATTGAATGGTGTGGTCACCGATCCCTCCGGTCGCGTTCTGCCTCAGACCCATATCACTGCGGTGCAGGATTCCACCGGACTGCGCCGAGAAACCACTTCCTCAGCCAGCGGTACCTATGACATTCCCGAGCTGCCGATCGGCGCCTACACGATCACCTTCGTCCACGAAGGCTTCAAATCTCTTACCTTCTTGAATGTCGTCCAAATTGTCGGGCAGACTCGCACTCTCGACGCCACCCTGCCGGTGTCAGGCGGCGAGCAGCGAGTCCAGGTGTCGGCCAGTTCCGAGCAGTTCGACCGCACGTCCAACGCGCTCGGCTCTCCCATCGACAGGGTACAAGCCGACGAACTCCCGCTCAATGGCCGCAACTGGGCCACACTTACGGCCCTGGTGCCGGGCGCGGTCGACACCGGAGGCAGTAACCAGCGTTCGGTTCGATTTGCCGGCCGCGGCCGTGACGATAACAACTTCACCTTCGACGGCATCGACGCTACCAACATCATTAACCAGGGGCAGCAGGCCTATGTTCGGCTGGCGATTCCTCTCGACACGATCCAGGAGTTTCGTATCGACTCGGCATTGGCGACCGCAGAAGGGGGAGCGACCGGAGGGGGACAGTTAGCCGTAACCTCAACCTCCGGCACGAATGCGTTTCATGGCAGCCTTTTCGAATTTCTTCGCAACAACGCGTTCGATGCCCTGCAACCTGTTCCTGTGGGTACTGCGCAACAGCCTCTTCGTCTGAATCAGTTCGGCGCAGCGGTCGGCGGCCCCATCGTGCATGACAAAACTTTCTTCTTCCTTGCGTACGAAGGATACCGCCAGCATTGGGGTTTCCCCCTGACCGGCAGCGTTCCCAGCGACTCGTTCCGAGCGCTGGTGGCAGCACAGTCTCCGGTCCTCGTTCCCATTCTCAACGCGTACCCGGATACGGGGCTGATTCCGACCAGCAATCCCGATATCGACACGTTTAACAGCGAGGGTAGACAGGTCGTTAACGAAGACTCCGGCATGTTCCGGCTCGACCATCGCTTCACCGACAAAACGACGGCGTTCGTCCGGGCCAACATCGACTACGCGATCAACACACAACCACTCGCCAGTTCGGGAAACTATCTTTTGGATCAGCAGCAGCTGACTTCTGATCCCGTCAACGCCGGGGTCGAACTGCTGCACATCTTCTCTCCGACGCTGGTGAACGAGGCCAAGTTCGGCTTCAATCGCAGCACTGCCTTCACCACCAACATCAATCAGACGGGACAACTTTATTCCTTCTCGGTCACTGGATTCACGACTCTCAATAACAACAAGTTGAGCATTGGTGCGGGAAACTCATTTGCCGGGATCGACAACCTGACCTGGATCAAGGGCCGGCACGTTGTGAAAGCCGGAGCGGAGATTCGCCGCGTACAAATGAATCAGGGAAGCACGGCAAGCGGGACCATCAAGTACACCGGCTCAGGCGCCTTAGATGCCTTCCAGGCCAACCAGGTAACCACCGCCACCCTCACTGGCGCACTGCCGGTCAACGGTCTGCGCAAGACACAATATTTTGGCTACCTCCAGGATGAGTTCAAGTTGCGCCCGAACTTCACCTTGAATCTCGGCGCGCGCTATAGCTTCTTCAACATCTTTCACGAAGTGCAAGGCCGTTCCAATCCCTTCGATTTCGCAACTTGCGGACCGCAAGGCTTCTGCGGAGTGGGGGCCAGTTTTGGGCAGCCGAATTACGGAGACATCGATCCGCGCCTGGCCTTTGCCTGGGCTCCACGCAACAGCCGCACCGTGGTTCGCGGCGGCTTTGGCACCTACCACGAAGACGGACAACTGGACGATCAGAACCTTCCCAATTCCAACGAGGTCTACGCATACTCGTTGTCGAATAGCACGATCCCCAACCTGACCTATCCGATCACCCCGTTCCTGGCTGATACCACGGGGATTGTTTCGCCGCGTGCCGATGACCGCCGGCGCAAGGATACGTCCGTCACGCAGTGGGGTTTGTCGGTGCAGCAAGCCCTGCCGGCGGATTTCGTAAGCACGATTTCTTACATCGGCAGTAAGGGCAGGAATCTCCTCACTCTTTCCGAAGTGAACGTTATCAATCCCCTTACTGAAACCCGCCCTTACCCGGCATTTTCAGAAGTGAGTTGGCGCGGCAACAAGAACCACAGCGACTATGAGGGCCTCTCGCTGGCAGTGAAGCGTTCCTTCGCGCGCGGCCTCTTGCTATCGGCCAACTACATGTGGTCGCACGAAATTGACGACGGCTCGAACGGCAGTGGCGATGGCGACTCCTTGGTCGCTCAGAATGTCGCCTGCCAGTCTTGTGAACGGGCCAACGGCATCTGGGATGTTCGCCACGTCTTCAACGCCAACGCGGTCTATCAACTTCCCTTCGGACCAGGCCGGCAGTACTTGAGCCAGCCGGGCGTGGCGAGCAGCATCCTTGGTTCCTGGGAACTGACCTCCACGGTCGTTGCGCGCACAGGGTTCCCCATCAATGTCACGATCGATCGCTCCGCTTCCGCAGTGCCTGACGGCAACAACACGGATCAACGTCCCAATCTCGTCCCTGGAGTTTCGCTGACTCCGCCGGGGGGCGCTACCATCGCCGAGTGGATCAATCCGGCGGCATTCGCCGCGCCAGCCGCGGGCACATTCGGCAATGCTCCGCGCGATGTAGCTCGCGGGCCGGGCGCATGGCAGATTGACATGGGAATTGGAAAACACATTCCGTTGACCGAATCCGTACGGCTTGAGTTTCGCGCCGAATTCTTCAACATTTTCAATCATCCACAATATGGTCTGCCGCTCGCCGACTGGTCAGTCGCACCAGGGCCAAACGGCTTCGGGAACATCATCAGCACGGTGAGCACTACGACCCCAGTGAGCCCGGTCGGGAGTGGAACTCCCCGCGAGATGCAGTTCTCGCTGCGATTTGCTTTCTGATGCTCCGCCAATCATCGGCCAGCGCACGCCACCCTTGTGTTTTCGAGGGAGAGGACCTAAGCACTCATTGATGTGACACAACGGAGCGATGATGCAGTGCTGCTTATTCCTTCGGGGCAAGTCCCATGCAGGTCCGCGATCTGGTTCCTTTGGGCGCTATCGAGTCGTACCAGAGCCGCGTCGCTTAGCCATCATGGCCTCGACCGCCCGCGGAGTACCACAGGCAAGTCCCGCGGGGGGCATCGGCACCGGGGCGGGAATCTCTCGCCATCTGTCCAGACCGCGCCGGTACCAGGCTTTGACATCTTTCCAATTTGCAATTGTTGCTGGCGGGTGCGACGGCCCTACCGCAGGTTGTTCGTTTTTCGTAACAATACATTCCTGAGTATCGTCTGTTACTCCGGGATCGTTTAGCATTCGCCGCAACATTTTTCACTCCCCGCAGAAGCAGTCATGGAGACGAACTATGTCGCGCCAGCTACTGCAGCTGTTTCTTTCTTTTGCTTGTTTCCTTTCCACCTCAGCCCTCTGCCAAACACTCTCAGCGAACTCGGGAATTAACAGCGCAGACACCTACGTTGTGGTGGACCTGACGGTTACGGGAAGCACGACATTCAATATGGCGAACCCGTTTTACAATCCGGCCACCAACACGACCTCGAGCACACTGGCTGTCACACCCGTGGCTCAGACATTTCACGTGGAATCCGGCTACGACACCAGCGGCGGGTTGGTGATCAATATTTGGCCTACCGGTACCCAGGTCAACGGCAACACGACGGATGCGCAGGCCATCGGATTCATCCGTCTTGGCGGAGGTCAACTCACCGTATTCGACGAGAGTGGCACCCCTCTGCCGGTTCAGTTCCCTGCCAATATTCCGACCACGTGGCCACTGAATCTGTTTGGCAGTAACCCGGGTTCATCCGCCATCAGCAATCTGGTCTTGAACAATGTCCAGAACTACGCGAATGCCCTGCATGCAGACTACGTCACGCACCAAAACCCGACCACCGATTACGTCACCATTACCCAGCCCGACGGCAGCACTGCGGCGTGGACGTACGTTCCCTCGGGATCGGTTTGGATTGCGCAACAGCTGGTCGTAACTCCGGCCGTTTCCGGCGCTACCACGAGCCGCACGATTCAGTTTGCCAACATGGGCTGGTTCGACAACGCCACCAACGACGCGGCGAGAGCAGCGAAGGGATATACCGGGACCCTCCCCCCCAATCACGTAACCACGAATCCAAGCGGTATCACCGTCACGACACCTGGAAGTGGATCAACCACGGTGACGAATCTTGGAGGCCCTCAGAATGTGGCGTTCATGCACGGCTTCATGTCAAGCTCTTCGACCTGGACGCGGATGAAGAACTGGCTGAATCAGGACTTCCGCTTCGGCGAAGAAGTCATTCCGACGTTCACTTGGTCCGATCACCTCAACACCCAAGGCACCGATCTGGTGAATGAAATCAACTCCGTCGGCGGAACGAACTACATTCTCATTGGGCACAGTCAGGGCGGACTGATCTCGCGTTCGGCAGCGCAACAGTACCAGACCGCGAACAACAAGCAGACCACTGTCACGGGAGTGGTAACCCTCGACAGCCCCAACACCGGAGCTCCAATCGCAGTCACCGGCGGACCCACTATTTTCGCGGGTCTCGAATTCTTTGGAGCTTGGCTGTGGGATGTAACCGGCTGTAGCACGGCGAACGACAACTTCGTATGTTACATGGCGGCGCTCATCTTTTTCGGGGGGCCCGTAGTGGCCGACGTGTGGTATAGCACCAATCCCGACATGCAAGACATGATTCCGGGCAGCACTTTTCTGAACGGACTCAACGCTTACTCGGAAAGCTTCAAGCGCGCTGGCATTGTGTCCTACACACCCATGCGGTGGAATTTGGTCCGACTCGTCGACAATGCGCTCTTCCTCGGGACTTTGGGCTGTTATCCCGAGACCGGATGCGGTGAGCGCGACCTCGCCGCGATCACGAATGGCGTTTTTGACGAGGTCCTCGGTTTGTTCATCTTCTGCATCTTCGAAGAGATATTCGATCCTGACGACGCCGACTATTGGGCCAGTGAAGCAGTGTACTTCCTCGAGATCCTCGTTGGCATGGAAGCCGTTGACGCATACTGGAACTTGATCGTTTCTGGCTTCGGGTCGTCGGACGGTTTGGTGCCAACTTCGAGCCAGACCTATCCTTCCAGCAGCGCGGTCCAATACTCCATCAACGGCGCGGATTCGCACACCGGGGCTACCACCAGCACTTATGTTCACGCCACTCTGGATCAAGTGCTGGGAGGCTCCCAATTTCAAGTGCCCACTCAAGCAAGCTGCACATTCTCAGCATCGCCGACAAGCTTCTCGATTTCCCCCGCCGGCGGTACGAGCAGCTTTAGTTTGGGCACGAGTGCCGGATGCCAATGGTCGGCCGTAAGCCAGGTCCCATGGATCACATTAACTTCGGGAACCAGCGGAACTGGCGCCGGGACCGTGGACTTTTCGATCGCCGCCAATCCGGAAACCGTACCCCGCATGGGCACGATTCAGGCCGGCAACGGGTCATCCAGTGCCTATTTCACGGTCGTTGAAGTTGGAGTTTGCACCTACTCTCTCTCCAACGCTCTGATTACGCTCAACCCTGGAGGTGGAACCGGCACCGTGACGGTGAACACGCAGACAGGCTGCGTGTGGTCCGCCGTTCCGAACTCCACCTGGCTTACCATCACCTCCGGAGCCAGCGGCACAGGATCCGGATCGTTCACTTTCAGCGCTGCGCCTGGGAATACAAGTGTCAGCTTTACCGGCACCGTGACCGTCATGAGCCAGATTCTTACGATCGTCGTCGGAAGCTCTGTGGGAACCCCCGGGACGGGAACCCTGACGATTTCGGGCCACGCGCAATCGGGATACTCCTGTCCACCGGGCTGTCGCGCAAAGAGTTGCTGTAGCCTGATCTGGGAAAACGGAACCATCTACCTAACCGTGGGCGGCGTCACTTTTCACACAAGCTACTCCGGGAGCACCGCTAGTACCAGTGGCATCGCCACGAGTTTGGCGACCTCGATCAACAACTCAACCACATCTCCAGTCACCGCAAGTGCGTCCAGTAACGTCGTGACCCTCACCTCCAAAATAAAGGGGGTTGCGACCAACTATTCGCTATCGACCTCGTACAGTTACGACACGCAAGACTTTTCCTCACCCGCATTCACGGGGGCCGTTTCCGGCAGTCAACTAACGGGAGGGACGGACTGAGTTCGCAATCGAACACGGTGCAAGCAAAACAATTCGGCTTGTCCGGGCTTGCGGGTGCGGCGGCGTTCGCCATTCTGCAGTTGTGGACCATGGCTTGCGGTACCGGAACGCAGGGTACTCAGCCGGGTCCGCAGATCGCGGTCACTACTGTCGTTCCCTCCTACGCGGTCGCAGGGGGTGGCGCATTCAGTCTCTTTGTAAACGGATCGGGCTTCACCCCATCCTCCGCCGTGGAGTGGAACGGAACTCCGCTGCCTACGACGTTCGGCACCGACGCGATTTTGACGGCATCGGTGTCTGATTCGATGATATCCAGCCCGGGGACCATCAAAGTCACCGTCAAGGACTCGTCCTCAGGAGCGATCTCAAACGCACAGCCATTTGGAATCGCTTCCCCTGCCGCCGCAACTGCAGGCGTGATCCAACTCATCACAGTTGCAACCGACGGCAGCGCGGCCAACGCCGACAGTTTGGTTCCTCCATCCATCAATGCAGACGGCAGATACGTCGCCTTTCAATCTGCCGCTTCAAACCTGGTGCCCGGTCCAGCGAGCGGGTTTCAGGATATTTACCTGCGAGACACTTGCCTCGGGTCGGCCCCGCCTGGCTGCTCGCCTGGCACCGTCAGAATCTCCGTCACTTTCAATGGTTCTCCAACCAACTTCCACAGCTTCGACTCATCGGTCAGCGCAGACGGACGATTTGTTGCCTTCGATTCCCAGGCCACCAACCTCCTGCCCAACACTTCAATCTGCAGCAACAGTTGCGTATTCCTGCGTGACACCTGCAACGGAGCGCCCCCGGGTTGTATTCCGCTAACCTCATTAATCTCCGTCGCCGGAGATGGCAGCACGGCAGGAGGCGCCAATCCGTCCATTCGAGGTGATGAATTTGTCGCTTACAACTCGAATGCGCCCAACATCGTGAACGGCGACAACAACGGCGTCGCTGACACATTCGTTCGCAGTACCTGCTTCGGCGCATTGACGGGATGCTCTCCCGCCAACACTCTCGTCTCAGTGCCTTCAACTGGTGGATGGGGCAACGCTCAGAGCGGGCTTCCAGCGATCAGCTCCTCCGGCCGCTTCATCGCCTTTCAGTCGTGGGCGACCAACATGGTTCCGAATGCAACCGTGGCTCCGGGCGACTACTGGCGCGATACTTGCCTCGGCGCGACCGGCCCGTGCACTCCGGTCACGACCCGAATGGACCTGAGTGCAGATGGCTCTGAGCCGAATAACTCCACGTTCAACGGCGCCATCCCTGCCATCAGCAGCGACGGTCGGATGGTCGCTTTTAGTTCGACCGCGACGGACCTGGTTTCTGTCAATGTCGCTGGAATGGGAAACGTCTACGTTCGCGACACGTGCGCCGGCGTGTCTGCAGGCTGTGCGCCGGCCACCAGCCTG
>Ga0335079_10009967_pt1 | contig 10815 bp, 7 predicted proteins | sample Lox_Sample_33_FD_206719 | JGI IMG/M metagenome (GOLD analysis project Ga0335079, IMG submission 206719) | Soil microbial communities from Loxahatchee National Wildlife Refuge, Florida, United States - Lox_Sample_3.3 | ecosystem: Environmental > Terrestrial > Soil > Wetlands | place: USA: Florida... | reverse complement strand
ATAGGCGCTGCCGGGCAGAGGCACGGGCGGGGCGACTCCGTTCAAAACTACATGAGGTCCCTGAAGCCTGCGAATCCGCAACTGTCTCTCTACCTGGAGACTAGCCGCAAGTGGATTTACTTCCACATGACAGACCTGCGGAAGATGAAGCGGGTTACAGTAAGTGCTATCGATCCGGGCACGAAGACAGTAAAGTTGTATGAGGGGGTTAGCCTCGAAGAACTGGCTCCGGGCGCATACACCCAGTCTGCGTTTGAGGTTTTCAAGGAATTTTGGGCATTTCGGGATAAGTTAGCTGTAAGAAGCGCAGATCTGGACCTCTCATCGAAGCTGATCGTGGCGGATACTGTCAATGGAAAGCAGATAGGCGGAGACGATCCTTTCTATTTCGTGGGCAAGACTCAAGCGGGCAAGAGCGTAGTGATCAAGAAGATTGCGGATATCAGGTTCGTCAAAGTGCAGTAGTGATTCTGGTCGTGGAATGTGCCGCCCTTGCGAAAGCGGATTTGCTGGTGGCAGGCGACAAGGATTTGTTGACTCTAGGCGCGTACAAGGGAACGCGCATTATCACTCCTTCGGAATACTTGAGAACCGGATAGAAACGTCCGGCCATGCTCAGAGATGAGCATGGCCGTAGACCGCCGGAGAAATATTCATCGCAACGGCTGCGGGGATGCCGCTGATAGCGGCATCCCCGGCGTTTTCGGTTGTTTCGTTCTCTTCCTCAAACGTGCTGCCAAGAATCAGGTCCACGGCTCTCTGCGCGTTGGCGGCGGCATGAACGATGAGCCGGTTGTCCTCTTCCAGTTTTTCAATCCAGTTCTGGATGTATGCGGTGGTATTGCGGTCGGTGTGCTCGTTGGCGATACCAGCGATAGCGCAAAGGAAAGCGGCTCCCATCTCTGCAACCAGTTCCTCTTTGCTGTAAAGGTCATCCCCGAAACGGTCGCCAAAGGTGCGGTTGAGGCGGCTTTCGTGCCCGCTGCTGTGAATCAGCTCATGGAATAAGGTGCTGTAATAGTGCGGCGCATCCACGAAGCGGGAGCGGGCGGGCATGTGTACGGAATCGGTAGAAGGCCGATAATAAGCGCGGTACTCGGTCGGGCTGTTGAGATAAAGCGCGGGGCGGTTTTCCCATTCCTTTATGATGCTTTCGCAAATCTCGTCTTCGTCGATCTCCGGCGCAATGGCAGGCTGCGAGATTTCAGGAAGTGTGAGACCGTCGCACTGCTCGACGTTGAAAACTGTGTAGTGGCAAAGAACGAACGGCACGCGCTCATCTTCGCTCGTTGCTTCGTCGTCTTTCTTCGCATGTTCGGGAAGCTGCTTGTAAAAAATAATCTGCGTTCCGTGCTCACCCTTGCGAACAGTGCCTTTCAATGCCTGGGCCTGCTTGAACGTAAGCCAAAATGGAGAGCTATATTCGCTCGACCAAAGCAAGAGAACATTGATGCCACGGTAGGGCTTGCCAGTGTAGAGGTTGCGCGGGAACAGGCCGCCTGCATAGCGCGGCGTCTTCCACGGCTTTTCCCACGGAATCACACCTGCTTTGAGGCTGGAAATAATACGGTCAGTGACGGTCTGATAGATGCTCGGCCTGCTGGCTGCGTTGCAGTGGTTGCGGTATGCCATGACGTTTGCTCTCCTGTGCTGCCCGCGTGGGGCGAGATTCTGAAGGAGGGCTTTTCGCCTTTGGCTCTCAACCAAATTTCTTTTGTTGAGTGCCCCCGCTTCATGTCTTGTGCGGCGGGCGGAGACGAGGCGGGTTCGGTCAAGGGCGCGCGTACTCTGCGCGTTTATGGAGCGTCAGCGAACACCCTTGACGGGTTCCGACCGGCTCTGCCATAAAGCCGCATGAAGCGGGGGCACTTGGATAAAAGAAGAAATTTAGGTTCACTTCCGCATGGTTTTAGGGAGGGGCGTTGCGGGGAAGGAACGGCTTCGCCTGGATGGGGAGCGGAAAACGCCGGGATGTTCGGCAGTTGCAGCGAGGGAAGGGCGAAGCACCCTTCCCCCTAAATCGTGAATAATAGGTCCATCCAAGCAGTTCTGATTTACATGAAAGTAGGCTGTCACGATGGCGCGTCACAACAATGAGCGCGACACAACACAGATTCTGTCCGCTGCCGAGCTTTGGATACGGCAATGCCTTATTCGCGATGACTCCGTGTTTGTTCCGGGAAAATCTCTCTGGACAGCCGCATTGACCGACGAGGTATTTCACGCCTTTGTGGAGCACCCGGATTTAAGCGGCGACGACTTTTTGACGAAGCTGAAGCGACAACTGGCAAATGCCAGTGCATCGGCGCAGCAACTCACCGCCGAGCTTCTTTGGGCATTGCTATTGTTTCCGTCGAATGTAAAGCCGAGGACGAAGCGGCATCAGATCATGGAGCTATGGAATTTGTCAGGGGAGCAATTTCCATCTTCCCATCCGCTTCTTAATGATGACGTACTTGTCGGCATTGGATCGGGCGGCCCTGGATTCAATAACTATCGACCGGATGAACTGGAGTATTTGATTTCTATTGTGCGTGACCTCAAGAAACGTGATGAGGCCGAACGGCAGAGGATATTCCAGGACTACGACGCATTTTTTGTTTGGATAGATTCTGTTCCGCGAAGAGGAAGTCGTCAATTCCGGCACATGCTCAGGTTCTTCAGCTTTCCCGACAGAGTAGAGAGGATTTCCTCCAATAATGATCGGCGGAAGATTCTCAGAGGCTTTGCTGTTGCACCGCCACGCGAGATTTCGTCTTGGAGTGACCGGCAACTGGACGAAAAGCTGGTCGAGTTGCGTAGTAGATTGCAAGCCGCTCAACCAGATGCAATCCTGGATTTTTATGAGTCGCCTCTAAAAGAACAATGGTCGGGAGATCGAACCATCAAAACAATCGAAGGCGAGGTCAAGGTAACTGTTCCAAGTGACGATGACGAACTCGAAGATAAAGACAGCGTAGTCGCTGAACCTAGTCAATCTAGTTCTCGGCAGTCCATTCAAATTCAGGCCAAGCTCGCAAGGATTGGCTCAATCATGGGTTTCAAAGTATGGATTCCCCGCGCGGATCGGGGCCGCGTCTGCGAATTTCTAAGCACGGTCGAGCAGGCGGCCATGATTGACGATCTTCCATTGAATTACGACAACACCACACTAGACACCATAGAGTTAATTGACATTTTATGGCTTAAAGGCAGGTCCATAGCGCGAGCATTTGAGGTGGAACATACGACGGCAGTGTATTCGGGATTGTTGCGGATGGCTGACCTGCTTGCTCTTCAGCCCAATATGGATATTCGGTTACATATCGTCGCGCCGGATGAGCGCCGTGAAAAGGTCTTTAGAGAGATGAAGAGGCCAGTATTTTCCTTGCTGGACAGAGGCCCGCTTGTTGATAGCTGTACGTTCATTTCCTATGACAGCGTGAACGAAATTAACGGTCTTCAACATTTGGCGCACACGAATGACAGCATCATTGCCGAATATGAAGAGAAAGCCGACTAAGAGGATGTCTATCGCCATAGCGATATTATCGATGGTTGAATGTGCGACGCTGGCTCGACGCCATCTGAAAGGGGAGTTTTGTGGCTGTTACCCGCGCGGAATCTAAATCGATGAACGAGCAACTCAAGGCGCTCAAATCGCTACAGCAGTTGATATGTTTGGTCGCTGCGGCGGTGCTGGCATTTGCTGTGACCACAGATCGATCCAAAGATTATCGCGCTGCGCTCGACGAACTTGAAGTTTTTAGGAAGGTTGATCTGAAGAACTATCCCGTCTATGTGAAGCGGCAATTTGCTAGTCAGGAAGAGACGAACCGTGCCCTTCTGCTGAAAGCGGCGAAGCAAGCGCATCTGACCGTTCGCAGTTCAACGGTGTTTTCCGAACCATTCATCATGGATTCTCCCCCTCTAGGAGCCTATATTCGTCTGCGCGATTTTGAGAACTTTATTACGAATCAACATCAGGTCGGTATTTATCTGGTGAATGACGAGCACGAAGTTCTCGCGCGGCTGACAGAGCAGTTAAGAGAAAAAGCACAACAACCAGTTTCCTCAATACCGCCGATTGCCACAACGCCAATTCCACCCTCACAATCGGTCCCTCTGACGGTAACGGGTATTTACGCTAACCTCGGTAGTGGTATGTCGATTAATGACGTACCTATTGCCGATCCCGTTGTGCTTCACAACAGCCCGAACGTGGAGAGCCTTCAATTCCTTCTTTTCAACGGGCTACCAATGCCTCCATCGGTTAATTTTTCAGTGGGCTGTACGTTCCAGCCGAGTGGGAATCTGCATCTTGCGCTTGATTGGCTCAAGTCAGATGAAAACGGAAAGAGCTTAGTTGATCCAAAATCCGGAGTCGTCTTTCCCAAACTTAAGCCTTTTTGGGAACGAATTGCAGATATGGGCACGGAGAATGCGACCCTTTTCTTGCAAGAGCGTATCGAGGCAACTACGCATGGCTCGCTAAGCCTGCTCGGCGTATCTGTGGACCGCGATCTCATCCTCTTGGCTGGGCCAGCAGTGCTTTCAGGACTCTTGCTCTTTTTCTTGCTCCATCTTAGGCACCTGAATAGCTCCGCATCATGGGATGATAGCGACCTCAGATCGGGTAAAGAATATCCGTGGATCGCTTGTTTTCGGGATGGAATCAGTGGGGCTGTAACTTATGGTTGTCTAATCGGGCTGCCCATTGGAGCTAGCCTACTTCTCTTGTTCAAGCACGGAGAACCAGCAGAAAGCACGACACAGTGGGGTGCTAGTATAACCCTCTTCCTAACAGTCATCGGAGGTTTTGTGGCTTACAACATTCACAGATTTCGCGCACATCTGGGGCATGGGGGTGCTTTTGGCGAAACTCCCACGAGTGATCCGGTAAATGCGAAATGAGTCACCGCCACTCGTCAACTACGAATGGATGAAGAGCCGAGTGTTCTTGGGGTACGCCGAAGAGAACGGTACATTCTATTCGGAATTCACAATGGATCACAAAGCGCACGAAGAACAGCCGCCAGCGGCGGCACGTGCGCGAAAATTGCCGCTAAGAACGCCCCGGCGGGGCTGCGGCAAAATCAAGATGGATATCCGTCTGAGAATCGGAATCTCGAACTCCCTGCGCCAGCCTCCGCCACGGCTCCGGCACAAAACGGCTTCGGGAGATTCAGGGTCAGCCTATCCTGCGGTGTTGACCTCTCTTGGATTTATCGTGCGTCTCCGCCGCTTTTGACGCTTTAGCCTTGGTAACGTCCAGTTGCGGGTGCGGCAGTTCCCATCCCGCCATGCCCTGCAACACGCGGTCGGCGTGCTTGATGGTGTTCACATGCCCATAGTGTTCCTCGATCATGTGGACGGAGGTTCCCATCTGCTCGGCAAGGAAATACACGTCTACGCCTTCCTGCAAACGCAGCGTGGCATAGGTGTGCCGGAAACAATACGTCGAGCGCGGAACGCCTTGCGTTCCTTCACGCAGATTCGCTTCGCTTAGAAGATCGGCAACCAGGGAGTTGTAGAGAGTTTTTGCGGGCTTGCCCGTGATATTGGTAAAGACTCTATCCTCTGGTTGCGTTGCTTTGGAGATCACGCGGATGCGTTCCAAATAGTCTCCAACACTCTTGGGAGCGACCAGCTTGCGCGACTTGCCCTTGCCCTGCACAAACAGCACAACGATCTCGCGGCCTTCGCGGTCTTTCGCGGGCATGATGTCGCGCCAGCGGAGATTCTTCATCTCCGCTGGCCTCATGCCTGTATTGCAGGCAATCAGAATCATGTTGTAGGTGACGGTGCGATACCAGATGCTCGAAGGCTTATCCGCCTTACCAATCCACTTGCGGCCTACGGTATGCAGCTTGCGGTATTCCTCCAGCGTGAACTCGTCACGCCGCATCGTCTTGAGCTTGGGGCGTTCGTCGAAACGCTGGCTGGCAGGAACATAACGCTTCTTGATGGCGTAATTCATCACCGCGCCGAAGATGGACATTTCAAACCGGATGGTGGAATCGCTGATAAAAGGAACCGTTTTTTCTTCGGAAGGTTTGACCTCAATCGGTTTCAAAACCCGGATGCCGAGCGTGTGTTGAACCTTAGTGCGGCGCTCGGCTTCGTTGTCCGCGAAGGCTTGAGCCATCTCGTCGCTGACCTCCCGAACGCCGTTGCGCTTGTTGCGTCCCGCGCCGTTCACCCGCCGCCATGCCGGGTAGCCACCCCAAAGCTCATCCCCGATAAGGTGAACCTGAGTGGAGCCTACATATCGGTCTAAAGCGCCTTCGATGATGGCGCGAACCTTCTTAGGACGCGCCTTGCTGATTTCCCCTCGTTGCGCCCGCGCCTCCTGGGTCAGCAGGTACTCTCTGCCCACCTCGCGGAAGGGGCGATTGAACACAGGAACGTCATGCTTGATGCGAAACCGGATGTCTGCGTCTTGATCGAAGGCGCGTTCCCGCGCCGCTTCTTTATCGGAGGTTTTGAGCGAAACTGTCTTGTAGCGGTCAGCCTTCGGCATCTTCATGCGGCAATACCACATCCGATGCTCCACATCGCCGCGCCGGAAGATGATGAGTCCCGGCTTCAGTTCCTCTTTTTCGGTGACAAACGCCATATTCGCCTCCTGCTGTTTGACTCGTTCTGTGCAGATTCCGTGTAGGATTTTTTTGTAAGTTCTTGAATCCTCGTATCTGTGCAGGACTTGTATAGATATTATCAGAAAATTATCTTGTTTATTTATATTTATTTACAATATAATTGTCATCCTGAGCGGAGCCGTTAACAACCCCACCTGTGTCATCCTGAGCGGAGGAAACCGATTCGCTTGCGAATCGGTTTCCGGAGTCGAAGGACCTCGGGCCTGTGTCATTCTGCGACGAACGTGTCGAGGCATTCTCACCGCCAACCTTCGCCGCTGAGATTTGTGCAGAGAACTTTTCGTCTGACGATTGGGTGTTTGTGGAAGAGCGGCCATTTATGGCCGCGTTCGCGTCATCTTTGATTCGGGCTTTAGCCCCTGAGGTTCCGACGAATGGTATCCGGGGGAGTTCGCGGCGGAGATTGGCGGCGTAGCGCTGGCGATACTCGGGGTGGTGCAAAACGGCATAGACGTAATGAAAGATGTCCCATTTGGTGATGGACGGGTCGCCGTAGTGGGAGCGGAATTGTTCGAGCGCCCAGTCGGTGATGTTTTCGCGCCGGTTGGTGCCGTCTTCTGAGTAGGTGTAGAAGGGAAAGCATTGGAAGCCATCCTCACTCGCACATAAGTGTAAATCGGCGACGCGGGAAACGGCGAGCGTGCTGAAGGGAGCTCTGTATCCTTTGTCGCTGACGAAGATCGCGCGATTTTCGCAGTCCGATTTCGGAAAGAACCGGCGCTGAAGTCCGGGTGCATCGACAAATGTGTAGTCGAAATGCAGGAACTTCATTGTGAACGGACGGTACTCGCAGGGTACAACAGCAGAGGTCGTGGCCATGCCGGGTTGCAGTTGCGTCAGCTTTCGCTTTAGGAAATGGCTCCATTTGATCGCGCTATTGTCGACGAATTTGTCGATGTCTTCGGGTTTGCCAGCGCGCTCCCAGCGATCCATCTCCGCCGAGTATTTTTGGGATAATGACTCAACGGTTTTCTCCAGCGTCTTATTGTTGAAGTCGTAAACGAATCGATCTCTGTTCGTTGATACACCCAGAGAGTATTCGCCGAAAATCGATTCTCTGATATCCCGGCGCTGCCCCTTTGCGACCCTTGTTCCCATTGGCGCGAACCTTGCGAAGTCGGAGTGCATGCCCTCCGTAAGCCACGTATTGGCCGAGTCAGGTTGCAACCGCTCCCAGGGCACCGAGCGCCATGTATTATCGTCTAGAAAACTGCATTTCTGGGTTCGAGTCCAGTATTCATCTAAGCGTGCGTACCAGATCGCAGCCGGTCGCGACCGGGTCTCTCGTCGAACGAAAAGGTTTACGCTTATACCCCTCGGAATGCCGAAAACGTTGTGGGTTGTACCTGACAGGCTTGGGGTTCTTGACTGCATTCCCGCCAAGGTCCATCACGTAAATCGCGTCAAAATCGGCTGCGAGGTGGTGCCGCATCCCGTCAAAGACATTATCGTCAACGAAGCTGTTGTTTGTAACAAAAGCAATTATTCCCCGGTCGGAAAGTCGGTCTGTCGCCCACTTGATGGCTTTGACGTAGGGATCGCGGTGCTTTGCCTTCAAGGATGCCTTTGAGGACTTGCCGTACGTTTTGGCAACGGACGCGTCAAGGTGAGGATAAAGGCGGTTCTTATTGTTATCGTTCTCATTTACCTGGCCAGCGTTGTAGGGCGGGTTCCCGATAATTACGAAAATTGTTGATCGCTTCTGCCTATTGACGCGCTCCGCGTTCTCGGCTGTCACGAAACCGAGGTTGGATTGTTCCTCCTCTGAGAGCTCGAACGTGTCGACCAGACATATTCCCGGAAACTCCCTGTATTCATTCGTGCGCTCGTAATACTCGTGCTCGATGTTCATGCTGGCGATGTAATAAGGCAGCAGCATGACCTCGTTGCAGTGCAGCTCGTTTTCGAATTTGTAGGGCAGGGCGGTGGTTTTGATCTCCTGCATGATGCGCACGATGAAGTTGCCGGTGCCGACGAAGGGATCGAGGATGTGGACGCCTTTGTCGCTGAGCGAGCGGCCAAATTCCTTTTGCAGAATTTCTTCGACGCTGCGGACCATGAAATTGACGATAGGCTGCGGCGTGTAGACGATGCCGTGGGTATCGGCTTCCTTGGGCGAGTATCCCTGAAAGAAGCGCTCGTAGACAGTATTGAGGAATGATTGTTTCTCGGTGAATCCGGTGGCGTTGTCAGCGTTGGTTTCGATGGCGTGGTAGAAGGGCTCCAGACGCTTCAGGAATTCGTCGCGATTGAAGGCTCGGCGAGTGAGTTCGGTAATGACTTTTTCGATTTCGGCGGCGACCACGTTTCGCTTGCTGAAATCGGGATTGTTGAAAATTTTTCGGAAGATGCGCTCGGTGAGCAGGTGCTGGACGAGCATGCGCTCGACGGCATCTTCGTAGAGATTTGGATTGATCGCCTGCTGGCAGAGCGCGTAAAAATCGGCAAAGGCGCGGGCGAACGCGGGACTCTTCAGGCGTTCGTCTTTAATTAGTTTTTCGACAGACTTTGAAAGCTCGGGAACCCGCTCGGAGAATTCGTCAACCGCGCGTTGCCACTCTTCGATGCGTGGCATTTTGTAGTCAAAGAATTGGTTGACTACATAGACTAGAGCTTCCGGGCGGGTGATGTTTTCGTCAAAAACGCGGACCTTGTTTTGATAAAGAATCGCTCGTTCGGGCGCCTGAAAAATGATGTTGTCGTCGGGGTAGCCCTTGTCGAGCTTGCGCTGTACCTCGGTCTTGAGGTCATCGCGTTCGTCTTTGGCCTCCCAATATCCGTGTGGGAGATGGTAGAGATCGACGAGCGCGCCATCGACGATGACGGAGGACTTCTTGGCGCGGGCAATGCGGTATTCGGGGACGAGCGTGAGCTTGGGCTGCGCTTTCTGTCCGCACTTCGCTAGCAGCGCCTGAAAGGCACTGCGGACTGCACCTTCGTGATCGATGTAAAGCTGGCCGAACTGGTGAAGAGTCTCGTAGTACGCCTTGACGGCGGTGTGGCTCGGCTTCAGGCTAAGCGACATCTGGGAAGGGGAAGTTTACTACGGAGATACTGCTGGAAGAATAGCTAGCAGGATGCTTGGACGCCCCCCTTCTGGCGCTCTCTGCTACGCTCGACACTAAGATGCGAGCTGTCGTCCAACGCGTGGGCCGCGCTCAGGTAAGCGTCGGCGATGAAGTCGTCGGCCAGATTGGGCCGGGGGTGCTCGTTCTGCTCGGCGTCGGAAAAGGCGACACGCAGGCGGACGCAGATTACGTTGCGGGCAAAATTCTCGGCCTTCGCATATTCGAAGACGAAAACGGTAAGATGAATCTATCTCTCGCCGAGACTCACGGCGCGGTGCTCGCCGTCTCGCAATTCACGCTCTACGGCGACGTGCGCAAAGGCAAGCGGCCGTCGTTCGATGAAGCCGCCCCGCCGCAACTTGCCCGCGAACAGTACGAATATTTCGTCGCGAGAATTCGGGAATCGGGCGTGACCTGCGAGACTGGGCGCTTTCAGGCCATGATGCACGTTGAGCTGGAGAACAATGGTCCGGTGACGATATTGGTCGATTCGAAGCGCGAGTTCTGATACGAACATGGCGGGCGAGGCGCCCGCCCCACATTTTACAATCTGTCATTCCGAACCGCTTTAGGGTGAGGAACCATGCTTTTGCATGGGAACTGCAGATCGTCGGAAGGTTGCATCCGGAACAAGCCTTCCAGCTAGGTCGCTGCCAGATCCGCCAACTTCAGCGCCTCAACGCACCCTCTCACATCGTGAGTGCGAATGATGTGTGCGCCCTTCAGGGCGAGTGCCACCTCGGCACCCAAGGTCCCGAAACTGCGATCGGCAGCATTAGCGTCCTTTCCATTTGCCGCCAGCGCGCGACCAATAAACGATTTGCGCGAAACACCCGCGAGCAGCGGGAAACGCAAATCCTGAAAATCAGAGAAGTGGCGCAGCAGCGGGTAATTTTCTTCCAGGCGCTTGCCAAAACCGAACCCGGGGTCGAGGACGATGCGGTCGTGGCGAATGCCGCCCCAGACCGCAACATCGGCTCGCTCGCGAAGTTCTCTTTTTATGAGCACAACCAGATCGGACACTTTTGACAACGACTTCCATTCATCGGGACGGCCGCGGGTGTGCATCAACACGATTCCGCAGTGAAGTTCGGCCAGCGTTTTGG
>Ga0335079_10009966_pt1 | contig 10815 bp, 5 predicted proteins | sample Lox_Sample_33_FD_206719 | JGI IMG/M metagenome (GOLD analysis project Ga0335079, IMG submission 206719) | Soil microbial communities from Loxahatchee National Wildlife Refuge, Florida, United States - Lox_Sample_3.3 | ecosystem: Environmental > Terrestrial > Soil > Wetlands | place: USA: Florida... | reverse complement strand
TTCCGAAGCCTCACGCCAGGTCAGGCCGTCTTCGACCGGAATTTCTCCCGGCCAGATGCTGACGTAAATGTATTGCAGAGGCTTGTCGCCGATGTTCTCAACGTAGTGGTCGGTTTGACGCGGCACGAACGCCACGGCCGGTGCCGTGATTTCCCGTTGCTCTTCTCCGATGTGAACACGAGCCGTACCAGCCACCATAAAATACATCTGCACGAAATTGCTGTGGGCGTTCGCCGGCGTGGCGTGTCCTGCTTCGATGGTTTCCATAGCGGCCTCGAAGCATTCTGTGTCATCCCTGGGAATCAGCATGGTGTAAAGGTTTCCCGCACACCAGAACTGCTCGCCTTCGTCCAGCGTTCGACAGATCATGTATTCTCCCCTCCCATGGCAGTGGCCGGCGGCCGGCTAGTTTCGCGCTTCACCAACTTCGTCGGGATCAGCACCTCGTTCAGCGGTAGCCCTTTCGATCCGATTTTGGCGATGGCCATCTTAGCTAGTTGCCGCCCGATCTCCTCCGTGTCGACATGCACACTGGTCAGAGACGGCATGTGGGGAAGCCCTTGCTGATCGTCAAAGCCGACCAGGCTGATATCCCGCGGCACCTGCATTCCGTGCCGCCGAATCCCTTCCCACGCGCCATAAGCCACGTCATCGGTTCCCGCGAAAATGGCGGTAACGGGTGCTTTCCTCTCCAGGAGCAAGTGCACGCTCTCCTGACCATTCAAAAACCTGTCGTCCGAGAGCGCCAAAGTCTGGGCTTTGGGCTGTAGTCCAGCCTCGCGCATGGCCTGCGCAAAGGCTTCATAACGCGTGCGGTACCAGGGCAGCGAGGTATCGCCGATGTACCAGATGTGCTGATGGCCGAGTTGTATCAGATATCGGGTCGCTTCGGTGGCGCCCGCAAAATCGTCAAATCTTACCTGATCCACGAGCTCCCGGCGGCGTTTGGTAACGAAATTATTCGCCAGCAGAACGTAATGGACGTCTTGCTTTTCGAGAACACCGATGAAATTGTCGTAATTCACGCCGGCCAGGACCACACAATCGGCCACTCCGTGGCTCTGCAACACGCCGGGTAGAGTTATTTTGGCCGGATTCGCCGTGGGCGAGTAACGGAATCGCGTATACATGACGAAGTATCCGGCGTCCTCACAATATTCCTGGACGCCTTGCAGCACATGGGAGTGGAATGGGTGCAGGAAATCGCGGTTGCTGAGAATAAATGACAACACGGCCGAAGAATTCCTTGCAAAACTCCTGGCCCTGGCGTTGGGGCGGTAACCCAGCTCCTGCGCGGCGCGCAAGACACGCGCCCGCAATTCACCGTTTACCTCCGGATGGTGATTCACCACTCGGGAAACGGTGCCGACCGCGACCCGCGCGCGTCGAGCTACATCCCTGATCGTTACGGCCATGCGGTGCCCGGGAGAGAACTCATGAACCGGTTCACAAGTGATCTATGCTGCGGCACAATGCCCTGGCAAGTCAAGTGTCAATCCGGTCGGGTGATTCCCTTCCGCTTGTCTGTATTCCTCAGATCCTGGAACACGCCCATTTCCCTTTCCGCCGCTTTGAAGTCTCTCCGCTTCCTGTAGATTCTGCCCAGCGCATAATGGGGCTCCGGGTAGGTAGGGTCCAAGTTGGCCGCCTGCTCCAGCTCTGCGATGGCTTCCTCGTAGCGTTCTTTCCTCTCGAGCACCTGTCCGAGGCGCATATGGGCGATCGGAAAGCGCGGGTCGATGCTGACGGAATCACGCAGATACGCTTCGGCTTCGTCCAGCCGCTCCATCCGGAGCAGGAGAGTGCCCAGGTTCATGGAAGGCCACGGCCAGCGCAACGCTTGTTGCTGGTTGAGTCGAATGGCCTCTTTGTACGCCAGGATGGCCTCGTCGGTCTGGTTGAGGCCGGCATAGCATAACCCCAACTGGTCGTATGCCTTCATGAACGCAGGATCCAGCCGGATTGCCTTCTCGGCATACCGGAATGCCAGTTGCAGATCGGTCTTTCGATAGGCCAGGCGCGACAGCCAGTACGGGTACACGGCATTCGACGGGTTAGATTGCGTGAGTTTTTCCAGTTCCACCACCGCCAGGTTCTTCCGGCTGACGGCGATATACGAAAGCGCCAGCAGGAACCGGCTGCGTTCATCGAGAGGGCCGAGCAGTTCCGCCTTTTTGAGCACCAGCGCAGAGTTGAGCTGTTTTCCGTCCAGGAACAGGACGTCAGCAAGAACCAGCAGAAGCGGCTGTGACTTGGGGTTCTTCGCCGCCTCTTCTGCAAGCAAGTTCTCCGCCGCGGTGTAATTGTGTTTCCCTATCGCTTCCTCGAGAGTCGATCGGGTGACGGCGTCCAGTGGCAGGACCTTCACACTCAGTGCAGGCGGAGGGATGGGCGATAATTCCTGCACTTCCTGTCCTTGTCCTGCTGCTGCCAGCATCACCAGGAGCGCGGTCACGCGCGCCCCGGCCGTCGAGAAGATCGCCTGCATGCGAGATAGTTTCAAACAACTCTAACCAGCACCTGTGTTTTGGTCAAGCACCGTCGCGGCGCTATAATGCGCCTGCGGTTTCCTCCCAATGCGGCACCGAAATACTCGATATCCCGGCGTTATTCTGTGCATTCTATTGGCGCCGGCAGCCGCACTGCCAGCGCCGCCCGACACCTCCGCTGACGAAGCGAGGCTGGTTAGGATTCAGCAGGCGATCCAGTCCGGAGATCTGGGCGGCGCCCGGAGCGAACTGCAGGAATTGGTGGCACGCGCTCCGGGGGACCCGCGGATCTACAACTTGCTAGGCGTCGTCGACGCCCAGGAGAACAATTTCGCCGCCGCAGAATCGAGTTTCCGGCGCGCCGTTCAACTCGATCCGCGGTTTACCGGCGCCTACCTGAACCTGGGTCGCTTGTATCAGGAACATGCCAACAAAAAAGGGGGGCTGGATAGTGCCCTCAAGGTCTACCAGAAGCTTCTGGAGTTCGAGCCCGATCACGTGGAGGCGAACTACCAGGCGGCGTCGCTGCTGAACCGGCTGGGACAGTTCGCCTCCTCCCTGCAACATCTGTCGCGTTTGCCGGCAGATGCGCAGCAGCGGGCTCCTGCGCTGGCGTTGCGCTGCGCCGATAATGCAGCACTCGGGAAGCGCGCTCAGGCAGATGCGGCCACCATCCAGTTGTCAGCCGCCGCCGATCTCACGGAGGCGGACGTACTCCCGATCCTACCGGCGCTCCACGACCATCACGCCGACGATCTCGGCACCCGGCTACTCGAGGCTATCGCCCAACGCGGGCTCGGTTCCAATGTGGGCCTCCAGGCTCTGGCCGGCCTCCAAGAAAAGCAGGGCCGGTTCAAGGAAGCTCGTGAAACCCTGGAGAAAGACCTGCAACTCGAACCGCCCTCGGTTCCTGTGCTCATCCGGCTCGCCAAATTCGCCTATCAGTCCGGAGACCTCGAGGGAGCCGTCGGTTACCTGGCACACGCTCGTGACCTGGAGCCTGAAAACGCCGGTATTCATTTCTTCTTCGGAATGATGTGCATCGAGCTGAAGTTACCGCCGGAGGCTAAACAATCGCTGCAAGAAGCGGTGCGGCTGGACGCTGCTAACCCCTACTACCACTATGCGTTCGGCGCGGTGCTGCTACAACAGAAGAACGCCGACGAGGCGATTGCTCAGTTCAGGAAATATCGGGACGCCCGCCCTGACGATCCGCGTGGAAATTTCGCCTTGGGCGTTGCATATTTCGACGCCGATCAGCTCGACGCGGCGCGCAAGGAGTTGGAGTCAGTCGCGGCCCGGCCGGAGACGCGGGTAGGCGCAAACCTGTATCTCGGGCGGCTGGCGGTTCGCGAGGACAACCTGACGGAGGCTGCGGATCGCCTGGGGAAGGCGGTCGCGTCCGAACCCTCGTCCCCCGAGCCCTACGCCGAGCTCGCCCTGGTCCATATTCGCCGGAAAGAATTTGGCCTCGCCGAAAGCGATCTGGCCCGAGCCCTCAAAATTGCTCCGGACCATTACCGGGCCAACCTCAACCTGCTGATGCTATATCAGCGAACAAAGGACCCTCGGGCCGAAAAGCAGGCGCACCGGGTGGAGGAACTCCAGAGGGCTGGCGAGGAACGGGAGCGGCTGCTGCTGCGCAGTCTCGATATTCGACCCTACTGAACGATCCCTGGCCGAGGGCAGAAGTGCGGGCTGCTCGGCCGATTTCCTGTCGAATGAACCAGTTCATGAACAAAGGGCGGAGTTGCTTGGCTGAGCATAAAAAAACTCTTGACACTTGGAGCTTTCCGGTGCAATATCCTCAAAACATACTAGGGAGGCGGTTCAATGGTCAGCTTGCATGGTCGCGTTATCGCTGTATTCGTGTTCGGTGCCGCGCTCGCAGCGGTCACGTGGGCGCAAGGTACCCGGGCAACCATCTCGGGAGTGGTGAAGGATCCCACCGGTGCGGCCATTCCAGCGGCCGAGTTAAGTCTACGGTCGCTCTCCAATTCCGCGGTGGTGAAGGTTTCCTCGGGGGCGGACGGCTTCTACACGTTTCCCGACGTCGTTGCGGGTGGATATGACCTGACGGTCGCCGCCAAGGGATTCCGCGAGTACATTCAGCGAGGCATCTCGGTCAATCTGGATCAGCAGGTACGCATCGAAGTATCGCTGGAACTCGGCACGACAGCCGAAACCATTGAGGTGACGGCCAATGCATCGCCCCTTAATTTCGACTCCGCCGTCAAGAAGGGGACGATACAACCCGGTACCCTGGAAGACCTCCCCCTGATTCTCGGCGGGCAGACGCGATCCGCTGTATCGTTTGCGAGGCTGCTGCCGGGTGTTACGACCGGGGGCGACGATGACAAGCTGAACTTCAATACCCGCATCAATGGCGGGACCAATGAAACCGACGAGGCGCTGCTGGATGGTGTTTCTATCGTGGACGGTTCTCTCGGACAGAACGGGATCGAGCTGGCGGTTACGGGCCACCCCATGTCACCGGACGCGATTCAGGAGATCACGCTGTTGACCTCAAATTATGACGCGCAATACGGCTATACCTCCTCCTCTGTTCTGACCGCGATTACCAAGTCCGGCAGCAACAGTTTCCATGGGACAGGTTATGAATTGCTGCGCAACACCGACTTCAATGCCCGCCCCTTCGGAGTTGCCGCCAGACCGATCGACAAAGAGAACGATTTTGGCGGAAACATCGGCGGACCCCTGAAGCTCCCGGTCCTGACGTCGGGCCGGAAGAAGAGCTTTTTCTTCTTTAACTACGAGGGCTTCAGGATAAAGGGTGCGTCCAGTGCGCCGCGTTACACGGTTCCAACCGCCCAGGAGCGGCAAGGAGACTTTAGCGACTGGCCCGCGCCGATTTATGATCCCGCGACCACCAAGGTAAATCCGAATTTCAATCCGAACGCGCCCATCAGCCCCACCAATCTCCCCGATACGCGCCAGCAGTTCATGGGATGCAATGGAAATCAGCCGAACGTCATCTGTGCCACGGACCCGCGCCTGGCGAACACTGCCGCTGGGGCCTGGCTGAAGTACCTTCCCGCGCCGAATCTTCCCGGCGTCATCAATAATTACACGCCGCCGACTCCGGTTAACGGCACGGTGAACGCTGACAGCACGGTGATAGACATCAAGGGAGACATGTACTGGCGCGATTCGGACCATTTCACGGTTACCGTTCACTATTTCGGTTCCTTCGGAAACGGCCAGCACATTCTACCGGTGCAGATCGATAATGACAGCTATCGGGCTCCGAATTATGACTTTGCCAACCGGGGAAACTGGGATCACATTTTCCGTCCGAACCTCATCAATACATTCAATTTCGGCTACAACGATATTCTTTCGGTGTACGCTAACGTTGACGGAGCGTACGCCAACCTTTTCCCGCCGATTCCCGGGTCGATCAACAGCAAGCTTCCGCCGGTAATCAATTTCCAAAACTACCTGGGCTTTGGCTCCAACGCGTCCGGGCAAACTACGCGTCCGGCCTGGCTCATGAACGACCGGCTAACCTGGGTTCGGGGTAAACACACACTGTCGTTCGGAGGCGAGATACGTTGGCTGCAGGATAAGGAGGCCAGTGCCAGTAACGAGTCGGGAACTTACAATTTCACGGCTCTGAGCACGGGCCTGCGGGGAATCCAGAGCGGCAACGACTTCTCGAGTTTCCTGCTGGGGTACGTGGACAATGCCAGCCTCTATCTGCCTACGGTGGAAAATCAGTACATCCGCCAAAAATATTACGCCAGCTATGTAAACGATAGCTGGAAGATTGGTCCAAAGCTGACCCTTAACCTTGGTCTTCGCTGGGACATTTCGACCCCAACGCGCGAGAAATATAATCACTTCTCGTTCATCGACCCCACCCTGGCGAATCCGGGGGCGGGAGGCCTGCCGGGCTCGCTGGTTTTTGCGGGCGATATTGCCGGCAGCAGTAACCCCGCCAGTTTCGGCAAGCCCTATCCCGAAACTACGGATCTGCACAACTTCGCGCCCCGCTTCGGATTGGCCTATGCTCTTAACTCCAATACCGTGGTTCGCGGCGGCTATGGCATCTTCTTTCAGCCGCTGACTTATCCCGGATGGAACTCTGGCGTTAGCGGCGGGCGCGACGGGTTCAACACGAACGTGATCCTCAGTCCCAGTAATGGCGGTATTACGCCCGCAACGCTGTTCAGCCAGGGCTTCACGAACGCACAATACCAGGCGCCGCCTTTTTACGACCTGGCGTTCGACAATGGCAAATATCCGGGCGTCTACCGGCAGTTCAACCAAGGCCATCTGCCCAACTCACAGCAATGGAACCTGACCGTCGAACATCAGTTCACCAAGGATTTCTATGTGGACGTGGCGTATGTGGGTAACAAGGGGACGCACCTGATATCCGGCATTGCGTCGCCGAACGTGTTGAACCCGAGCCTGCTTTCCATGGGAAACAGCCTTTACGATACCTTCCTGCCCGGCCAGACGTCGTTGGATGGCGTGTCGGCTCCGTATGCCGGCTGGGCTACGCAATTGACGAATGGCCAGTGCTCGCCAACGGTGGCGCAGGCGCTTGTGCCCTTTCCGCAGTTCTGCGGCATTATGACTTCCGCCAACGAGAATGCCGGCTATTCGACCTATAATTCCTTGCAGGTGAAGGCCGAGAAGCGCATGTCGCACGGGCTCATGTTCCTGGGTTCGTACACGTGGAGCAAGTTCCTGAGCAGTGGCGCCGATCAGCAGTTCGCCAGCGTTTTCAGTTCGCCGGGACTCATTTCGCCCTATCAGCGAAGTCGCAACAAGTCGCTGGACGCCCAAGACGTCCCTCACTCGTTGTCCATGACGACGCTGTACGAGCTTCCCATTGGGAAAGGGCACCAATTCATGGGGAGTCCGGGATTCGTTGGCGATAAGCTTCTCTCGGGCTGGGAAGTGAATGGTATCTTTCGTGCCCAGTCGGGCATCCCATTCTTTATCTACTCGAGCCAATGCAACATTCCGGGCCAATTCGGAATGGGTTGCTTACCAGGCGTGATCAGCGGCGCCAACCCGTTCGTAACCAGCATCGGCAACTATAACCCCAATAGTGGCCCTCTGCTGAACAGCGCTGCATTCCAGAACGGTTCGTCCGGCGGCGTATTCAGCTTCTATTCCGGTGCTGGCGCCCGCTTAACCAACCTCAGGCAGTCCCCGTTCACCTCGTTGAACTTCGTTCTGGAGAAGAACACGAAAATCACGGAGAAAATCGGATTCCAGATCCGCGCTGAGTTCTTCAACTTGTTTAACTTGCATTTCTTCACGCAGGGGACTACGTGGGGACAAGGCGGAGCTTTCGTAACTGACTTAGGCAGTCCCCTGTTCGGAACCTGGACCGGCGGTGTGACGACACCGCGCAACATTCAGTTGTCAGCCAGGTTTAGCTTCTGATGGCGAAGCTGCGGCAGTCCCTTCTGTTACTGGGTCTGGCCGGCACTGCTCTGGCGCAGACCGAACCGCGGTATCTGGAGGACATCCTGAAGGAGGAGATCCTCCCTCCGAGTGTCGCGCAGTTTCAACTGCGCCAGTACATCCTGAACAGAGTGGCAAAGCCGCCCGCTCCGACCAGTGCAGCGCAATGGACTTCCGAATCGAAGCGTATCCGCGACCAGATCGTCAATGACGTCGTGTTTCACGGCTGGCCCAAGGAATGGATAAACTCGCCTCCGAAGTTTGAAGACTTGGGTGTCACCCCGGGGAACGGTTACCAGATGCGGAAGCTGAGATACGAAATCGTTCCTGGGTTTCAGTCGACGGCAATCCTCTATGAGCCGTTAAACGTTCGCGGGAAAATTCCGGCAATCCTGAACGTCAATGGGCATGTGGGAGGACCCGGCAAATCGATCGAATACAAGCAGAAGCGCTGTATCACCTTCGCGCGAAACGGCATTCTCGCGTTAAATCTGGAGTGGCTCTCATTCGGAGAACTTGGTAACGATTTCAACCAGCATTGGTACGGCGCTCACCTCGATCTGGTGGGCACGAATGAGCTCGGCCTGTTTTATCTGGCGATGCGCCGCGGTTTGGATTACTTGTACGAACATCCCAATACCGATCGAGCAAGGCTGGGCATGACCGGGCTGTCGGGCGGCGGATGGCAGACCATCATTTTGAGTTCGCTCGACGAGCGGGTAAGGGTAGCGGTGCCGGTCGCGGGCTTCTCTTCGATTGTGCCGCGCGTGGAAGCCAAGGAGCATGGCGATATCGGCGATGTGGAGCAGTCAGCCACCGACCTGTTTGACGGCCGGGACTACACCTGGCTCCCCGCGCTGATGGCGCCGCGTCCGACCTTGCTGGTGTATAACGCGGAGGACGACTGCTGCTTCCGGGCCGCTATGGTGAAGCCCGGCGTTTTCGATGCCATCCGGCCGATATTTGGCTTATACGGCAAGCCGGAAGACTTGGGATGGCACGAGAACCGCGACCCCGGAACGCACAATTACCAGCTGGATAACCGCATGGCGGCCTACGAGTTTTTCAGCCGTCACTTTAACCTTCCCCCGATCAAAGAAGATCCCGGCGTCAGTTCCGAGGTCAAGAGCTATGAGGAACTTGTGGTCGGGCTTCCCAGCGATAACCTGACGATCGTTGGACTGGCGAGAATGCTGGCTGACCACGTCAAGCGGGATGCACTCTCGTCCGATGTTTCAGCCCGGGAGGCGGAACGCGGCAAGGTGAGGCAGGTGGTCCGCTACCAGCCGGCCAAGCTCGATCGTGTCTGGACGACCGGGATCACCAAGCATGGCGGGATCGAGACCAAGAATCACCTGCTGAAGATGAGCGACGGCCTCATGACGAACGGCGTGTGGCTCCGGCCGATCGGCGCGCCCGATACGGCGCCCGCGACCATCATTCTGGACGATAAGGGCAAAGCAGCGACAGCGGAGCCAGTGGCCGAGCGATTATACCGAGGGGAGCAGGTGCTCGCCGCGGATCTCCCGTTTCACGGCGACGCATGGAAGCAGGATTCAACCTGGCTTTTCGAGCAGATGATCGTAACCACCGGCGCCCGGCCTCTCGGCATCGAGGCCGCACATTTGATCGAGCTCGCCAACTGGGTCAAACGTCAGGGCGCGCCCAGAGTGCGCCTCGAGACCAACGGAGTGCGAAACCAGGTGGTCGCGCTCATCGCGGCCGCATTGGAGCCGAATCTGTTCTCCGAAGTTGTGGTGAGGCATGGCATGACAAGTCTCCGGCACTTGGTTGACAAGCCTGTCAAATATGAAGAGGCTGCCGATCTGTTCTGCCTTGACCTCTACAAATTCACGGACTTGGACCGCCTCGCCGCCCTTGATGCGCCGACTGTCGTGAAAAACGAGGGCGTGGACTGAAAGCACTGCGTCTCAACGCAATGATCAAGGCATCTTTCTGGGTCCTGCTGGCCGTGGTGTCCGGCGACACGGCGCGGGCGCAAAGCAGGACACAGGATCTGGCGCCGATTCTTAAACAAGAATTACTGCCTCCGGCTGTCGCCCAATACCAGTTGCGCCAGTACATTCTCCAGAGGATTGCCCACATTTCCCCGCCATCCAGCGCGGCGGAATGGACCGCTGATTCCAAGCGCTTACGCGAAAAGATACTCGGCGAAGTGGTGTTCCACGGCTGGCCAAAAGAGTGGGTGAACGCGCCCGCCAGGTTCGAGGAGGTTGCTGTCATACCGGGTAACGGATACCGGATGCGCAAATTCCGCTATGAAATCGTCCCTGGGTTCCAATCCGTGGCGATTCTATACGAGCCGCTGAATCTCCACGGCAAAGTGCCCGCCATTCTCAACACGAATGGACATGTGGGACCGCCGGGAAAGTCCGTCGAGTACAAGCAGAAGCGGTGTATCACCTTCGCAAGGAACGGGATTCTCGCCCTGAACCTGGAGTGGCTCGCGTTCGGCGAACTGGGCCATGAATGGAACCAGCACTGGTATGGGGGACATCTGGACCTGGTCGGGACGCACGAACTGGGGCTGTTCTACCTGGCGATGCGCAAGGGGCTGGATTATTTGTACGACCATCCCAATACAGATCGCGCGCGACTCGGTATGACCGGTCTCTCAGGCGGCGGCTGGCAGACCATTGTGCTGAGTTCGCTCGACGAACGCGTCAGGGTGGCTGTTCCCGTGGCGGGGTTCTCCTCGTTCGTGCCGCGCGTCGAGGCCAAGGAGTACGGGGACATCGGCGACGTCGAGCAGTCCGCGACCGACCTCTTCGATGGCCGCGATTATCCCTGGCTCACCGCGCTGATGGCGCCGCGGCCGACCTTGCTGGTCTATAACACCGAGGACGATGCGTGCTTC
>Ga0335079_10009963_pt1 | contig 10817 bp, 10 predicted proteins | sample Lox_Sample_33_FD_206719 | JGI IMG/M metagenome (GOLD analysis project Ga0335079, IMG submission 206719) | Soil microbial communities from Loxahatchee National Wildlife Refuge, Florida, United States - Lox_Sample_3.3 | ecosystem: Environmental > Terrestrial > Soil > Wetlands | place: USA... | reverse complement strand
GAGTTGGAGCGGCTGATCACCCTGCGCACCATCGACGACCTATGGGCCGACTACCTGGCGCGCCTCGAAGATTTCCGCGCCGGCATTCCCTGGCAATCCTACGCCGCGTCGCCCCATTTTTTCCTGTCGCTCGACCGGCGAACGCCTCACTCCACGTTCCTGCGGCAGATCGCCGTGTGGTTCCCGGAACTGGAAGCAGCGATCCCGGAGGAAATCGCGCGGCGGCTCGCCGAAGCCGAAGCCGGCGCCGGCCAGAATCCCGCCGATCGCGGCGCCGTCTGGACCTACCTGACCACCGACCAGCCCTTCGGAAGCTGGACCAAGCGCATGGTGGACGGCCTGGTGCGCAAGGTCTATAGCCGCGACCTGTGGGGTTGAAGCGCTATTCCTTGACGCCGTGGCGGGTCAGCAGTGCGACCGCACTCGCCACGCCGTTCTGTTCCGCCATCCGCGCGTGGCGCCACGCAGCGGCGTAGTCGGCGCGCACCGCGTAGGTTTCAGCCAGCGCCGCATGTGCGGCCGCGAAGGCGGCATCCAGGCGCACGGATTCGAGCAGCAGCCCCAGAGCCTCGTCCTGCTTCCCCTCCATGCGATACAGTTGCGCCAGGTGGTAATAAGGCCGCGGATTGCCGGGCTCGCGCTCGATCCACGCGCGCTGCTCCGCAACGTGCTTGCGCGTTTCTTGATCGAGCGCAAACTCGATTACCTCTTTGCGCCAGAAACTCACTTGCCCGATCCTACCAGAACGATCCGCACGTCCATCACGTTGGTGTTGGTCGGGCCGGTAACCACCAGGTCGCCGAGCGGCTCGAAATAGTGATACGAGTCGTTGCGGTCGAGAAACTGGCGCGCATCCGGATTGCGGCGCAACGTTTCGCCATCGGCCATCGCGCCGGCCGCGCCGGTGGGACCGTCACTGCCATCGGTGCCCGCGCTGAAGACCAGGATGTTGCGCAGCCCCGCGATATCAATAGCCGACGCCAGCGCAAATTCCTGGTTCCTTCCGCCCAATCCGTTGCCTCGAAGCGCGACCGTGGTTTCGCCGCCGGTGATGACACACGCGGGCGGTTTCACCGGCCGCGATGCTTTGACAATTTCCCGCCCGATCGCAGCGTGCATGCGGGCGATTTCGCGCGTCTCGCCCTGGATTTCGCTCGAGAGCACGAGGGTGTGGTAGCCTAGCCGGCGCGCGCAGCGCGCAGCGGCGTCCAGCGCCAAGCGGTTGCTGCCAATGACGTGATTGCGCACGCGCCGGAAGATCGTGTCGCCGGGTTTGGGAGTTTCCGCGATTTCGCCTCTCGCCCCTTGCTCCAGACGCTCCCCCACGGACGCCGGAACGCGCTTCCGGATCCCATACTTCTCCAGGACGGCCAGAGTTCCGGCGAAGGTGGACGCATCGGGTGCGGCCGGGCCGGAGCCGATCACGCCCGGATCATCCCCGATCACGTCCGAAAGCAGCAGCGCCTCCACCGTCGCCGGCGCGGCAAGGCGCGCCAGTTGCCCGCCCTTGATGCTCGAAATGTGTTTGCGCACGGCGTTGAATTCGTGGATGTCCGCGCCCGAGGCCAGCAGCAGCTTGGTCGCCGCCCGTTTCTCTTCCAGGGTGATGGGCGCTGCGGGCAATGGAAGCAGCGCCGAAGCGCCGCCGGAAATCAGGCACAGCACCAGGTCGTTTTTCCCTGCCCGCGCAGCGATCTCCGCGATCCGTGCCGCGCCCGCGGCTCCTGGCTGATCGGGTACCGGATGGCCGCACTCATTCAGCTCGATGCGCCGCGTCTTCGCCACGTGACCGTACTTCACGTTCACCAGGCCGGCCGTGATGCACCGCCCCAGCACCCGCTCGGCAGCCAGTGCCATGGAGGCGCCCGCCTTGCCGGCGCCAATCACGTAGATGCTCTGGAAGTGCGAAAAATCCCGAGCCTTCAGGTGGCGCGTGACGGCGTCCCCCGGGTCGGCCGCGGCCAGTGCCGCGCGGAAAATCTCGAGCGCGTGGCGGCGGATCCGGCTGCTCATCGGAAGATGGGGTGGTTCAAGATCGTCTCCACCGCGCAGCCCGGCTCATCACTTTCGATCGTTACGCGCAAGTCGGCCAGCGCGTAAACTTCCCGCCGCGCCTCGTACAGCGCCGCGAACTTCGCCGGGTCGCGCGCCAGCGGCCGGCTCGATGGCTGCCGCACCCTGCGCCGCACCGTTTCGAACGGACAATCCAGCCAGACCGAGATTCCGTGGTCTAACAACAATTCGCGGTTGCACGGTTCCACGAAAGCCCCGCCGCCCAGCGCCAGCACAGCCGCCCGGCCGCGCTCGATCCAGCCCACGTGCTGCCGGAGAATCTGCGACTCGATGCGCCGGAATTCGGCCTCGCCGCGGGTATCGAAGATCTCCGCGATGCTGCTCTTCTCGGCCGCTTCGATTTCATCATCGGTGTCGAAGAAGCTCCAGCCCAGGCGGTGCGCCAGCAGGCGGCCGATGGTCGACTTGCCGGAAGCCATGAAGCCGACCACGTAAATGCCGGGTGTGCGTTTCAGCTTCAGATTCATGCCGTGCCGTTCATTCCCGCCATGCGCGCTTCCACCGCCGCCGGAAAGAGACGCGCCAGCGCTACCAAAGCCCAGCCCACGCGCGGCGCTAAGACGGTGCGGGCGTCGCGCTCCACGCCGCGCCGAATGGCCACAGCGCAGTCGGCGGCGGTGATGGCGGCGCGCCGGCTGCGAACCACCGCCTCGGGCGCCTGTCCGCCGCGCGCGTGCTTCTGAAAATCGGTCTTCACATACCCGGGGCAGACCAGCATCGTTCTCACCCCGTCGCGCCGCAGCTCCATGCGAAGCCCTTCGGTCAGCGAGCCCACCGCGAATTTCGAGGCGCTGTAGAGCGTCATCCAGGGGAGAGTGATCTTGCCGCCGATGGAGCCGAGGTTGACGATCATACCGCTGCGGCGGGCGCGCATATGCGGAGTCACCAATTGGACCATAGCAAGCAGCGCGAAAAAATTCAGCTCCATTACCTGCCGGGCTTCTTCCATCGGCGCCAGCCAGGAATGCAGATAGGTGCCTATGCCGGCATTGTTGATCAGGATGTCAATCGTGCCGAAACGCTCGAGCGTGCGTTCCACCACCTGCCGCCGCGTTTCCTCCGCGGTGAGATCGCCCGCCGTGATCAGCGCGTCTGTACCGCCGGAGCGAGCCAGCCCTTCCGCCGAGCGTGCCGTCAGCGACAGCCTGGCTCCGGCGCGGGCGAACTCGGCGGCACATGCGGCGCCGATGCCTTCGGAAGCGCCGGTAATCAGCACGACTTTGTGATCGATGCGCATCTGGCAGGCCGCGCATTGCTGCCCGGGCCGCTGAAACGTCATAATGTTACCATGGCTTCGCGGCTGATCCCGCTGTTTCCCTTGCGGGTCGTGGTCTTCCCCAGAACCGCGTTGCCGCTCCACATTTTCGAGGAGCGATACAAGGAGATGGTCGGCCAAGCCATGCGTGACGACACCGAATTCGGAATCGTGCTGGCCAAAGAAAACGGCATCGTCAATGCCGGCTGCACGGTGACGGTGGAGAAACTCATCGAGACCTACTCGGACGGCCGGATGGACATTCTCACGCGCGGCAAGCGCCGCTTTGAGATCATCGCGCTGAATGAGGAGAAGGAGTACCTGCAAGCCGAGGTCAGCTTTTTCGACGATGAAGACTCCGCGGCCCCACCCGCCGAATTGCGTGCCCAGGCGATGGCTCACTATCGCGCGATGACCGAGCTGCCCGATTCCCAGACGCGCAGCGAGGCCGACCTGGCCGACCCCCAGCTCAGCTTTCAACTGGCGCAGAACCTGCCCGACCTGGATTTCCTGAGTACGCTCCTCCGCCAGCGCTCCGAGGCCGGCCGCCTGAAACAGTTGAATCACTACCTGGCCGAGTACATCCCGCGCCAGCGCCTGATCGAGCGCATGAAAGCGCTCGCGCCAACCAACGGCTTCGGCCCTCGGCCCGCCGGGTTGTGAGTGAGAGGAACGCAGGTTCACAGCCCGATGACGCCCCAGTTCCTGTTGATCGACGCCGACGACACGCTTTGGGAGAACAACATCTATTTCGAGCAAGCCTTCGACGAGTTCGTGGCGTTCCTCGACCATTCGTCTCTCACGCCGGAAGAAGTGCGCGGCGTGCTCGACGAAATCGAGGAAGCCAACAACCGCATCCACGGCTACGGCTCCCTCAATTTCGCCCGCAACCTGCGCCAATGCTATGAGCACCTGGCCGAGCGCGCCGTGAAGCCGGAAGATCTTCAGACGGTGATGGCGTTCGCCGAACGCATCTTGGAGCGTCCCATGGAGGTGATTGACGGAGTCCCCGAGACGCTCGATTACCTGGCGTCGCGGCATGATCTCACGTTGTTCACCAAGGGCCACCCCGAGGAGCAGAAGCTGAAGATCGATCGCTCCGGCCTGGGCTCGTTCTTCGGCCATACGGCCATCGTGAAAGAGAAGGACGCCCCCGCCTACCGCCGCCTGGTGGAGGAACGCGGCCTCGATCCGCGGCAGACCTGGATGATCGGCAACAGCCCCAAGTCCGACATCAACCCCGCGCTGGAAGCCGGTCTGAATGCGGTCTTCGTTCCACACGCTCACACCTGGGTGTTGGAGAAACAGGAAATCCGTCCGGCGAACGGACGGCTAATTCAGGTGGATCAGTTCCGGGATCTGCGAGAACACTTCTAAACAGGGCCTATAAATGCTTGCGTCTCCGGCTCACTGACGTTCGCGGCTCAGAGGCGAGGCCGAAGAGGGTGTTCCAGGGAAGCCCCTCTCACTGATCCACTCTTTTCGGCTTCTCGTAGGGCGTCTTCAAATACTTCGCGGCCTCGGCCTGGGCGCCCTGCGTGTCGTCCTTGGTGCGAATGGCCAGGTTGTACTCGTTCACGGCCCGGTCCCTGGACCCGCTGATGTCGTAGATTTTCCCCATGTTGATGTGGGCCCAGACCTCGGTCCACTTGGGCTCCAGGTCGCCATTCAGCGCCTCGCGAAACTCGTTGATCGACGACTGCCAGTTCTGCTGCAGGAAGTACACCTCGGCGATCCGGTAGTGCGCCAGGGAACTGGTGCGATTCGTCTCCAGCGCCTTCATGTATTCCTTGACCGCATCGCCGAATTCGCTCAACTCGGCGAACTGCTCGCCTTTGCGAATGGCAACCGCCACGCGCACCTGCGGGGAATACCGCAGCACCAGGTTGTTGGGGTCGATGATCACGTTCTTGGGCTTGCCGAACGTGTCCACGCTGAACTCGGATGCGGAGCCCACCACTTCCACGCGCGCGTCCTCGGGGTTGCCCTCGGTTTCAATGCGCAGATCCACGGGCATGCGGAAGGTGTCGAGATCCTGCGTGATCTTGCCCATCACGCGGAACCCCTTCTGCTGCTCGCGAAACACGGTGTATTCCAGCTTGAATTCCGGCGCGCCGCTCGATTCGATCCATTCCGTGAAGAAATATCCCAGCTGCTTCTTGGAAACGCTTTCCGCCACTTTTTGAAAATCGTCGGTAGTGGCCGATTTCCAACCCATATCCTGCGCGTAGCTCTTCAGCGTCTGGAAGAAGGGCTCGTCGCCGATCAGGTAGCGCAACATGCTCAGCACCGTGGCGCCTTTCGCGCCGGTCAGCGCCCACAGTTCCGGCGAGTAGTCTTCCAGGCGCGCCGACTGAATGATCGGCACCGTATCCACGGTCAGCGAATCCACCATCGTGTCCTTGAGTTGCGAAGCCATGGCGCCCGCACCGTTGATGTGCTCCGACCACAGCATCTCCGAATATGTGGCCAGCCCGTTGGTCAGCCACAAATGGTTGCGGGTTGCGGGCGAGACTGTCTCCTCCCACCATTGCCGCGACACTTCGTCGGCCAGCACTTTTTGGTTCGGCTGGGTGCCTATGGCGCGCGGCGAGAGGAAGATCAACCCCGGCGCGGCATATCCGTTGGGCGCGCCGTCTTCGGTTTCCACAACGCTCATGTTGGCGTAGGGCGGAATGCCGAACATGCCGGTGAAATACGACATCAGCTTGCCGATCTCTTGACCGTACGGCTGAGCCATCTCCGTCTCGGGCCCGCGGAAATAGAGCGAGGTGATCACTCCCTCGGACTGGACCTTCGCCGGCTGGTCCTTCACTACGGCCACGCTTCCAGGAAACGATCGGCGCGCGAATTTGAAATCGTAGGTGTTCCTGTCGCCGGCTGTTTCGTGCGTATCCAGGCCGCTTCCCACCACGGAGTAACCCATCGGCACGGTGACGTGGATCTCGGCGGCAAACCGGTTGGTGGTGTAGCCGCTCACCGGGAACCAGCGCGCCGGGTACATCAGGTAGGCAAAGTCCGGATGAATGGCCGCGAACTTGATGCCGTAGACTGGCGATTCCTCGTTTCCCGTCAGCCGTCCGTCGTAGTAGAACGTGATGGTGACCGCCTGGCCCTTGGGCAGCGGCTGATCGAAACTCAGCCTCAGCGTGGAATCCTGCTGGTTGCGCGACGCCGGAATCTGCTTCCCCTGATCGTCCACCACCCGCGAAACATTGAGCGCGTTGTTCAGCTCGAAGGTCGCCGAAGTGACGTTGTCATCCACCGGCAGAAACTGCACGCTCGCCTTGCACGCCAGCGCGGAAGTATTGGGCGTAACTTCGGCCTCGATGGTGTACAGTTGAACGTCGATCCTGCCGGTTCGGCGCTCCTGGGCGGGAACCGCCCCGCCGCCGGCCAGCAAAAGCAGGATCGCAGACAGCGGCCCGGCCCCATTGATGCGGAGATCACGATACATGTACAATTTGTCCTTCCAAAACTTCCTGAATCTGGAGAGCCGCGCGCCGCGCCACGGGCATTCCCGGCTGCGTCAGCTTCGCTCTCACTTCTTCCAGTCCGGCCTTCATTTCCGCGCGCGCGCTGTCATCGGTCAGCAGCCTCCGCGCTTCCCGGGCCAGCGATTCGCCGGTCATCTGCCCTTGCATCAACTCCGGCACCACCGCACGTCCGGCGATGAGGTTGACCATCGAGTAAAACGGCACCTTCACCAGGAACTTGCCCGCCAGCCAGCTCAGCGGCGTCACTTTGTAAAACGTCACCATCGGGGTTCCCAGCAGGGCCGCTTCCACGGTTACAGTGCCGCTCGCGGCCAGCGCCACATCCGAGTGCGCCATGGCATCCCAGCTCTCCCCTTCAATCACCCGGACCGGCGAGTTCCCCAGGCGCTCCCGAAAAAAGCCGGCCCCGGTCGTAACCGAGGCCGGTAAAATGATGTTCACCGCATGCTCCCGGTACAGCCGCTCCGCGGCATCCAGCAGCGCCGGCAGATGACGGGCCGCTTCGCCGCGGCGGCTTCCGGGAAGCACCGATATTAATGGACGGCCCCCGGCCAATCTGTGTTTCCGAAAAAACTCTTCCCGGCTGAGCGCCGGCCGGACCAGCCCGGCCAAAGGGTGGCCGATATAGCAGGCGCTAACCCCCTCGCGCGCAAAGAATTCCTCTTCAAAAGGAAAGATGCACAACAGGCGCCGCAGGGTTCGGCGCATGGTTTTCAGACGCCCTTTGCGCCACGCCCACACCTGGGGCGCTACCAGGTAGACCACCGGAATTCCCAGCCGGCCGAGCCGGCGCGCCACCCGCAGGTGAAAGTCCGGCGAATCCGTCAGAAGAGCCAGGTCCGGCTTCTCCGCCAGCGCCGCCGCCAGCAGTTTGCGGTACTCCCGGTAGACGCGCGGGATGTGGGAGACCACCTCGATCAACCCGACCACCGCCAGGCTCGCCGCGTCCACCACCGTCCGAACGCCAGCCGCCCGCAGGCGGGGCCCCGTGCACCCGAAGAACTCCGCCTCCGGCAGTTCGTGGCGCAATTCTTCGACCACCAGCGCGGCGTACAGATCCCCCGACGCTTCCCCTGCCGATACCAGGATTTTTCGGTGCATCTGTATAAATTCTAGCAATCAGCCGTCAGCTCCCATCCTGTTACAATCTAACCACCGGGATGTCCACGGACGCCGAACGGTCCAAATTGACGATCGAAGAGCTTGCGGCGCGCTTTCGCCGTGACATGATCCCCCTAACCAGCAGGTTCTCGTACTTCTCCACAATTCCAATCGCGGAAGAGGATGTGCGGCAGTACCTGAACGATCCCATTGCCGCCATCTCGCCGGCCATCGTCGTCGCTCTCCCGCCCGTCGGCATCATCCTCGCGCCTTACTTGGAGAAGGGCAACGGAAAAGGGGGTGACGCGGTGACCTTCGAACGGCCCGCCGAATCGCGTCTCCTCGCTTGCTCCCGGCGCGATCTGGATGACCTGACGGTGTTGGCGCTGAGCATCAAAGACATGGAAGTGGCCGACTATCACTACCGGTTTTACAATGCCTTGGCTGTGATGGTGGCGGAACGCTGGACCACTGACGTGCAGGAGCGCTTCTTCCGCACCATTCGCGAAGAGCTGAGCGCGGAGGTCAACGGCGAAGTGGATGAAAAGAGCTGGCACCTCAAGCAGGCCCTCCAGCGCCGCCAGACCAACGTTCGCAAGGAAACCAAGCTCTTCCGCGAATACGCCCGCCAGGCGTTTGAGGACACTCTGACGCTCTACCTGCACGGCACCTGCTGCGACATCGACGTGGAAACCGGCCCGCGCCAGATGCCCAGCCGGTACCTGCGCCGCCGCCTGGAACTCCTGCTCTCGCTCTATCCGCCGCCCGACGGCTACGCCGTCCTTCCCGAGCAGCTCAAGTCGCGCTGAAGGCGGCTGGAGCCCAGTATTCCGAGGCGTCTGCTATACAATAGACCGCGGGAGGGGAAAAATGGCGGAATTCGCGGTTTTTGTCGCCAAGCAGAAAGGCTCTTTTTCCAAAGACGCATTACTGAGCTTTAAGAGCGCCAACCAAGCCAAGTTCGGACAGCAACTGGCAGGTCTTCTGGATGGGCTCGATCCGAAGGTCACCTTGCAACTAACGCCGGCCCAGAACGGCACCTATCTGCCGCTCCCATCGACCCGCGGCGAACGGGCGAACCGATGGGCGGCAATGAACGGCAAGCAGCAGGCCGACCTGGACTTCGGCAAGGTGGCGAAGTTCATCGAGCTTCTGGAGGGGCTGGAGCGGATTTTCGATCCAAGCAAAACCGGTGCCTTCGAAATACCAGAAGAACGAAGACCGGACCAGAACCTGCGGTTTGACTTCGCCACCGACAAATTCGCGGAAGATCATATCTGCGATATCTCGAAGACCACCGGCCCTGAAATGCAGGCGGAGGCCCAGAGGGTCGCTAAGCGAAGAATGACGACCGCGGCCCAGGGACCAGTCCAACCCCGCGGGCAGGCCCCTCTGGCATTCACCAATATCACGACCAGCTCCACGCTCGATCTCCACCAGGACAAGATGCGCGGGTTGCTCAAGGACGAAATCACCTCGCGCCAAAAGGAATTCGAGGCCATCTACCAGTACCTGATTTCAACCGGCGTGCGCCAGCAGACCTTGCTGCAAGGCGACCACGAAGAAGTGATTTACACCACCAAGGATAAGTTCGACTTTTACGAGTGCGTTCGTGCCGCCAATCCGACCGACGATCCGCCCGTGACCAAATACGCGAAGAGCTTCCTGCGCTACGCGGTGCAGAAGGTGAACGACGACTGGCTGCTGCATCACATGGCGGGCCGCGCCGTGGTGGGACAGGAAGCCAATCCTCCCAACAACAACTACACCGCGTTCAACTACGCCAACGTGGCCAACATCACGACCGTGCGGGGCACCTTCACTCGCACCGGCTGACGGTGGAATCGAGCAACTCGGCCAGGATCCGCGCCGCCACTTCTTTGCCACGCTCTCCGACTTCCCCCACCGGTCCCACGCAGGAGGGGCAGCCGGCGTCGCAACCGCACGCCGCCAGAAGCTCGGATGTTTGCCGCAGCAACCGCGGCGCGAGGCGATATAAAGGCGCGCTCTGTCCGACACCGCCGGGATACATGTCGTAAAGGTACAGGTTCGGTGCGAACATCACCGCGCCGCCCGCCATCTCTTCGCTCAGCGCTACGCCCAAATCCCGCGGATCGCACATCAGCAACAGAGCTGCCACCGTGCGCAGCGCGTTGCCCAGCCCCGAAATGCCGCTCTGCTTCTCGGTGGGCGTGAACTCCGTGAACCGCGCCAGAAAGTCGGCCGGGAAGTGCAGCCAGAACGCGGTGGTGTGCATCTCCTGCTCCGGCATGTTGAGCTTCCCGGCCCCGACATTCTCCAACGTATAGAACTTGATCTTCTTGAATCCCACAATCTGGCGGTTCACCCGCACGTCGCCGTGCACGCGCCGCGCCCCGCTCAGGGCTTCGCCCTCGAACTCCTCCAGCACCTTCACCTGCGTGTAGTCAATGGCGTCGGTGAAGTAATCGCAGTCCACGCTCTTGACGTAGGCCTTCCGCTCGTCGTATTCGAAGCGCTCCACATGGTACTGACGCGCTTCGTGCAAATAGATGGCTTTCTCGTGGAGCGAAACCAGCGCCATCGGAAAAGCAACCTCCGCAATCACCTTCGGCTCTCCGGTCACGTCTATCACCACGAAGTTGTCGGTGGTGAACGACCGCAGGCTGGTGGCATCGGCGGGATAGGTATCCTGCGTCCAGTGCCACGCGCCCGCCGAGTGGTGCAGAAACCCGGATTCCTCGAGGTACCGGCACGCTTCCGTGACGTCGTGCCGCCCGAACTTCTCGCCGTCGCGGATCGGCAGTTCGAACGCCGCGCACTTCAGATGGGCCAGCAGGATCTCGAGGTTCTCCGCGTTGATGTACGCGTGCTCCGGTGAGCGCCCGAAAAAATACGCGGGATGCTCCACG
>Ga0335079_10009962_pt1 | contig 10817 bp, 6 predicted proteins | sample Lox_Sample_33_FD_206719 | JGI IMG/M metagenome (GOLD analysis project Ga0335079, IMG submission 206719) | Soil microbial communities from Loxahatchee National Wildlife Refuge, Florida, United States - Lox_Sample_3.3 | ecosystem: Environmental > Terrestrial > Soil > Wetlands | place: USA: Florida... | reverse complement strand
TGTGAATATCTGAACAATCCGGCAGGAATCGACGTGCGCCAGCCGCGCTTCGGCTGGGTTCTGCTGCACTCGGAGCGAGCGCAGGCGCAGTCTGCCTACCAGGTGCTGGTGGCTTCCACTCCGGAACTGCTGGGCCGGAACAAGAGCGACCAATGGGACAGTGGCAAGACCTCCTCCGATGATTCCACGCAAGTGATTTACAGCGGCAAGGCTCTGGAAAGCGACCACTCCTACTGGTGGAAGGTCCGGTACTGGGATAAAGACGGTAAGGCCAGCGACTACAGCCAGCCGGCCAGGTTCGGCGTGGCCCTGCTGGCCCCCGGCGATTGGAAGGGGAAATGGATCGGCGGGGCAAACATGCTGCGCAAAGAGCTTGCGCTCAGCGGCAAAGTCGTCCGCGCCCGCGCCTACGTCACTGCGCTCGGATATTACGAATTGAGAATCAATGGCGAGAAAATCGGGCGCAACGAGCTCGACCCCGCCTGGACCACCTATCCGGTGCGTGTTCTCTATTCCACCTATGACATCACCTCTAACCTGCGCGCCGGAAAAAATGCCTTCGGCGCGATGATCGGCGGGGGTTGGGCCTTGCTCGGCGCCGAGAGTGTTCCCGCGCCTTACAAGCAGCCCGCCTTGATGGTCCAAATCAACATCGAACTTGCCGACGGAAAAGAGGTGCAGGTCGCGAGCGATAACACCTGGAAGGCGGCGCGCGGCCCGATTACGAGCGACAGCGTTTGGGATGGTGAAGTCTACGACGCGCGCCTGGAACAGCCGGGATGGGACTCGCCGGGGTTTGACGATGAGGCCTGGCGGCCCGCCGACGTCCTGGAAGGGTCCAAAGGAACTCTTTCCGCGCAGATGATGCCTCCCATCCAGGACGTGGATTCCATGATTCCCGTCAACCTCTCCAACCCCCGCCCCGGCGTTTACGTCTACGACATGGGGCAGAACATCAGCGGCTGGGTGGAGCTGCACGTCAGCGGGCCACGGGGAGCGCAGGTGCAATTGCGCTTCGCCGAGGTGCTTTATGACACGGGCATGATCAACCGCGAGAATATCCGCGAGGCCAAGTCGCGCGACATCTACATCCTGCGAGGCGGCGGAGCGGAATGCTACCACCCGCGCTTCACCTACCACGGCTTCCGCTACGTGGAAGTCACCGGCTACCCCGGCGCGCCCAGCCTCGATTCCCTGCGCGGCCACGTGGTGCACTCCGCCGTCCGGCCCACCGGCAGCTTTGTGGCTTCCAAGCAGGTCCTAAACCAGATTCACAAGATCATCCGTTGGTCCGATTTGACCAACCTGCACGGCGTTCCCACCGATTGCGACCAGCGGAACGAGCGCATGGGATGGCTGGGCGATGCGCAGACGAGCGCCGAAGGAATGATGCTGAACTTCGATATGTTGGCCTTCTATACGAATTTTGTGCGCGACATGCGCGATGTGCAGGGCGCCGACGGCACCCTTACCGACACGGTCCCGCACCGCTACGGCAGCCGCCCTGCCGACCCCGCCTGGGGCACGGCCTTCCCTCTGATTTGCTGGTATATGTACCAGCAGAACGGCGACCGCCGCATCCTGGAAGAGAATTACGACGCCTTGAAGAAATACGTAGAATTCCTGCGCTCCCGCGCGCCGGATAATGTTCTGCGCTACAGCTACTACGGCGACTGGGTGGCGCTGGAAAAGACTCCCGGCGCGGAGGTCTCTGACTTCTACTATTACTACGATACCCTGCTGCTCTCCAAAATGGCGGGCGTGCTGGGCAATTCCGCCGATGCGGCTACCTACGCGCAATTGGCCGGGACGATCAAAGACGCTTTCAATCGCGAGTTTTTCGACCCCAAGACAGGTCGCTACGCCAACGGAACGCAAACCGCCAACGCGCTGCCGCTGTTTCTGGACATGGTGCCCAAGGACCATCGCGGGGCAGTGGCAGGGAACCTTCGGGACAATATCCTCTACGGGCACGACACGCATGTGACCACGGGTTTCATCGGCGTCCGCTACCTGATGCCGCTCCTCACCGCGATGGGGGATTCCGACCTGGCTTATGACCTGGCGGTACAGACAACCTATCCGAGTTGGGGTTACATGGTGGCCAGCGGCGCCACCACGCTGTGGGAACTCTGGCAGAATAAGACGGGACGCTCGATGAATTCCCAGGACCACCACATGATGGGCAGCGTGGACGCCTGGTTTTATGAGGCTCTGGGCGGAATCAACGTGGACCCCGAAGAGCCCGGCTACCGCCACATCCGCATTGAGCCGCAGGTGACGCGTGACCTGACATCGGTGAGCGCCACGGTGGGCAGCCTGCGCGGCAACGTGACGTCGACATGGAGCCACGAACCCGGAGTCATCACGTTGCAGGTGGATGTGCCCGTCAACGCCACCGCCAGCGTTTCCCTTCCCAGGGAAGACGAGATGACCGGTGTGGTGATCCGGGAAGGCGACCGTACGGTCTGGGAGAAGGGTCATTTTGTGGCCGGGACCCCCGGCGTCACGGCGGGGAAGCTCGAAGGCCAGCGTGTGGTATTTGAAGTGGGCTCCGGCCGTTATGCTTTCCGGGTGACGGGCGATTGAGTGGATTGAAATTTCAGATTTGAGATTTCGGGTTTTGGATTGGGGGCATCTTCCGGCCGCCGGCAATGTACAATCGAATATGGCAAATCCAATATTCAAAATGACGGAGGGTCAGCGATCATGAAGCTCGTAACCTATGAGTCCGCAAGACAATCACGTTTGGGAGTGGTGCAGGGCGATAAGGTGGTGGATGTCGCTGCCGCATACGCCTTGATTGCCAAAGGCAGGATCGCCGACGCCAAGGTGGCAGCGGCGGCGCAAGTCCTGCGCAAGCTGGGCAGGGCGCCGCAGGACATGATTGAACTCCTGGGCGGGGGCGAGCGCTATCGCAAGGCGCTGGGAGTGGTGGCGGCCTGCGCCGCCAGTATGGGCAAGAAGGGTCCCAAAGGCCTGCTGGTTCCATTATCGAAGGCCAGGTTCCGGGCGCCCATCGCGCACCCCAACAAGATCACCTGCATCGGGCTCAACTATGCCGACCACGCGCGTGAAGGAGGGCAGGAACCGCCCCCGGCGCCGATTTTCTTCCTGAAGTCACAAAACACCATCTGCGGGCCGGGAGACCCGATCAAGCTGCCGCCCAACTCCGCGCAGGTCGACTATGAAGCGGAATTCGCCGTGGTCATCGGCAAGCGCGGACGCAATATCCCCGAAAGCGAGGCACACAAGTACATTGCGGGCTATACGCTGCTGCACGACGTGAGCGCCCGCGACATGCAGTTCAGCGACAAGCAGTGGTACCGCGGCAAGAGCTGCGACACCTTTGCGCCCACGGGCCCGTGGATTGTCACTCCCGAGGAGGTTCCCGATCCCAGCAACCTGCGCATCTCGCTGACGCTCAACGGCGAGACGATGCAGGATTCCAATACCAGCAACCTGATCTTCAAAGTTCCGTTCCTGATCAGCTATCTTTCCCAGTCCGTCACCTGGGAGGTGGGAGACCTGATCTCCACCGGCACGCCGCCCGGTGTGGGGTTCGCGCGCAAGCCGCCGGTCTTCCTCAAAGCCGGCGATACCGTCAGCGTGACGGTGGAGGGAATCGGAACCCTTACCAATCCGGTTGTGGGAGCGTAGAATGACGTGGAGGTCCCCCTATGCCACTTCCAGAATTCAAGAACGAACCCTTAAGCGACTTCAAACACAACCCCGCCCATCGCCGCCGCATGGAGTACGCGATTGATGAAATCCGCGAAGAACTGGGCCGCGAGTACGATCTGGTGATCGGCGGCGAGCGGATCAAAACTCCGGCCAAGATTCATTCTTACAATCCCAGCCACCCGGACCAGGTGGTGGGAGTGTTCTCGCGGGCGGACGCTGCGCTGGCGGACCGCGCCGTGCTGAAGGCCGAAGAGGCATTCAAGACGTGGAGCCGCACGCCCGTGCAGAAACGAGTGGACCTGCTCCTGAAGGTTTCCAAGATTCTGCGCGACCGCAAGTACTACTATGAAGCGCGGCTGGTCTACGAAGTCGGAAAAACCTGGCCGGAAGCGGACGCCGATGTGGCCGAGGCCATCGATTTCATGGAGTTTTACGCCCGCGCCATGCTGCGCCTGGCGGAGCCGCAGCGGCTCACTCCCGTGGCGGAGGAAAGGAACCACCTGCGTTACATCCCCCTCGGCGTGGGCATCGTGATTCCGCCGTGGAATTTTCCCCTGGCCATCCTGGCGGGCATGACGACGGCGGCGATTGTGGCCGGCAACACCGTGGTGATGAAACCGTCCAGCGACGCTCCCGCCATCGCCGTCAAATTCTTTGAGGCGCTGGAAGAGGCTGGCATGCCTCCCGGCGTAGTGAATTTCCTGCCTTGTCCGGGCGCCGTGGTGGGCGATGTCCTGGTGGGACATCCCCGCACCCGCTTTGTGGCCTTCACGGGCTCCAAAGATGTGGGGCTGCACATCAATGAGCTGGCGGCCAAAACCGCCCCGGGGCAAATCTGGGTCAAGCGGGTCGTTGCGGAGATGGGCGGCAAGGATTCAATCGTGGTGGACAGTGACGCGGACCTGGACGAAGCGGTGGAGGGTGTGGTGGCCTCGGCCTTCGGGTATCAGGGGCAGAAATGCTCCGCCTGCTCGCGCGCCATTGTGGTGGAACCGGTCTACGACACCTTCCTCACCAAACTCCGCCAGCGCGTGGAGCAGCTCGCGGTTGGTCCCGCCGAACGCGCGGAAAACTACATGGGTCCGGTCATCAACGCCAAGGCCAAGAAATCGATTCTGCAATACATCGAGGTGGGAAAGGCGGAGGGCCGCCTCGTTACCGGAGGCGGCGAGGGCGCGGGGGCGGGGCATTTTATTCAGCCCACGGTAATCGCGGATGTTCCCCCCACGGGGCGCCTGGCTCAGGAAGAGATCTTCGGCCCGGTGTTAGCGGTTATACGGGCCCCCAGTTTCGAAGATGCCCTGGCCATCGCCAACAACACGGAGTACGGACTTACGGGCGCCGTTTATGCCCAAGACCGTCGCAAACTGGATCGGGCCGCGGATGAATTCTTTGTCGGGAACCTCTACCTGAACCGGAAATGTACCGGCGCCATGGTGGGCGCGCATCCCTTCGGGGGGTTCAATATGTCCGGGACCGATTCCAAAGCAGGCGGCAACGACTACTTGCTGCTCTTTACACAGGCCAAAGTCATCTCCGAAAAAATGACATTCTGACACTATCTGTCGGGTTTTCGGGATCTTCCGGCATCAGCGTCGCGTTCATATACTAATGAGATAATAATGATATGCATATCTATCCGCTTGCGTTATCCGGTTATTCTCATATAATCAAAGGGGCGCAAAGACGCGCATTCCGCTTCGGCACGAATTCAGCGGCTTGAGATGACAGCATGACGGATCCGCCGAAGGTCGAACAAGTCGGTCCGCAAGCCCGCATCCAGGCCGAACTCGTGCGGCTGGAGACGCAGAAGCGGGAATTCTGGGTCCTCATCGTCTTTGCGGGTGTGGTTCTCGTCCTGGGGATTCTCTCCTTCTTCTTTCCCAACCATTTCTGGCATAGCGACGGGCTGCACGTCAGTCTCTCCCCGCAGGTTCTCTTTGTCATCATGGTCGCGGTGGTCCTGGCTTCACTGGCCTACGTCCGCCGCGAATTCGAGGTGCGAGGGCTGCGGCTGGCCAACCTTCATCAGTTCATGGCCTCGCAGGAAGAGCAAGCCGCCAGCATGATCGACGCGGTCACCAACGTCTTCACCCGCGGCTTCTTGCGGGATTTACTGGCCATGGAGATCTCTCGCGCGGAGCGGACCGCCCGTTCGCTGGCTCTTATCATGTGCGACCTGAACAACTTCAAGCAGGTCAACGATCGCTATGGCCACCTGATGGGAGACTATGTGCTCTCGCAAATTGCGACCATCTTGAAATCCTGCGTGCGCGGCTCCGATTACGTCATCCGGTACGGGGGCGATGAATTCCTTCTACTACTGCCGGAAACCGACGAGGCTGGCGGATCTGTGGTGCGCGAGCGCATCCACGCCAAGGTGGCCGAATGGGACGCCAGCAACCGCGTGGGTGATTTGCCCATCTCGGTGAGTCTGGGTCTCTATCTCCACGTCACGGGCCAGACCCCGGAAAAGGACGTGGCGGAAGCCGACGCCCGTATGTACGCGGAAAAGTACGCCACCAAACGCGCCGCCAGTGATGCGAAAACGTGAAATCTCACGAACCTTAATCCTGACTTGCTTGGGGGTGTTGCATGTCGAGAGTCTCCCAACTTGTGATCAACGGGGTCAGCTATTCCGTTGACGTCGACGCCGGCGCCAGCCTGCTCAGTGTCCTGCGCGAAGACCTTGATCTTACCGGAAGCAAGTACGGGTGCGGCGAGGGGCAGTGCGGCGCCTGCACGGTCCTGGTGGCCGGGGCGCCCCGGCGCTCCTGCATTACGCCGGTAGGCGAGGTGGTGGGAAAGCCCATTACGACCATCGAGGGCCTGGAGAAGGATGGCCAATTGCACCCGGTGCAGCAGGCGTTTCTGGATGAGGATGTCATGCAGTGCGGGTATTGCACCTCCGGAATGATCATGACCGCCGTGGGCTTCTTGAACGCTCGTCCCCACCCGAAAGACGAAGAGATTTCCCACTACCTTGAAGGCCACATCTGCCGCTGCGGCACTTACCCGCGTATCGTGGCCGCCGTCCGGCGCGTGGCCAAGGCCATGCAGGAGGTGCGGTCGTGAGAATCTCCACCCAACCCCCGATGGCGCTCGAACCGGAGCGATATGAACTTATCGCCCCACCTACGTATCGCTTTGGCGTGGCGCGGCGCGACTTCTTCAAGCTTCTGGGTGGCGGGATTGCCGTCTTCTGCCTTCACGATTCTCCTCTCGCGGCCCAGGAAGCCGGGCGCTCCGGCCGCCGGCCGGACGATGATTTGCCGCAGGACATCTCCGCCTGGCTGCACATCAATGACAAGGGTGAAGTCACTGTCTTCACCGGCAAAGTGGAAGTGGGGCAGAACATCCGCACTTCCCTGACGCAAGCCGTGGCGGAGGAACTGAGCGTCGCGCCCGGCTCGGTCCAACTCCTCATGGGCGATACCGAGCGCGTTCCCTTTGATATGGGAACCTTCGGCAGCCGGACCACTCCTACCATGAACCCCCAGCTTCGGCGCGCGGCATCGGCAGCGCGGGATGCCTTGATCGCCCTCGCGGCCGAGGCGTGGCACTTGGATCCAAAGGGGCTGGTAACTGTCAGCGGCGTGGTGACCGATCCGGAGTCCCATCGAAGCGTTTCTTACGGAGAACTGGCCAAGGGGCGCGAACTCGCCAAGGCCATTCCCGCCGAAGACCCGCTTATCCCCGCCGCCCAGTGGAAGACCATGGGCAAGCCGCTCGCCAAGGTTGCCGGGCGCGACATCGTAACGGGCCGGCATCGCTATCCTTCCGACATCAAGCTCCCGGGAATGCTCTACGGCAAGGTTCTGCGGCCTCCGGCGTTCGCAGCTACGCTCACCTCCCTCGACGCGCAAAAGGCGGAGGCGATGCCGGGTGTGACCGTGGTGCATGACGGCAACTTTGTAGGAGTCACTGCCCCGAGTTCACATGATGCGCAGGCCGCGATGGCGGCGCTCAACGCAACGTGGAAGACCACCCCGCAACCCTCGGGAGACGAACTCTACGACTATTTGAAGAAAAACGCGGTCCACGCGGAGGAGCGGGGCAGCCACACCGCCGGCTCAGTCGAGAAAGGCCTGGCGGAGGCGAGCGCGCGACTCCAGCAAACTTATACCGTCGCCTACATTGCCCACGCGCCGCTCGAGCCCCGCGCCGCCGTGGCCGAATGGAAAGACGGCAAGCTGACTGTGTGGACCGGGACGCAGCGGCCCTTCGGGGTGCGCGGTGAACTGGCCGAGGCCTTCCACCTGCCGGAAGATCACGTGCATGTCCTGATGCCGGATATGGGGTCGGGGTACGGCGGCAAGCACACCGGCGAGGCAGCCGTGGAGGCAGCGCGGCTGGCCAAGGCGGCCGGACGTCCCGTCAAGCTGGTATGGACGCGCGAGGAGGAATTCACCTGGGCCTACTTCCGCCCTGCCGGAGTCATTGAGATATCGGCGGGTCTCGCGAGCGACGGCGTCATCACTGCGTGGGAGTTCCACAATTACAACTCCGGCGGGGCGGCGATCGGCACCCTCTACAACATCCCCAACCAGCGCATCGAGTTTCATCCCAGCCAGTCACCCTTGCGCCAGGGCTCCTATCGTTCGCTCGCCGCCGCGGCCAATCATTTCGCGCGCGAGTCTTTTATGGACGAACTCGCGCACCTGGCCAGGATGGACCCGCTCGATTTCCGGCTCAAGAACCTTACCGATCCGCGCTTGCGGGACGCGCTCCAAGCGGCCGCGAAGAGGTTTGGTTGGGGGGAGGACAAGCCGCAGCCGGGACACGGCTTTGGCATTGCCGGCGGCTTCGATAAGGGCGGTTACGTGGCCACTTGCGCGGAGGTGGCGGTGGACTCGGCCACCCGGCAGGTACGCGTGGTGCGCGTGGTCACGGCCTTTGATTGCGGCGCGGTGGTGAACCCTGACGGCCTGCGCAACCAGATTGAAGGCGCGAATATGATGGGAATCGGCGGGGCGTTGTTTGAGGCCATCCGGTTCGAGAACGGGCGGATCCTGAACCCGCACTTTGCCCAGTATCGCGTGCCGCGGTTCGGCGATGCTCCCGCCATCGAAGTCGTCCTGATCGATCGCAAGGATGTGCCATCGGCAGGAGCGGGAGAGACCCCCATCGTGGGCATCGCCCCCGCCACCGGCAACGCCATCTTCGCCGCGACCGGCCAACGCCGGCGCGCTCTGCCCATGGCGCCGGAGGGCGTGTAGCATCTTGGAGTGCGGGAGTAGCAGCTCCCGCTTTCTCCCCTCAGTTTATACGTCCGAGTATGATGCGGCGGCGGAAGGCGGTGGCTGTTGCCCCCGCACTCCAAGACGTTGCGTGTAGCCACAAATGAATAACTAGGGTCGGATTCTCCCGTCCCCCAGCACGATCACTACTTTTCCGCGAGCGTGTCCTTCCTCCAGGTAGCGTATGGCCTCCGGAACTTCGCCCAACGCGTAGCACCTGTCGATAACCGGGGTGACCTTCCCCGCTTGCATCAGGTCGCGCAGGGTAACCAGATCCTCCTGGCGCGACTTGGCGAGAATTCCGACCGGCTTGCGACTGGCAAAGCGCGACAACACCTGCGCGCTGAGCCCGCGCAGCATAGGAACGATCATCCACCGATCGGCCGATCCACCGACCGCGACGCATATCCCCCCGGGATTCAGAACATGCCTGCAATCCCGCCAGGAGCGGTTCCCAACACAGTCCAGAATCAGGTCGAATCGTTGCCCGCCCTGGGTGAAGTCTTCCCGGGTGTAATCAATCACTCGATCCGCTCCGATGGACTGAACCATGTCCACGTTTCTGGTACTGCAAACGCCGGTGACCTCTGCGCCGAACGACTTGGCGATCTGGACGGCAAATGTCCCCACCCCACCTGCTGCCCCATTGATCAGGACCTTGTGTCCCGGATGAAGGTGTCCCTTGTCGCGTAGACCCTGCAAGGCCGTGAACCCCGCAATGGGCACAGAAGCCGCCTGCGCGAATGTCAGATTCTCAGGCTTCACAACGAGTGCCGCCTCGGAAGCGCACACATACTCCGCCAAGGCTCCGCGGCAGGTGCCGAACACAGAGTCTCCCAGTCTGAACCGTGTAACCTTTGTGCCCGCTGCTTCCACCTTCCCCGCCACATCAACTCCGAGTCGCGGGATCTTGGGCCGACGAAGACCCGTCATCAGGCGGAGGAAGTACGGCGTGCCCCGCAAGAAGTGCCAGTCCAGCGGATTCACGGAAGCAGCCTGGACCTTGAGCAGAACCTCCGTTTCACCGGGAACGGGTTTATCGATTTCTTCACACGACAACACGCCCGGTGAACCATAATGGCGGCAGACAATGGCTTTCATCAGGTTCTCCTCCAATGTTCATGTATGATAGGCGCGGCGTGGCGCAATTCGCCTTACTGCTCCCGCCGAACGCGGACCGTGAGGATTCTACATGCTGTTTCCGAAGCTGCGGCGTCGGTGCGTCAGACCCCTCCTTGTGTCTTCCTTGTTGATCCTGCCCGGGTTGATCTCCGCAGACTCCCTCATCGCCCAGCCCGCCCGCCCCAGATTCAAAGCCATCGCTATTGCGGAAGCCGGCGGAATCCACAAGCCCTTTGTGGACGCCGCGAAACTGTGGTTGGGAAAGTTGGCGGCCGCGGAGAACTTCTCCGTGGATTACATCCAGGACACGAATCGGATTGACGACCGGTTTTTGTCGCAGTACCAGGTGTTCATCCAACTGAACTATCCTCCCTACGGCTGGACTCCCAGGGACGAGGCGGCGTTCGTCAAGTATATTGACGCGGGCGGGGGATGGGTCGGCCTCCACCATGCCACCTTGCTGGGCGAATTCGACGGATTCCCGATGTGGACGTGGTTTTCCCAGTTCATGGGCGGGATTCGATTCACCCAGTACGTTGCCAAATTCGCCACCGCGAAGGTGTATGTGGAGGATCCGCAACATCCGGCGATGAAAGGCGTGCCCGATTCGTTCGTGGTGGACGACGAGGAATGGTACACCTACGACAAGTCGCCGCGGCCCAACGTCCACGTACTGGCCCGCGTGGACGAATCCACCTACACGCCGGATACGCCCATTAAGATGGGTGATCATCCCGTCATTTGGACGAACCTCCAACATCAGGGTCGGAA
>Ga0335079_10009961_pt1 | contig 10818 bp, 8 predicted proteins | sample Lox_Sample_33_FD_206719 | JGI IMG/M metagenome (GOLD analysis project Ga0335079, IMG submission 206719) | Soil microbial communities from Loxahatchee National Wildlife Refuge, Florida, United States - Lox_Sample_3.3 | ecosystem: Environmental > Terrestrial > Soil > Wetlands | place: USA: Florida... | reverse complement strand
CCCGAGTCCCGAATTCAACGGCACGAGTTTTCACGACGAGAGCTACAACGATCCCAAAGGCGGCTACGTGGGTGGGATTTTCGCCTACCCGGCGTTCGAGTTGCTCCAAAAGAACGGCGCGGTATTTTCCAGCGTGTTTGGGTATCAGGGCGCCGGCAACCTCAACCTCACCTTCCGCGGACAGGCTGACGTGGTGCGCGTCGAGTATGTCTCGGGCGCCTATTTTGACGGCCTTGGAACCCAACCGGCTGCGGGGCGCCTGATCGCACCGGATGACGACCGCGCCGGCACGCAGCCGGTCGCGGTGATCAGCCATGCACTGAGCGAGCGACGGTTCGGCGGACCGGTGAATGCGGCCGGGCAATCCATTCTCATCAATAATCTGCCCTTCACCGTGGTGGGCGTCACGCGGCCGGAATTCTTCGGCGCCGACCCGGACACGCCGCCCGATATCTTTGTCCCCATGCAGGCGAATCTGCTCTTTCAGACCGATCTCCATTACCCGGCGGCCAAGCTCTACATCGACCCCGATTACGATTGGGTCACAATCATGGCGCGTTTGCGGCCAGGCGTTACCGCGGCGCAGGCACAGGCCGCCGCGGCCGGTCAGTTTTACGCATGGGGCCGTGCTTCCAAGCCGGAGGTGCGTCCCGAGGAGATTCCCACCATGGTGGTCCGGGAGGGCGGCGGCGGTCTGGACAGCTTGCGGCGAAGGTATTCCAAGCCCCTATACATCCTGCTGGCGCTGGTGGGCCTGATTCTGGCGATTGCCTGCGCGAATATCGCCAACCTCCTGCTGGCCCGCGCGTCGGCTCGCAGGCGCGAAATCGCGGTGCGGATGAGCATGGGAGCCGGGAGGCTTCGGGTGATACGCCAACTCCTCACCGAGAGCGTTCTGCTCGCGATGCTGGGCGGCGCTGCGGGCGCCGGACTGGCAGCCTGGGGAATCCGCTTTCTCACGCTGCTGCTGGCGAATGGAAGCGAGGACTTTACCTTGCGCGCGGAACTGAACTGGCACGTGTTGGGAGCGGCGGCTGCGCTCTCGCTGTTGACGGGGGTGCTGTTCGGCCTCGCGCCCGCTCTCCAGTGTACGCGAATGGACCTGATGCCGGCCCTCAAGGAGTCGCGGACCGGCGGGCAGCACCGGCACGGCCGCCTGAGTCTGAGCCGGATTCTGATGGCCTCGCAAATGGCCATCACGCTTTGGATTCTGGTTGCGGCCGGTCTGTTCGCGCGCACCCTTTCGAACCTGGACTCGATCGACCTGGGATTCAACGCGGAGAGCGTGCTGACATTTGAGCTGAACGCGCGCCAGGCCGGACACACAGACGCCGAAATCGTGGCGTTTTATCACAAGCTTCAGAGACAGTTCCGGTCTATTCCGGGCGTCCGCGGGGCAAGCCTGTCCGACAACCTCCTGCTCGGAGTCGGCACCAGTGCGGGAGATGTGCGCATCGCGGGCGGCGCGGTACAGAACAGCCGTATTCTGACCATCGGAACCGGCTTCTTCAGCACCATGCAGATCCCAATCCGGTCCGGCCGGGACCTCGAAGAAAGCGACCGCCGCGGCTCGCCGATGGTCGCGGTGATCAACGAGGTGTTCGCCAGGCGCAGCTTCGGCGATCGGAATCCGCTGGGCCAGCACCTGAGCCTTCCGCAAACGTGTCCGAAGTGCGACATCGAAGTAGTCGGGGTCTCGGCCAACCCGCGCTACGGCAATCTCAAGGCGAATCTGCGGCCGATCGTTTACCTGCCTTTCGCACAAGAGGCGTGGGGGCCGGTGGACCGGATGTATTTTGAGCTTCGGACAGCCGGAGAACCCCTCAGCTACGTCCATGCCGTACGCGACATCGTGCGCCGGGCCGACGAACGCCTGCCGCTTTCGGAAGTAAAGACGCAACGCGAGTGGATTGACGAAACCATCAACCAGGAGATCACCTTCGCGCGCTTAAGCAGCGCGCTGGCGATCCTGGCGCTGGCGATCGCCTGCGTTGGCCTGTATGGCGCGATGTCGTACACTATTGCCCGCCGCACCGGCGAAATCGGCATCCGGATTGCGCTTGGCGTGCAACGGCGCCGGGTCGTCTGGATGGTGCTGCGCGAGGTCTGTATGGTTGCCGCGGCCGGTCTCGCGATCAGCTTGCCGGCGGCCATGTTGTTGTCTAAGGCAGTGGAATCGTATCTTTTCGGGATGAAACCGAACGATCCACCGGCATTGGCCGGAGCGGCAGTGGCTCTCCTGAGTGCTGCAATTCTGGCCGGTTATATGCCGGCTCGACGGGCGTCCAGAATCGATCCGATGACCGCGCTGCGTCAGGAGTGAAGCGGAGGCCATCGTCAGGGAGCGCTTCTACGGGCGGTGGGAATTCAACAGTCCCGCCACAGGCCGCCAACAGCCGCGCCAGGCCCACCAGTTTCTTCCCGCCAGAAGTACCGGAGAGCGCCTCTGCCTGCGCCGCCAACGCGCCGGCGCGCTCGAAGTTATTCTCCGCCAACGCCCGGCGCGCCGCCTTCCGCAGACGCCAGGCGGCTGCCGCCAGGCCCATGATGATGCGCAAGTCCGCGCCGCAGCGCGAACATTCGCGCGATCCCCGAAAACGCGCCCGGCACACCGGGCACATCAGGCGCCCTCCACGAAGAAGAGCAGTTCCTTGAGCGATTGAACAGACTCTCCCAGCGCCTTCGAGTCATGCTGCGCCACCGCGCTCTCGATAGACGCCTGCAGCGCCACCGCCTCCTGCCGGTCCTCGGGATGCATTTTGTCGAGGACCGCGCGCGACCGCTCCACCAGCGTCACGGCTTCGTGCCGCAGCCCCGCCCAGCCCGGATCCGTCGGGACGATCTTCCCGTTGGTGCGTTGCCCCGCCATCGTCTCGGCCTCGAGCGGCAGGGCATCCCCCTCCTTCACCGCTTCGGTGGTCACTACATCGTCGCTTTCGGCATCGGTCTCCTCATCATCCGCCAGGTAATCGAGTGGGTCCCCGGCGTCCTCCAGGGCCTCCGCTCCGTCCTCTTCGAGAAACTCCTCGCGCGTGCTGAAGAGTTCTTCGATGCGTTTGCGGGCCGCCGCGATCTCCGCGGCGCTCTTGGCCTGCAGTGCATTGGAGATAGTGATCTGTTTCGATTTCCCGGTGTCCTTCTCGATTGCCGAAACGTGCAGAATGCCGTCCACATCGAGACTCATGCGGCAGAGCACCTCGTTGGTCCCCGGCGTGCTGCGCAGCCCCGACACCTGGAAGTCGCCGACCAGAACGTTTTTGAGCGCGTCTTCGTCGTCGCCCTGGAAAATCTGAATGTCCACGCGGGTCTGGCCCGGAAAGCTCGTATAGTAGCTATCGGTTCGCGTCACCGGCAAGGGTGTGTTGCGGTGGATGATGGGGTGGTAACAGTGCGGGTAAGGAATGCCGCCGCGCTCGCCGAGGTACGACGGTCCGAAGGAATAGGGCGACACGTCCACCAGTACGCGCTCCACATCGCGCCCCGCCAGCCGGGAGGCCAGGACTCCGGCGCCCAGGGCCACGCTCAGATCGGGATGGACGTCCTGCCGAGGCTCCAGGCCGGTGCGCTCGTGGAGAAGGCGGGCCACCAGCGGAGTGCGTGTCGAGCCGCCCACCAGCAGAATGGCATCCAGATCGGCGGCCCGCTTGCCGGCATCGTCGAGCGCCTTGGAGACGCTGTCCAGGGTGGATTCCACCAGCGCCAGGATCATCTTCTCGTACTCGTCGCGCGACAGTTCCAGATCGAGGTGCAGCGGCTTGCCGTTGTGCGTGATCAGCGATTCCTCGCGGACCCGCGCATACGGTTCGAAGCTGAGTTTCTTTTTGGCGGCCTCGGCGGCCCACCAGAGGCGTGCCCGGGCGGCGCGATGCTCCGGCCCGAGTGTCACGCCGTGCTGCTGGTGAAATTCGGACTCCAGGTACGCCTGGAGCAGATCGTCGAAATCGTCGCCGCCGAGGCGGTTGTTGCCGTGGCTCGAGAGCACCTCGGTGATCTCGCCCTCCATCATCACGATCGAGACGTCGAAGGTGCCGCCTCCCAGGTCGTACACCATGACCGTGCGGCGCGCGCCGTCTCCAAATCCGTAGGCCAGGCTGGCCGCCGTAGGCTCGTTCAGGATGCGCAGTACTTCGAGCCCGGCCATGCCGCCCGCTTCCCGCGTGGCGTTGCGCTGCGCGTCGGAGAAGTACGCCGGCACCGTGATCACGGCGCGCGTCACCGGCTCGTTGAGTTCACGGCGCGCCCATTCCGCCAGCTCCCGGAGAATCAGCGCGGAGATCTCCTGCGGGGAAAAGCTCTTGCCGGCCAGCGAAACGGTCTCGGTGCTGCCCATCTTGCGCTTGATGCTGCGGACCGTGCGTTCCGGGTAGATCCGCTGCTGGTTGAGCGCCGCCTCTCCGACCAGCAACTCTCCGGTGGGTGCGATTCCCACGCACGACGGCAGCATCTTGTTCTGGTTCGGCCCCAACACGCGGACCCGCCCGTCCGCGAATGCCGCTACCTCGGAATTCGTCGTCCCGAGATCGATCCCAACCACCAGCTCACTCATTGCTCGCAGCACTCCTTGGCCGCCGCGCGACGCGCACCTGCGCCGGGCGAAACAGCTCGCCGTTCCATTCGTATCCCATCCGGTAGACCGAGACGACCGTTCCCTCCTCGGCCTGGTCGGTCTCCTCGACATCCACGGCGTTCATCCGCCGCGGATCGAACTTTCGCCCCTGGCAATCGATCGGCTGTACCTGGAACTGGAAGAGGAGGTCATCCAGGTATCCGAGGCTCAGCCGATAGCCTTCTTCCAGCGCATTGACCACGTCGAGCGCGTGTACCACCTGGCGCCACCGTTCGCGAAAAATGCGGTCCCACAGCGCCGGGCGGATCTCCGGCCGCTCCGCCACGGACGCCAGGCCGCGCTGCAGCCGCTCGCGCATTTCGAGCAACCCGCCGAGTGATTCCTTGCGGCAGCGGCGTTCCGCATCGGCGGCCAGCGTCTCGCCCATCTGTTTGAACGCCCTGCCTTGGAGCTTCACTTCCTGAGTCAAGGCAGTCACCGCCGCCCAGATCGTGTACCAGTCGGTCGGGGAGTTTTCGGCCTCGCCATCGCCTTCGAGAATCTCCGCGGGGATGCCCACCGGCGGCTCTTCGTCGGACATGGCGGCATCCAGGTAGGCTTCGAACCGGCGGAGAATCTCAGCGCGATCCATCGGGCTTGGCCTCCCGTAAGACCCTCAGCCATGGCTCGGGACCGGTGAATCGCCGTTCGGTTGCGCATCCTTCGAGCAGCGTGGTGAGCGGCTGCCCGGGATCGGCGGAGAGCAGCAGGTGCCGTGTCCGCCGGCGCGGATCGCGCAGCAGTTCGTAGGCGTCGCGCACCTTCTCAAATTGCGCGGGCGCGCGGTCCGGCGGGTACTCCTTGACCTTGCGAAGGTAGGCCGACCGGATCTCTTCGTCCCCGGCCTCCGGCGGGATTTCCAGGATGTGAAAAGGATCGTGTTGTGCCATGGCTGTTTAAAAGGGGATATCGAGGTCGTCCAGCGAAAAGCTGCGCCGTTTGCGCCGCTTTCCTCCCGCGGCGGGGACGTCGATTCCGACGAGTTCCGCCAGAGCCTTCGCTACCACTTCGGGCCCGAACTCCTCCATCATGGCTTCGAGTTCGGGCGGCACGCCCATCTCTCCCCGCTCGGCGCGGCAGGCGGGGCAAGGGCAAAGCTCCTCGTCCCAGTCTGCAGGAGGCTTTGATTTGGGGTAGCCACGCTCCGACTCCCGCTCCACGACGCGAGCGATCTCTTCGGCGCTGATGGCGGTGGCACGCGCGTCGGGCTCCTCGTCCAGCCATTTCATCTCTTCGTCCCGGAATTCACCGATGCGGTTCAACAGATCGGAGTCTCGCTGCCGCCGCGCGAGTTCCGAAGCCGCCGCGAGGCACCTGGACCGGCGCTCGCTCTCCCACGGAGGCATGCCCCGCGCCCGCAGATAGAGGAATCGGGCCTGGCCTTCCAAGCCTTGGGCCAGCCCGGCCCCGGCGATCGCGTAGGCCATGGGGAGCAATTCCTGACGAACCGCGGTTTCCCCGAGTGCGATGAGCGCCGCCGCAGGGGCGCGGAATTCCTTCGACGTGATTTCCTTCTCGATGCGGTCGAAGAGATTCTCCGGGATCTCGCACGGCACTCCCATGTCGTCGCCCAGCGCGCAGGCGCGGCCGATCGCGCTCGATACCGCCACGCCCTTCGGGGGCTGCGGGAGATTGCCGTTATCCAATCCGCATCGCCGGGCAACGCCTTCCAGCACCACCAGCGCCGCCAGTTCGCTGCCCAGGACGCGCACCATTTCGGCACGCACCTCCAGGATGCCCTTCGACCGGCCGCCCAAGAACCCGGTGACCCAGCGCAACGCCGAGATGAAGGCTGGACGGTCGCCCTGCTGAGCCTGCGGAAGCTCTTCGAGCTGTCGCAATTCGCCGTCGGCCAGGTGCGTTTTCCGCTCCTTCAGGTGGCGGATGGCCATGGCGACGAGCAGCCGCAGCCTCGCCCGCCGGACTTCGGGATTGAGCCCGTCGATCTCCTCGGCGGCCTCCATGTATTTGAACGCCTTCTTCAGCGCGTTTCGCTTCTCTGCCGATTCCATCAGGTGAAGCAGCGGAGGAATGTCGCGCGGGAGCGCCAGGGACCACGACTCCGCCACCTCACCCGCGAGCTTGGGCGCGCCGTCGGCGCTGCGAAGCCAGCGGGCGAAGTTCTCCGAGCAGGGGTCCGCCTCGCAAGCCCGTTCGAGTATCTGGAACGGCGACAGGAAGTACAGGTCGCGGGTGCCGGGCCGCGGCGCCAGGGCGCGGATCTCCGGAGGCTGGCCGCGGTAGTATTCGGCGTGGCCGTCAGAGATGGCTGGAAACCTGGCCCGGAAATGCTCCGCCGTCTCCGGCGAAACCCTGCGCCAAAGGTCGTCCATATGCAGATAAATGGCAGCCACTTCCGGGCCCTTGGCGGGAAACGAGCCTTCCTGGATGGCGTGCTTGCGAAACTCCTCCCAAAGACTGCAGGCCTGTGGAACCGCCACTGGATTCCCCCTGTCTTCTTCGGTGGCGCGCGCCAGCAATCGCCAGAAAGAGGAGTTCTTCAACGATGGGCCGTCCATCGCTTGGGTCACGGGCTGCGGCTTCGCCCCGGCGATCATCGCGCGAATCGAGATGTGCTGCTTCAGGCGGACCAGAAGGCCAGGCTCCGACTGGCTGCAGGCCGTAACGGCCGCCCGGATCGCCGGCAGGATGTGCGAAAGTTTGCGGCTATCGAGTGCCCGATCCAGGGCTTTCAGGGTGTCGCGAAGCTTCTCCCGGTCTCCATTGGTCTGGCTTGCCAGAAACTTCGCTGCGGGATTCGGAGCTTCCTTCTTATGGATGAGCGCGTGCAAACTGGGTGCCAGGCGCGCCGGCGCCGAATCGGCATCGACTGCCGCCATGAATTTCTGGCACAGGGCATCGTCGTGGCGGTAGTAGGCGGCGATGGCGCGAACCAGCATCTTCCAGGGAGCCAGGGGACTTTGCCGCGAGACCTCGTGGAGTGCCAGCGCTTCTTCCGCTACCGGGCCGCTCGTCACTGCCTCGAACGCCTGCCAGAGAGCACCAGCTGCGATTCGCAGAGGGTGCTGCGGAGGAAGCGCGGAGCACGATGCGAGCGCGCGCAGATCCACGATGTCGCGGCGAATCGCCAGGCCAATAGCGGCTTGTTTGTCTGCCGGGAGCGAGGGGTCCGCGAGAGGTGCCACCAGCGACTCCAGGCTCCCGTTCCGCGCGTTGAGCAGGACATTCCACTCCGCCACCTTGGCTCTCGCCGACGGATATCTCTGGCTCACGCTATCCACGAGTTGCCGGGCCTCGACCGCCAGGTTGCGATCCATCAGGCTGCGGAGGCGCGCGCTGTAGGCATGCAGAAGCAGAGCTTCCGATTGCGCGCTCTGGCGGCGCTGATGAATCTCTTTGCACAGTTCTACAGCGTTCTTGGACTGGCCGACAGCGATCAGTTGATCGACCTTCTGGCGCTCCTCCGGATGGACTTCGGGGGGGTGCGAGGGCGGCCGCCAAAAAGAGGGGACTTCAACAGCGGGTTTGGAATTCTGAGCCATCAGGCTGCGCACGCTCCGTAATCGATACTCGGGGGGAGGGATTAAGGTGATTGTAGCGCATGCGGGTCAACGCAGCGTAACGATGGTCGCGCCCCATCCTCCGGCCTCGGCGGGAGCATCGCGGAAGTCCGCCACAAAATCCGTCCGGGCGAGGATCGAGCGGACCATTTCGCGTTGCACGCCGATGCCCCGGCCGTGAATGATCCGCAGCGCTTTGAATCCCAGGCGGTGTGCTTCGATCAGGTACTCCTCGACCACGGCCTTTACATCCCGCGGGGGAACACTGTGCAGGTCGAAAACATCGCTGATCGGAATGCGGACGGGATCGGGTTCCGGCTCCACGCTCGAATGACGCCTGTAGAAATCAAAAGCCCGGTCAGCGGAGGCCGACCGGGCACGTGACTACCGCGACTGCGCGCACCTGACGTTAAGCGACCTGTTGCGAACGGTACTCGTTCATGATCGCTTCCATCTGATCCTTCAACCGAAGCTTCATCTTTTTCAACCGCGTCTCCTCCAACTTTTCCTCGTCAGTCAGATGGGGATGCGATTCCAGGGCTTCCAACTGGCGCGCCAACTCCGCGTGCCGGCTGGCGAGCCCGCGAAACTCCTCGTTCGCCGCCATCAGATGCGCTTTCAACTCTTCCAGTGCGTTCCGTTCCATATTGGGCAATTCCTCCCAGTGAGGTTGCCACGCCGAGTCGGTCGGTTCGGAAACAAGGCTCGGTGGGTAATCTCCATGATCTAGCTCCATAAGACAGGATAACCCGTCTCTATTGGCACCTTAACATGAATGAAACTTCATGACAATAGCCGATTCGGGCGGGTAATCGTAATACCCCCGACGGCAGCCAACCTCCTGAAATCCCATGGACTTATAGATGTTTCGCGCGGCCTGATTGGACTCCCGAACCTCCAGGAAGACGGTCCCACGGACTCCCGCCAGAAAGGCTGCCAACAGCGTCCGCGCCACTCCCTGGCGGCGCCATTCGGGGGCCACCGCCAGGTTGAGGATTTCGGTTTCACCCTGCGCGACCCGGCGGGATACCAGGAATCCGGCGATGTGCCCGCCGCGAACCGCTATCTGGAAGTCGTGCTCGGGATAATCGGAGACGGTCCAACGGGCTGCTTCGGGGCTGGCGTCCTGAATCGCCGCGACTGCCTCGAGATCGGACGGCTCCCCGCGGCGAATTCCTGTCATATTGTTTTTATTATGCACGCGCTGCTTCCGCTGTTCTTTTTGCTGGCCCAACCGTTCTGGGAAACCAAGCCCCCGGAGCAATGGTCGGGACAGGAGATCGAGATCTTGCGGCATAACAGTCCGTGGGCGCAAGTGATCGGGCCCGATCCCGGAGTGCTGGTGTATCTGGCCACCGCGGCGCCGATTGAAGAAGCGGAAGGAGAACTGCGCCTGCGCGCGAAGAATGCGCTACGCGAGCCCGACCCGGACTACCTGACCTACCTGAGTGAGAACCGCGACAAGCATTTCGTTCTGGCGATTCCGTATGACAAAGTACGGGCGAACGGCAAAGCGGCGGAGTCGCGCAAGATGGAGGAAGAGTCGGTGATGGTGATCGGGCGCAAGACGTATAAGATGATCGGCCACTTTCCGCCGACCCCATCCGACCCGGTTCTGCGGATCGTGTTTTCGCGGGAAGTGGTGCCGGGCGACAAGAAGGTGGTGTTCCGTCTCTATGTGCCCGGCGTGGACTTCCCCGAACGAGAGGCGGAGTTTCAGGTCAAGGACCTGATGTATCACGGAAAGCTCGAAATGTAGTTTTGCCGGCGCAGTGGCCCCGGCGACTCTTCTAAGTTCTCTATATCGTACCGGCTCAGAATTTCATCGCCAAGGTGCTGGGCAAGCCCGGCCGCAATTTCCCGGTGGAACGTATTTCTTGCCGGCTTGCCGGATCTTGTCGACCATTTGTTGGGACGGCCTGCAGGCACAAGATTTGGAGAATGGTGCGCCGCATCGGCAGCCTGAAAACTCTTCGTCGCCACTGGCACTGTACACGGCCCGAGTGCCCGCGCCACATCGCGACCCGGATCAGGCGGCTCATCTCCGCGAAATATTCTTTTCGGATATTGCTAATCGGGATAGCGGGACGGGAGTCGCATCGTGCGCTGCCACCTTTTCTACCGGCTGAACTGGAATACGCACGCGTCACATGAATCTTTCGAGTCCTTTCGTCTTCCACACCGGGTTTGATTCGGGCCGCAGCAGATATTTGATGAATGCGGCGGCCTGGTCGGGATGGAGCGCCCGGGCGGAGACTGCCGTGGACATGTCGATCCAGGCGCCGAGCTCGCGCGGGAGAGGTCCCACGAGTTCGATTTCCTTGTGGGGGTAGATCTCGCAGATGGCTTGAAGAGCCATGTCGCCTTCGCCACGGGCCAGCGCCTGTCCGCCTTCGCCATTGGTGCTGACAGGGCTGTTGACGCCCGCAAATTCGGGGCGCTTGATTACTTTGTCCTCGATGACGCGGGCCACCATGCTGCCTCCGGCCGGGTTCGAACGCATCACAGCTTTGGCGCCGCGCAAAGCAGCGGCCAGTTTTTCGACCGTCGAGATATCGGGATGAGGCGCTCCGGCGCGAACGGCAAGGCCCATCTCGGAGCGGCCGAGCGGGCTGAATGTGCCTGTGACGACGCCGCCGTCGAGCGAAAGAGTACTCATGAGTTCAAAGGGCAGCATGATCACGTCGGAGG
>Ga0335079_10009960_pt1 | contig 10819 bp, 10 predicted proteins | sample Lox_Sample_33_FD_206719 | JGI IMG/M metagenome (GOLD analysis project Ga0335079, IMG submission 206719) | Soil microbial communities from Loxahatchee National Wildlife Refuge, Florida, United States - Lox_Sample_3.3 | ecosystem: Environmental > Terrestrial > Soil > Wetlands | place: USA... | reverse complement strand
CTCCACGGCGACCGCGCGTTCGCCGACGACCCCTCGATCGTCGGCGGGCTCGGGCGCTTCAACGGCCACTCGGTCATGGTCATCGGGCACCAGAAGGGCCGGGACACCAAGGAGAAGATCTCCCGGAACTTCGGCATGCCTCGGCCCGAGGGCTATCGCAAGGCGATGCGGCTCATGCGCCTCGCCGAAAAGTTCAACGTTCCCGTCATCACCTTCGTCGATACGCCGGGGGCCTATCCGGGCATCGGCGCCGAGGAGCGCGGCCAGGGGGAGGCGATCGGCCACAACCTGTACGTCATGGCGGAGCTCAAGGTGCCCATCGTGAGCACGGTGATCGGCGAGGGCGGCTCGGGCGGCGCGCTCGCGATCGCGGTCGGCGACACCGTGATGATGCTCCAGTACGCGACGTATTCGGTCATTTCCCCGGAGGGCTGCGCCTCGATCCTCTGGAAGAGCGCGGACAAGGCGCCAGAGGCCGCGGAGACGCTCGGCATCACCTCGAGCCGCCTGAAGGCGCTCGGCCTCATCGACAAGGTGATCAGCGAGCCGCTCGGCGGCGCCCACCGTGACCCGGATGCGATGGCGCAAAACCTCAAGCGTGCTCTGAGCGACGCCCTGCGCGCTCTGGGCGACAAGCGCCCCCAGGAACTCGTCGAGGAACGCTTTGAGCGCCTCATGGGTTATGGGAAATTCAAGGAAGCCGAGCTCAGGTGAGCTGCCCGAGAGGGTAGCGGCGGCGCTCGCGCCTGCAGTTGCACCGGGCGCTAATCTGGTGGTCGCCTTGTCCGGCGGCCTGGATTCGACGGTGCTGCTGACCGTTCTCGCCGAACTCTCGGCCCGCCTCAGGTTCTCGCTGCGGGCTCTGCACGTCAACCACGGCATCAGCCCGAACGCGGGCCGATGGGCCGAATTCTGCGCCGCGCAGTGCGGGCGCATGAGCATCCCCCTCCAGACCGAAAAGGTCGACATCACGCCGCACCGCGCCCTCGGCCTCGAGGGCGCGGCGCGCAAGGCGCGCTACGAGGTGTTCGCTCGCGTCGATGCCGACTTCGTCGTTCTCGCGCAGCACCGGGACGACCAGGCCGAGACGCTCTTGCTGAGACTGCTCCGGGGCGCGGGCCTTCGCGGACTCGCGGCGATGGCTTCCCTGCGGCCCCATGCCGGGGCCAGGGCGAAGCTGGTGCGGCCCCTGCTCGACGTTTCGCGCGCCGAGATCGAGGCGTACGCACGGGACCTCGAGCTGGAATGGATCGAGGACGAGAGCAACGACGATACCGCGCGCGCCCGCAACTTCCTCCGACACGAAGCGTTGCCGCTCTTGGAGAGGCAGTTTCCCGCGGCGCGCGCGGCGATCGCGCGGGCCGCGGCCAACCTCGGGGAAGCGCGCGAGCTGGTCGATACTATGGCGCAGGGCGACCTCGCCGCCTGCGGCGACGGTGAAGGCGTCGGCGTCTCCGCCTTGCTCGCGCTGGGCGAGGCGAGGGCGAAGAACGCGCTGCGCTACTGGTGCGAGTCGCTGGGGATCGATCCTCTGTCGTCCTCCCGTCTGGGAGAGCTCCTGCGCCAGCTCAGGGAATCCCGCGCCGATGCCCGGACGAGCCTCGTCGCGGGAGAATGGGAATTGCAGCGCTACCGGGACCGGCTTCACCTTGACCCGGTGCTATCCGCGCTCGGGAACGACCTGAACGAGGAATGGAAAGGCGAGAACGCGCTGCCGCTGCTCGCGCTCGGCGGCGTGCTGAAGTTCAAGCCGGAGGAGGGGCGGGGCTTGAGCGTCCACAAGCTGCGTTCCGCGCGCGTCACCGTTCGCCTGCGAAAGGGCGGCGAGCGCCTGCGTCTCGATCACCGCCGCCCCAGGCGCACGCTGAAGAACCTGTTCCAGGAGCGCGGCGTTCCGCCGTGGCGCCGCGACCGCCTGCCACTGGTCTACTGCGGCGAAAGCCTGGTTTCCGTTCCCGGAGTGGGCGATGCCTGCGAGTTCCGCGCCGCCCCGGGCGAGGCGGGACTCATCGTGACGTGGGAACCGCTCGGGGAGACACTGGAAGCGGCGGCTCGGGGGCTTCGGCCGCGAGCCTCGGGAAGAGAACGCGTATGAACGTTCCGCGGCCGGCCGCGGGCTGACCGAGGTCGACCCGGGCGTTGTGCCGCTGGGCGATCTCCGAGACGATCGACAGCCCCAGGCCGCAGCCTTCGCCTCCCGTAGCGGGGATGCGGTAGAAGCGCTCGAAGACCTTCTCCCTTTCCGCCTCGGGAATGCCCGGTCCGTTATCCTCGACCTCGAACACCGCCTCGCCGCCGCGCGCTGCCGTGCGCACCGTGACGCTCCCCCCGCCCTGGGTGTAGGCGAGGGCGTTGTCGACCAGATTCGCCGCCAACTCTCGAAGAAGAAGGGGCTCTCCCAGCGTCCACGCGTCTTCGAGCTCGAATCCGAGGTCAATGTTCGCTGCGACGGCGCGCTGCACCCAATCGCGCACGTCGCGACCGACGATCTCGTGGAGGTTGACGGGCTGACCGCTCGGTCCCTCCCCCGGCTCGGCGCGCGCCAGGGTGAGCAGCTGGTTGACGAGGTGACTGGTGCGCTGGGTTTCTCCCGCGATCATGTCCAGCAGCGAGCGCAATTCCGCGCCGGATTGCTCGCGCCGGGCGAGCTCCGCGTGGGTCTTCAGGCCGGCGAGAGGCGTGCGCAGCTGGTGTGCCGCGTTGGCGATGAAGCGCTGCTGCGAGGCGATCACGGCGTTCAGCCGGGAAAGCAGCTGGTTGAGCGCGGAGATGAGCGAGCGCACCTCGCGCGGCTTGTCACGCTCGGAAACCGGGCGCAGGTCCCTCGGCGAGCGCGCGGCGATCTCTTCGCGCAGCCGGTCGAGCGGCCGCAAGCCCTGGCCGATGCCGAGCCACAGCAGCGCCACCGCGGCAAACGCGATCAGCACTTGCGGAACGGCCGAGGCGACCAGAAGCTCGAGGACGAGCTTGTCGCGTTTGATCAGCGTCTCGGCGACCTGAACGATGGCGGTGTCCCCGCCGTCGACTTGCACCGCGCGCGCGGCGACGCGCACGCGCTCCCCCTCGAGCTTGGCATCGTAGAAGCTGTGCTCCCCGGGGTGCAGTCGGTCGGGCGGCGCGGGCAGGCGGGCGGTTCCAGCGATCAGTTCCTCACCGCCGCGCCCAAGGACCGCGTAGTAGACGCGGTCCTCGGTGTCGATGCGCAACGCATCGATGGCGATCGAGGGAAGGTCGAGCTCGATACGGTTTCCGGTGCGCCGCAGATGGCTCGCGATCGCCAGCACCGGGTCGAGCAGGGCGCTGTCGTACGCCTTCGTGGCGGCATTGAGGGCGATGCGGTAGGAGACGAAGGTTCCGGCGGTGACGAGCAGCAGCAGCGGGCCGAGCAGCCAGTAGGTGAGTCGCTGGCGAAGGCTAGACTGCATCCGGGTCTTCGACCATGTAGCCGAACCCGCGCACTGTCCGGATCCTGATCCCGGCGTCGTGCAGCTTCGAGCGCAGCCGGGATATGTACACCTCGATGGCGTTGTGAGTGAGCGAATCGTCCCAACTGCACATCGCCTGCAGCATGTGCTCCTTGCTGACGACCTGCCCGATGCGCGTCAGCAGGTACTCGAGCACCGCCCACTCGCGCGGCGTGAGGTCGAGAACTTCCGTACCGATGCTTGCGCGCCGCGCGACCGTGTCCACGCTGAGGCGTCCGAAGCGCAGCTTCGGGCTCTTGACCACCTGGCTGCGCCGGATCAGCGCGCGAACGCGCGCTTCGAGCTCGGGAAGCGAGAAGGGCTTGGTGACGTAGTCGTCGGCACCGAGGTCCAGCCCGCGCACCCGGTCGGCCTCGGCGTCGTGGGCGGTGAGAATCAGAATGCTGCCCGCATGACTGTCCCGGCGCAGTTGTCGAAGAACCTCGAAGCCGTCTACCCCGGGCAGGCTGATATCGAGAACGACCAGGTCGTAGTGCTCCTCGGCGCACGCTCGGAGCGCGAGCTCGCCCGTTTCCGCATGGTCCACGGCGTACCCCGATTGGCGCAGCGTCCGCGTCAGGCCGTCGGCCAGCGCCTTGTCGTCCTCGACGATGAGAACCCGCATGGCAAGTGTCTGAACCGGTTCAAACTTCAGAATAGCACGCGCGCCGACTCCGGATTCTGGATCTGGGCGCGAGGACATACCGGAAAAAAGTGCGTGGGAGCGTGTTGCGCTCCCACGCCACAGAGGAGGAAAGAGACTACGCGCCCGACTGTACGCGCGCTGGCTTGCAACAACCTGATGTAAGCTTACAAGATCCTGACCGTGGGCGGCGGAGGCGCCATGCTGAAGGGGACACGCAGATGGCGACACCCCAGCAAAGGCTTGATAAAATAGAACGTTAGGCGCATTTCCCATCCTCCCGAATCCCACTGGAGAAACCTGCATGGCGGTAGAGCGAACCCTGTCCATCATCAAACCCGACGCGGTGGCCAAGAATGCCATCGGGGACATCTATTCCAGGTTCGAGAAGGCGGGTCTGCGAATCGTGGCGGCCAGGATGCTCACTCTGTCGCAGGTCCAGGCGGAGGGATTCTACGCCGTGCATCGCGAGCGCCCCTTCTTCCGGGACCTGGTGAGATTCATGATATCCGGACCGATCATGGTCCAGGTCCTCGAGGGCGAGGACGCGATTGCCAGGAACCGCGAGCTGATGGGGGCGACCGACCCGAAGAAGGCGAAGAAGGGAACCATCCGCGCCGAATTTGCCGACAGCATCGACGCCAACGCGGTGCACGGCTCCGACGCGCCCGACACCGCGCGCACGGAGATCGCCTACTTTTTCCCGGCGTCCGAGATCTTCTCAAGATAGATGAGCATCAACCTCCTCGACCTCGACGGTGAAGCGCTCTCCGCGTTCGTCTCGTCGCTGGACGAAAAGGCGTTTCGCGCGCGCCAGCTCAAGCGCTGGATGCATCGCCAGGGCGAGAGCGACTTCGAGCGGATGACCGACATCGCCAGGAGCCTGCGCGAAAAGCTCGGCCGGCTCGCCACGATCTCGCCCCCGAACATCGTGAGCGACAGTACCGCAGCGGACGGGACGCGCAAGTGGCTGCTCGACGTCGGCGCGGGCAACGCGGTCGAGGCCGTGTTCATTCCCGAGGCTAATCGCGGAACGCTTTGCGTCTCCACCCAGGCCGGCTGCACGCTCGCATGCGGGTTCTGCTCGACGGGAAGGCAGGGGTTCAACCGCAACCTGTCTACCGGGGAGATCGTCGGTCAGCTCTGGCTCGCGAACCGGGCGCTCGGCGCCATTCCGGGCGGCGAGCGCGTCATCAGCAACGTCGTGCTCATGGGCATGGGCGAGCCCCTGCTCAACTTCGACAGCACCGTCGCGGCGCTGAAGCTCATGATCGACGAAGATGCGTACGGGCTGTCGCGCCGCCGCGTGACGCTGTCCACGTCGGGCATCGTTCCGATGATCGACCGGCTGAGCGAGGAGTGCCCGGTGGCGCTGGCGGTGTCCCTGCACGCTCCGAACGACACCCTGCGCGACAGGCTCATGCCGATCAACAGGAAGTACCCTCTCGCCGAGCTGCTTTCCGCGTGCAAGCGCTATCTGGGGCGCGCGCCGCGCGACTTCATCACTTTCGAGTACGTCATGCTCGATGGCGTCAACGACGCCGAGGGACATGCACGCGAGCTCATCGACCTGCTGGGAGACGTCCCCTGCAAGGTAAACCTGATACCGTTCAATCCTTTTCCGAACTCGGGCTTCGTGCGCTCGTCGCGCCGCGCCATCGAGCGCTTCAGCGCGCTTCTGAACGCATCCGGCATCGTCACGACCACGCGCAGGACGCGCGGCGAGGACATCGACGCCGCCTGCGGACAGCTCGCCGGCCAGATCCGGGATCGCACCCGCAAGGCCAGGCGCGCCGAAGGGGTCAGCTCCTGATGCGCTCGCGCAGTCTCGCGACGCTCCTCGCCGCGGCCGCGCTGTGCGGGTGCGCGTCGAACAAGCTCGGCAGCGACGTGCCCGGGGAGGACACCGGAGCCGTCATCGGCGAGCAGGCAAGCGCTCGCGAGCGGGCGCGCATCCACACCGAGCTCGCGGGGTCGTACTACCAGCGGGGCAACCTGGGCGTTGCGCTCTCCGAGGCGCGCATCGCGGTCGCAGCCGACTCGGGATACGCCCCGGCGTACAACCTGCTCGGCCTGGTCTACGGCGACTTGCGCGAGACCAGCCTCGCCGAGGAGGCGTTCGCGCGCTCGCTCAAGCTCAACCCGGACGACCCGGACGCCAACCACAACTATGCGTGGTTCCTGTGCGAGAACAAGCGCGAGGAGGAGTCGATCCGCTACTTCCTCATCGCGGTGCGGTACCCGCTTTACAGCACGCCGCAGAAGTCCTACACGATGGCGGCGACCTGCATCCTGCGCAAGGGAAACGAGAAGGAAGCCTCCGAGTACCTCGAGCGGGCGCTCAAGCTCGATCCGAACTACACTCCCGCGCTGTTGAGCTTCGCTCAGCTCAAGTACCGAAGGGGAGAGCTCGACGCCGCGCGCGGGCTGGTGGGCCGGTACAACAAGCTGGCCGACCCCACGCCCGAGTCGCTATGGCTTGCCGTGAGAATCGAGCGCAGGCTGGGAGACTCCGCCGCCACCACGAGCTATGCGAACCAGCTGCGCAGGCGGTTTCCAGGGTCGAAGGAATACCAGGACCTGCAGAAAGGACGATTCGATTGAGCGAAGCGGCCGAAGCCGGAAGCAATTCCGCGGAACCCGGGCCCGGGAGCGTACTCGCGCGCCTGCGCGAAGAACGCAAGCTCTCGATCGCGGATGTCGCGCAGAGACTCAAGTACGGCGCGCGCCAGATCGAGGCGCTGGAGGGCGAGGAGTTCGACAGGTTGCCGGGCGCGACCTTCGTCCGCGGCATGGTGCGCGGTTACGCCAAGCTCCTCGAGACGGACCCCGAGCCCATTCTGGCGGCCCTGGAGCGGCGCTACGTTCCCGGCGAGATTTCCCTCGACCTGCGCGCGAAGCGCGTCCCCTTCCCGCAGGGCGGCAAGCGCAGCGGTACGCGGATCTACCTCTTTCTGTCGCTGTTCGTGCTCGCCGTCGTGGCCGGGCTCGCTTACGAGTGGCAGTTGGGGGCGCTTCCCTGGGCGAGGCTCGCGCACCGCGCGCCCGCCCCGGCCAAGTCGGCCATGGCCCCTCCGGTTGCGTCGCCCGATCGGGCCGCGGAGCCCGTCGTGACCGCGACGCCCAAGGTCGTCGCCGACGAGAAGGCCGCCGTCGCGGAGGTTCCCCTTGCCGCGCCGCAGCCGCCGGCCCCGGCCAGCGAGGTCCGGGTCAGAATGGAATTCGGAGGAGAGTCCTGGGTGGAAATCAAGGACGGCGAAGGCAAGATGCTCATGTCGCAGCTCAACCCGACGGGGAGCCGCAGGACGGTGTCGGGACGATCGCCCCTCTCGCTCGTGATCGGCAACGCCGCGAACGTGAAGCTCACCTACAACGACAAGCCTGTCGATCTGAAGCCGTACATCCAGATCGAGGTCGCCCGCCTGACGCTCGAGTGAGAGCTCCGTGAGCCCCATCGCGAGACACTCCACGCGCCAGGTGCGGGTCGGAGACGCCCTGATCGGCGGAGGCGCGCCGATACTGGTCCAGTCGATGACCAACACCGACACCGCCGACGCGAATGCCACGGCACAGCAGGTCGTGGAGCTCTCGCGCGCGGGCTCGGAGATCGTGCGCATCACGGTCAACACCTCGGAGGCCGCGGCGCAGGTCCCGCGCATACGCGAACGCCTCGACGCGATGGGCTGCAGCGTGCCGCTGGTCGGCGATTTCCACTTCAACGGACACAAGCTGCTCGCCGAGCACCCGGAGTGCGCACGCGTCCTGGCGAAGTACCGCATCAACCCGGGCAACGTGGGCAGAGGGGCGAAGCGCGACGAGCAGTTCGCGACGATGATCGAGATCGCGTGCCGCTATGGAAAGCCGGTGAGGATCGGCGTCAATTGGGGCAGCCTGGACCAGGAGCTCCTGGCCCGTCTCATGGACGAGAACGCGCGCGCAGCGGAGCCGCTCGACTCCGAGGCCGTGACGCGGGAGGCGCTGGTCGCGTCGGCGCTCGATTCGGCCGCGCGCGCAGAGGACCTGGGATTGCCCTCCGACCGCATCGTGCTTTCGTGCAAGGTGAGCGGCGTGCAGGACCTGATCGCCGTATACCGCGAACTCGCGCATCGCTGCGACTATCCGCTCCACCTCGGCCTCACCGAGGCGGGCATGGGAACGAAAGGGATCGTCGCCTCGACCGCCGCCCTGGGCGTGCTGCTGCAGGAGGGAATCGGCGACACCATCCGCATCTCGCTCACGCCCGACCCGGGCGGAGACCGCACCCGGGAGGTGGTTGTCGCGCAGGAGCTGCTGCAGACCATGGGGCTGCGCTCGTTCTCGCCCCTGGTGATCGCCTGCCCCGGCTGCGGCCGCACCACCAGCACCTACTTTCAGGAGCTCGCCGACAAGATCCAGCGCTTCCTGCGCGAGCAGATGCCGCGCTGGCGCGAGCGCTTCCCCGGCGTGGAGGACATGCACGTCGCGGTCATGGGCTGCGTCGTCAACGGGCCGGGCGAAAGCAAGCACGCCAACATCGGCATCAGCCTTCCCGGCTCGGGTGAGCGCCCCGTCGCGCCGGTCTACGTGGACGGCGAGAAGACCGTGACGCTGAAAGGCGAGCGCATCGCCGAGGAATTCCAGCGGCTGGTCGAAGACTACGTGCGGAAAGCCTACGGGGAAGGGGGCCGGTTGCGGCGCGACCTTCCCGGCAGCAAGAGAAGCATCCCGATCAAAGCCGCAGTCTAGCCCCGGCGGCAATCCCGACATGAGCGAGCCGATCCGCGCGGTGCGCGGAATGAACGACATCCTGCCGGACGAGGCCGAGCGCTGGGAAGCGCTGGAGGACCGACTGCGCGAGTGGCTGCGCAGTTACGGCTACCGCAACGTGCGCACGCCCGTTCTCGAGCAGACCGCGCTCTTCCGCCGCGCCATCGGCGAAGCCACCGACATCGTCGAGAAGGAGATGTATTCCTTCACCGACGAGCTCAACCGCGAATCGCTGACGCTGCGCCCCGAGGCCACCGCATCGGTCGCGCGCGCGGCCGCCGAGCACAGCCTGCTCTACGGCGGCGCACAACGCCTGTACTACATAGGGCCCATGTACCGTCACGAGCGCCCGCAGAAGGGCCGCTATCGGCAGTTCCATCAGGTGGGCGCCGAGGCGCTGGGGTATCCGGGCCCTGACATCGACGCCGAGCTGCTGCTGATGTGCTCGCGGCTCTGGGACGATCTGAACCTCTCAGGGGTCAGGCTGCAGCTCAACTGCCTGGGTTCGGCCGCGGAGCGCGCGGCGTACCGGAAGTCCCTCGTCGCGTACCTCGAGTCTCGCGAAAAGGACCTCGACGAGGACTCGAGGCGCCGGCTGCGCACCAATCCGCTGCGGGTGCTCGACAGCAAGAATCCCCAGATGCAGCCGCTCATCGCCGGGGCGCCGCGGCTGCTCGACGCGCTCGGGAAGGAGTCGCTGGCGCACTTCGAGGGCGTGCAGGCCATTCTCAGGGACGCCGGGCGCGCCTACGAGATCAACCCGCGGCTTGTGCGCGGCCTCGACTACTACAATCTCACGGTGTTCGAGTGGATTAGCGGCGACCTGGGAGCCCAAGGGACGGTCTGCGCCGGCGGCCGCTACGACGGATTGCTCGAGCAGATCGGAGGCAAGGCGGCCCCGGCCTGCGGTTTCGCGATGGGCATCGAGCGCCTCCTCGCCCTCGTTGCGGATACAGGCGAGCGCACCGCTCCGGACGTGTATCTCGTGAACCAGGGCGAGCGGGCGGAGCGGTTCGCGTTTCGCGCCGCCGAGGCGCTTCGCGAAGCGGGGTTCAGCGTGATCCAGCACTGCGGCTCGGCCAGCTTCAAGTCTCAGATGAAGAAGGCCGACGGCAGCGGCGCTCCCGTCGCGGTCATCATCGGCGACGAGGAAGCGGACGCGGAGGAGGCCGGCGTCAAGGCCCTCCGCGAGGAGCGAGAGCAGTTCCGCGTGCGGCTTGACCGTCTTGCCAACGCGGTTGCGGACCTTCTTTTCGGGGAAGGCGAAGACAAGGAAAAGCGATGAGCACATACGATCTAGAGGAACAGGAACAGCTGGCCGCGCTCAAGGCGTGGTGGAAGGAGCACGGCGGCGGCGTTACCGTGGCCGCGATCCTGGTGGCGGGGGCCGTTGCGGCATGGAACGCCTGGGGGTGGTACCAGCGCTCGCAGGCGGCACAGGCCGCCGCGCTCTACGACACACTCCAGAAGGCGGCCCGCTCCAACGACCTCAAGGCGGTACGCGACACATCCGGTTCGATCCTGGAGAGCTATCCACGCAGCGCCTACGCGCCCTTGGCCGCGCTGGTGTCGGCGAAGGCGCTGTTCCAGGCTGGCGATCTCAAGACCGCGCGCGCGCAGCTGCAATGGACGGTGGAGCACGCGAAGAACGACGAGGTGCGGTCGATCGCGACGCTGCGGCTCGCCAGCGTTCTGCTTGACGACAAGGACCCCGACGCGGCGCTAAAAGCCCTGGAAACCAAGCCTCATCCCGGCTTCGAGGCGCTGTTCGCCGCCCAGCGTGGCGACATCCTGTCGGCGCAGAACAAGCGTGACGAGGCCCGTGCGGCCTACAAGGCCGCGCTCGACAAGGCGGAGCCGGGGCCTCTGCGTGAAGGCGTGCGGCTGAAGCTCGAGGCGCTCGGAGGGGGTTGATGCGGCGGCTCCTCCTTGCCGGCGCGCTGCTGCTCGCCGGCTGCTCGGGAAC
>Ga0335079_10009959_pt1 | contig 10819 bp, 13 predicted proteins | sample Lox_Sample_33_FD_206719 | JGI IMG/M metagenome (GOLD analysis project Ga0335079, IMG submission 206719) | Soil microbial communities from Loxahatchee National Wildlife Refuge, Florida, United States - Lox_Sample_3.3 | ecosystem: Environmental > Terrestrial > Soil > Wetlands | place: USA... | reverse complement strand
GGGCATGACGGCAAATGGCGTAAAATCAGAGTGAAACTGATTCCGCCTAAAGGATTGCCGCCTCTCAGGGTTTACGCCAAGACGGGATACTATGCGCCTTCGGAATGACGCCGGCCTTCTCCTGCTTACCACCGTCTTCCTCCTTTCACTGAATTTAGCGGCCTGGGGCCCGGCTGCCGGTGCGCCTCAGTCTACCCCCGCTCAGGCAGTTAAGCCGCCCGCCACTTCCGGACAATCTCCTGTCCCCGCCGACCAGTCACCGCCAAAGAATCAAACTCCGCCCACCGCCAGCACCGACAGCGGTGTATTTGTTTTCAAGAAAGAAGTCGAAGAAGTTGTCGTCCACGCTACCGTCGTGGATGACAAGATGCGGCTGATCACCAGCCTCGATAAGTCTGCCTTCACCGTGTTCGAGAATGGCCAGCCCCAGACAATCACTTCCTTCCGTCACGAGGATGTCCCGGTATCTATGGGCATCGTGATCGACAACTCCGGCTCCATGCGCGAAAAGCGCGACAAGGTGAACAAGGCTGCCCTCAACCTGGTCCGTTCCAGCAACCCGCAGGACGAGGTCTTCGTAGTTAATTTCAACGACGAGTACTACCTCGACCAGGATTTCACCAACGACATCAACAAACTGCGCGAAGCTCTCGAGAAGGTCGAGGCGCGTGGCGGAACTGCGCTCTACGACGCCCTTGTGGCTTCGGCCGATCATTTGAAGAACCATGCCCGCTTGCAGAAAAAAGTTTTGTTCGTGGTCACGGATGGCGAGGACAATGCCAGCCGCGAATCCCTCGAGCAGGCGGTGCGTCGCCTGCAGGAGGAGAACGGTCCTACCGTCTACGCCATCGGCTTGCTGGGCGAGGAAAAACAGAAACGGGCGCGCCGCGCCCTGGAAGTGATCGCCGAACGCACCGGGGGAATTTCATTCCTGCCGCGCACGCTCGATGAGGTGGATGAGATCAGCCGCGCGGTAGCTCACGATATTCGCAATCAATATACGATCGGCTACAAGCCCACCACGCCCAAGAGCGTGGGTGGCTACCGCACGGTCCGGGTGGATGCCAAGGCTCACGGCTACCCCAAACTGACCGTCCGCACCCGCAGCGGCTACTATGCCGGAACGGAAAACCCTTCCACCGGCAGCAAATAATCGGCAAAACTCGCTTGCTTCTGGAACCCTGGCCGCCATTCGGAAGGTCTGGCCCTGCTGTGCAATTGACGCTTCCGGCCTTGCTTCCGTACCCTGTACGGTGCGAACAAATACCATGGAAAGTTGCCGTCTCCGCGTCGCCGACGACATTACCCAGTTAGTGGGCGAGACCCCCATCCTTCATCTCACACGCCTCTTTGCCTCCGGTTCCGCAGACATCTACGCCAAGCTGGAGTACCTCAATCCGGGAGGCAGCGTGAAGGACCGCGCCGCCATCGGAATCATCAGCCGAGCGGAAAAACAAGGTCTTCTGAAGCCTGGCGGCACTATCGTCGAAGCTACCGCCGGCAACACCGGCATCGGCCTGGCCCTGATCGGCGTCAATCGGGGATACAAGGTCGCCTTGTTTGTTCCTGAACGCTTCTCGGAGGAAAAGGTCATGATCATGCGGGCCCTCGGCGCCGAGGTCACCCGGACCCCGGATGCCGAGGGCATGCAAGGCGCAATCACTCGCGCCCGGGAGTTGGCCTCACGCGATCCCAACGCATTCATGGCCGCCCAGTTTGATAACCCCGCCAATCCCGACTATCACTACGAAACTACCGCCCGCGAAATCTTTGATCAGATGGAAGGCAAGATTGACGCCCTTGTCATCGGCGCAGGCACGGCCGGCACCTTTACCGGCATTGCCCGTTTCTTGAAGGAGCGTCTGCCTGCACTGCAGGCCTTCGCCGTTGAGACCCAGGGCTCGGTGCTCGGTGGTGGTCAGCCCGGCCCTCACAAGGTGGAAGGAATCGGCGCCAGCTTCATCCCGGGGAATTTTGATCGTTCAGTTTGCAACGAAGTCATCATGGTGAAGGATCCGGATGCCTTCGCCATGGTCAGGAAACTCGCGGCTCGTGAAGGCGTGTTGGCCGGCTCCAGTGGTGGTGCCAACGTATTTGCCTCGCTGCAGGTTGCGCAGCGCCTGGGCCCGGGCAAGCGGGTCGTCACCATGATTCCGGATTCCGCCGAGCGCTACTTGTCGAAGAAAATCTTCGACGGCGGAATCTGACCGGGGTACATGAATCACATGAAAAAAGATTCTGCCGGCTTTTCTACCCGTGCCATCCACGTCGGACAGGAACCGGATGCTGAAACCGGCGCTATCAACGTCCCCATTCATGCCAGTTCCACCTACGTTCAGCAGGAAATCGGAAAGAATAAGGGCTACGAGTATGCGCGTGTTTCCAATCCCACCCGCACTCGTCTGGAAGAGAACCTGGCCGCGCTCGAAGGCGGTCTGAGTTCCCGTGTTTTCGCCAGTGGCATGGCAGCCATCAACGCCATCTGCACCATGTTCAAGTCGGGAGACCACGTTGTGTGCGGTCACAATCTTTACGGCGGCGTGCCGCGCCTGTTCAATCAGGTGCTGTCCGGCTATGGCATGGAATTTTCCTACGTCGATACGTCAGACCCCCGCAATGTCGAGCGTGCGCTGAAGAAAAATACCCGCATGGTGTACGTGGAAACGCCCACCAACCCCCTCATGGCGCTCAGCGACATCCGCGCCATCGCTGGGATTTGCCATCGCCGCAAAGTAGACCTGGTGGTGGACAACACCTTTATGTCCCCGTATTTTCAGCAGCCCCTCGCTCTCGGGGCCGACATGGTCGTGCATTCCACCACGAAATTTCTCAATGGCCACAGCGACGGTCTCGGAGGAGTAGTAGTCTGCACCCGTCCTGAACAGGCCGAGCAACTGGGCTTCGTGCAGAAAGCCGCCGGTGCAATTCTTTCTCCCTTCGAATGCTGGCTGGTGCTGCGTGGCGTGAAGACTCTGGCTGTGCGGATGGAGCAGCACGATCGTAACGGCAGGGAAGTGGCCGGTTTCCTTTCCCGCCATCGCAACGTGAAAAAGGTCCACTACCCCGGCCTGCCGGAACATCCCCAGCACGAGTTGGCCCGGCGTCAGATGACCGGGTTTGGCTCCATGATCACCTTCGAAACCGGCTCTCTCTCCAATGCAAACCGCATGCTTAGGAAAGTGCGAATCTGCTCGCTGGGCGAATCGCTGGGAGGTGTCGAAACCCTGATCTCACATCCGGCGACGATGACTCACGCGGCGGTCGGTGAAAAAGGTCGGAAACAGATCGGTATCACCGACGGCATGGTGCGCCTCTCGGTCGGCATTGAGGATGTCCATGATCTCATCGCCGATCTCGATCAGGCCCTCGACGCAATCTAGCTCCGGCTGCCTACTGAATCATCCAGCCATTGCAGGCAGCTGGCGCTGCCATCGTCCACCACCAGCGATAGGCATTCCGGCATTTCGTAGGAATGCATTTGCAGAATCACGTCCCGCACTTCGGGAAACGCCCCCGTCGTCGTCTTGATCCATAACAGCCACTCTTCCGACTCTTCGATCTTTCCCTTCCAACGGTATATCGAAGCGATTCGCGGAACAATGTTGACGCATCCCGCCAGCTTGCGGTCTACCAGCACGTCGGCGATCCGGCGCGCTTCGTCCACCGATCCGGCCGTGGTGACGACGACTCTCTTGTCAGTCATATAAAATCACCCTTCAGCACCGCATTCACTACCATAATTGTACGAGGGCAAGGGTATCACTATACAGCCTGCGCCTGAGGTGGCAGATGGCAACAGCAATCAAGTTCGGCACATCGGGATGGCGCGCCATCATGGCCGAGGACTTCACCTTTGCTAACGTGCGCCGCGCCGTTGAAGGAATCGCCCGCCATGTAGTCTCGCGCAAACCCTCCGGCGCGCGCGTCATCGTGGGCCGCGACCCCCGATTCCTCGGAGAATCCTTCTGCTCCCTGGCCGCCGAGATCTTGGCCGCCCACGGCATCACTCCCCTGGTCATTGCCGAGCCTGCGCCCACGCCGGCTATCGCCTACGCTGTCATGCGCGAGCGGGCCGATGGAGCCATCAACTTCACCGCCTCTCACAATCCACCGGAGTACAACGGCATTAAGTTCTCCACGCCGGATGGCGCTCCCGCCTTACCGGAAGTCACAAAGCACATCGAAGCCGAAATCGCGGCCGCCGACGGCGGTCCGCAGTCTCCTCCATCTTCTGTCAAAGCTACGGCGCAGTCTCTGGATCCACGTCCCTCCTATCTCGCTCGCCTGCGCGAGATCATTGATTTCGACGTCATTCGCAAGGCGCGCCTTCGCGTCGGATTCGATCCCCTCTGGGGAGCGGCCCGCGGATATCCCGACACCCTGCTGCGTGAAGGCGGCGCGGAAGTCGTCACCGTACACGATTGCCGCGATGTCCTCTTCGGTGGGCACGCTCCCGAGCCCGATGACCATCTCCTCGAAGACCTTCGTGGCGAGATGCGCCGCATTCGCGCCCATCTCGGTATCGCCACTGACGGCGATGCCGACCGTTTCGGCATCATGGATGAAGACGGAACCTTCCTCCAGCCCAACTACGTGATCGCCCTGCTGTTCGATTATCTGGTCGAAACCCGCGGCTGGAAAAATGGCGTAGGAAAGTCCGTCGCCACTACGAATCTCATCAATGCCCTGGCTAACCATTACGGCATCGAACTGCACGAAACTCCCGTCGGTTTCAAGTACATTGGCGAACTCATCAAGCAGGACAAAATTGTCATCGGCGGCGAAGAGAGCGCCGGTCTCTCCATTCGTCATCATGTCCCCGAAAAAGACGGCATTCTGGCCGGCTTGCTCTGCTGTGAAATGGTCGCCCGCCGCGGCCAGTCCCTCGCCCAACAACTTCGGGCCCTATTTGCCAAAGTTGGTTCCTTCTATCCTCAGCGCGACAACTTCCGCTTGACGCCGGCTGTGCAGCAGACGTTCACTGGAAAGTTGCAGCTCAACCCGCGCGAATTCTGTGGCCGCAAGGTCCGGGAGGTGGTACGCACCGACGGACTTAAGCTTATCTGCGACGACGGTTCGTGGGTCTGTTACCGCCTTTCCGGTACTGAACCCGTGGTTCGGGTCTATTCCGAGGCGGCCAGCCGGGAAGCCTTGCAGCAATTGAGTGCGGCGGCCAAACAATGGATCTTCGAGTAGGGCGTCTTCCCAAAGTACGGGTTCTTCAGAAGCCGGAGGAAAGTCTGCGCAGCCTGGTCGAGCGCGCCCCTCAGGCTGAGGCCTGGACCGATGCCTTCCTGGAGAAGCTGCGCCCCACCCTCAACTGGCTCTATAACAACCGGCGCCGCCTGGCTACCGCTGTCCTCGCTATCTCGACCACATGGCTCTTTGTCCATGTCATGTTCGGAGCCAACGGCATGGTCGTCTATCGCAGCAAGAAGACAGAAGCCGAGTCTCTGCAGAAGGAAATCGACAGCCTGCAGAAAGAAAACGGCCGCTACACCGATCAAATCAAGGCGCTGAAAACCGATCCTCGCGCCATCGAGAAGGAAGCGCGCGAGCAGTTACATTACGCTCGGCCCGGGGAGGTCATCTACGTCGCCCCCACCCCTCCCGCTCCGCCGGCTCGCGTTACCGGGGCTGCACGGAAGTAGCCAGTTTCTGCCTTCCTGGTGCAGTCCTACGGGCCTTCTTACGCCTTCTTTGTGATATAGTTCCGGGGAAATTCTTCTGGGGAAAGGCGAGAGGGAATCGCGATAGGTTTGCCTCTCGGGCTTGTTCCTCGCCAGGCGGTCGGCAGCATTCGCCGGGCAGGTCGAAGTTGCTTGTGGGCTAAGAATCCGCGGTTTCCTACCGCTAAACTGAGGAGTCGTGATGAAGAAACTGTTTCTGCTTGCTGTTGCCCTCGCGCTCGTATGTTTCGTAGTCTCTGCGTTTGCCAGTCCAGCCACCAGCGTGACCGGCTACGTAAGTGACACCATGTGCGGCGCCAAGGGCGCCAGCACCAGCCACGCTGAATGCATGAAAAAGTGTCTGGCCAAAGGCGCCCAGGTCGTGATTGTCACCGACGGTGACCAGAAGATGGTTCACGTCGATAACCCCGACGCCCTCAAGGGTCACGAGGGCCATCATGTGACCGTCACCGGCTCCATGAACGGCGACGCCTTCCACGTGGACAGCGTCAAGATGTGAGCATATTTTCCCGGAGGCGGCCCCTCGGCCGCCTCTTTCTCGCTACCGCACCACGCCTTCGAGTGGTGAGCTGGCGGTCGCGTAAAGTTTTCTTGGCATCCGTCCCGCCAGATACGCCTGCCGCCCGGCCAGCACCGCGTGCTTCATCGCTTCCGCCATCTGTTCCGGGTTCTGCGCCGCTGCGATTCCCGTATTCATCAGCACCGCATCTGCTCCCAGTTCCAGCGCGATCGCCGCATCAGACGCCGTGCCGACGCCCGCGTCCACAATCAACGGCACCCCTGTAATCACTTCCCGCAGAATGCGGATGTTCGCCGTGTTCTGGATCCCCAGCCCGCTCCCGATCGGCGCACCCAGCGGCATCACTGCGCTCGCTCCCGCCTCCAGTAGCCGCTTTGCAAACACCACGTCGTCGGAAGTGTAGGGAAGCACCGTGAATCCTTCCTTCACCAGCACCTGCGTCGCCTCGAGCGTCGCCTGCACATCCGGATAGAGCGTTGCCGTATCGCCGATGACCTCAAGCTTCACCCAGTCCGAAATCCCTACCTCGCGGCCCAGGCGGGCCGTGCGGATCGCTTCCTCCGCCGTGTAACATCCAGCCGTGTTCGGCAACAGAAAATATTTCTTCGGATCGATGTAGTCGAGCAGCGACTCCTTGCCGCGGTCAAGATTCACTCGCCGCACTGCCACCGTCACCATCTCCGCGCCGCTCGCCTCCAGCGCCCGCGCTGTTTCCTGAAAGGACTTGTATTTTCCAGTTCCCACGATCAGCCGGGATCGGAACTCGCGCCCCGCAATCACCAGTGTGTCCGTCATGCTTCCATTCTAATGAAAGCTTCACATTCGCGCGCAAGCTCTCGCGCATGTTTCATGAGAGTCCGCCTCACGCTAATACGGTCTCATCGGATCAATATTTTCGAGCTGCGTATAAGTGCCGCGCAGATACAGGTTCGGATTCATGTCATTGGGATTCTGGAGCAGGACGTTGTTGATCCCATTTTCCGGACACAACCGGACATCAGGGGGCATCCGCCGCCGAAGACATGCAGGCGGGTTTTCGATCCGGCATTTCGCGGCTTTGGAAAACTTCGGTGGCGGACCGAACCCCCACCCGTGCCTTCGGAGCGGCAGGGTGGGGAATTCGTCCAAACAACCTATCTTCTACGGCGTGGTCCTTGCTTGGAAGCCCAGGCTGGCGCCTCCGAGGGTCACCGAATAGCGGCCCACGATTCCGAATGCGTCATTGAGCCCATCGCCCCGGCTGTCCTGCGCGCCGTTCGGGTCGTTGACATCGTAATAAGTTCCTTGGTGATAGAGGAAGCCATGAACGTTGCCGGAGGCGTCGTAGTAGGTGCCGACCACATCGCCCCGGTTGTTAATGGTGTGGATTACCGTTCCATTCGAGCCCGCGTTGGGATCGCCGATCCGGGTCCGCTTCTGCCCGCTCAGAATGTAGGACGTGAAGGGTGCCGCCGTTACTCCGGTGTACACCGTGACGTCCCCATAAACATTGATGCCCCATGCTGCGGTTGCCGTCGCCCCGGGAATGTCTATGGTCGTGTACCTGCTGCCTTGCAGCACGAATCCGTGAGTCGCGCCATTTCCGTCAATGTACGATCCGGCAACCGCCCCCTTGTCGCTGATTCCGTTGGCTTGCGTGGACACCGACCCCGGGGGTGCTATGGCAAAAAACCTCCCATTCGAGTACTCGAACGCGTCATTCTCTCCGGTATTGTTATCCGTACACCAGCCTACGGCCACGTTGGAGCTGTTGATCCCGTAAAACGCAATGGAGTTGGCTCCGGCAACGTTCGAACAAGCCGGGCGGTCCACCGTGGTTACGTGGGTCCCTTGCAGAATCATGCCGTGCTGGATTCCGCTGCTATCCACATAGTCGCCGACGATCGCACCCGCGTCGTTGATCCCGTATGTGTCTACCTCGGTAGCGCCGGGCACTCGGGCGTCTGAGTATTGCAGGGTCAGGGACAAGCTGCATTGCTTCGTCGGACACGAAGAACCCGAGCATTGCGTGTCCCCAAAGGCTAGGCAGGTTTCCTGAAAGACGTTCTCGGTACAGCTCAGCGCCGACACCTGGCACTTGGTCAGCGGGCAGGTCGTCCAGTCTCCCGCGTAGGTTCCACCAATCGAGGTACAGCCCGTCTGGCTGGTCAAGATGCATGACGCGTGGGTCCACGACGTCCCACCATTGCAAGCCCCGGTCGGGGGATCAGGGGTGCACATCCCCGTCGATGCCTCGCAATACTCCTTTGGGTACCAGTTAAAGCCGGCCAGTACGCCTCGTCCAAGCCAGTCGGAAGCGCATTTGGGTGGCGCGGTTGAGATCTGGGTACATCCCCAGCCCGCATGCGCCTCGGATGTAAGCGACAGCACCGCGATACAGACGATCAGTGCCGCCAGAGAGACCTGCAGTAGTTGTTGTCTCATTGCATTTTTCCCTCAGCAGTGGTTGGCTTGAGTTGGTTCAGGAGGAGTGCTCCTTCTAAGCCTCTCCTGAGTTGACCGAGCAGGCGCCCGGCAGTGCACTCGTGGGGTCTATAACACTGACAGCAGTCAGTGTCAAACCAAAACTGCCGCGAGGAACAAGCCACAGACGAAACGCGAAGCCTTCTCTCTCAGGTCTTTCTTCCTAAGGCTTCCCGAACTACATCCCGAAAATCGGCTCCGGCCGAATCCGACCGTCATCCTCTGCCAGACTTTTCTGCTCCGCTGCAGCCGGCGCTTCCGGTGCGTCGCCCCGCAACAGACCCCACGCTTCCCGGTACTGCTCAAAGCGCGCCCGCTTGCATCCGCCCTGCGGATACAGCCGTAAACTCGTGCCTGCGGCAATCGCTTCCACCGGCACTACGTACCATGCGTCCAGCGGGACCACGAGTGCCGCCAGCACATCCACATCCTCAGCCGTGTACGCCACCTTTCCCTTTCCGTACACAAAATGAATTGGCTGGATGTGATATCCTCCCGCCCGCAGCGCTCCCGTGCACTTGATCTGCACTCTCCACAACCGCCGTCCCGCGTCTACCACGAAGTCATAGCGCTCGCTGTCGCCCCACGGTTTCGTCACCCTGAAACCCAACTCCACCGCCTTGTGCAGAAATGCTGCTTCTGCCACTTCTCCCGCGCGCTTGCTGTTGCGCCGCGCGCTGCCCGCTGCCATCTTTCCCGCAGGCAGGGTTCTGCCTTCCAGTCTTCTCCGCATGAGTGCTGTTCTCCAATGAAAGAGCTGTCTGAGTAAGGTCTGAAAACTACGTGGATCCGCACGCTCCAACCATCCCAATCCCCTTATCACGTATTTGCAAAAGTGAGGTCAAGAAAAAAGTCGCGCCGCCTGTGGATTGTCCCAAAATGGAACTGAGGCGGCGACGCCGGGTGGCCCAGCCTTTCGCGTTCTGGGCGAAGGCTGGGGATGTTCGGGGTACCTGGGCCGGTGGCCCATTCAAACCCGGTGTTGGCATGAGTGGGGCAGTTCGATGGCTGCACAAAGCCGTCCATCCGTCGCATGAGATCTGCGTAGATAAGTCCGCTTCTCCTTCTCCTCAGGATTCGCAACACACTTCGAGATGTGAACCCTCGGCGACATATCGCCTCTCTGAGCAGATATCCGTGATTTCGGTTCTAGAACGAGCATTCGGAATAGACTTGCCATTATTTGCCACGTCTCTGCTCACCGTTCAACTCCGCGCTGGCGTGTCAGCGTCCTTCTTGCGTTTCCCCTTGCGGTAAGCTGCTATCCAGTAGTAGAGCAACACGCCTTCGCAGATAGCCATTGCAAGTACCAGGACCATGCTCGACCAGGACGTCTTCTCTATGAGTAAGTCTAGGAGACACAGAAAGAGAAACAAGAAAGCAAGCAGCCAGTTCAAGTAGGCTACGCCTGCGCTTCGCGAACGAAAATACCAGCATCCAAGGGCTAGGGAAATCATAGACGCAAGAATGGCTGGCAGGACTGGAGAGTCCACGAAAGTATCCATAACTCGTGTAATACCCGGATTTCCTGCTTCAAAAATTAGGATGACCGGACCGGTGGCCCACTCAAGCCTGGTTTCGGCTTGAGTGGGGTATTTCGATGGCGGAGCACAACATTCCCGCCGCTCGCTCGCGTTTCGGCGTTGTCCACGCCGATTCGATTTCCACTCGTTGGCTCTGCTCACTCTGGTGAAATCGCTTCCGTCCCCATGGCATGAGAATAATCTAGTCTGCCACCGGGAGGTATCTGTGACCGATGAACAATCCCCACTCAAGCCAAAAATCGGGGCTTCAGTGGGCCACCGGCTTTGACACCGCCTTCGCTCTTATCGAGGGCCACCCGCCGGCAGGGCTATTTTTCTGGCTTCTGGCCTTGAGCATGCCCGGATTCGTGGCTCAGGACCTCAGCGCCCGTTGCCGTCTTTTGAGCGTTCGGGAGATCACTATGATAGAACGCCACGTAGCCCGGTGCCCCAGGTTCGCGCCCCATATTCAGCAAATCCAACTTCTTAGCCGCTCAGCTTTCGGGGCGCTAACCTGGGTTCAAGATATTCTTTCCCCGCCGCCCGTCGCTTTTTTCCCCCCACTCCTTCGCGATCCGTTCGGTGTGATCTCCACCGTCTGAGGCCGTTCGGCATGAGAACGC
>Ga0335079_10009958_pt1 | contig 10819 bp, 6 predicted proteins | sample Lox_Sample_33_FD_206719 | JGI IMG/M metagenome (GOLD analysis project Ga0335079, IMG submission 206719) | Soil microbial communities from Loxahatchee National Wildlife Refuge, Florida, United States - Lox_Sample_3.3 | ecosystem: Environmental > Terrestrial > Soil > Wetlands | place: USA: Florida... | reverse complement strand
GTGGCCGGCGCTGCCGTGGGTGGATGCGAGCTGGGGATTCGACACGCTGGTCGCAGATTTCCGTGCCCCGGTTCTGCCGATGCTGCTTTTGTACTTGCAGGTGGCGATGGCCGCCGCGCTCGTTGCGCTGGCGTTCCGCACCAGCCGGAAGTTTTGGCCGGCGATTGCTCTGGCTGCTATTGCGCAGTTCTGCCTGATGCCGCTTCAGCCCCGGCCGGCGCTGTGTTCGATCATCCTGCTGTCGGTTGAATTGACGCTGGTGCTCGCTGCACGCCGTACCGGCGATGCTCGCGTGTTGTTCTGGCTGCCGCTCGTCTTCGTCGCGTGGGTGAATCTAGATCGGCAGTTCTCGTATGGACTGCTGGTGCTGGCGCTGTTCTGCGTCGCAGCAATTGTCGAACAGGTTAGCCGGCGGTCCGGTGCGACTTGGTTCGGTGCCTCTTCGTCCGCAATGCGGCTCCGCACTTTAGGAGCAGTCGCCGCGGCTTCGTTTCTGGCGACGTTTGTCTCGCCATACGGCTGGCGCCTGCACGCGCTGCTCTGGTATAGCGCAACCCACTCGGCTGCGGACCGTTATTTCCGCGAGCTGCACTCGCTGCGCTTCCGCCAGCCGCAGGATTATCTGCTCATGCTGCTGGCCATGACGGCTTTCTTCGCCTTGGGACGCCGCCGCTCGCGCGATCTCTTTCTGATTGCGCTGCTGATTTTCTCCTCCGCGATTTCCTTTCGCACCATGCGCGACAACTGGTTCGTGGTGGTGTGCTCGGTTGCCATCATCGGCAATGCTTTGCGGGACGAGCAGGCGAATGAGCCAGCAGGCGGGGGATCGCGCTGGAGACGCGGAGAAATGCTGGGCGTAGCGGCGCTGGTGCTGCTCGTCATCGTTGCCGCAAAGCCGAAATTCTTGCTGCTGCCGAAACTCAGCGAGACCTTCCCCGTGCGCGCAGCCGCCTACATCCGCCAGAACCATCTGCCGCAGCCCGTCTTCAACACCTACGAATGGGGAGGCTTCCTGACCTGGTACCTGCCCGAGTATCCGGTTTCCATCGACAGTCGCACCGATCTCTATCCCGACGAGGTTTACCTCGCATACTTCAGGCTCATGCAGGCGGAAGTTCCGCTCGAGTCTGACCCAGCCTTCGCGCGCGCCCAGACCATCCTGCTGGAAGCGAATTCCCCAATCGCGCAAGCGCTCCGCACATTGCCGGGATTTCGCGAGGTTTACCGGGACAACGTGGCTGTGGTGCTGGTTAGGGGTAATGAGGGCCTATTCAGGTAACCACGATTTCCTGGTTACCTCCGTTTTGTTATAGGAGCTTTGTCTGATGGTCAATGCCGCTTTAGTGTTATGCTCCCCGTGTAATCCCAATCTGGGACATGGAGCCACTTCCAAGATGATTAAGATACTCAAGAACCTGCACAAAGAAGAATCCGGCCAAGACCTGATCGAATACGCATTGATCGGGCTCATCGTTGCCCTGGGCGCCCTCGCTGGCATGGGTCAACTCGCTTCCTCAATAAACGCTGAGTTCACGAAGATCGCCAGTAACCTCAGCTAAGGCCAGGTTCGCCGTCTGTGACGGGTCGTTCATACCCTGTCCCCTGCCACAGACGGCGAAACACGCCTACCCTTTCCCGTCGCTTCCTGAGACTTCCGATCTCTTCGCGCCATTTGTGCCGGGGCATAGTCCTGAGTACCCCCCGTGCCCTGTTACAAAGCCTTCTGACCGCGAGCTTTTCCACAGCCTGTAACTCGTAGCCGAATAGCAATCGAGTTTGATGGACGGCAGATCGCTTCACTGCCTGACGAACACCACAGCCATCTGGTCCTCGTAGACCTTGCGGAAACGGGGATCGAGCGCAAGTGCGGAACTCAGCCCATCTTGCCGGCGCAGCAGGACGAGTCCGGCGTCATTCAGGTAGGGATCGGTTTTGTAGGAGGATTCGCCATTGAGCGTGTTGAACAGCTTCTGGTCGAGCTCCTCGCCGTAGAGATCGGTACGTCCGTCGATGACGACCGGATACGCAGGCAGGTACCAGGCCAGGAATCCGCCCCAATCGAAGTTGTTGAACAGCGGCCCGGGAATGCGGTTCTGGATAACAAAGTTCGCCGCATTCACGGGGAATCGGCCGGTGATAGCGCGATCCAAACCGCGCGCGTTGAACTCAAGCCCCGGGGCGAGGATCGCCAGGACGACGGCGACTGCGGCGAATACTCCTGCCAGCTCCAGCGGTTTGTCTTCCTTCTCGCGTTCGGTCGTCTCTGGCCGTGTGTCCGCGATGCACGCCGCCGCCGAGACGCACAGGAACCAGGAATCGCGCATGGTGCGGAAAGCCACCACGCATGCCATCGCCATCAAGGCCAGCTTGAACAGATCGACGCGCTTCTGCCATGCGATGGCGAAGAATGCGGTCCCGGCCAGCAGCAACTCGACAAAGTTCTCGGTGGCGCGAAAGCTCAGCGGCTGCAACTCGGTGATCATGGAGTAGATGAGCTGCGAACGCGAATAGGCGAAGATGACACCATAAAGATGGTAGGAATAGGGGCCGATCAGGGTTGCAACTAACGACCCCCCGAACAGCGCTGCAAGAGGTTCTGCCGGCAGCGTTGCTTCCGCCACATATCCCGGAGCAAAGCCCAGGCGTTGCGCCACTGGCTGCGCAAGATTCACCGCGACGAACAGCCCCCAAACCGCTAGTCCGTAGATGAACTGGATGTGCAGGTTCGCCCACAGCAAGAAAATCAGCGGCAGCCAGTAGAGCTGGCGAATGTCGCCGGTCCGCCGCGCCCGGAACAACAAGGTAAGAGTCACACACAGCAAGGCGATGGAGAAGAAGACCGGGCGCGGCATCATCAGGAACAGAAAGGAGTAGCAGCAGAGGGCCGCCAGCAGTAATGCGATCCAGAAGCTTCCTGAGAGCCGCCGCAGCATCCAGTAAATGCTGAACGCTACCATCAGCGTAAGCGCGGTTCCGTAGAGGCCGATCCCGATCAGTCCAAACCACGCGTAGAAGCGCGACAGCAGCACTTCGTAGCCCCAGCTATAAGCCGCCCAGGGACGATTGGCCGCGCTGCGCGACAGAATTCCGGTGTGCGGGAAGGCGGCGTGCTGGACGATCCAATCACCCACCTTGAGGTGCCACCAGACGTCGAGATCGAGAACGGAAAACTTGAGTTGAAACGAGACGGCCCCGACGACGACCAGCAGGGCAGCCAGCGCAAGCAACTGAATCCAGCGCAGGCGCGCCAGCGAAATCAGCTCATCCAGGAAGTTCAGATGGCCGCTAGTTGCTGTCTCTGATCTGAAGTCCATTGCGAAGAATGAAATCCTTAAGATACTGCACCTGCTCGGGACCGTATTGCGGGTCTTTGCGCACCAGCGCCAGTGCGGTGTCGCACTCCTGCTGGGCTTGTGCCTGCTGCCCAAGCACATGGAAGGCGCCGCAAATCACGGCATGGGCATCGCCGCTGCTCGGATCCAACGCCGAGGCTTTTTGCGCCATCTCGATTACGGCTTGCTCATTCCCCTCGATGTGTCGAGCCTGTACCAAGACCTGCGCCGCGACCAGCGGGCTGACGTCAAAAGTGCCTTCATACACCAGCAGCGCGCTGCCTCCCAGCTTGGCAACGGGCTTGAGGCCGCTGAATGCGCGCCGCGTCTGCACGCTTGCGCCGCGTACGCCGATGCCGTTCACCATGCTGCTGCTCACGATCATCGTCCCGGTGTAGGGGGTCTGGAGCTGGTCCCACTGGATCTCAGAGATTCCCTGGCAGGGAATACCGTAGTCGCTGTTCTTGTTGTTGTAGGTCCGCAGGAAGAAGCAATTCGTGGGATGGGTCTTCGCGATGTAGGCCGCCGCCATCTTCTGCGCCTGCCCCCAGTCCACATCGGAGTTGGCCAGATACTTGTAAGTTTCGCTAGGCCCGCCCCAGGCTTCGTTGGCATAGCTGAGATAGTTAGGATAAGCGCGCAGCGATGACACGATGTGAAACGCGAGCAGCACGCAGAGTGCGACGATTGCCCATCGCCGACTGCGCATCATGTCCCACACGCCGGCGCTGGCAAAGATGATCAGTAGGGGCAGCACCGGTAGCAAGTGCCGAATCCCCATATTTAGCTTCGAACTCATACTGAACAAGAGATAGATTGTCGCGGGCAACGCGAGGTAGAGCAACTGACGCCGTCTGGCCTTCCAAAAGCGTACGGCGAAGGCCGACACCAACATCATTAGCAGAAGCGGTAGCGTGAACTTAATCGACGCCGAGACCGGGAAGTAAAACCATCTTCCCGATCGGTAAAGCTTACCCAACAGGAACATGGGCCGGCCCGTCTCAGAACAGACCAGCACATCCTGCAAACCGACGAGGTAGGCCTCGGGAGCGGCATGCCAGCGTTCTAACTGCGGGATGAATGCTGTGGAGAGCTTGCTATGCGCATAGACGATCCATGGCGGAGTCCAGACGGCTGCGCCATACGGCCTGGCTGCATAGCGAAATCCGTAGCAGGCCCAAAGTATCCCGAAGCCGATGGTGCCTGCGGCGATAATTGCGCCTGCATATCGCAGCAAGCGGCGGCCCAACTCAGGACGCTTCGGAAACAGCGCATCAGACAGCAACACCGCCGGCAACATGACCGCTAGCAGAACCGTCGAATGTTTCGCGCAAAGCGCAAATCCGATAGCCGCGCCAAGGGCCAGTACGCGTGTCGTGTTCGGCTCGGTGATGTAGCAATACAGCGTGTACAAACTGAGGAGAATGCCCGCCGAGGCTGCGATGTCGGTGGTGACCAGCGCGCCGTGCGCGAGAATGTTGGGCTCGAATGCGAGCAGCACGCCGGCGATGATCGCCGTCGGCGTCCCGAACATCTTGCGCGTGAAGGACCAGGTGGTCAGCAGCAGCACGATGGAGAACAGCGACACTGCAAATCGTGCCGCCGTGAGCATGCTTTCCGGATTGGCAAATACCCACTGGTGGCCGGCCAGGAAGTCAACCTCCTTAGAATTCTGCGCGCCGCAGGCGTGTGGGAATGGGTCCTTGACGTTCATGAACTGCAACGGCAGACCGGCGACGAGCTTTACCAGCGGAGGATGCTCGGGGTTCCAACCGAAATCGTTGCATTGCCAGTAACGATAAGCGGCGTGAAGGTGATCGACCTCGTCGGAGGTGATGGAGAGCTGGACGACGCTGGTCCACAACTGCGCCAGCATCGCAACGGCGAGCGCGGCCAGGATGGCCCACTCGAGCCAATTCTTGTTTCCGGGCGCAGCGTGTTCTACGCCATCGGTCGCCGCTGCCGGAGCGACTTCCGTTCCCGCTTCGGTTTCAGGTCTCGTTGCGGATGTCATGACTGCGTTGAGAGAGTCGCCCATCAGATTGCCGGCGTGAATCAGGGTGCTCCATCCAGTAATTCTGAAGCACCTTCTGTGCCAAATCGGGAGCGCGTCGGAAATACCGTATTCCGCTGAATACATTGGGCTTGCTGTGCTGAAGGCTCGAATGCCGCGCCAAATCACTCCCAAAGTGGGGCTAAAGGCGCTTGGGGATGAGGAAGGGCAACGAGCGGTTTCCCTCGAAGATCTCGTAACTCAAGCAGCCAAGCCACATTGCGGGCCGTGGTATCGGTCGATTGGTTTGGCAGAGGCAGTGCAATCAGGACGGAGGGACTCGTGTACTTACGGCGGCGGGGTTCTCAAGACGTCGGTACTCGAGCAACGGCAAGATCGATGACTATCGAAGCGATTACAGAAAGCCAAGCCCCAGCGCTGCGCGCGCGGGTGTTGGACGGGTTTTCCGCAATCAGCACTGCGCGGACACGGGAGATGTTGCTTCTAGTTGCCGCCAGCCTGCTGGCCACGATTCCTGTGTGGCTGGCGACCTATCCGCCAATGATGGATCTGCCGGAACACGCGGCCCAGGTCGCGCTGTTGCGCAATTTGCATGATCCGGCATTTCGATTCGCAGACCTGTTCTGGGTGAATTGGTTCACACCATATCTGTTCGGCTACATGCTGGTGTACGCGCTGACTCCTCTGGTTGGGATCGTTACAGCCTGCAAGATCGTGGTTAGCGTCGCACTGGCCGCGCTGCCCGTTTCTACGGCAGTGGTGATGCGAGAAACCGGCGCCGATACGTACTGGGCTTTGCTGACGATACCTGCCATGTACGGCTTCAGCTATTACTGGGGATTTTTGAATTTCCTGGTCGCTACTCCCATAGGATTGCTCTTCCTGGCATTTGTCATCCGGCATACCCGGAAGCCGACGCTGCGCAGCACGATCTGGGTCGCGCTGTTTTCCATGTTGCTGTTCTTCAGCCATGCCCTGATCTACGTGTTTTTCGGCGCTGTCGCTTGCCTTTATGTCTGGCTGGATACCGGCAATTTTCGGAAAACGGCGCTCGCCGTCAGCCCGATCGCCGCGGCGCTTCCGGTAACTTTGCTTTGGTACTTTCGCACGCGGGTCGATCCCGGTGCGCAGGCACCAGTGGTTTGGGATCTTGGTTGGATTGCTTCGCCTGACCCCCACTCCTGGGGCGGGCGCCTGACAGGATTCTTTCCGCGGCTGCTCGGCATTTGGCCGTTCTGGGTGAGCGTCGCACTTGGAATTGCTTTGTTGGCCCTGCCGTTTCTGGCAGGAGTGCGGCTCAGCAAGCGCTTGGCCGTGTGGGCGCCACTTGCCGTTTGCGCCGTGGTGGTCATGTTTGCGCCCTCAGGCGGACACAGCGGCTGGGCCCTCTATCACAGATTCACGGTCTTCGCGCTGCCCTTCTTCGTCATAGGACTGGAGCGCTCACCGGCAGAGCGTTCCGTCTGGCGCGCAGCCGCGATATTTCTGTTGGTCGGCTGGATGAGCGTTACCATCGCCGCCACTCGAGTCTATGCCACCGAGGCCAGAGGGTTCACGCAGGTCCTCTCTGCGATGGAGCCTGGCGAACGCGCGTTGTCGCTCATGTTTGTGCAGAGCAGCCAGGCATCTCCAGCGCCGGTATTTCTGCACTTTCCCGCCTGGTACTCGGCTACAAAACAGGGCGTTGTTGACATGAACTTCGCCGTCTTCCCCGTGGTGCTTGTCCGTTACCGGTCCTCCGTGCCCCCGCCTGACCCCAGCGTCTCTGAATGGCATCCGCAGACATTCCGATGGCGCGAATGGCGGGGCGGCACGTACCGGTATTTTGTGGTCCATGCGCCGACTGATTTGGGCTATCGGTTGTTTGCGTGGGCACCCTGTCCCGTGAGCTTGGTGGCGCGCTCCGACAACTGGTGGTTGTACGAAAAAGACTTACACTGTTCTGCGCAGTGATTTCAGGCGAGCCGTAGCGTGCTTCAGTCGGCAGCTTTCAGCGGCGAATTCGCGCAAGCGTTTCCCTACGAACAAATTCGGAGAAATTCGAACCCTACATGATCGCCGTCGGCGGGGCGGGCTCGTCGGGGCTGCCGGCGTTGGCCAGCGGCACGCGAACCATCACGACAGCCAGAATCACCAGCACGATGAATCCCGAGACAACATTGGGATGCTGGAAGATCACGGGCAGCGGCCACTGCTTGTACTTGAAGACGGCGACGACGATGCCCATCAGCGCCTCACCCGCAATGAAGCCTGAGGCGGTGAGCACCCCGGCATTCTCCACTCGGGCCTTCTGCGCGTCGTTGAAGTCCTTGCTGTCGCGAATCTTGTCGGTGATCCAGCGAATCACGCCACCGATGAAGATGGCAAACGTGGTCTCCAGCGGAAGGTACATTCCGACGGCGAACAGCATGGGGCTCTTGACTTCAATCATGATCAGGGCGAAGCCCATGAGGATGCCGACGACGATGAGCGGCCACGCCATCTCGCCGCCCACGATACCTTTGGCCAGCATCGCCATCAGTCCGGCCTGCGGCGCGGAAAGTTGACGGTCGCCGAACCCGGTCCCACCGCTGTTCAGGTTCGCCTGGTTCAGCAGCAACAGCACGGGCAGCAGCGCGAAGCTGGCGACGGCGACGCCGAGGAAGTCGCCAATCTGCATCTTGGCGGGCGTGCCACCAAGAATGTGGCCGACTTTCAGGTCCTGCAACATCTCGCCCGCCACGGCGGAGGAGATGCAGACGACGGCAGCGACGCCCAGCACCGCGGCCACGCCATGCATTCCGGAGACGCCCATCAGCACCATGAGGATGGCGGCGATCACCAGCGCGGCCAGCGTCAATCCGGAGATGGGATTGTTCGAGGAGCCGATCAGGCCCACGAGGTTTCCCGAGACGGCCGCAAAGAAGAAGCCCACGATGATCATCACAAGCGCGGCGACAATGCCGGGCACCCACGCTGCCGCGTAGCTCTTATAGAGGAACACCATGCTGATCAGCACGATGAACATGCCGGCAAACACGAACTTGGCATTCAGGTCGCGTTCGGTGCGGGCGGTGGTGGCGTGCGCGGCGGCGGTCTTCTTCAGGTCGGAGACCGCGCGCGCCATGCCGGAGCCCAGGCTCTTCCTCATGCGAAACAGCGTGTAGCAGGCGCCGACCAACATGCCGCCGACGGCAATGGGACGCACGATGAAGCTCCACACCGCGCCCGCCTGGTCGGCCCAAAAGGTGTTGTCGGGAGTCATCACCTTGCTGCCCGCCGGTGCGAATTGCGAGACGAAGTTCGGACCACCCAGGAACAGAATCAGCGGCACCAGCAATCCCCACGCAATGACGCCGCCGGCAAAGTTCAGCGACGCCAGGCGCGGCCCGATGATGTAGCCGACGCCGAGATACGCCGGACTGATCTGAGGCGCAGACCACGTCGTCGCCGCACCGGCTGCCAGCTTAGGCGCCGTCGAGCTCCGCCCCATGCGCACGAAGCTCTTGCCCAACTGGCCGACATTGACGATGAAATCGCGGCTGGGCGTAAACAGGCTGAACTGGCCCAACAAGTAGACCAGGCCGCCGAATCCCATGTTGGAGAAAAGTATCTTGGCGGCGCGGCTGCCTTGCTGGCCGGCCTTGTGAATTTCGGAGGCGGCGACCGATTCCGGGAAGGGAAGCTCGGGATCTTCCACCATCACGCGCCGCAGCAGCGTGACGAACAGGATACCAAGCGCGCCGCCGATAAGCATGAGGATCGACGACTTCAAGTAGGCGTGCTGGAAGTCGAAGATGGGCCATGCACCGGAGATGACGAATGCCGGGATGGTGAAGATTGCGCCCGCGGCGACTGACTCGCCGATGGAGCCGACGGTTCGCGTGATGTTCTCTTCCAGCAGCGAGCCGCGCATGATGCGCAGCACCGCCATCCCGATGACGGCCGCGGGATAAGTGGCGGCGATGGTCATGCCTGCGCGCAGGCCGAGATAAGCGTTGGCCGCGCCCAGGATGACGGTGAGCACCAGGCCCAGCAGCACGGCGCGAAGGGTGAACTCCGGCATGGTTGTGTCGTCGGGAACGTACGATCGAAACTTCTTAGGTGGTGCGGAGAGAGTTGTGCTCATTAACCGGAGACCTCGCGCGGCTTACAGATTATAGCGACCGCGCAACTTAGCACGCCAGCGGCGCAGGGCACAAGCCGGAAAGGTAGAGTGGCCCCTTCGGCCTGGGTATTCGTGATAAGCGCGGGCTTTGATAGGGCATGGCGTTCCAGGCTGCTGAGGAACTCAAGCGCCAGCGCGGTTCGGGTAGTGCGGCGCTTAAGCGCCGCGTTTCGCCCTGGTACGAGAGGTGGCCTTTACGCCCTGAGGCGCCTATCGGGAAATTGCGAAGCTACGCGGTTATAGCGGGAGCCCGAAGCACCCCGGCGGCTATAAAGCCGAGTTCCAGAGCCGCGCTTAACGCGGGCCTGAAGGCCCGCACTACCCGGCCGGACGCAGCGGAGTTTCCAGCAGCCGGTTCAGCCGCGCCCTTTCAAAGCACGAGATCGCGATGAGTAGTCCAGCGTGGCGGCCCGCTGCAATACGATTCCAAGCTTGCCTTGGGAGCGAGACCGCTGATCTCAGCCTCCCAACCACCGATCTTTGATAAGCTGCTTGACGCGAGCCTGAAAGCCTGCCCTGAGCGCAGTCGAAGGGGTTCGCTTACCGGAAAGAATTATGGACTACTTGCTGAAAACCGAGCCCTCCGAATATTCCTTCGCCGACCTGGAGCGCGACAAGCAGACGATCTGGGACGGGGTGTCGAATCCCGCCGCCGTGAAGCATCTGCGCGAGATGAAGCCCGGCGACCGCCTCATCATCTATGAAACCGGCGACCACAAGAGCGCGGTGGGAACGGCCGAAGTGGTATCGGTCGATCCCTCCGATCCCAAGAATCCGAAGGTGAAGATCAAGGTGGGCAAGGCAGTCGCGAAGCCGGTCACGCTCGCGGAGGTCAAGGCCAACCCGCTGTTCGCGGATTCTCCTCTGGTACGCCAGGGAAGGCTGTCGGTGGTGCCGTTGACTGCGGCGCAATATAAAGCGCTTGCGTAGGAATCGACAAATAGCCTGTGCACAGCCGGTATCGATTGCTGCTGGAATTCCGTCATGGTCCAGGTGTAGAGTCGCACCGTCGAAAACGGCATTCATCGGCGGTCACATCCAGCAAGGAGAATACCGTGGCAAACCCCGCAAAACACTCCACACCGGCTTTGGCCAGTATTCAGCGGAGCACAGCATTCGCAGTGGCAGTCGTGTGTTTGTTGACAACGGTTGCGCTGCAATCGTCACAGGCCCAGACGTACACCGTCATTCATAAGTTCAGTAACGGAGGTGACGGGGCGACGCCGCAGGCCGGCTTGACCATGGATGCCGCGGGAAATTTCTATGGCACAACCAGCTTCGGCGGATACCAGGGGGATGGCTTTTGCCTGACGGACGGCGGCTGTG